>Ga0207421_10007481_pt1 | contig 11616 bp, 12 predicted proteins | sample SodLakKL_010_SED_4_FD_187542 | JGI IMG/M metagenome (GOLD analysis project Ga0207421, IMG submission 187542) | Alkaline sediment microbial communities from Lake Tanatar, Kulunda Steppe, Russia - 8KL_010_SED (SPAdes) (version 2) | ecosystem: Environmental > Aquatic > Non-marine Saline and... | reverse complement strand
CGCATCGGCGCCGCCCATGTAGGCCACGTAGCGGCGGGCCGCTTCGACCGGTGGGTGGGGGTGGAGGTTGGCCGGGTTGCCGTCGAAGAACCCGAGGTAGCGCTGGTAGATGGCCTTGACATTGTGGTTGACCGAGCCGTAGTAGCCACGCGACGACCAGGTCTGGGAGAGCGCCGGCGGGAGCTCGAGTTCCTCGGCGATCTCGAGCATCGTCTCGCCGTGGTTGGCCAGCCGGAGGGTCTCGTCGTGCAGGTAGCGGTAGGTGTCGCGTTGCGACCGCAGCAACGCCAGTGACTCCTCGTGGCCCCACGTCGGCCAGTGGTGCGACGCGAACACCAGGTCGGTGTCATGGCCGAACCGGGTCATCATCGCGTCGATCGCCTTCGACCAGCCCAGGGCGTCGCGGACCTGCGCGCCTCGCAGCGTGTAGAGGTTGTGCTGCACGTGGGTGACGACCTCGGCGGTCCACAGCGCCCGCCAGGCCGGGAGGAGGAACACGAACTCGGCCGGCGCTTCCGTGTCCGGCGTGTAGAGCGTCCGCAGTTCCACCCCGTCGAGCACGATCGATGTGTCACCGTGACCGATCAGGTCGGTCGGTGGCAGCAGCCCGAACGTGCCGGTGGAGGTCGTTTTGCCCAGCCCGGCGCCGACCTGGCCGGTCCGGGAGGTCGGCAGCAGATTGCCGTACATGTACGACGCCCGTCTGGTCATCACGTTGCCGGCCATCACGTTCTCGCTCACCGCCTCGAACGTGAACCCCTCGGGCGCGACGATGCGGACCCGTCCCGCGGCCACGTCCTCGGGCGAGCAGACCCCGCGGACCCCACCGAAGTGGTCGGCGTGGCTGTGGCTGTACACCACGGCCGTCACGGGGCGCCGTTCGACGTGGGTGTTCACCAGCTCGAGGGCGGCGGCCGCGACCTCGGCGGTGATGAGCGGGTCGAGCACGATCCAACCGGTCTCCCCGCGCACGAAGCTGATGTTGGACAGGTCGAGCCCGCGGACCTGGTAGATCCCATCGACGACCTCGAACAGCCCACCGACGCTGTTGAGCTCCTCCTGCCGCCACAGGCTCGGGTTCACCGTGGGCGGCGCCTCCCCCTCGATGAAGTCGAAGCGGTGGCTGTCCCAGGCCGGTTGCCCGGCGGCGGTCGTGACCACGTCCGGGAGCGGGGCCAGCCGGCCCCGCGATGCCTGCTCGAGCTCGGTCCGGTCACCGAAAGGGAGCTCGTCGAGCACGGCAGCGTTCGCTGCATGGGTCGCGTCGGTCGCTGGTGTCATCGGGGTCCTCCTCGGGGGACGGGCTCGGGGTCGGAGCCTTGGTCCGGATCGCGTCGCGCGAGCGGAAGGGCAGGTGGTTCCCGCGGGCGACTCCCGGTCACGGAGGCTCTCGGGCAGCCTGCGACCCGCACCGCCCGGCGACATCACCCCACCGGGGTGAACGGCGCGGAGCTGACCGATGACGCCCGTCCTCACCGGACCGGCGTCGGACGATCCACCCCCGACAAGGGCCGCGGTCCACCGGGTCGGGCGTGGTCACCTCGGGGACCCTCCAGGGGTCGTGGGACCGCCACCGTCAGTCGGGCAGGCGGTGCACGTCGAGGATCGTGAGGCCGAGCAGCTGCAGCCGCGAGAGGATGCCGTGGAGCTCCGCATCGTCCCGCACACGACCGAACAGCACGGTGCCGGAAGCGCTGTCCGTAGCGGTGAGCTCCGGGAAGGCCGCGATGGCGGTCGCGGACAGACGCTGCGCGACGCGGAACTCGTAGCGGCCGGTCTTCAGCACGGTCACGTTTGTCCTCCGTCGGTCCACAGGGCGGTCGTGCCCGATCGCTGTCGCCAGGTTGTCGTACCGCCGCGGGTCGTCGCATCACCCCGCTCGGGTGGCTCTGGGTCGCCGGACGACGGGACCCGGGGGGAGCCGAACGAACGGGCCGTGGCCGCGGCCGCGGCCGTAGGCAGCCTCGACCCGGCTGCGATCCCTCCCGCGGGACCAGGGCAAGGCCCACCGAGCCGACCACCGTGCACACGCGGTGGCGTCGTAGGAATCCTGGCCCTTCAGGGCCGGGAGGAAGTCAACTACCAGCGGCACCAGGACGAGACGCAGCTCATCCTGCGCCTGCCCGCTGCCACAGCCGCTCGACCACTCCGACCAGGCCCACCGCGAGCAGGACACCAGCGTCGCGTGACCGTGTCCCGCGACGCCGATCTCGGGGGTTCGGATCGCCCACCCTCCGCCACCCGCAACACCGTGCAATCGGGCGGACGGCCGCGGGGGTCTTCGATGTCGTGGGCGCGGTCGGTGGGGAGCGGCCCACCGTGCTCGGACGCGAACCACCCATCGTGGTCGGTGCCACCTGCCGTGGTGATATCCGAGGCGAGTTCCGGCGGGCGGCCACCAACTTCTTCAACGCACGACCAAGTCCGAGAACCTGGACGGCACTTCAGGTCGCCCGGCTCATGATCCGTCAACCAGGGAATGATCACATTCCCACGCCTAAAGTCCATCGTCCTGCTTCCCCTCCTCGCCATGGTCCTCACGCTCGTGAGCGTGCCACCGGCGGCAGACGCCTCGACCGTCACCGGCGATCAGATCGTTCGGACCGCGAGCGCCCAGCTCGGGGTCCCGTACTCCTTCGGCGGCAACGGGCCCCGCACCTTCGACTGTTCCGGGCTGGTCCGGCACGCGCTCGCCCGGCACGGCATCACCAACGTCCCACGCGCTTCGATCGACCAGCACCGTTGGGCCCGGTCGATCACCCGTTCACAACTGCGGCCGGGCGACCTCGTCTTCCAGTCGTGGGGCTCCCGCAACGGGCGCAACGGGACCGACCACGTCGCCATCTATGCCGGTAACGGGCGGGTCATCGACGCCAGCCCGACGCTGGGTGGTGTCATCGAGCGTTCCCTGACCGACCGCGTGGTGACCGGCTACGGCCGGATCCCCGGGGTCTCGCACGCGAGTGCCGGTTCGAACTCGACGTCGGGCTGGGCGGGTGGCACCACCCGGGCCGAGGCGGCGCGGGTCGTCGCCAACACCCTGCGCCTGCCGAACCGTTCGAACCCCTTCGGTGTCACGACCCAGGGCGGCGCGGTCGGTGCCGTCTTCCACGCCGGTATCGGGTTCCCGTACTCGGACGGCACGTGGCGTCCGCACGCGCCGATCACCAAGGGCCAACTGTCGGCGTGGCTCGGCCGGGCAGACGTGACGCGAGCCCAGGCCGCACGGATCGTGGCTGACGTCATCGGCCTCAGGCACCGTTCGAACCCGTTCGGTGTCACGACCCAGGGCGGCGCGGTCGGTGCCGTCTACCACGCCGGTATCGGGCTGCCGTACTCGAACGGCATGTGGCGACCGCACGCGCAGGTCACCCGGGGCCAGCTCGATGCCTGGATGCGACGCGCCTAGTCAGCGGGTCACCGGGCGCCTCGTGCAGGCAGGTACGGACGACGGCACCACCGACGGATCGCGTCGGTGGTGCCGTCGTCAGTTCTCGTCCTCGACGGGGTCATGGCCCCAGTTCATCAACGAGTATCGCCAGCGTGACGATCGAACGTCGCCGGATGGCGGCTGCGCGAGGTGCCGGTGCACGTAGTTGACGACCTTGCGCATGTGGGCCACGTCATCATCGGTGAGTTCGGCGTGGTCCTGCCGGAGCAACTCGACGATCCGACGACCGGACGCGTGACCGACCGATTCGCCGCCGTCGTCCGACTGCCCCACCGACCGCGACTCGTCGGTCTCGAGCCACCGTTCCAGGTCGCCGGCCGTCAGGTTGACGGCATCGTGGAAGGCCGCGATCGTCTGATCGCGGTCCTGGTCGGTCATCGGGGCGTCGGTCATCGGTGCTCCGGTCGGTCAGTCGGTGATCTCGCCCTCGACCGCGTCCTCGCCCTCCTGCTCCAACTGCTCGACCGCGTCACCGAGGTCCTGGAACTGGGCGGAGACATCGATCACCGGGATGGCGGACAGCACGAGCGCGAGCGCGCTCAGCAGGATCCCGCCGATCGCGGCGCCGGTCTTGCCGCGCGGCAGTTCCTTCGCGGTCGTGTAGGACGTCACACCGGCGACCAGCCCGGCGACCGCGAGCACCAGCCCGACGATCCCGAGCATCAGCGGCAGGATGTTTCCAAGGGCGAGCGCGCCCGCGATGGCGCCGATGATGCCGAGCACCATGGCGGTTCCCGCGGATCCGATGTTGGTCGGTGGGTCGGAGTCGGTGCGAGCGTCCGGTCGGTCGGTTGCCGAGGTCTCTGTGGAGCGGGCCATCAGGTCCTCCTCTTGGCTCGGTTGCGAACGGTGGGTCGTGATCGCCGCCACGATCGGTGTTGCGCCGGCGTGGGCCTGACGGCGTGGGCTCCGGCAACGACCGGCGTGGGCTCATGGCAACGACCAGTGTCGGAGGCTGCGTGACACCATCGCCCCCCGGAGACGCCCGCCGACACGGGAACTCCGTCCAGTCCAGCCTCGACCGTTCGCGACGCCACGGCGGGATTGGTACCGTCACCCCACGCGAGGCCGTGCGCGACCTCGATGTGGTGAGGTGACGGACGTCCGCCGGTGACGTCCCCCGGTGAACCGGGTCAGGGCCGAGAGGCAGCAGCCCTAAGCCGTTCTCGGACGGGTGCCGATCACGGGCGTCCGTCGCCCCTCTACATCGGGAGCGCGCGGCCTCGCGTCGTTCATGTCCGCGACGGTTCGGGGTCGCAACCTGCGGCTATCGTGCCAGCTCGCGAGGAGGTCACTGCGTGGCGTACGTGTCGCTCTATCGGAAGTATCGGCCCCAGACCTTCGGCGACGTCGTGGGGCAGGACCACGTGACGCGCACGCTGCGCAACGCGCTGCAGGAGGACCGGCTCTCGCACGCCTACCTGTTCACGGGGCCTCGGGGCACCGGCAAGACCTCGACCGCGCGCATCCTGGCCAAGGCGATCAACTGCGAGCAGGGACCGACGCCCACGCCCTGTGGTGTCTGTGCCCAGTGCGTCGCCATCGCCGACGGGACCTCGGTGGACGTGATCGAGCTGGACATGGCGTCGCACGGTGGCGTGGACGACGCGCGCGAGCTGCGTGATCGTGCGTTGTTCGCGCCCGCCGGCGCGCGGCGCAAGGTCTACATCCTCGACGAGGTCCACATGGCCTCCACGGCGGCGTTCAACGCCCTGCTGAAGCTGATCGAGGAACCACCGTCACACGTGCTGTTCGCGATGGCGACCACCGACCCGCAGAAGGTCCTGCCGACGATCATGTCGCGGGTCCAGCGGCTGGACCTGCGCCGCGTCGCGGCCCCGGAGGTCGCGGCCCTGGTCCGCGAGCTGTGCGCCGAGGAGGGCTACTCGATCGAGGACGGCGCGGTCGACGCGGTCGTGCGCGCCGGCGACGGGTCCGTGCGCGACACCCTGTCGGTGTTGGAGCAGATCCTCGCCTTCGCCGGGACCGAGGTGACCACGGAGGCGGTCGCCCAGACGCTGGGCCAGACGCCGACCGAACGCGTGATCGAGACCGTCGAGCGCCTGGCCGAGCGGGACCTGGCGGGGCTGCTCGGGGTCGTGCACGGGTTGCTCGACGAGGGACACGACCTGCGTCGTTTCACGCTCGACCTGGTCCAGCACCTCCGGGACCTGCTCGTACTGTCGGTGGCTCCCGACCGTCCGGACCTGGTCGACGCCACCGACGAGCGACGACGACGGCTGCAGGCGCAGACGACCCTGCTACCCCGGGCGACGCTGCTGCGCGCCGTCGACCTGCTGGCGTTGACCATCGCCGAACAACGGCAGGGCTCGCCGCGGCTGCCGTTGGAACTCGCGCTGGCCAAGCTGGCCGTGCCCGGCGCCGACGGCGATGTGGCCGACCTGGCCGATCGCATCGCCCGATTGGAAGCCGGTGGCGGCGCCACGAGGGGATCGCGCGCCGTCGAGCCCGCGCGCGCTCCTGAGCCGGCGCGCGCTCCTGAGCCCGAGCCGGTCCGTACCGAGGTGGCGCCGCCGGCTGCCGTGCAGGAACCCGCCGGGTCGGCCGTACCCGCGGTCGCCGAGGTGCAGCACGGGGAGACGCCGTCGGCGGGGAGACCGCCGGCTGTGTCGCCTGCAACGCCGTCGCGCGAACCTGCCCCCGAACCCGAGCCGGCCGCGACGCCGCAGGAGGGATCGGCCGTCCAGGTCGCCGACGGGGCCGACGACCTGGAGGTCCTCACCGCGCACTGGGACGGGATCCTGGAGTTGCTCAAGCAGGGCTCGCGACGCCATCACGCCATGATCGAGCCCGCGATACCGGTCGCGGCCGGCCGGGGCATCGTGACGCTGCGTTACGGTCAGCGGCACGCTTCGTTCCACGCCGCGCAGGCGCGGACCGGCGAACTCGACAAGGCCTTGCGCGAGGCGATCCTGCAGGCCTGTGGGATGAAGGTCCGGATCGACATCAGCATCGAGGGCGACGACGATCGCCGCCGACCGATGCCGCCATCGGTCACCCCGGACGACGCGCGAACGCCGGTGCTCGACGACGGCCCGTCGCCCGCCGCTTCCGCGTCACCCACCTCGACGTCCCCCTCCTCGGCGTCGACGCCGCGCCGGGAACCGTCCGACCCGGGTGCGTCGGGCGAGGCGGACGAGGGCGCGGAGGTGCGGGAGGCCGAGCAGGGGGGCGAGACCCCGGCCGTCGACGTCGATGCGTTGTTGCTGAACGAGCTCGATGCGCAGCTCGTCGAGGAGCACGGCCCACCCGAGGCGCGCTGAGCTCGTCGGGGGCGGACCCGTGCGCAGGTACGCTCGGCCGTCGTGTGTCCGCGGCCATCCTGCGAGCCGCCGGAGCACGTCAACGACCAGGAGTGCGTCCGTGTACGAGGGTGCGGTCCAGGATCTGATCGACGAACTCGGCCGACTGCCGGGTGTGGGCCCGAAGTCGGCGCAGCGCATCGCGTTCCACATCCTGCAGGTCGACGATGCGGACGCGCGCCGGCTGGCCGACGCCATCACCAAGGTGAAGGCGACCGTGAAGTTCTGCAGCCGGTGCTGGAACGTCAGCGAAGGCGACCAGTGCCGGATCTGTCGCGACCCCCGACGCGACGAGGGCGTGCTCTGTGTCGTCGAGGAGGCCCGCGACGTCGTGGCCATCGAACGCACCCGCGAGTACCGGGGTCGCTACCACGTGCTCGGGGGTGCCATCTCGCCGATCGATGGGGTCGGACCGGACGAACTGCACGTCAAGGAGCTGATCGCGCGGCTCGACACGGAACCGGTGCAGGAGCTGATCCTCGCGACCAATCCCAACGTCGAGGGTGAGGCGACCGCGTCCTACCTGTCCCGATTGCTCACGCCGCTCGGCGTGCGGGTGACGCGTCTCGCCAGCGGCCTACCCGTCGGTGGCGACCTCGACTACGCCGACGAGGTCACGCTCGGCCGGGCATTCGTCGGACGCCGCGAGCTCGGTGCCTGAACGATCCCCGTCACCGGGCCTGCACCGCTGGGTCGTCGGCTCGAACGGGGTGGATCGCCGCGATCAGCTGGCGCTTCGTCGCGTCATCGATGGCGGTCAGACCATGTACGTCGGCGGCATGTGCCGCGGCGGCCACCAGCACCTCGTCCTGCGTGGCACCGCTGACCACGCCTGCGCAGCCGGTCACGACATCGCCGCACCTGAGTTCCAGGCTCATCTCGGATCCCTTCGGGTCGGGCGCCGAGCGGCGTGGTTCACGCCGGCCGGGCCATGGCGAGCGCCTGCTCGTAGCTCAGCGCCTGATCGTGGATGCTGCGTGCATGCTCCTGCGCAGCGGCCACCACCTCGGTGTTCCCGGAACCATGGAGCGTGAACCCGCATGGACACAGGATGATCTTCGCGTCGCTCATCGTCGGCCTCTCTGTGAGACGATGCCCGGTGCACCTTGTCAGTATGCAGGTGGGAGGTTGGCAAGACCTTGGCGCCGGGGTTGCGGTTCTACCTGACCGGGCGGGTCGCGATCGAGGGATCCCGAACCGTTGGTCAGGTCGCGCTCCAGGGTCGGCAGGCTCGGCTCGCGCTGGTCTACCTCGTGGCCGAGCGACACCGCCCGGTCCCACTGCACGAGCTCTCGGCGGCGCTGTGGGGCCATGAGCTCCCGCGCAGCTGGGAACCGTCGCTGCGTGTGGTGATCAGCAAGCTCCGTGCGGCCCTGGTGGCTGTCGGAGGCCCGGATGCCGCGATCGTCAGCGAAGGCGGCTGCTACCACCTGAGCGTCGGCGACGCCTGGGTGGACACCGAGGTGGCCGCGAACGCGATCGACCGCGCCGAGGGGGCGTGGCGACACGGGGACCTGGACGCGACCTGGTCGGATGCGACGGTCGCCTGCGGCATCCTGCGCCGACCGGTGCTGCCGGGCGAGGAGCTCGCGTGGGTCGACGCGCACCGCCTGCGGCTCCGGGATCTGGCCGTGCGCGGTCTCGAACTGCTCGTCAACGTCTACCTCGCACGTGCGGAGTACCCGCTGGCGGTCGCCGTCGGCCGAGATCTGATCGCGCTCGAGCCCTATCGCGAGGCGAGCTACCGGCTCCTGATGCGGGGACACCTCGCCGCAGGGGGACGAGCCGAGGCGGTGCGACTCCACGCCCGGCTGCGCCGTCTGTTGGCCGAGGAACTGGGTATCGACCCCTCACCCGAGACCACCGCGCTGTACCTCGAGGTGCTGCGCACGGGGGCAGGGACCGACGTGTAGCCGCCCGGCCGCCGGGTGGGCTGCGGCCGGCCCGCCCGCTGGGCCCTATCATGTGCGGCGCCGCTGGCCCGTCGGGGCCGATACGGCCCGTTCCCTCTCTGCCCATCGAGCCCTGCACGGAGACACCGTGGCCATCGTGGTCCAGAAATACGGCGGTACCTCGGTCGGTGACGTCGATCGCATCAAACGCGTCGCCGACCGGGTCGCCCGAACCCATCGTGGTGGCAACCAGGTGGTGGTGGTCGTGTCCGCGATGGGCAAGACCACCGATGACCTGGTGTCGATGGCCTCGCGGATCAGCGAGGCCCCGCCGGAACGCGAGCTCGACATCCTGCTCACCTCCGGTGAGCGCATCTCGATGTCGTTGCTGGCGATGGCCCTGGCCGACCGCGACGTCGCCGCGAAGTCGTTCACCGGCTCGCAGGCCGGGATCATCACCGATGCCGTGCACGGCAAGGCGCGCATCATCGACATGACCCCCGGCCGGGTGCAGGACGCGCTCGATCAGGGCAACGTGGTGATCGTCGCCGGGTTCTCCGGGGTCAGCCAGAGCACCAAGGACATCACCACGCTCGGCCGCGGCGGCTCGGACACCACCGCGGTGGCCCTGGCGTCGGCGCTCGGCGCCGAGGTGTGCGAGATCTACACCGACGTCGACGGCGTGTTCACCGCCGACCCCCGGATCGTGCCGAACGCCCGCAAGCTCGACCACGTCAGCTACGAGGAGATGCTCGAGCTGGCGGCCCAGGGCGCCAAGGTGCTCATGGTCCGGTCCGTGGAGTTCGGCCGCAACCACAACGTGCGTATCCACGTACGGTCATCGTTCAGCTACACGACCGGCACCATGGTCGGTCCGCAGGAGGACAACGTGGAGGACGCGATCATCTCCGGTGTCGCGCACGACACCTCCGAGGCCAAGCTCACCGTGCAGGGGGTGCCGGACCGTCCCGGTGTCGCCGCACGGTTGTTCTCGACCCTGGCCGAGGCCACGATCAACATCGACATGATCGTGCAGAACATCGCCGCCGACGGGCGCACCGACATCTCGTTCACACTGCCACGCGGCGAGACCGACAAGGCCCGCGCCGTCCTCGAACCGCTCACCGATGAGATCGGCGCCGGCGGCATCCTGGTCGACAGCGACATCGCCAAGGTCTCGCTCGTCGGGGCCGGGATGAAGACCCACCCGGGGGTCGCCGCCAAGATGTTCGGCGCGTTGTCGGCGGCCGGTGTCAACATCGAGATGATCTCCACCTCGACGATCCGGGTGTCGGTCGTGGTCGCCAAGGACCAGGTCGAGACCGCCGTGCAGGCCGTGCACGCCGCGTTCGGGCTCGGCGACGACGAGGTTCTCGCCGAAGGAGCACGCTGATGGCAGCGAAGGTCGCGGTCCTGGGCGCGACGGGAGCGGTCGGGCGCGAGGTGCGCCGACTGCTCGACGTGCGTGGGTTCCCCCTCGATGGCGAGCCGATCCTGCTCGCCTCCGAGCGGTCGGCCGGCAAGCGCCTGCCCTGGAAGGACGGCGAGGTGGAGGTCCGCGCGGTCGGACCCGACGCGTTCGACGGCGTCGACATCGCCATCTTCTCCGCCGGTGGAGGCCGATCCAAGGAGTGGGCGGCGGTCGCGGCCGAGGCCGGTGCGGTCGTGGTCGACAACAGCTCGGCGTTCCGCATGGACGACGAGGTCCCGCTGGTGGTCTCCGAGGTCAACCCGGAGGCGGCGCGACGTCGCCCCAAGGGCATCATCGCCAACCCCAACTGCACCACGATGGTGCTGATGGTCGCCGCGAAACCGCTGCACGACGCCTTCGGACTCACGGCGGCGGTCGCGACCTCCTACCAGGCGGCCGGTGGCGCGGGGATGGGTGGCATCACGGAGCTGATCGACCAGACCGCCAAGCTGGTCGACGACCCGGACCGGCTGCGCACCGATGGTGCGGCCGCGGAAGCCAGCGTGGACACCGACAACTTCAGCAAGGCGATCGCCTTCAACGTGCTGGCCCACTGCGGGAACTTCGACGACGAGCGGTACACCGACGAGGAGTGGAAGCTCGTCAACGAGTCGCGCAAGATCCTCGAGCTGCCGGCGTTGCGCATGTCGCCGACCTGTGTGCGCGTCCCGGTCGTGGTCGGCCACGGCATCCAGGCGCGTCTGAGCTTCTCCCAGCCGGTCGAGCGCGACGCGGTGCTGGCGGCGCTCGAGGGTGCCCCCGGTCTGCGGGTCGTCGACGGTGTCGGGACGGGCGGCGAACCGCTGGCCTACCCCACGCCACTCGCCTCCGCCGGGATCGACGACGTCCTGATCGGGCGCATCCGCGAGGACCTGGGCGACCCCTACAGCATCAACGTCTGGGTGGTGGGCGACAACCTGCTCAAGGGCGCCGCACTGAACGCGGTCCAGATCGCCGAACTGGTCGCCGCCGAGGGCTGAGCCCGCGTCAGGCACGAACCGCGGGTTCGGCCGCGCAGGTGCACGGCGAGGTGGTGCACTTCGGACAGCCCTCGCCGTAGCGCTGCCGGACGGCCTCGCCGAGGTCGACACCGGTCAGCTCGGCGAGGCTGATCAACCAGGCGAGCACGTCGGTGAACTCCTCGACCCGCTCCGCGTGGCCCTGCCGACGGATCGCCCGGGACAGTTCCCCGACCTCCTCGACGAACCAGCCGAAGGTGGCGTCGACGCCACGCTCCCGGTCCCGCTCGCCGTAGGTCGCCGCGATGCGGCGCTGGAGATCGGTGAGGTCCATGGCGGCGAACTCCGAGCACGCGGGCGGGTCCCACGACGAACGCGCGGCCCCGGCGTGCGGAACCGCGCGTTCGTCGTTGCCCTCACGCTGGTGGTCGGGATGGGCGGATTCGAACCGCCGGCCTCCTCGTCCCGAACGAGGCGCGCTAACCAAGCTGCGCTACATCCCGCCGATGCGTGAGAACAC
>Ga0207421_10007480_pt1 | contig 11616 bp, 14 predicted proteins | sample SodLakKL_010_SED_4_FD_187542 | JGI IMG/M metagenome (GOLD analysis project Ga0207421, IMG submission 187542) | Alkaline sediment microbial communities from Lake Tanatar, Kulunda Steppe, Russia - 8KL_010_SED (SPAdes) (version 2) | ecosystem: Environmental > Aquatic > Non-marine Saline and... | reverse complement strand
TCGTAGACGGAGTACATCTGGTCGTCGTCGAGCAGTTCTTCAGGCGTATAGAAATCACACGGATACAGGTCCTCGAAGTCGTTTTTCGGTCGTGGCATACGCCTGTTTCGATGGCTGGCGGTGAAAATGGTGGGGATTTGCTGTGTGCTGTGGCTGTCGCTCGCTGGTTAGGGCCAAAAAATTGGATGAACTGCCCGGTTACTCGAATGCCTCGACGGCCTGTGCGTAGCGTTCGCTTGGTTCCTCCCAGTCGACGACCTCGAAGAAGGCGTCGATGAACCCGCCGCGGTCGGGTCCGAACTGGTAGTAGTAGGAGTGTTCCCAAACGTCGAGTGCGAGAATCGGGTGACCGCCCCAGATCGCGCCCTGGTCGTGTTTGTCGACCACGACGTTCCGAAGCTGATTCGAGAACGAGTCGTAGACGAGCAGTGCCCAGCCGCTAGCGTCTTTGGCTGCGGCTTCGAACTCACCTTTCCAGGCCTCGTACGACCCGAAGTCTTCGGCGATCCGGTCGGCGAGTTCACCTTCGGGCTCGTCGCCACCCTCAGGCGACATGTTCTGCCAGAACAGATCGTGCAGAATGTGACCCGAGGAGTTGTGGGTCACAGAGCGAAGTGCGCCGCCGCTGGAGCCAAAGTCGCCGCTTTCGCGGTTCTCGGCCAGCGTCTCTTCGGCTGAATTCCAGCCGTTGACATAGCCCTGATGGTGAGTATCGTGGTGCCAAGTCAAGATTTGCTCGTCAATGTGCGGTTCGAGGGCGTCATAGTCGTACGGTAGTGGATCAAGTTCGTAGCTCATGTGTTTCTACCTCTATTTTCACATTGTCTCGATTGCTGTTAAAGCTTGAGGAGTAGTTTGATAACACACATCATACAAATACCGGCAAATAATGTATGCTGGTAACAATCGGGGAAGCATGTAACCGAAACAGTTGTCGAATTAGTGTCAAAATAACAAAGTCAGTGAGTAGTGCTGTCGGTCGCTACTGGATTGTTTTGCCCTGACACTGCTCGAACCGCTGGGCGACATCGTCCCAGTCGACGACATTCCAGAAGTTCTCGACGTACTCGCCGCGGTTATTCTCGTACTGCAGATAGTAGGCGTGTTCCCACACGTCAAGGGCGAGAATCGGCGTGGTGGCCTGCGGCGTCTGGTTCTGGTGGTTTTCTGCGGCACCAATGATCAGCTGATCTGCTGCCGCATCGTGGAGCAGCAGGGCCCAACCCGAGCCTTCGACGCCGCCCGCGGCGGCTGCGAACTCGGATTTGAATCCTTCATACGAGCCGAAATCCTGCTCGATTTGATCAGCAATCGCACCTTCCGGCTCGCCGCCGCCGTCAGGAGACATGTTCTCCCAGAAGATGGTGTGGTTAACGTGACCAGAGAGGTGAAACGCGAGGGCGCGTTTGGTGCTTTTAATATCACCGAAATTCTCGTCTTGTCGCATCTCCGAGAGTTTTTCGAGGGCAGCGTTCGCGCCGTCGACATACCCCTGATGATGTTTGTCGTGATGCAACTCCATAATCCGGGAATCGATGTGCGGTTCGAGGGCGTCGTACTCGTATGGGAGCTCAGGTAGTTCGTACGTCATGCACCTCTGTGGACGGTCGAATACTCCCTAAAGTTTCGGTGTGTTAACACTTCTGTCGACAGTATAAGACACTGATACCCAGCCGTCACTCACCACGGGCGGCCTCGAACATCGCCAGTGCCTCCTCGCGCCGCTCGCTGTGGTCGACAATCGGATCGGGATACTCCGGAGCCGCATTGCGTCGCTGAGTCAGCGAGGCCTCATGCCACGAATGGATAATCTCGGGGGCAGTCTCAGCCAGTTCGTCGACGTACGTTTTTATATACTCGGCGTCCGGGTCGTAGCGTTCGCCCTGAGTCATCGGGTTGAAGATTCGAAAGTAGGGCTGGGCGTCGGTCCCAGTTGAGGCAGCCCACTGCCAGCCGCCGTTGTCGTTGGCGGTGTCGTGATCAACCAACTTCTCGCGGAACCAGTCGTACCCCTCACGCCAGTCGATCAGTAGATCCTTCGTTAAAAAGGAGGCGACGATCATTCTGACTCGGTTGTGCATAAAGCCCTCCGCTCGAAGTTGACGCATCCCGGCATCAACGATGGGATAGCCCGTCTCGCCGTCTTTCCATGCCTGCAAAAGGTCGTCGTCGTTTTCCCACTCGATCTCGTTTTCATATTCCTTGTAGTTCTGAGCGACGACCTCGGGATTGAACCACAGTACGTGCGTATAAAATTCGCGCCAGGCGAGTTGGGACTGAAACTCGTCGATCTGCTCGGCTTCGGCCTCGGTTGCGTTCTCACGGGCCGCCTCGGTCGACCAGTAGACCTCACGAATACCGATGGTGCCGTATTTCAGGTCCGCCGAGAGCCGCGAAGTCGACTCTCTTGTCGGGTAATCGCGGTCGTCGTCGTACCGATAGACGCCGTCTTCGCAGAACGCCGCAAGTCGCCGCCGAGCGGCCTCGGTACCGGCGGCCAGCAGATCGGCTTGCGGATCGTCGAAGCCAAGTGCCGAGCGGGTTGGCAGTTCGCCCGCCGCAACGCCCAACGCCTCGGCGTCGACCAGCAGATCGGCGTCGGGTTCGGGATACGGCTTGTCCTTCTGGCGGTCGTGCCACTTGCGTCCAAAATACGTAAACACCGAGTAGGGATCACCCTGATTGGTAGTGATCGATCCGGGTTCATGACAGATCGCGTCGTGAAACGACTCGCGTGAGATCCCTGCGTCGTTGAGTGCCTGCCGCACGGCCGCATCGCGCCTGCGGGCCAGCCCGGAGTAATCGCGGTTCCAGACGACACGGTCGGCATCCATCTCGCGGGCAACGTCGACCACGACCGTCTCGGGATCGCCACGGCGAACCAGTAGTTCGCCGCCGCGCTCGCGGTACCACGCGCGGAGTTCGGCCAGCGAGTCGAGCAGGTATGCGACACGCGGCGGGCCAGCGTGATCGAGTACGTCTGGATCGAACACGAAAAGCGAGACGACACCGCCCTGCGACTCGGCGGTCTCGGCGGCCTCGGCGGCGGCTGCCAGCGCCCGGTTGTCCGACCCTCTGAGATCGCGACGGTGCCAGTGGAGTTGCATACACCCACAACGAGCGGGCCTATAACGAAGGTTGTGGAGTTCGTCGACGCCGATACACGGACAGACAGACAGACAGACAGACAGACAGTCGACCATCATTCGAAACCGACCAAAAATATTCTGTTGATACGACAATCGTTCAGCTATGAGTCTCGTTGTTTACTTCGTGTTTATGTCGGTCTCGACTGGATTCGTCTACGCTTTGCTGAACACAGTAGCCGATGATGCGTCGCCGACCCTGATCGGCTAAGGGCGCTCACCGGCCGTCGAGACGGTGGTTAGATCACGAGCTAATCCCTCGCGTCGGCTGTCGAGAACGCCGAAGCGCTCGCCGCGCTGGCGTTCGAGCCAGTACAGGAGGTGTTCGGCCCACTGGAGCTTGCGTGCCTTCATCGGGTCGACCGAGGGGTCGTCGAACTGCCAGCCGAGAAATGCTAACTCGCTGGCCCCGAACGCGTCGGCAAGAAATGCCGCCCGGTCGCCGTCAGTAAACCCACCGACGTTCTCAACTGCGTCCGTCGGTTCGGCCTGTGTCGTCACCAGCGTCCACGCAGAATCGAACTGCGGGAGCCACTCGCAGAGCGCAGGAATGTTGTCACCGTGAGCGTGGGCCGCCACCGGGGTTCCGTTGTGAGTTAACTCACGAGCGGTAGCCGTGTTTTTATCCAGATCAGTTACCATTAGGTCAACCCTAACGCCGTGATCTGCCAACGTGTCGACCGCTGTCGAGGCCGCAACGATGGCGTCGACCGACGCTGGGTCGAAGTCGGCGAGTTCGGCGGCCAACGATGGGGCCGCACCGACAATTGCGACTCTCGCGCCGTCCAACACTGCCAGTCGGTCGCTGTCGAACGGCTGGGCGTACTCGGCGGCGATATCACGGGCCTGCTCGTCGGCCGCACGATCAAAGCCGAGGTCCGAAAGAATCGCCTCGTAAATGGGCTCGAACGTCGGAAAGCTGTGGCTACGTTTCATTGTGTACGGCTCTATCCGGTTGCAGAAGCCACCGGCTCGTGAGTGATAATATTGTATGGGCCGGTTTGGCACAGAGTACCCCTACCCGCGTGCCGCCCCGGCGTCCAACTGGTCGTTTACGATGATCAGGCATAAGTTTTCTCTTAACAGCACGCATTACTGATACGTCGGAGAACATCCGAAACATCGCGTGAAACCCCACTATACTCGTCGGTAAGCCGAGTGAAACCCGTTTTCGTGCCGATGAGTAGCACAGTTTCGTCTGACGTTCGGCTGACGCAGTCGACGCCGGCCTCGCTGGCAGCGGTGGTCAGTGCTCGGTGGGCGGCTGTCTCAAGACCTGAGATCTCGAACACCCGAACGACGCTTCGGTCGACCACCTCGTCAGCTTCGTCGACGCCGAACTGGTCGAGATGGCTGCGCAGTTCGCCAGCGGTCGTCACATCGAGTTCTTCGACGGCCACGCCGTCGGTTGTGTCCCGCAATCGAGGGCGGCTGAACTCGTGGCCGATCAGTGCAGCATCCCGTGTTTCGGCCACATCATGTGTCCGAATCACGTGTGCGCCGCGTTCGACCGCCATCGCTGTCGCGGCCAGCGATACGGGGAGAGCCCCGTCGGTGTCACGGCCGGCGACCGACCGTAGGAAGTTCTTGCGGTTGATCGAGACCAAAATCGGCTGGCCGTAGGCTCTGAACTCCCGGAGGCGGTGGAACGTCTCGCGGTCATCGGCAATCGTTTTTTCCTCGCTCCAGCCACCAAACGCGGGGTCGACGATGGTTTTATCCGTGAGTCCGTTCAGCCTCAAGGCTTCGTAGATGTCGTCGACGTCCTCAATAGCCCCCGGGCGTTCGAGATCCGGCGGGGAGGCCATTTTCGCGACCGCCACGTCGTACTCCTCACAGACTTCGGGCATCTTCGGATCGGCAAACCCACAGATGTCGTTGACCATATCGAACCCACCCCGGAGGGCAGCCTCGGCAACCTCGTGATACCGCGTTTCAATCGAAAACACCGCATCGCCCGAGACGCTCTCGATGGTTTCGAGAGCGACATCCAACCGGTCGAGTTCTTCCTCTGCACTGAGCACTTCGAACTTTTTGTTGGCCGACTCAAGCCCAACGTCGACGATATCTGCACCCTCATCGATGAGTTTGCGGTCGACGTATTCAGCAGCCTCACTCGGGCTGTTGAACACGCTCGGTTTGTACGGCGATTCGGCGCTCACGTTTAGGACGCCCATAATTCGTGGGGGATGGTCGTCACCAATCGGCAGGCCGGCTGCGTCGACTGTTCGCATACACCGAGTTTCGGATGCCGCGAACATAGCTCACGCGGTCTGTGTGGAGTCAGTTGCTTTTTGTCGGCGGAGTCGGTAGGGTCGGTATGGGAAAAGTCAGCGTCGGGCTTCGTGGCTGGCGGTTCAACGAGGCTGAGATTTTCACCGACGACGAGCAGTTCAAACCGCTTGAGGAGATCCCAAAAGATCCCAAACAGCGGCTCCTTCGGCTGTTGACACTGGTTGAGAAACCGTGTGACGCCTGTTATCTGATTCATGGAGAGGCCAACAAACGCCAGTGTAATCCCGCCGAGTTCGTCTACGGCGAACCGATGGACGAGGTGTTACTCTGTGCGGACCATGAACCGGGGTTCATCTACTGGTATCAAGAGGCCGGAGGCAGCGAACTTCGCGGCGAGGAGGCCTTTGCCGACGCCTTCCACCAGTGGTTTGCCGACGGCAACCGGGCACCTGACGGCTTCGGCGGCACCGAGGTCGTCGAAACCGACCCCGAAGCACTGCCCGATCTGCCGGATGCCCGTGAGATCCGAGACCGACTCGAAGAAAACTACGAACCACACACAATCGATCTCCGTGAGTATATTGACGACGAGAAGGTCGAACAGATCGACCAGCCAACAACGGAGGAACTCGCCGAGTTGGACCTCGAGACGAGCTATCCGAGTCGCGACGAATGAACGCCAAGCCGGTTGTCGTTGTCGTTGAAGCCGAAACCCCGGGCAACGTCGGCACAATCGCCCGGGCGATGAAGAACTTCGGCCTCTCGGAGCTCAAACTGGTCGACCCACCGGAACTCGACCCCGACGGTGAGGCCTATGGCTTTGCGGGCCATGCCCGCGAGGACGTGCTTCCGAACGCCGAAGCAATCAGCTTCGAGGAGGTTGTCGAAACCTACCACACCGTTGGCTGTACCGCGATCACGGGCGAAGACAGCCGTCGACACGTCAGATTCCCTTTTAAAACGCCTGTCGAGCTTCGCGAGTCGCTTTCGGCCGTCGAGACACGAACCGCACTGGTTTTCGGCCGCGAGGGTCGGGGGCTGCACAACCACGAGATCGAACAGCTCGATGAGGTCTGTTCGATTCCTGCCAGCAGCGAGTATCCGGTGCTTAACCTCGGACAGGCAGCGACTATCATCTTATACGAGCTGCGGGAGCTAACTGTCGAGGAAACACAGCTGCCGGACATCGAGCACGTCCGAGCAGAGGAAGCCGATATCGAACGACTGTATTCGTACTTTGCGGCGTTTCTCGACGCACAAAACTACAACGAGCGTAAAAATGCGAAGACCCAGCGACTCATGCGTCGACTTATCGGCAGGGCACATCCAACAGACCGAGAAATCCACACCCTGCTGGGTGTGTTCCGAGGGGCAACCAACCAGCTCAACCAACCGTCTGGCCGTGACATCGAGCCCACAACAAACCGAAAGTAGGGACTGCCTACCGGGTGTCGACCTCGAAGCGTGCCCCACCGCTGGCACTCTCTGTGACGCGAATCTCCCAGCCGTGACTGTCGATGATTTCAGAGACGATATGCAACCCGAGTCCGCTCCCGGAGTCGGTTGTCGTATAGCCCGATTCGAAAATCGTCTCGCGTTCGTCCGGCGGAATGCCGGGGCCGTCATCACAGACCGCAAAGCCGCAGTCTGTGGGCTTGATCGTGACTGTCACTGAATCGGTATCGTCATCGAAAACCGCGTGTGGGTCTTGGGCATCAGTCGAACCGAGTCCGACCGACTCCGAAGAGCCGTGTTCGATTGCGTTTCGAATCAGGTTTTCGAATAGCTGCTGAAGCCGGATTTCGTTGGCTTTGACGGTCTCTAATTGTGGTTCGACCTGTAATCGTGCGGTCGACGGATCGATAATTCGCCAGGCCTGAATCGCCACCGTCTGAACCGAGACCGCTTCGCGGTCGCTTTCGGCATCAGCAGTCTCGATCCGTTGGAGATGGTCAGTAACCAGTGAGTCGACTCGCTGGGCGGCGTTGCGAGCGGCCTGCAGATGCATTTCAGCCGCCGACTGGTCGGCCAATGCGAGTTCGATACGGCCATAAATCACAGAGAGCGGAGAGTTGAGATCGTGGGCGACCGTTCGGGCGAACTGTGAGAGCTGTCGGTTGCGCTCGGCGGTCTGACGGAACCGACCCTCAAGCGTCTCGATTGCGGTGAGATAATCGAAACACGCACCCGCGACAGTTGTGAGCCGCTCAAGTTTGGCCGCCACCGCCGGTGTGAACGTGACCAGATCGACAACGACCGCGCCCTGTTCGCCAAGCGGATAGACGATTGTCTGTACACCAGCTGGACGATCCCTCGACGGCAAGTCGACCGGATCGATGGCGTGCTGTGGCTCACCGGTTGTAACGGCCTCGCGGACGACCAGCGGGACTGCCTCGTGGTTCGACTCGCATTCGGTACTAGGAGCCAGCACACCGTCGACATCGGCCAACCAGAGTCGGTGGGCGGCAACCGAAGCGAACGCGTCAAGGAGGTATTCGAGCTCACGCTGAAGCTCACAGCGGCTCTCGGCGTCGGTGAGTCTGGCGAGCCAACTACTCGGCTGCTCGATGGCTCGGTCGGCATCGTGCTGACGGTTCACCTGCTTGAGACAGCCTCGGAGTGCCGTGTCTTCGGGTGTGTCGGCTGCGACGACGTCGACGGTTTCATGCGCGGTTGAGTCGGTTGAGACAATAATAACGGACAGATTCGGAGCGACTGTTCGAAGACTCGACCGGAGTTCGAAGCCATCGACCGGCTGCATGTCGGCGTCGACGACGACACAGTCGAGACACCACACCGCAGCCAACTCGGTGACGACCGTCGGATCGGTCGTCGTCTCAATTGTCTCTGTGGGTCGATAGCTGGCAACCGCCGTGCGGATTTTCATGATCGACTCCCGGCTATCGCTCACACAGAGCACAGCGGGTGACGGGCCGACGCTCAGTGCAGCGTTTGAAGCCATTAGACGACCTGCGGGCGCTCGCGGCTCAAGATGAGCCCAGAGACATCAGTCAGCTTCGGCAGAATCAACGACAGAGTTGCCAGTCGACTCGCTTTGGATGATTGCTCCATACTCAGCGGGCAGTACATACACCCAACTGCTCAAACAGACTACTTTTAGTTCACTCCGTAAATATCAGGGTTGATACTACTAAGACTACTACGAACAGCTTGGATATCCGTATCGGCAAGGTATAAACGGTTAAACCGTTCAACGGTCGACAGGGTCGTATGGAAGAGTACATTCTCAGCGACGAAACAAACCTGTCGCCGGCTGTCGTCGTCACCACAATCCTCCTGCTTTCGGCGTTCGTGCTCGGATTCGCCTATCAGCTGGTACTGTTGGTTCTCTGAACGGCTACTGGCGTGTGGTGTCGGCGTGCGAGCGAACCCAGAGTTCGCCGATTCGTGAAAGTTTCGTCCGATAGGATTTGCCGACCTCCTCCTGTTCGATATATCCCTTGCCGCCGGGACCAAGCCGGTCGACGTTGTAGATTACTTTCGAGCGGAAGCTGTCGGTGTACTCTTCGTTGAGATCACGGGCCAACGTTGAGGCCAACTCGCTGACTGACTCGAACTCGCCGTGTTCGCCCAGCGTAAACAAAACGAGCTCTTCGAACGGTTTGACGCTGGAAAACGAGGCGACCGGCAACTCAACGATGTGGCTGTCGCCGATCTTCTTTGCGCCAATCGTTACACCGCGTTCGTTGAACTCCGCCAGCAGTTTGTCGATGCTTTCGAGTCGGGTTTCGATCCGCTCGCGGTCGAGATCACCCGCTTCGAGGAGATCTGAAAGCAGATCGCCTTCGGCCTGTAGTTCCTCGGCAAGTTCGGTCTCAAGGTACTTCTCAGGGGCTGTGTAGTAGGTATGAATCCGGTCTCTGTCTGCCTGGCGTTCGACCATCACCGAGTGGGCGGCAGTCGCAAATGCGAAGCTGACGGGCCGGGGCATCGAACAGACGTTGACCCACACCTCCGCGCCGCTGTCGAGTTGCTCGTTGATCAACTCGAAGGCTCCCTCGAAGGCGGTGTCGTAGTCGTAGACGTCTTCGAGGCGAATGCGCTCGGTCTCTGCGCCCAAGAGGTTCCGGAAGTCGGTTTCGAGTTTGGTGGCGAGTCGACGGGAGTATTCGACGTTGGCCTCACTACCGACTGCGCCCTCAAGGAGAATCACGTGGTCCACATCGAACTGATCACGAATGAGCGGCGCGATGAGTCGGTCGTAATCGAAACCGACTGGGACGATGTGCGTTTGCATGGCTGATATGTGCAGACGAGCGGTATAAAACACGTCAGTCTCACGGCCGTCCACCGGATTAGTTGATACCAAATAGCATCGCTCAGTGTCCACCAGCCAACTCAAAGCCTGGCTTGATTCCGGGATTCCACAGCCCAATGCTCGTCTCAAATCCTAACAGAATCAGCCCAATAAGTATCGCGACGATCACGAGCGACCCGGCAAGCAGTGCGACCCCTAGTTTTTCACCGGTCGACAACGCCATTGAGAGAGGTTCATAGCCGCTAATAAAGAAGTTTCACATACAGCGGCCGGGCGGATGTGGCGAGACCGTACATGACTCGTCGGGATCGATTTCTCGAAAAACCAGTAGCGGTCTCTACTGAAAACTGCTATTTCGTTTCTCGATCAGTCTCTGTTTCTTCATCAGGCATGATCTCAGTCGACAACACCTTCAGTGGGATGTTGTGCAGCTGCTGGCCGATCTCTTTGCGAGCGATTCGGCTGGCGTGTTCTTCCTGTTCGACATTGAAGACGATGAGTTCGAGTTCGAGCGCCACGAGTGCCTCGTCGGCTGCGATGAACGCAGGTGGCAACTCTTCTCCGGCGGGCGAGGTTCGACTCCCCATCTCGATTTCGACGTAGTTGAGATCCGGATTGAGCATATCACCCGTTTTTGAGATGGCGATCCGGACGGCCTCGTCCACTGTCTCGACATCGTACACGGGCACCGCAGCCTCGACGACGACTCGGCAGTCCATAGTGGACATACATAGCCTCGCAGAGGGTATGAAAGTTCGCCTACACTCTTGGAAACCGAACACTCACGCCGACGTCATCTATCAGTTTCCGCCGTTCCGCAGATAATGAAAGACGTACGTCTGGGCATAGCCCGCAAACTGGCCGCCGAACTGCTCGCGGATCGCTCGTGAGGTCGACACATATCCACCTCGATCGCAGTCGGGATAGTAATCAGCAATCGCCGACTGAATCCACGTGTCGAGCGGGACGGCCTCGGTGAATCCAAGCGAAAACAACAGCACGCAGTCGGCAACCTTGTCGCCGACGCCGACAAACTGGGTGAGATGCTTGCGGGCGTCCTCGTAGTCGAGTTCGAGTGCTGCACGCGAGTCGACTTCGCCCGTCGCAACCAGTTCGGCGGTTGCCTGGACGTAGGGCGCGCGGTAGCCCAGACTGAGGTCCCGTAGCTCGGCTTCGCTGCGGGCGGCCAACTGTTTGGGCCTCGGAAACGCGTAGTAGGTGTTGCCGTCGAACTCGATTTCGTCGCCGTACTCGCGGGCCAGCCGCATCTGCATCCCGTGAATCCGCGAAACGCGCATCTGGGCGGAACAAATAAATGAGATCAGACAGGGAAACACCGGATCGCGAACGAGTCGCATCCCTGCATACTCCTCAAAGGCTCGATCAAGCAGTGGGTCGGCGGGCGTTGCGGCCTCGATTGCAAGCAGATCGTCGTCGAGTCGCAAGAGATGGGTGAGAATCGGCACGGCGTCGGTGGTTGATTCCCACTCAATCTGGCCGTCGACCTGTCGGGTGCGAACCACGGCTTGCTCGGCGCAGACGCCCGGAATCGGTGGGACGACCGTCTCGTACCACGCCGAGCCACCGTAGGCCGCCGAGGTGGTGTACATCTTGCCGTCGAGTCGATCCCACAGATAGCTCTGGCCGCTTTCGACCGTCGACTGCAGATCAAATGGTCCGTCGAGTTCGTCGACCGGAATCGCACCCTGTTCCATTACGAAAAGAGTGAGTGTCTGTCGCTTTCGCCCTTTCGATGCACTGTGGTCGACGGCGACCAGCAGACTCGACGAGCTATCGGAGCTCGATCTGGGTCATCGTGCCGAGTTTGTTGGCGATCCCCTCATCAAGGCCCTCGCTGGTGACGCGCCAACTCCAGTTGCCGTGGGCTGTCCCCGGCGTATTAAACCGGGCGTGGCTGTCGAGACCCAGCAGGTCCTGCATCGTCGTACACGCGAG
>Ga0207421_10007478_pt1 | contig 11618 bp, 12 predicted proteins | sample SodLakKL_010_SED_4_FD_187542 | JGI IMG/M metagenome (GOLD analysis project Ga0207421, IMG submission 187542) | Alkaline sediment microbial communities from Lake Tanatar, Kulunda Steppe, Russia - 8KL_010_SED (SPAdes) (version 2) | ecosystem: Environmental > Aquatic > Non-marine Saline and... | reverse complement strand
GCTGTGATCGGCCATCTGATCAGTTCTCAGACTACCAATGTGGCCTTTATATATAATATTTATAATTCTTGTAACATTACAAAAAAGAGCGAGAATTCACAAATTTTACGCTGACTGTAATAGAAGGAGCTGCAGGATCCATGATTTTCCCTAAAATATTAATAAATATACATTGGTATTGTTTTTATAGTTGACAATCAAATGGGGGTTTGAGGATGGAAAAAAGAAGTTCATGGAGAGGTCTAAATGAGTTTATTCAAAACGGTTTAGTTAGGACAAAGGGAGAAATAGAAGACAAGCCCGGCGTATACATTGTTAGATGGGGAAGTAGAGATCAACCACTATCGAGGTTATTGGGAGAGGATGATAAAAAAATCATGTATATCGGACATTCTAATAACTTAAAACGTAGAATAGGGAGCGACTTCATCCGCCCATATTATAATAAAACAACCGGCCCCCATGCGGGGATAATAACCCTATATTACACTGGCCTGATGGAAAAAATAGATTTGGAAGAATTAGAAGTAATTTGGAAATACTACGAAAGTAAAAAGATGGCTAAAACTCAAGAGTTTTATTCTCTAAAATCATATGTAGATGTATATGGAGAGCTTCCTCCAGTTAATAGACAAGGGGCTAGAAGTAAAGAACCAGACAAAAAATTAACAGATTCTATAGACGAATCTCTTGAAAACCTCATAAAATAAAGATAAATATGATGCTGGAGAATTTGATAAAAAATGTATAATGATATGATCGAAAAAATAAACATGAAGGAAATCAACGATAAGTACATAGAACTGTGGAAAGAATATGAAGATGAAGTCCAAGAAGTGCCTTTACTTTACCCAGAGTTGAAAACTAAAACTCTTCTGTTTATAGGAATCAATCCTTCTTGTCCTACCGATAAACTAGAAGAGAGACTAGAAAAAATAGACTCGAACTTGACCGCTAAGGAATTAAAAAAATTAGAGTACTCTTCAATCGAAGAAAAAAGAGAATTACTAATAAATCAGAGAAAAGTAGCAACGGGAAATTACGTAGAAGGTATTGATCCATATCAGTATTTTAAGCCATTTAAAGTGATAAGCGAGGAGGTTGGCCTTGATTGGGAACACATCGATGTGTTCCGAACAATAGCAAAGAAACAATCACAATTAAAAGATGTTTTAAATATCTCTTCAAACGGGAAAAACATCTCTGACTTGGGTAAGGAACAAATTAAGATTTTTGGGAAGTTATTGGAAAAACTTCAACCAAAGATTATTGTCGTTCAAAATGCACTTGCAAGGGATATTATCAAAGAATATGAGAATGAGATAGGTGAAATCAATTGGGATGAAAGTGAAGGTTTCCATACTATAATGTTGAATAGAAAAAAGATACCAATTTTCTTTTCAGGTATGTTATCAGGTCAAAGATGCTTAGATAATGGATCTAAAAAAAGATTAATATGGCATATTAAAAGAACAAAAAAGTGGATGAAAAGTTAAGATTTTTTACAATTATTAAGATTGTATTTGTCGATAGCTCTTGGTATCGTTGGTGCATCTGTTAGTTTTTCAAATCCATTTGTTTTATATTTCTCTTGCATTTTTTTGAGGAATTGCAAATAATCATCTGGAGATGTACCACAATCATAATATTCTCTAATGTCGGTGTCCCAAGGAACAAATACATCCGGTTGAACAATATGCATTATTTTAGATGCGCCAACATATTTAACCCCATCAAACTTAGATAACTCTCTGTAAATCTTATCAATTCTTTTTTCCGTTTCAGGATCATCAAGTTCAATATTTTCGAATTCTACTTCATCAAAGTAAGCAAAATTCAAGTTTTCAAATGTTTCTTGGAATGCATCAATTTCAAAATCTTTCATCGAATATCGAAAATTGGCAAAATTCCACGTGGTAAGAAGTAAAAAAATCCCTTCGTAGGTTTTTCCCTCTTCAACGAGTCCTAAAGACCATTCATAGGCCTTTTGTCTAAATTTAACCATACTATATCACCTTATCTTTATGTTTTCAATCTCGCTAATATTATTTAAGTGTTATAGGTTGGTAGGTTTTGTAGAAAATCTTCAAACAAAACCTATTAAAGAAAGATTTTCTATCATAACTTTTCAAACAAAGATTTAAAAACTCTTTAGATTTATATCCTTAATGAAAAGAGGGAAAAAATGAGCAAAACCCGAGCATGGATGGTCCGAGCTGGAAACGAGAATGAAATAATTGATGTATTTCTGAACAACTCTGTAGTAGCTATTGGTTGGAGTGAAATGGGGGATATCGGTAATCTTGAGGATAGAGAAGAAGTTAAAGAAAAATATGAAGAAAAAAATCCCGAGGATAAAAAATGGAGAAAGGGTGTAAACTCAGGGCAAATGTTCAGATTTGCTCATAAAATAAAGAAGGGAGATTATGTTTTAACCTATGATAAATCGTCACGAGATATTCACATTGGTAAAATAGAATCAAAATATAAATATAGGCTAGGAGAAGATCTTCCAGATCTCTTAAAAGATAAATACCCACATATGAGAGAAGTCGAATGGTTGGGTAAATTCTCAAGAGATGATTTTTCTACCCCTGCGAAAAATAGCTTAGGGAGTCTGTTGACTGTATTTAATTTAGATGAATATATCACTGAAATTGAAAGCTTATTAGAGGGAGAAAGGCCTCCTGAGGCTGAAGAAAAAGAAGAAGAATCCCCGCCGTTTCACGAGGATGTAGAAGCAAAATCTGAGGAATTGATTTCTGATTTGATCAGCAAAATAGATCCTCACGATTTTGAACAACTTGTAGCTGCTGTATTGGAAGCGATGGGTTACTATACAAAAGTAAGTGATCCTGGACCTGACAAAGGGATAGACATAATTGCACATCCTGATTCTTTAGGCTTTGAAAGCCCATTAATTAAAGTCCAAGTCAAACAAAGAAAAAGTTCAACCGGAAGACCAGAAATGCAACAGTTTAGTGGAACTGTAAGAAATGGAGAAAAAGCATTATTTGTCTCTACAGGAGGATTTACAAAGGGAGCAGAAGAGGTAGCTAGAAACTCTACTCCAAGAATATCTTTGTTAGATAGAGATGGCTTTATTGACTTGTTATTGAAAAATTATGAAAAAATTGATTCGGAAGAAAAAACTCTGCTTCCATTGAAAAAAATATATGTGCCGTTAGAAGAGTGAGATACATATCATATATTCCCTAAAGCTAATCAGGAAGTGGAAAAAAAGTGCTGGCTAGTTAAATTGGAGATGTACTGAATTGGAATAGTGAGTTCTAAAAGTATTAAGGGCTTTAGAGGAATAAAACAAAAAGTAAAAGGACAAGATCCTCGCCGTGTTTTCGGCCTCTATTTAAAATCTAGCGAATCTAAAAACTCATCAACACCTGAAAAAAGATATAATATTTAAAAGTGTTATTTTACTTTGGGAAAATTATAAAATATACATAGACACTTCGATTCTTTACCTAATCCCAAGAAAATTATGAGGAATTTGGCATGAGTGTTCCCGAAAGTTCATTACAAAAAATAAAAAAGTTATCCAAATTAAATGTAATAGAAGATGTCTGTAGTGGGAGGACCCACGGTACTGAAAAAAATATTCAAAATAATTTAGTTATTGATATTTGTGAAGCTTTAGGTTATGAGAGACCCCAAGATTTTGATTTTGAGCATAATGTAGGACCTAAAAGTGCTGATTTAGCTTTAATGAAAGACGGTGAAGAACAAGTAATCATTGAAGCAAAAAGTCTTGAGAAAAAGTTAGAGAATTTTAAAAGTCAGGGGCTTGAATATGCTCGTAAAGAGGGAATTTTATGGGCAGTACTAACTAATGGAATAAAAACTCAATTATACAGATCTACCATTCCTGAAGTCCCTGATAGAAAAAATGAACCTATCTTTGAAAGTTCCTTAAAGGAATTCCCTCAAAATTTTGGAGAATTGTATGAACTAATTGCTAAAGAAAATATCATTGAAATTGAAGAAAAAACTGAAGAAAAAATTGATTATATCAAAAAGAAAATTACTGAGGAAGAATTTTTAGAACAACTTGAAGAATCTAAAAACGAATTATATTATGATTTAAGGTCCCAATTTGAATCACGATTTGATTCAGATGATGAATTTACTGAGAAGGTAAAAGAATGGGCTGATAATAATGATTTTGATATGGATTGGAATTGGATTAATAGATTTAAAAACGATAACTCTTTCCAAAATTTTATATTAAAAATATTAGAAAAAGAGGGTTTTAAATCAACAAAAACAGCAATAAAAAATTCAAATGGAAAATATCAAACTGATGAAGATTATAGAAATCAAGTTGATGATTTATTAAGAAGCAAGAGCATCCCTGTTGATTGGATTGATAAACTTTGTAATGAAGGGGCATACGCCTTTGTGAATAGAATTTTGTTTTTGCGAATGTATGAAGACAGGCTGGAAAGTTCAGATTCTTTTTTAGAAGAGCAATGGATAGATATGTTGGATAAGGTAGATGATTCTGAAGGTACTCTGAATTTACTTAATGTTGCTTTCTCCAACATCAAGAAGAAGTTTCCAAAGTTATATGATTCACCATTATTTGATAGTATATATATAAAGAATTTAAAGTGGGACAAAAAAATAGTAATGGACATCGTTTCTAGAACATTAGACCACGATTTTTCAAGTGTAAATAAAGATATTTTAGGCGAAGTGTATCAAAATCATATTCCTAAAGAGGTCCGTAAAGCATTAGGTCAATTCTATACTAGACCATCGATTGTTCGATATATGCTAAAAAGAGCAGAAGGAAAAATAAATTCAGATAATGTATTTCTTGACCCTGGGTGTGGTAGTGGTACATTTTTGATAGAATTATATGAAATGCTAAAAAATAATATGCTTAATTCAAATTGGGATGAAGAGGCAATAAATCAACATATTTTGGAGGAATGCATATATGGGATTGATATTGATTCTTTTGCTCACCAATTGACAACGATGAATTTACTATTAAAAGATATGAATAATCCTGCTGACCATATTAACATAGTAAGTGGTAATACTTTGTCACCAGGATTAGCTAGTTTTTCATCCTCTACACCTGAAGAAAATTCATTGTCTAACACTCAAACTCATATATCTCTTGGAGACATTATTAGAAAAGGGAAGGTTGATGGTTTTGATCTTGTAATTGGTAATCCCCCTCATCATATTATTTCAAAGAAAAATAAAATGCCCCGTACTGGAGAAGATTACAAGGCTGTAATAGATCAGGAATATTCTGAGATAGATGAAGGTAGAATAAATATAGCAACATTGTTCATCAAAAGAGGTATTGATTTATTAAATAACGATGGAGGTATTTTAGCTTTTGTTATTCCAAAACCGATGACTTTTGCTGATGGTTATATAAAGCTAAGAAAATATATATTAGAAAATTGCAAGATAATAGAAATTACTGATATTGGCAAAGCTTGGGATGAGGTAGGATATGAACAAGTTTTAATTTTCTTATCTCGCTCTTCAGATGATGAAGAAAAAAAGGATAATGATGTGAGAATTGTATCGAACTTAAGAGATGTAGATGATTTAGAATATATGCAATTTGGTGAACATAATATTAAACAGGAAAAATTCTATGAATTCCCCAATTTCCCAATATACTTATCAAATCCTAAATATCCTGATATCGAAGAGATATGGGAAAATATCTGGGATAATTCTCTCCCTTTAAAAGATATTGACACAGAAATATTTAGAGGCTTAGGGGTCCAGAGTGAAACTGATATGATTTCAGATTCGAGAAAGGGAAACAAATGGACCCCTATTTTAAGAGGAGCGCATATTGGTGGAAGTAAAAATAAAGCTACAGTAGATGATCAGAGATGGTTTGTAGAAACTGAAGAAGTTGAATATGTAGATACAAGTTCCGATAAAATAAGTGATAAAGATAAAGAGAGACTGAACAACAATAAGATTATATGTAAAGATATTGTTTCAAGCGATGTTAAAATTGATGCAGCATATGATGACAGCTACTCGGATTCAAGCTATAATATCCCCTTTTATAATTATGATACTGTAACTAATATAGTAAATAATGACGAACGATTTGAAGATCTATATCTATTAGGTATACTACTAAGCGATTTGATAACAGTCTATCTAAGAGATGTGGTTTTTAATCGTTCTACATTAACTATGCACCTTGATGAACCATATCTTAATCATCTCCCTATCGCAAATTTACCGAAAGTATCTGAATCCGACCAAGTAGTGGATCAAAATGATATTGTACATTTAGTAAAATCAATAATTACTAAAAGAAAAGAAATTGAAAAGCAAGAATATGATTTAGAAAGTACCTCCCAGGGTTTTGCTAAAGAAGTAAAGAAATATAATGAATTAAAAGAGCAATTAAATGAGAGGATTTATAAGGCATATGGGGTAGAAAATGAAGTGGATACTTTTAAAAGTTTATTGAGAATGTAGATTAATATTGTATTGAAAGGTGTTTATCTCTTATTAATCGAATAGCTTCTCATATTCCTTCTTGGTTAATTGTTTTCCACTCATAGTTATTGGGTTTTTTAATTTTATTTTATTATTAAACCTTTGAGGGTTTTTGAGAGTAAAAACAAGAGGTCTTTTTTCTCTTCCATCTGCATATAAACACAATTCTTTCTTCGTGAGAAATAAATCATCTTCATATTTTTCTAAAATTTTTTTCAAGTTTAACAACTCAATCTTTTCAATTTTACCTTCTCCAATAATTTTTTTCTCGGCTCTTGATTCGTAAAATAGAAGTTTTTTACAATCCTTTAAATCATCTGAAATAGCCTCGTGGGTGGTGTATTTTAAGAAAACTAGACGGGAACGATCAAAAAGACCTCCTGCAAATGTTATAGGAACTGGATATATAACAGCATAAATATTACTCATAGTTAGGACCTCATTCAGGATAATTAGTATTGACCATATATATGTTTGATGTTTGTAGGCTTGCAAAATTATAAATTACAGTAGAATGAACTTAGGTTAATAGAAAATTCAATAAAATATTAGAAACCTCTAATTATTCTTCCCAAAGGTCCTCCGTTGTTTTAGCATCGACAAATCTCTTTAACTTAGTATATCGAAAACTCATAATTCCCTCTCCTCCAGAAGGAATTTCATCCTCCAACTCTATTATCGAATCTTTTTCCAACATTATTAATTTATCTCCTTTATTGTATGGTTCATAATCTCTAAAATCTTCTACAGGGTGATTTCTTTCTTTAGGGTCTATGATTTCATCTACTACACCAAAATACCTCACTTTACTGATGGGATGAGAGATATAAAGGCCAAAATAATTAGGCTTTCTGGCGAGGTTTACAAATCCCCACCCACCGTACCTAAGCAAAAATCCCTCTCCATAATATCTGCCTTCAAATTGGGTTCCAGGTATAGAAGTGCAGATGATCATTAGTCCATCTGGGTATTTTTCTAAATATTCTCGCGGTTTGCGATAGAGTTTTACTGTGGTATCAGTGGCCATTATTTTAATTAAATTATCTTATGATATATCATATTTTTGTCATTTTTTATAGATTTTCAAGTTTTTAATAGCCCTTCTTTTAGAAACAAAACATATTAACTTAGAATGAATATGAACCGATAACATGCCCCTCAAAAAAGACGTCCTCCAGCTCACAAGCATCTTCATCCTCCTGATCATCTTCCTGATCTTCGTAGCATATTACCTCCTGCAGGGAGCTTACCTTCACTCCACCATTCTCTTAGGATCTATGATACCCCTGTTCATCTTGATGGTAGTAAAAGGGAAAAGTATGAAGGAGGAATATCCGGAAGAGTATTAGTATTTTTCATTAATTATCTCAGCCATCTCATCGATCTCTTCTTTTTCTGTAACATCTACAATTTTATCCACTAGATCTCCTTCTGCTAAGTCACACATACATTTAGCATTCCCACTAGTAGGTTTATGACTTGTGACGATGAAGTATAGAGCATCAGGAAAGGCCTGGCTAACTTGATAGCCATTGCTGATAGCTTTTTTCACCGTATCAGTCCTCAGCATCCCAGGTCTATTGAACTCTACTATCTCACCATTTGCACCTTCAACTTTATCTGCTGAACCTTTTGCTTCAATCACTGCTATTAGTCTTTTTGGCTCTCCTTCTGTAATTCCTCCCGAATAAACTACGAAATCGGCATTACCGCCTCTTACCATACATGCTTCTGGAAGAGGTTCACCAGGAATTAATTCTATATCAGGATGAAGTTTTTCCATGATTATTTCAAAACAATATTCAAACGCATCTCCAGTTTTTTTTGCTCTTCTCTGAAACTGAGTCCCATCTAATCCTGCATCTTTAGCTATTTTACTAAATGATTTATCTAAAAATTCCCTAAGATTACCTTCACATAAATCCATCTCATCCGCAATTTGTTCGATTGTTCCTCTCATGAGAGATAGTAGCAAAAATCAGAATTAATTTATTCATAACAATTACATAACTTTTTAATATCAATTAGATATTAGCTAATCGATGGAAAACGGATTGCTTGGATTCGTGATGTCAGGAAAATATAGGGTGAAGACGCTAGAAAAACTAAAAGAAAACAATTTTTCTACCCCAACACAAATCTCTAATCACCTAGAAATTTCTTTGTCTCAAGCGAGTAGGACCCTGTTACAGCTTCAAGAGAAAGATTTAGTAGAGTGCACAACACCAGATAGAAAGAAGGGTAGAATCTATAGAATTACTGACGAAGGTAGATCCGTAATAGAGGAGTTGGATGGAGAATGAATGAAGAGGAAGAAGGAACTGAAACTAGTGAATTTGGTGTTTCTAAACGGGAGAATCATAACTCAGAGCCCTTTTATTCGAGAGAGCTTTACTCGGATTTTGAGATCGGCGAAAAAGGAGAATTTAAAGAAAAGCGGATCCCTTCAGACATAATTGATGATGTTCATTGCCAAGATAGTAGAGATATGTCAGTATTACCGGATTCAAGCGTTCATCTTGCGATTACTTCTCCACCATATAATGCAGCAAAGCAGTATGATGAGGATTTAAATTTAGAAGAATACAGACAACTCTTGATAGACGTTTTCGAAGAGACCTATGATAAGTTAGTTGTAGGCGGGAGGTTATGCATAAATATAGCAAATTTGGGTAGAAAACCGTACATCCCGCTTCATAGCTATATAATCAAGGATATGCTATCCTTAGGATATATCATGAGAGGGGAGATCATTTGGGATAAAGCTGCAAGTGCCGGCGGTTCTACAGCTTGGGGTACATGGCAATCTGCAAAGAATCCTGTTCTGAGAGATGTACACGAATATATTATGGTCTTCTCAAAAGGTAGAATGTCTCGAGAGAAGGATCACCGCGAGGATACTATCAGCAAGGATGAATTTCTAGAGAACACTAAAAGTATATGGGAGTTTCAGACAGCATCTGCAAAGAAAATCGGTCATCCTGCACCTTTCCCTGAGGAGCTCCCTCATAGACTAATCCAATTATATTCTTTTAAAGGAGATGTGGTTTTGGATCCGTTCGTTGGTAGCGGCACTACTTGTATAGCAGCTCTGAAATCAAATAGACATTATGTTGGATTTGATAATGAAGAGGAATATATAGACTTAGCCAAAGAGAGGATTAAAAAAATAAAGGAACAGAAAAAACTATCTGAATATTAATATTTAGGCAATCTCTCCCCTATCAATTGATATCCTTTCATCCAACTAAATTATAAATACCTTCTAGCATGAACGATATCCTGATGCCCCTCGAAAAAGACGTCCTCCAGCTTGCGGGCATCTTCGCAGTCCTGATCATTTTATTGGTTTTCGGCAGATATTCCCTGGTTCCAGATTGATCTCATTTAAAATCCTCCTTCATCTAAGATCTCATTTGCTATCTGGTCTATTTTTTGGATACGCTTATTATCCCTAGGGAGGTGTTTGTGAGTACAAGAATCAAAATGCTCCTTATGCTGGTTTACTTTATTTATCAGTTTTTTCAAATGTGAAGCTTTTATCGCCCATTCTCCCTCTAATTGATTGACTACTAACTTACTATCGGTGAAATGTTCAACCTTATTTCTACAATACTCAGTAGCTTCATCGAGACCCAAAATCAACGCTTCGTATTCTGCTTCATTGTTCGTAGCCTTACCGATATATTCCCCATCCTCTTTTAGTTTTTCCCAATCTGATTTATATATCCCATATCCAATAGATGCTGGCCCCGGATTACTCCTACAGCCTCCATCTGTCACCAAATAAATCTTGTCTAGCCTCACCATGTACTATTTAAGTACGACCCTTATACTTATACCTACTTCCTAAAAAGACGTCCTCCAACTCGCGAGCGTCTCCGCGGCGCTCTTCTGCTTGGGTCCATGGTACCGCTGTTCTTACTGATGGTGATGAAGGGGAAGAGTATGAAGGAAGAATATCCGGAGAAGTACGAGTGATAATTTCTACAATAAACTCTTATTTTTTAATATATTTTAGTCTATCCTCAAACTTCTTATAACATTCATTACAAACAGGTTTGTTCATCTTTGTCTCATGTTCCTTTCCACAGATATGACAATACTTTTCCTTATATTCGGGATTATAATATTTCTTCCAATTTTTGTAACAACTCCTGCAGTAAGGAGAAGTAGTATCTAAATCTATTTCTTTTTTACATCGAATACAGTATCCTTTTCTTTTTTGTTTGGATTTATATTTTTCATCGCTAACATCAAATAAATGATTTACCTCTTTCTTGATTGAGGAATAAACATTTAGATGATCTTTTTTATTAAGAAGTATTCCCATCTCGTAATTTTCTTGTTGAGACTTTTTAGTCATGTTCATCGATGTGATCATAGCTAGTTTTTCATTAAGGTAACATTTTGAGTGAAGATAAGTCCGATAATAAATTCTTCTGTTAGGAAGTTTTTTAAGCCAGTTTATTGCCTCCTTATTACTCTTGGCCGGTCTATACAAAATAAATATATTAATTCCAGATTCAGATTTGTTTTCTAATAATCTTTTTATCCGTGAATCTAATTCCATATATGGGCTAATCAAAATTATTTGTTCTTTTGCATTCTTTATAATCTCTGCTAATTTTCTTGAAACGTTTGAGGAGTCTAAAAATTCGACCATCTATACACCTGATTAGCTAACAATAAGAGGATTTTTATAAAGTATTTCCTTATTCCTCAAATAGACATATAGAAAACCCTATCTTATCATTTATGAGAGTACAAATCCAATTATATTATCGACCCTCTAGAGAATTATAATCCAACCATCTCTACATTTTCATCCTCCAAAATCATTTTATTCAATTCCTATTTTTTCCTACTCAATGAAGCTACTCCCTCAAATCCAAAAATACAAGCTAATGACCGTTTTCATGTCTATCAGTTTGATTCTCACAATCATAGACATCTACACCACCTACGCCCTCCACGTAAGAGGTCACGTGGAATTAAACCCGCTCATGCGCCCCATCCTCACGAACCTTGGACCGACCGCCTTCCTCCTGATCAACTTCACCTTGTCTTTCCTGCTCATCGCCTTTCTCGCCCACGCCTCC
>Ga0207421_10007476_pt1 | contig 11619 bp, 12 predicted proteins | sample SodLakKL_010_SED_4_FD_187542 | JGI IMG/M metagenome (GOLD analysis project Ga0207421, IMG submission 187542) | Alkaline sediment microbial communities from Lake Tanatar, Kulunda Steppe, Russia - 8KL_010_SED (SPAdes) (version 2) | ecosystem: Environmental > Aquatic > Non-marine Saline and... | reverse complement strand
CCGTCGACGCCGAGCGCCGCCGGGTCGACGAACTGCTGACCAAAGACGAGGGGATCCACCACTCGGAGGTTCGCTCGAAAGTCCAAAAATCGATGACCCAGAACGTCAACGTCTTCCGCGAGGAAGAAGGCCTCAAACAGGCACTTCGTGACATCCGAGAGGCCCGCGATGAGTACCAGAACGTCAAAGTGATGGACCCCTCCCAGACGTTCAACACGGATCTGCTCCAGACTATCGAGACCCAGAACCTACTGGACCTCGCCGAGTCGATCACGGTCGGCGCGCTCGCCCGAAAGGAGTTCCGTGGTGCTCACTGGCGCGCGGAAGCCCAAGAGCGCAAAGACGACGAGTGGCTCAAACACACGATGTTGTCGTGGAACGACGGCAACCCAGAGCTCTGGTTCCGCCCAGTTATTCTCGAAGGCGAGAACAAAACCTACGAGCCGAAGATCCGCAGCTACTGATCGACCGCAGTTCGGATTTGGCGGGTCCGTCACTATTTATCATACGTTCGTCACCAGTCGAAAACAACTTCGACAGGCCGGCTGTTGGGTTGAGACGACGCGCGGTCGATTCCCACGAAACTGCCATGAATGCAGGTATGACGGGGTCTATATCCCTCTCAGTGGTTTCGACAGTTGTCGTAGAGTACCTTTATTATTGTCGAACTCTTTCGGTTTAGTATGCTCACACAGTCGACGCAGACACACACCATTCCCACCTCCCTGCAGTCACCACGGGCAAAACTCGTCTATCTCTTTTTATCAACACACGGCACCGCATCGATCAATGAACTCCAAGACGGCCTGAATATGAAGAAGATCTCGCTGTACAGCATTCTCAAAACCCTTCAGAAACGAGAAATCGTCTCGAAAGACGGCGACAGTTACTCGTTGGTGTGAGTCCGGGCGTGTTGTCGGGGTTCGACCTGTAGCTGCTGGTGTCTGTGTGTCGACTGCTACTTTATAAACCATTTATAAGCTATTTATAAGCTATCAACCGATATCTGAGTATATAAACGGTCGACAGGCCACGGTAAACCCAACTTATGTCGGGTTCGCCCGGATTCGAACCGGAACCGAACATGCTCGCTGCGCTACGCGTGTCGAGGAGTTCAATCGGTCGGCCTATTCGGTACTCATCGTGTTGTTCGTCGTAAAAATGGGTTCGCCCGGATTCGAACCGGGGTCACGGGCACCCAAGGCCCGAAGTATGGCCAAGCTAACCCACGAACCCTCACTCACCTCTACCGGGCAGGTACAATAAAGGGTTTCGCTCCACGGCCACAGCGGCATGCGTTCGCACAGCAGTCGACTCCCTACGCTGTTTTAATACTAAAGTAGAACGTCGAGCCCTCGCCCTCGGTTGATTCGGCCCAGATCTCGCCGTTGTGGCGGTCGATGATCCGTTCGCAGATCGCCAGCCCAATGCCAGTGCTATCGCTGTCGGTGCCTTTGTCGAACAGCCCGAAGATGTCTTCTTGTTGGTCGTCCGGAATGCCGGGGCCGTCATCGCTGACAGCAAATCGGTAGCCGTCGACGATCTCGGTCGCCGAGAGTTCGATTGTCGTTCCATTCCCGCCGTGGTCGATGGCATTCGAAAGCAGGTTCTGAAACACCTGACCGAGTTGGTCGGCGTCCGCCTGAACTGTCGGCAGCGAGTTGACGATGAGTTCGATGTCGGATTCAGCGATCACCAACTGTAGATCCTGCCGGACGCCCTCAACGACGGCTGCCACGTCAGTCTCGCTGAACGACTGGCCCTCGGTTTCGACTCGCGAGTACTGCAACAGTCCATCGATCATCCCACGCATGCGCTCGGCTCCGTCGACCGCGAACTGCATGTACTCGCGGGTCTCGTCGTCAAGCAGCTCGTCGAGTTCGGTCTCAAGGAGGTCGACGTAGCTCGAAACCATCCGAAGTGGCTCTTGGAGGTCATGTGAGAGGATGTAGGCAAACTCTTGGAGTCGTTCATTGGAGCGTTCGAGCTGCTGTTCGTAGGCTTTGCGGTCGGAGATATCCTTTGAGATCACCGCCAGTCCGTCCTCATCGGGATAGATCTGGAGTGCAGTCCAGTAGTCAGCCGGCTCGTAGTAGTACTCACAGTCGACGGGCTGTTGTGTTTCCATAGCCTCTCGCAGGCTCGCTTCGAGAGCCGTCTGTTGAATCTCCGGAAAACACTCCCAGAGATTCCGACCGACAACAGCCTCCGTGGCGATGCCGATCCGGTCGGCAATCACGTCGTTCCAGTAGGTGATCGTAAACTCGGTGTCGACGGCGTAGTAGGAATCCGAAATGCGTTCGGTGAGTCGTCGATACTGCCGTTCACGCTCAATACGGTCGATCTCGTAGGCCGCCCACTCAGTCAGCAACTCGACGTACGTCTGTTGGCTTTCGGTAAACGCTTCGGATCGGGTGCCGCGGCCGCTAAAACAGATCGTGCCGACGGTCTCGCCGTCGACGACGACCTTCGAGCCGATATAGCAGCCGAGACCGAACTGCTGGAACGCCGGATCGTCAGCCCACCCTTCGGCTTCGGCATCGAGAACCGTCAGCGGTGTCTCAAACTCCGGAGCGAGCGTGTGTCGACAGTACGACTTTTTGAGCGGCGCGGTGGCTCCCGTCGAGAGCTGCTCGTTCGGCCCGACGCCGACAAGGATCTCTTGGATTCGCTCGTCAGTGTCGATTCGGGTGAGAAATCCCTGTTCGATCTCCAGATATTCCCGGCCAAATGCGAGCAGTTCTTCGACCTTTTGTTCGAACGGGTCGGTCGATGAGGCTGTCTCGTGGAGCTGTCGAAACGCCTGCTGGAGAGTTTCGAGCCGTTCGAGCTGCCGTTTGCGGACGGTGATATCCCGACCGATACCGATAACGCCCCGAAGCTCGCCGCTGCTGTCGGTCAGTCGACTGCCGTTGAACTCATGTGGGATCCGTTGGCCGTCGGCAGTGACAAACGGAGCTTCGACGACCGAGGTGCCATCTTGTAATGCCCGATCGATTGCCTCGGTGATTCGCGGACGGTCGTCCTCAGCAAACAGTTCGACAGCGTGCATACCGTCGAGTTGGGCCGCCGAGTAGCCCGTCGCTTCTTGAAGTGCGGTGTTCCATCGCTGGAGCGTGCCATCGGGTGCAAGCACATAAAAGGCGTCTTGAAGCGCCTCAAGGCTCTGTTCGATAAAGTCACGTTCGTCTCTAAGCGCCTGTTGGCGGCGTTTTCGTTCGGTGATATCTCGGATTTCGGCTAGCACGTACGCCTCGCCGTCAAGGGTCGACTGTGCGAGCCGCACGTCCGTCCAGATTCGTTCGCCGTCGACGCGTTCGATCAGCCACTCGAAGGACTGTGGCTCGCCGTCGGCGGCCGCCCGGATCGACTCACAGGCACGCTCGGTGGTGTACCCCTCGTCGGTTGCGCTGTAGTCGCCGACAGTCATCGTCCGTAACTCGGCTTCGGTGTAGCCGTACAACGATTTGAGTTGGCTGTTAATACCGAGAATCGCGCCCGTTTCAGGGTCGTGAATCGTGATTCCGACCTCCAAGTCGTCAAAGACGGCCAAGACAGTCTCTATCATTGATTCCTCGAATCTATCCACAGCGAGGATATAAACCGTTGGTCGACCGGCCGTCGTCGACCGGTTCGTATGTATCTAATGATAGATACCACACGAATAAATAAATCAGTTCGGTGCGTAGCGCTCAGATATGGGTGTATCAGGTCGACTACCGGGCCGCTGGAGCCGAGAGTTGAACAGGAGTCACAAACGATACACGAGAGGACACTCACCGTGAGTACCCTCGAAAAGCCGGTCGAGATACTACTCGCCGAGGATAATCCGGGCGACGTAATGCTAACGAAAAAGGCGCTCGAACAGGGGAAACTGGCAAACAACCTCCACGTTGCCACCGACGGCGTCGAGACGCTGGCGTTTCTCAGACAGGAAGGTGAGTACGCCGACAAACCCCGTCCAGACCTAGTGTTATTGGATCTCAACATGCCGCGAAAGGACGGCCAAGACGTCCTCGAAGAGCTGCGGGCTGACGAGGAGTTGTGTCGGATTCCGGTGGTCGTCCTAACGAGTTCGGAGTCCGAAGAGGACATCGCCAAATCCTACGAGTTGAGCGCCAACGCCTATCTAACCAAACCCGTCGACTTCGAGGGCTTCATCGAGATCGTCAACCGGATGGAGGAGTTCTGGTTCAAAATGGTCAAGCTCCCACCAGAATAACATGTCTTTTCAAACGAATGCAGAGCTCACAATCCTCCTCGTTGAGGATAACCTTGGTGATGCCCGCCTATTTGAACACCATCTGGAAACCGCCTCCAGCGGCTCGTTTCCGGCTGCGACCGTCGAGCATGTCGAATCGCTTGTAGAAGCTACAGACCGCCTCAAAACCGACGACTACGATCTCGTGTTGCTCGATCTCGGTCTGCCAGACAGCACCGGCCTCGACACACTGGATCAGTACACTGACCTCGTCTTCGAGTCTGAGGAGGTAGCGGCTGTGCCCGTAATCGTGCTCACCGGGCTCAGAGACGACTCGGCTGCCATCGAAGCCATCGAACGCGGTGCCCAAGACTACCTCGTCAAGGACGATGTCGATGCGAGCGTGTTGCATCGAGCAGTTCGGTACGCGCTCGAACGCCACGCCCAACAGCAGGAACTCCGCCGACAGAACGAACGCCTCGAACAGTTCGCCAGCGTCGTCTCCCACGACCTCCGAAACCCGTTGAGCGTGGCCAAAGGCCACATCGAGATGGTCGAAGACGACCACGCCGAGGTAATCGAGCGAAATCTCGATCGCATGGAGACGATTATCGCCGACGTGCTAACGCTTGCTCGCGAGGGCCGGTCGGTCGAAGACGTCGAGCCCGTCGACCTGAAAACACTGCTTGAGACCTGCTGGAAGAACGTCGAGACGGCCTTGGCGAGGCTGTCGATAGTAGACGAGTTCTCGATTATGGCAGACGAAAGCCGCTGTCGACAACTGTTCGAGAACCTGATTCGCAACAGCATAGAACACGGCGACGACGGCGTCGAGATCAGGGTAGGCCGCCTCGACGACGGGTTTTATTTCGAGGACACCGGACCGGGGATACCGGTCGACGAACGCGAACAGATCTTCGAGGCCGGCTACACGACGAATCAGGACGGTACCGGTTTCGGCTTAAATATCGTCAAGGAGATTGCCACGGCCCACGGCTGGGAGATTCGGGCAACCGAGGGAGCCGACGGCGGTGCCAGATTCGAGTGTACCGGCGTGACGTTCAGCGAGTGAGAGGTCGACCCCGAATCGACCAGCGATTTCGATCCGACAAAGAGTTTTCCAGCGGGCTTACAGCGAAGAAAACGTTGCAGTGACGTGTGCCCGCGGCGGCTCGGAGAACACCGTCTGGGGGTCGGCGTCGACGACGAGCGTCGACTGGAGTTCCTCTTCAGCCGGCGGGTCAGCCGGAAACAGCCCGGAAAATCGGGCCTCTGCAGCCGTGAGTCGCTGGCTGTCGGCAGTCACCGAGAGCGTACTGATACAACTCGATAGGGGACCGAAGATGGCCTCATACTCGGAAGACGCTTCCGCCATGACACCGGTGTCTGTAAGGAACTCCACGGTGTCCGGTTGCTCCCAGATGCAGACACTGAGTGTGCCCTCGCCAGTTGTTTCGAACAGCCACTGGCCGTCGTCTTCGTCGACGATCCGATTGAGCGTGCTGATGTAGCCACTCAGCACGTGCGCGAGAACACGCCGACCGTCAGCCGCCCGGTTAGGATCTTCGGTTGGGACAAACAGTCGAGTGCCGGTGAGGCCGAACGCCAACCCGGCTGCGTCACTGTGGCCCTCATAAATCGAGACGCCACGCTGGGAGTCGACCTGTTCGAACTCCCAACCGAACCGGTCGACAATCTCGGAATGGTCGAACGAGCCCTCGAAAACGAGCAAGCCGTCTGTGAGCATCACAGCGTCGACCTCAATGCCGACGTCGGCGGCCGTGACTGACTCCGGTTCGGATTCGAGTTCGGAACCGGCCGATTGGTCATCGGTGCCAGCAGTCACGTTCGATTCGTTGGTCGAGTGCTCGTCGGCTGTCTCGGTACTGTTCGCGTTGTCGGCTGTCGCGGTACTGTTCGTATCACTCTCGGTTTCGTTTCGCTGGTCGGCTGCTGATTCGTTTTCGGGGCGTATTGGCTCGGTCGATGGGTCGACGACCGTCGCGTTCTCGTCGGCGTATTCGTCGTCGACCCTGCCAGCGGCGTTAACCGCCTGTCGGAGTGCAGCGCCGAACGGATAGCTCGACAGCGATTCGACAGCCGCAGAGATTCGATCGACGCCAGACAGCGGCAAGCCGACAAGCGGGTTCGTCGAATCGAGTCGACCGGTCGAAACCGCCCGTCGAATCGCCGGCAGCGATGAAAGCTCCAGATGGTACGAGACGACACTACCGTTGTCGTGGCTGCGTGCAGGTGGCCAACTGCTGTGGGCTGGTCGCCCATACCGGACAGGACCGCCGTTGGCCTCCGGGTCCTCAGTCACGTCGGCGTCCGTCTCCAGACAGCCAGCGACCACAAGGCTGCCGGTGGCCCCGACAGCCTGCAGCAGCGTCCGTCGGTTCATAGCCGACGCTCTCACTCCAGCTACAAGTATCATCTTTTTTGAACGCCGGGCTACGGGTGGCCGAGGATGTTTATATGTCGGCGTACATAGGTTTCGGCATGTACGTCCGTGATGCAAAAAACCGCGACGAGGTCTGGCTGCTGGACCAGATTGACGCGCTGGGCGTCGACCCTGCGGCCTTTCGGTCGCGCGAGTACGTGATAGCGGTCGACGAAAAGACCAACACACGGGTTGGGTTCGGACGGCGTCGCATCCACTCCGGTTCGCCCGAGGTCTGTGAACTCACGGGCATCGGCGTACTCGAAGCATGGCGCGGACAGGGTGTCGGTGGACACGTAATCGAGCGACTTATGGCAGAAGCCGGTGACGACGGCTTCGAGACGGTGTACGTCCTGACAGACATCCCCGAGTATCTCGGACAGTTCGGCTTCGAGTTGGTCGAGCCGAATCAGCTCGCCGAGCAACTGATCGACCGACTCGACCGCAAGCGCCAACAGGTCGACGAGAGCATCGAGCCGCTGGCGCTCGCTGTCGGCGACTTCGAGATGCCCCCGCGTCTTCGAGAGGCGTTCAAAACCGCGAGTGCCGAGACTGAGTCGACAGAGCCCGCCGAAACCGCAGAGGACTTCGGGATTGACCCCGAGACGGCGACGTATAAGTACGATACCGGGTAGCAGCCAACTACTAGCGGTAGCCACTGCCTACTGGACACCTTCTCTGCCTTCGAGAAAGTCGGTGCTGAAAACGAGATACGTCAACACCGTACAGAACAGAATTGGCGGCAGGAGGGCGAACGCCCACAGCGGTTCGAGTCCCCAACTCAGAATCAGCACGACGTTTCCAAGGCCCAAAAGTAAAAACGGCATCGAGTACAGCGCGGCGCGCTTTCGTTTCCGGCCAGTATCAAGAATTTCGTCGTCCAGCATCTCCGCTCTGGGCGGGCCGTCGACGCTACCGGATTCGTCCGACTCACTCGGCGGCGTTTCCATACACGCTCTATGAGCCGTGGGCTCAAAAACGATGCCACATCTCACTGTGCGTTGGTATCAAACCGCGAGGCAAGCGAGATCAATCCGAACAGCGCGGCCACCGCGAGAGCGACCACCACCATCCCGTAAAGCGTCATCGCAGCCGGCGTAATCGGGACTGCAAGCACACCGCCGACCGTAATGTCGCCCGCCTCGGCACTGTTGGCTCCGACAACGAATCCGAGCAGCCCACCGATTAGCACGCCAATCCCACCGAGTGCCAGTAGAATCCGTCGACCGAGCCCACTGACGGCCGGCTGGGACTGTTCGTCGGTCATACCACTGCTATGAGCGCATACCGGTAGAACGTTTCCGTTGGCCCCGAGGTTATATGCTCATTCGTGGTAGCCATACTGTATGACTGATCCACTCGTACTCCGGGCTCGCGACGCATACCAACAGGCCCATGTCCCCTACTCGTCGTACCCTGTCGGCGCGGCACTCGAAACCGTAGACGGAACCGTGTTCGTCGGTTGTAACATCGAGAACGCAAACTACTCGAACAGTCTGCATGCCGAAGAAGTCGCACTCGCCGAGGCGGTCAAAACCGGTCACACACAGTTCAGCCGATTAGCGGTCTCATCGGACGCACGCGATGGGCTCACCCCGTGTGGGATGTGTCGACAGACGCTCGCGGAGTTCGCTGACGATAGTTTTGAAATCGTTTGTGACACGGGAGATGGCGTCGATCATTATACGCTCGGTGAGCTACTACCCAACACTCTCTCCGAGTCGATGCTTCAGCAGGCGGCTCAGCGACGAGGTGAGCGGGATGCATAACACCGACGCCGACAGCGAGGACCCGAATGCCGACCGCCAGTATCATCTCGAAGTGACGAGCGAGGAAGTTGCCGACAGTGTGCTGTTGCCGGGCAACCCCGAGCGAATCGAGACGATTACCGGACTCTGGGATGACGCAACGACTGTCGCCAGCCATCGAGAGTATCGGACAGCAACCGGCCAGTATGCGGGCGTCGACATCTCGGCGACTTCGACGGGGATCGGTGGCCCTTCGGCAGCGATCGCGCTCGAGGAACTCGCGCGTGTCGACTGTGAGACGTTTATCAGAGTGGGATCGTGTGGAGCCATCCAACCCGACATCGAGGTTGGTGATCTCGTCATCACCTCGGGAGCCGTTCGCCAAGAGGGCACCAGCAAGGAGTATATAAAACCGGCGTACCCTGCAGTTGCTAACCATGAGGTCGTTTCGGCACTTATTGCGGCCGCAGAACGGTTAGGCTACGACTACCACGTCGGGTTGACAATGAGTGCGGACAGCTTTTATACTGGCCAAGGTCGACCCGGTTTCGACGGCTATCACGCACCCGGTAGTGAGAGCCTAGTTGAAGAGTTGCGGAGCGCGAACGTCGCCAATATCGAAATGGAGGCGGCGACGATTCTGACGCTGGCGTCGATCTATGGCCTGCGGGCTGGCGCAGTGTGCGCAGTGTACGCCAACCGGTCGACAGGTGAGTTCCGTCCCGTTGGCGACGAGCGAGCCGCCGAAACAGCGAGTCTGGCGGTCGCGCTGCTGGCACAGATGGATCAACGCAAACGTGAGGTAGATGTCGACGTATGGCATGCTGGCCTCTCAGTTGAATAAGCGCATCGGCCGAAATATACCAGTAGACAGACGAATTCGTGTGTTCTACTGACAGCCACTCGGATCAGTCACTGCCGTCCATTTCAAAGCCGATTTATCCAAGGCCGTTGGACCTCTATGTATGACAGCTCATGTCGTCGTTGTCGGTGCCGGATATGCTGGTGCTGGCACGGTGAAATCGTTCGAAAACGAGATCGAGGAGGGCGAAGCCGAGCTCACCTGGATCTCCGAACACGATTATCACCTCGTGTTACACGAGGCCCACCGCGTAATCCGCAAACCGGAAGTCGAATCGAAAGTCGCTATCCCGGTCGACGAAATCAAAGCTCCCGAAACGAACTTCATTCGGGACCGTGTCACCGGCATCGACACCGACGAGCGACAGATCAAGCTGCGAGACGGCGAAAACGTCGAGTACGACTACCTGCTGGTCGGCCTCGGCTCCTCGACGGCCTTTTTCGGCATCGACGGCCTCAAAGAGTACGCCCACACGCTCAAAAGCCTCGACGACGTCCGTGGTATCCACGAAGCGGTTCGGTCGGCCAGCGAGGAGGCAACACAGAGCGAGCCCGCACAGGTGCTGATCGGCGGGGCTGGCCTCTCGGGCATCCAGACGGCCGGCGAGATCGCCGAATACCGTGATCTGCACCGCGCGCCAATCGAGATCAAACTCGTCGAAGGGCTAGATTCGATCTTCCCCGGCCAGGACCCCGAAGTCCAGGGTGCGCTGAAAAAGCGACTCCTAGATCGGGATGTCGAGATTCTGACCGGCGATTTCATCTCGGAAGTCGACGACGAGAGTGTGTATCTCGGCGAAGACAACTCGCTCGACTACGACGTGCTTGTCTGGACAGGCGGCATTACGGGCCGCAAAGAGATCGCAGAGACCGACCTTGATAAGGACGACCGCTCGAACCGCCTGTTTGCAGAATCCGACTTCCAGACCAGCGACGAGCGTGTCTTTACCATCGGCGATGCCGCACTGGTCGACCAAGGCAACGACGATGTCGCCCCACCGACCGCCCAGGCCGCTTGGACGGCCGCCGAAGTCGCCGGCGAAAACCTCGCTCGTGCCGTTCGCGGTGCGCCGCTGAAGTCCTGGAAGTTCAAAGACAAAGGAATGGTCATCTCGATCGGCGAGGAAGCGGTTGCCCACAACGTGATGGGCGTGCCGATCAACACGTTCGGCGGTCCAGCGGCCAAAGCACTCAAAAAGGGAATCGCCTGCAACTGGATCGCTGACATCACCTCCTACAAGCGCGCCATGAACGCATGGAGCGACATGTAGCTGTTCGGACTGAAAAATACTACCTCTGTACGACGTTAGGCGCCCAGTTCGACGGCGTCAGTGTACTCCTGCAGCCAGTCGAGAATATTGCTATCAGGAACTGACAGCGACCGCTCTACTGGGTCGTAGTCTGGATAGCCGCCAACGTCGTCTTGGCTGTCAATGATCGCTCCTTGATCGTTTCCGACCCGGTTTTCGATCAACTCTCGTTCGTACTCCGATCGGTCGGCGGGACGTGGGCCGACGTTCGCTTTGACCCACGATGGGGTGTCTGCGGCGGATTTGACAGAATCGAGATCAAGGCCATCCGGCACGAGTGGTGGGCTGCTGAGTTCAGTCAGCCCGCCGTCGTCAAACGGCCGTTGGTCGTCATCCCATTCGATGTCCTCGTGCCAGACGTTACCGCCGTATGAGACAAGTGGTCTGTCGTAGAAACTAGGTGTATCTGGACCCGGTTCGTAATAGAGGCCTTTCCAGGTGTGGTCTTGATCCTCGTAGCTGCCGGCTGCGAGATTGATGATGTTCCCACTCGAGCCGTTGACTCTGTGGCCGTAGTTGTAGACGTAGTTGTTGCACATCACCGACTCACACCGCATGAGCGGCACGCGTCTGATGTGGTGGGCGTACAGACAGCCCATGTGGCAGGTCTGTTCGTGATACTCGCTGGCAGCTAAAAATCCGCGAGCGCGATCGTCGTCAGGATGAACGCTGTTGTCGTTCAACCCCTCGGCGATAATCGTATTGATAATCGAGGTGCGCTCGGCATGCGGCTGACTCGATCTCGTCGGACTACCGTCTCGGGTGATGCCGAGGTTCTCTTCGGTTCCCCAGCCGACCGTACAGTGGTCGACCATCACATCGCTTGTGCGGTGGTCGATATCGAGCACCGAGTCGAACTCACTGATTTCGTCTCCCTGCAGGAAGCTCAGATGTGAGAGAATGACACGTGGGTCGTGAACCCGGGTTCGGCATTGGGTGATCGTAATGCCCGGGGAAGGTGCAGTTTCGCCGGCGATCCACAGTTCCTCTTCGCGAATCCGCCAGTTGTGTCCGGGCACTTCGATCACGCCACCGACTTCGAAGACGACAACTGTT
>Ga0207421_10007475_pt1 | contig 11620 bp, 10 predicted proteins | sample SodLakKL_010_SED_4_FD_187542 | JGI IMG/M metagenome (GOLD analysis project Ga0207421, IMG submission 187542) | Alkaline sediment microbial communities from Lake Tanatar, Kulunda Steppe, Russia - 8KL_010_SED (SPAdes) (version 2) | ecosystem: Environmental > Aquatic > Non-marine Saline and... | reverse complement strand
TGAAAAGCATCAAGCATCCGTGCTTGGTGTTCAGGAAGTGTCTGATGACAATGTGCATAAATATGGCATTGTTGATGGGAAAGAAATTGAAGACGGTGTTTACCGTGTACAAGGTTTGGTTGAAAAACCCGCGTTACGTGACGCGCCTTCAAATGCGGCCATTTTGGGACGTTATGTCATCAGTCCCGGAATTTTTGAACATCTGCATCAAACGTCTTTTGGTAAAGGCGGAGAGATTCAACTGACCGATGCGTTGCTTGCCCTTGCCAAAGAGGAAACGATGATTGCCTATCCCTTTGAAGGCAGACGTTATGATGTAGGGGACAAACTGGGCTTTTTGGAAGCACAAGTTGAATATGCGCTTCGTGATGATACATTGGCGGAACCGTTTTTACAGTTTTTAAAATCCACATTGAAATAAAGAATCCCGGCTGAAATCGCCGGGATTGTTTTATTGTGGCACATCAAGGGTCGTCATCGGGGCAGATTAAGGGGAAAGGGTGTAACGTTTTCCATAAGGGTTAGGGGCCCTTGATGTGCGCAGGATGGTGCGTGTGAGAATAGCTATCCTCACTTAAATTTTAGCACGTTTCCCTAAAAATACAATTGTTAAATCAGCTTTGTTTTTTAATGGCTTTTTTAATGTCAACGGTTGGGTGATTTTCATGATGGAGAACTTCACCTTCCCAGGTACGGATGGTGAAGTAATCTTTTCCGCGGGAGATGAGGTATTCAGGTAAAATGGGGGTTTTCCCTTTCCCGCCCGGCGCGTTGACGATGTAGGTGGGGATGGCCATACCAGAGGTGTACCCTCTTAAATATTCCATAATTTCCAGCCCATCATCTATGCTTGTGTTGAAATGGCGCGTGCCCTTGACACTTTTCGCATGGAACAAATAGTAGGGTTTGACGCGTATTTTAAGCAGTTCATGGTTTAAACTGCGCATGATATATTTATCATTATTAATGCCGTTAAGCAACACGGCCTGGTTGCCAAGGGGAACCCCGTTATTGGCGAGTTTTTCGCAGGCTGCCTTGCTTTCTTCAGTGATTTCCATGGGGTGGTTGAAGTGTGAGTTTAAGAAAATCGGATGGTACTTTTTGAGGATGTAGACTAAATCATCGGTAATGCGCTGCGGCATGGTGACAGGGGTGCGCGAACCGATGCGGATATATTCCACATGTTCAATCGCATGAAGCGCTGAGAGAATCCATTCAAGCCGGGCATCGGATAAGGTGAGTGGGTCACCGCCGGTGACGAGCACATCGCGGATTTCAGGGTTTTCTCTTATGTAGTCAATGGAGGCTTGCACTTCATCTTTTGGGGTGGCTAAATCCTGTGTGCCAATGTTGCGGCGTCTTTGACAGTGCCGGCAGTACATGGCGCATTCATTGGTAACATTGATGATCAAGCGGTCGGGGTAGCGCCGTGTGATGGACCCGGCCGGATTGGTATGTTCTTCATTCATCGGATCAAGATTATGATACGTATCTTCAAGTTCCAAGAAGGAGGGCATCGCCATCAGTTTGATCGGATCATACACTTCATCAGGGTTGATGAGTGAAAGATAATACGGTGAAATGCTCCAGCGGAAAGACGCACCCACATCATCAATGGCTTTTTTCTCATCATCGGTAAGATTAAGGATTTGACTGAGCGTTTCGCTGTCTGAGATCCGGTTTGAGAGTTGCCATTTGTAATCATCCCAGTCACGCTCACTGGCACCGAGCACTTTAAGGATGCGCGCTTTGCGCGCGTTTATATTTTTTGTTTGTTCAAGTCCCTTATCAATATGCTTGCGTGCTTCCAAATAATCATCAATACGACTTTTAAGCGTATCAGCACGCTCTAGGGATATTATTCTTTGTTTGCTAGCCATAGCATCACAATCCTTTCTTTGCGGGTCCATTATAACCTAAAATACCGTTTCCTTCAACGCAGCGTGCGCAGCATAAAAGCGTTGCACTATTTATCATTGTCGTCTATAATATACGGTGAAAAGAAAGAAGGTGAAACCATGAAACCCATTAAGGAAATGGACAATGTTGGAAAAGAAAGCAAAAAGTTCTTTAAAAAATTCGATAAAGCCCTTGCCAAATATGAAAGTGTCCCAGCCGATGATGATGGCGCTATGCGCCATGTACCCAGTGATGAACACGCCAAGGCCAAAACCAAATTCCGTAAATATTTAATCAACGAAGAAAAATTCAATTTGGTCAATTTATTGACACTCCTTGAAATTTCACAAAAGGAATCGAGTGATGTGGCCAAGGACTTTAGAACCATCAAACAAAAGCATGTTGAAGAAGATACCCATAAAGCGGTATATGCGGCCATTTTGGATACTGACCGCTTGCGTGAAAAATTTGAGCTCGGTCTTAAACGTCTCAATGACGCTGATGTTAAACTGTAAGGGACCCCTCGTTTAGGTGAAAAACACTTTCAAATGATAAAAGGAAGTGTTTTTTTGTGTTTTAAAACAAGCGGTTTCATGGTATACTGCACTGTTTAAATAAATGTTATAAAAAATGGATTGAGGAGAATATATTATGAAAAAAGTAATGATTATTATGTTGATGATGCTTAGTATTACCGCACTCTCAGCATGTGATCTTTTTGAAGATGATGGTTACCGCCTGGCACTTGAGACGGAGGCGGGCGATGTGGATTTGTCCAAGACGCCTGAAGGACCGTTTGATGCAGGCGACTCCGTAGAGGTTCATGTCTCTTGGGAGGATGACACCCTTGAATTTTCCCACTGGGCGTCTCAGGGTGAAGTGGTCAGTGAATCAGAATCATTCACCCATACCATAGAAGGCAACGATACATTAGAAGCGGTGTTTGAAAGTGAAGATTCGCTAAATCTTGAGATTGAATCAAGTCACGAAGGTGTTGACTTTGATCTTGACCAATCCGCGCCATACAGTGAAGGGGACACCATCACTGTGAGTCCTGAATATGATTCGGCGGCACTTGAATTTATTGCGTGGGAAATAGAGGGGGACGTGATAAGTGATAGTGAAACGCTTGAATATACCCTTGAATCTGACACCACATTACACGCGGTGTTTGAATCACTGGATGTTGAACCAACAACCTACCATGAAACCTTTGAGGACTTTTATGAAACAGGCAGTCAGTATAGTGATTTTTCCCAGGTAGGCACGAGCGGCATTGAATGGCATTTTACGGACACACGTACAGACGTTCGTTTTGACAATGTCTCTGACGCTGTGACGTTTGGTGACGCCCCTGCGCGCAGTGCTTCGATGAAAGCGACCATTCCTGAAGGGATTCGCTCGCTGAGTGTGTATTATGAAAATGCATTTTCTAGTGCCGCAGGCCTTGAAATCTACATTAACGGTGAACTGATTGCTACGGCTGAAGAAGTGGATGGCACTTTTGAGCTTTTCGAAGTGGACGGACTTGATATTACCGGTGAATTCGAACTTGAACTGGTGCCAACAAGCGGACAAACCACAATTAATGATTTGTTCTGGGAGAACAATGTGCCCGGCAGCGATTATCCGGTCGTTGACCTTGAGAGTGATTACTGGGACGCTGCTTTTGAATTTGATCCTTCCAACCGCGTGGCACCGGGTGAAAGCGTGGAAATTTATGCGTATGATACCGAAGAAACGTATGATTTTATGTACTGGGAAGATGAAGACGGCAATGTAATCAGTGATGAAAACCCTTATACATTCACGCTTGAAGAAGACGTCGTTTATAACGCTGTGTTTGACAATCCTGAAGCCTATGCACTGGCTTTAGAGAGTAACTATTACCGTGCTGCGCTTGAAAAGGATATTGACCGCCCCGTTGTAGCAGGCACCACGGTTGAAGTGTCCACCAGCGCTTCAGAGGACTATGATTTCATAGCTTGGGAAGACAGTGACGGTAACGTTGTCAGCGAATCACGCATCTTTACCTATGAGATGCCTGAAGACGGCATGACACTAAACGCCATCTATGATGTGCCTGAGCCCATCGATTATGAAGACATGACACTCGATGAACTTACTGACCTTAACCTTGATCGCTATGATGGCCACTATAGTGACCTTGAAGGGCTTTACGGTGCCGCTCTTGAAAGTGAACTACAGACCATGCTAGAAAACCAAATTGAATATCTATCATATGACGATGCACGCGATATCCTTCAGATTAGTGACCGTGATCCTGATAATCCTGACAACGTCATTCAGTTTTATACCCGTGAAAGTGTGCCTGGTGAATGGGACGGAGGCACGACGTGGAACCGCGAGCATGTTTGGCCAAATCGCCGTTTCCCCGGTGCACGCACCAGTAACCTGGGTAGTGATCTCCATAACCTGACACCGGCCGATCCTGGTGAAAACAGTTCACGGGGATATAAGTACTTTGACTTAGAAACCAGCGGGTCTTCATACGAACCCCATGATGATGTCAAAGGTGATGTCTCACGCATGATGTTTTATATGGATGTGCTTTATGATGATTTAACACTTGTTGATGACTCACCCAGTGCGGACAATTATGAAATGGGGGACCTCCGTGTAATGCTTGAGTGGCATGCATGGGATGATGTCAGTCATTTTGAAATGCGGCGCAATGATGTCATAGAAGACTATCAAAACAACCGTAATCCATTCATTGATTACCCGCATCTTGCGTATTTACTTTATTATGACCATGATACTGTTGGCCTTGATTAATGCGTACCGCCCAAACTAGGGCGGTACTTTTTTTAGAAAAACAGCCTTCTTCATCGAGTGAATCTGTTATAATGAAACTAACTGAAGAAAAGGGGTAAGATTATGAAATATCTATTGATGCTTGTATTTGTATTGAGCCTCGCAGCGTGCGGAGAAAGTGGGCCGAGCGCTGATATTGATGATGTGCGTTTGGAAGGGAACACCTTGACATTTGATTTAACGACCTCAAGGGGCGAGACGATTGAAAATTATGAACTGCGCATCATGCGCGGTGAAACACTTGTCCACCAGTTTGAAGATAGTGAACTCTCGACAGATGGCTTGCTTTATGATATTAAGGTGCACGCCCTTTCTCCGGGCGACCATGTGATTGAGGCGGTTGCGCATGTTGAAGGGGAGGATGATCCGCGCGTGATAGGCGAGCATGCGTTTACGTTTGAGCTTCCTTCAGCGGCACCAGAAGCATGGATTTCAGGCGACCCTGAAATTACGCAGGACACCATTACATTCGATCTTGACTTTAACGACCCTGAAGATACAATTGATGGCATGCATATCATGCTTTATGACGAAGAAGGCACCGCAGTCAGTGAGATTACAGATTCAGATGTGCAGACCATGTCCAATCATGAAACGCAGACTTATAACAAGGAACTCTATTTTACAAATCTTGAATCCGCTACGGAATATAGCATTCATATTTACAGTCATTTTAATGTTGACGATGAAACATATCGGTGGGTTATTATGGATGATTTGACTTTTACAACGGAATAATCATCAAGCGAAGGCAGATGCCTTCGCTTTTTTGTGCATCGTTTGAAAGGACAGTTTATAGTTGGCTTAGTATTTTAAAAAGACGCAACAAGGTTTGTGAGCGCTCAATAAAACTGGGGGTTGACGAAGCACGTGTTTAAGGGCATTATAAAGGGTGTGAATAAAGCGCTATCATTAGGAGGTTTCATATGAGAATTGTTGTTGCGCTAGGGGGCAATGCACTAGGCAGTACCCCTGAGGAACAAAAAGAATTAGTAAAACATACCGCAGAGTCACTGGTGGATGTGATTGAAGAAGGCCATGAAATCGTCATCGTCCATGGCAATGGACCGCAGGTCGGCATGATTCAAGGGGCGTTTGACGCGGCATCGCGCCATGGGAATACCCCGCTTATGCCTTTGCCTGAGTGCGGTGCGATGAGTCAGGGTTATATTGGGTATCACCTGCAAAACGCATTGATGAACGCACTGAAAAAACGGGGTGCGGTTCCAAACGTTTCCACAATGGTCACCCAGACATTGGTTGACAAGGACGATCCCGCATTTGACAATCCGACCAAACCGATTGGTCCGTTTTATGAAAGTGAAACAGCCATTAAAGCCCAGCAGAAATTTCTAGGACTTCCGTATGTTGAGGACAGCGGACGCGGCTGGCGGTTTGTGGTCGCAAGTCCCAGTCCCATTGGCTTTGCGGAAGACGCAAGCATTCGCACCCTTGTGGATGCAAACCATACTGTCATTGCGTCTGGTGGTGGCGGGATTCCTGTTTATGAGGAAAGCGGCGAACTTAAAGGCATCAGTGCCGTGATTGACAAGGATGCCTCAAGTGCCAAGCTTGCAGAAATGCTTGATGCGGATCGTTTTGTGATTCTCACAGCCGTTGATCAGGTAAAAATCAATTTCAATAAGCCTAATGAACAGTCCCTAAGTACACTCACTGAAGCTTCCGCCACCAAGTATTTGGCTGAAGGGCAATTTGCGGCTGGGTCCATGAAACCAAAAATTGAAGCCGCGCTTGCGTTTGTGAACCATAAGCCCGGCAGTGAAGCGGTGATTGCGTCACTTGAAAATGCGTATGGCGCGATTAACAATACCTCAGGCACCATCATTAAAAAGTCATAAAACAAAGATTTCTGATGCGCGGGAGCATCAGAAATTTTTTTGTGTGTCCATGAGTGTTATAATGAACATAAAGAGGTGATTCGATGTATTTACTGGATACGGCCAACATCAAAATGATTAAACGGTTCAGCGAACATTATGCGTTTAAAGGCATCACCACCAACCCCACGCTCATGAGCCGTGAAAATCGGACGGACTTTTTGCATCATATAAAAGAGATTAAGGACACAGTCCCTTATAAGCGTGTATTTGTTCAGGTAAACAGTGAAAAAAGTGAAGAAATGATTGAAGAGGCACAGGCATTTGGTAACACCATCGACCAACCGTGGAGTGTTAAGATTCCTGCCACGCTTGAAGGGTACCGTGCGATGCAGGCATTGAGCGATGATTTGTCAGTGGCCGCAACGGCCGTGGTGGATTTTCACCAGGCGTTGATGAGCATTGAAGCGGGCGCATCAACGGTGATTATTTATGTCAACCGTATGATCAGCAGTGGGCTTCGCCCCTTTGATTTGATTGGGCAGATCCGCAGTCTTGTGGATCGTGAAAATTTATCAGTGAGCATTATGGGCGCATCGTTTAAAAGTCATGAGGAAGTTGCGCGTGCACTAAGCAGTGGCGCCCACCACGTTACTGTTTCACCGGTCTTGTTTGAACGGATGTTTTTAAAACCACTCACGCAGCGGAGTGTTTCACAGTTCACACAGGATTTTAAAGACCGTTATCAAACGTCACATATTAAAAAAGGGTGAGACGTGTGACGCTTTTTGTGGTGAGCGATATCCATGGACATTACACGGTATTAAAAGACGCATTGGACGTGGCGGGGTTTGATGAAACAAACCCTGAGCATCATTTGCTTGCGCTTGGTGATTACTTTGACAGAGGCAAAGAAAATGCGGCGGTGTATGAATATATCCACCGTCTGATGACATTAGGGAAAGCAGACGGTCTTCTTGGTAACCACGACCTTTTCTTGCTTGAATTTTTAGAAGGGGACGATGAAAAAACGGTGTTTAATGCACATTTCAATGGCACTGATGTGACACTGGAAGACTTTTCTGGCATGCGTTATGATCAAGCGAATCATGATGCAATCCGGCGTGCAATTATGTCACGTTATCCCGAACTTTATTCTTGGCTTAAGCAGTTGCCACTTTACATTGAGCATGAAGACTATGTTTTTACGCATGGTGGGCTTGATGGCAGTGACCCTGACTGGCGCAGCACCCCAAGAGAGACCTTTGTGTGGAATTATCAGTCTGGCTTGCCAGGGTTAAAGGGTAAGACCATTGTGGTGGGCCATGAACGCACGCCGCAGGTGCGGATGAAACGCGGCGTCAGTGGTCTTACACTGGATGACCCCGCCATGTCAGCGCCTTATTATGAAGATGGCGTCATTTATATCGATCCGTTTGTTGAACAGACCAAACGGATGAATGTACTTACCTTAACATTACAATCGTTTTAAAAAATCACGTCAGCGGATTAATCCGTTGACGTGATTTTAATAATGGTTTGGTTCCGTCCTTTAGCTTTGGCTTCATACAAAGCTTTGTCGACAAGACGGTAAGAAACAGAAAAGTTATCATCATCCCGGATGGTTAAGGGAGTTGCCCCGATACTGACAGTGAGTTTGGTTGGGGTGTTTTCTTTTAAGAATACATGGTCTTCAATTTTTTGGTTTAAACGCTTCGCAACAATTTGTGCACCGGTAATATCGGTATGAGAGAGTAAAATCATGAATTCTTCACCGCCCCAGCGTGCGAGTGTATCTGATTCGCGGATGTCTTTTTTAAGGAGTGCGGAGAGTTCAATCAATATTCTATCGCCGTTGTCGTGGCCCAGGGAGTCATTGATGGTTTTGAAATGGTCAATATCAATCATTAATAGTGATGCGGTCGTTTCATACCGTCTTGCGATGGCACGTTCATACGTCAGCTGTTTTTCAAAGAAACGACGATTCGGTAGATTGGTGAGCGGATCAAGGGTTGCTAGGGTTTCAAGTCGTTTATTTTTCTGTTTTAGTTCGAGGGTCCGAAATAAATCATCATATTTAAGACGGTAAAAACGGTCACTCACGAACATGACACCCACAAATGCGGCGGTCGCATTGATGATGTGAGTCGTTAATATATCGGGTGAGTGTTGAAAAGCAAAAACACCAATGATAAATAAAGCAAAAGGGACGCCATATATATAATACTGGTGATGCGGTTTGATATGAATCATGAGCCCAAATACTAACAGTTTCGCAGTAAAAAGTGTGATGTGGCCAACGGTGACTTGTTCAAGTGTCGCAATCACTGCACTGATCATCATGATTAAAAACACACTGATCAAGGGCATATGTTGAGCGCGCTTACTTCCTTCACCGCGGTTTTTTAAAATGATATAAAAATAAATCGCGAAGCCAATGGCTGTGAACGATAGCACCATGTGAAGCAAATAGTTAACAAGCGTAAGTTCATAAAGGTCACCATCCGCGGTTTGCAGGCGAATGCGCTCTACATAAAACAAAAAGACCGCTTGAACCATAAACAGCCCTAAAAGTATGCCGATCATTCGCTTGGCATTCAGGCGGGTTAAGAGATTTAGGACAATGCTATTTTTATCGCGTTTCACAGGCAACACCTCACGTTAATTATAGCATAATAAAAAGACATTGGCGTGCCAATGTCTAGTTTAGGTAATCTTTCCATGTCTTATTCATAAAATCATCATCGTCGTCATTGTCATCGTCATCATCAACGACTTCGATGTCATCAAGACTTGCTGGGTCAATGTAGGTTTGTTCGTAAGGGTCGTTGAACATGCGGTTGCGTCGTGACTGATACGGTCTATTAATTGGGATGATGACCGCAAGCAAATACCCGCTGATTAATCCCCCAATGTGTCCGGGAATGGATATGTTGGCGCCTAAAAAGGTAAATACCACGTTGATGATCACAAAGGTTTTGATGGCTGAGATGTCACTTGGGTCAAGCCAGCGTGAACGGTGAATGGTAATCCATAGCAGTGCACCAAGTACAGCAAAGACAGCGCCAGACGCGCCAATTGTCGGTACAAAGTTTTCAAATAAAATGTCCCAGCCTACAACGGTGAAAGACGCAAGGATCCCGCCACCCAAAAAGAAGAGGATGTAGCGCCACGTGCCTACCATGCGTTCAAGTGCACCGCCCACAACGTAGATGCCAAAAAATGTATTGAAAAGATAGTGCGTAAGATTGCCATGGAGCAACATCACACTGATGACGCGCCACCATTCGCCGTGTTCAACCACCAAATGCCCTTGAAGGGAACCAATGCTTCTAAGGGCATTCCCTGTCAGTGTATCCGCAATATAGGTACTGGTGATGAGGATGATAAGAATAAAGCTTACCGGGTTGGATTTTGAAAACTGAATGCCGGTGGGGCGTGTGAAAACGGACATGCTATTCCCCCTTGCCTTCAAACATCATCAAGGGCACAATGACTTCATCATTGGTTAACCCTGCATGATGGCCCTGTTTAGTTTTTTCGTCTGTCAGTTTGAAGAAATATTTGTCCTTGGCCACCGCAATAAAGTCGCCGAGACAGTGATCGACGAGGTAGTGTTTCTCACCATTACCAAGAAGCTTTTTCGTTAAGAATTCCTGCTTGGTATAAAGGTCAAAATAGTCTCCGAAATGTTCGGTGAAAAACTGAATGAAATATTCGCGCATGTCATCTTTGATAAAGAAATTGGTCATGCGTGAATCATTGGCAGGCAAATGTTCAAATGTCGCCGTGATGTCATGGTAATCAAACAAAGGGATCGGCGTCACATCACTGAGACCATGGTCAGCCGTCACAATGATCAAGGTATTGGGTTTAATACGTTTTTTAAGGGCTTTAAGTGAATCATTCAATGATTTAATGGTCGATTTGACATTGTCATGAATAATGCCGTAATCATGCTCTGTTGAATCGGGTTCAACACTATAAAGATAGGTGAATGTTTGAGGGTGCGACTGTTGGAAGGCTTCCATTTGTTTAAGTCCATCCTCAAATGATTCATAGCCGTTTTTAGTGTCCACGAGGCTTGGGAATATATCTTTAGCCTTAAGCGCGCCGCGCGCATTGATTTTGTCTATAATGGTTTCGCGGGCGAAATGTTTCTCAAAAAACCCTTCTGGAATGGGCTTCTCAGGCGTATAGTAATCCTTGTTTTTTAAAATGGTATAGTGAATGTCTTCATCCTTAAAATACTGAAACCAGCCCAGATACCCTGACTCATAAGGAGTGAGGCCAGTCCTGATTGCGGTTGTGGCGGCCGCGGTGGTTGTTGGAAATACGCTCGTAATCTCACTGAATTTTGTGTCCGTGAAAAAGGCGGTTTCACCAGGGTGTAATTTAAGTAAATTGTTGCCTAGGCCATCAAGTAAAATCAGTGCAATATGGTCATAATTATTCGATAATGTATCATCCACTTCCTTAAGTGTAGGATGCCAGGTGTTAAGCCCATAATGGTTAAAAAGGGAATGGGTAAGGTTGACGATGGAGCGTTTATAATCAATTTTCATAGACGACGCCTTCTTTCTGCATGATTAAGTATAGTGTAAAGGAGCAAGCGGATAATTTCAAGCAAACCAATCAAATAAAAAGGCATCCTGCGGGATGCCGTTTATTAGTCAATCAGTTCATCGATGACGTCTTCAGTTTCTTCAGCGGCCACTTGCATGGTGTCGTTAATGACCCCACCAAAAGGCATGGCGAACAAGGAAGAATTCATGCGTGAGATGTATGTGTTGCCATCACTCTTTTCATACACGCTGACGCGGCATGGCATGAGTGGTGAGACAATGCGTTCATCATCTAATTCTAAGATGTTTGCGGAATACTCACTGGAACAAAGCTCATAGATCTTAATTTGATCCACGTCATGACCGTGCCCATCCAGTATTTCTTGCATGTCATGAATTTCAAGCACGCTCCATCCAGCGTTGTCGAGTTCTTCATCAAACCGTTCAACGGTTTCATCAAAATCATAGTTTGACTCATCT
>Ga0207421_10007472_pt1 | contig 11621 bp, 11 predicted proteins | sample SodLakKL_010_SED_4_FD_187542 | JGI IMG/M metagenome (GOLD analysis project Ga0207421, IMG submission 187542) | Alkaline sediment microbial communities from Lake Tanatar, Kulunda Steppe, Russia - 8KL_010_SED (SPAdes) (version 2) | ecosystem: Environmental > Aquatic > Non-marine Saline and... | reverse complement strand
GTGTCCTGGTTGAACTCCCTACTACTCATCCTGGTCACCATCACCCAGCTCCCATGTAGATACGTTACTACTTTAGGGTGGTCGATGTCGTTCCGCAAGGTCATCCGGTGCGCGGCCGAAGACGCCGAACGAGCCCGTCGGCCGACACGGAACTCCGGCGCGTTCCTCGCGGCAACGTGCAGGACTGCCCCGGTCTCAACACCACGCCACATCGCTGGATCCGCCCGTTCGGCGTCAACGGTACTGCCGCGCGTTTTCTAGACTTCCCGGGTCATGGCTGACCTGCTGATGGAGCTACGCGTGCCGCCGGCTCTTCGCGAGCGGGTGGCAGCGATGCTGAGGATCACCGATGGCGTCGCGTCCGACCAGCTCGATGAGGAGTATCGCGATCTCTCCTGGGCGCTCCTGGGCAAGCTGGCGCGCAAGCGCCCGTTGGACCTGGCGTTCGCTCGCCGCGAGCACCTCGCCGATCCACTCACGGCGTCGTTCTTCCGCTACTCCACGATCCCTTGACGCGGTCAGCCGGCGCATCGGCGAGCCAGCACGCATGAGGAGCGACGCGTGGCCAGAAGACGGGAACCCAACCGAGGCAGCAGCCGTCCCCACCGCACCGACGCGCCCGGCTCGAGGCCGTCACCGGACGGCGAAGCGGACCTGCTCGGCGACTGGGACCCCGAGCACCTCGATCTCACCCTGCTCAAGCGACGCTTCGACCGGTGACGACGTCATGAGCACACGACTGACCCCGCGATCCGTCGCACGACCGTCCTGCCGCAGCCGACGAGCGAGGGAGACGTAGGATCCGCGACACGACCGGGCCGGCAGGACAGGAGCAGACGATGACGGAGGACGAAGCCGGCGCCCAGTTGTTCATGGCCGAGGCGGCCTACGCCCACAGCATCGTCATGTCCGCGATCGGCAACGTGGACGACTGCATCGCCAGCCTGGAGCAGGCACTGGAGCTCGTCCCCACCTACGCACCGGCGATCCTCGCGCTGGGCTCGATCGACTACCAGCTCGACGACGTCGAGCAGGGCCGCCGACGGCTGTTCTCGCTGCTGGACCTGGCCGAGCTAGGTGCGCACGAGCGCGCGCCGGACCTCGCCGAGATCCTGGACCTTGCCGGCGACTTCCTGATCAGCCGGTCCGACTACCGCGATGGCCTCGAGCTCTACCAGCGGGCCGTCGCTCACTTCCCCGAGACCGCAGCACTCCACCAAGGGCTCTGCCTGTGCGCCGGGCACCAGGGTCACCCGGAGATCGCCCTAGCCGCGGCCGAAGCTGCGCTCGCCCTCGAGCCGGACAACCAGGAGCTCGTCAACGACCTGGGCTGGACGCACTACGAGCGCGGCGAGCCCGATCGCGCCCTGCCGTTCCTGCAGCGGGCCGTCGAGCTGGACCCACAGGATGAGCTGGCCGCGGAGAACCTCCGCATCTGCCTCGAGGCACTCGATGAGCACAGGTGAGCGGCGCCCGAGGTGGCGCTGCCGACCGCACGCCGGGCGAGTTCCGCCGCACCCAGAACTGGATCGGTGGGTCCTCCCCGTCCAACGCCCGCTTCGTCCGGCCACCGGTCGAACAGGGGCAGGCCGCCCTGTACCAGTGGGCGATCGCGAGCCACGCCGATGACGACCTACCGACCGCGATGACAGCGACTGGGAAGGGTGGCTGGCCTGGTTCCTCGACGGTGTCACCGCTACCGCCACGGAGGCCACGAGCACGGTGCGCGTCATCCTCGACCTCCGTGAGCGCGACCGGCAGCACATCGCGGAGCTCGGCCAACGCGCCGCAAACGCCTACCGCCTCCACGACCACCGGTCCTCGGGCCCCTGGCCACCGCAGCCGAAACAGGTCGCGCCGGGCGCTTGCAGGACGCGTGATGCCCGGATGTTGTGGTGAGACTGCGGTGAGCTCACCACACGCGAACGAAGTGGACCTCCCCCTACCCTGCGAGAACCGCCTTCTGGATGCGTCTAGAAGGCGGTTCTCGTGATGGAGGTGATCGGATCTGAACCGACGGCTTCTTCGTTGCGAAGCCAGTGCCCATGCGGGGCGGCCGTTCGGCCGGAAGAGGCCGATCCAGGTTCGTACGAGCGCGAATTCGGATGTAGGGGGCCTATCCGGACCGAGCCTCCGGCCGCGCAGCGAGAGGCAGACGGAGGCGTTGGGAGGCAGGCAGAGGCAGGCGCGTGTGTACTTCTGTGTACTTCTCGCCGCCTCGCCGCCGACTCCCCCCTTGGTCGCCGAAAACCGTAGCGCTCGTCGCCGGCGATACAGATCTCTGCAGCGGCTCCCGGAACAAGCCCAACCGCGATCGTTGAACAACGAGCGTTGCGAAGACGTATCTTATCCCAACCGAATCGCCGGCATCGTTGGGATAAGCGTGGACCGATCAATCTACGTTGACAAGACCTTCGGCTCCGTCCAACGCGTTCCAGGTCCATACAGCTACGACCACTACGTCCCCTCCCCGCTGCCGCGCCGCCTGGTCCTCGACACCGCGACCGCGCGGGCCCTCTCCGACGCGGACCGAGCCCTTGGCCGGTTGGCCGGTGCAGGCCGTCTGCTACCGAACCCGCATCTACTGGTCGACCCGTACCTGTACACCGAGGCGCTCGCGAGCTCGCAGATCGAGGGAACTCAGGCATCGCTATCCGAGGTGCTCGAAGCGGCCGCCGAGGACGCCGACTCACCGAGCGTGGACATCAGAGAGGTCCAGAACTACATCGCCGCATTCGAGCACGCTCGCAGTCGCCTCAGCGACCTGCCGTTGTCGCTGCGCCTGCTGAAGGAGGCGCATCAGCGGCTGCTGACCAACGTCCGGGGTGAGGAGAAGACACCAGGGGAGTTCCGAATCAGCCAGAACTGGATCGGCACGCCGGGGCGCTCGCTGGAAGAGGCGACCTTCGTGCCCCCCCGGCACGAGCCGGAGATGGTCGACGCGCTCCGCGACTGGGAGGCGTTCATCCACGAACGCGACGGCGAGCACCCGCCCCTGATCGTGTGCGGCCTGATCCACTACCAGTTCGAGACCATCCACCCCTTCCTCGACGGCAACGGGAGACTCGGTCGACTCATCATCATCCTGTACCTCATCGACATCGGGGAGTTGCCCGAACCGTTGTTGTATCTCAGCCCCTACTTCGAACGAGATCGCAACGCCTACTACTCCCACCTGCAGGCGGTGCGTGAACGAGGCGAGATGCAGGAGTGGCTGCAGTACTTCCTGCACGGCGTCGCGGTCCAGGCCCGGGACGCCCTCGACCGCGCCGAACGCCTGACCCATCTGCAGTCGCGCTACCGCCTAGTGCTCGCTGGGGATCGCAGCAACGCACCCCACCTCATCGACCCGCTGTTCGCCAACCCTGTCATGACGACCCAGCGGGTGATGCGACTCCTTGGGGTGACGAACGCAGGCGCCAACAACGTCCTGCGACGGCTCGAGCGGCGCGGCTGGCTGCGGCCAATGCACGTCGGTGGCCGCGGCGGCCGCATCACCTGGATCGCTGACGACATCATGACCATCCTCACAGAGCCGTCGAGCTAGCAGGCTCAACTCGAGAGGCACACCCCGGGCTTGTGGGCCCCTCTGGCGCGGTGGGACAACTCACCGATCTCGCAGGACGGGGAGCGACCGCGCGTGTCCACACCTGGCAGAGCCTGTGCTGCTCGCGGTGACGGAGCTCTCGGGCTCCACGATCTGGAGCGCCGCTCCAAGTGTGCACTTCTGTGCACTCCGCCGAACGCGCATCGAACAGCACTCAACGGAAAACGCCCCGCAGCGGGGGCTACGAGGCGTTTTCGTGGTGGAGGTGATCGGATTTGAACCGACGGCTTCTTCGTTGCGAACGAAGCGCTCTGCCAGGCTGAGCTACACCCCCAGGCCAGACCCGCGACCGGGCCATCGAGCGAGCGCGGATGGTAGCCGTGGCCAGTGAAGGGCGCCAACGCGCCCCCGGTGCCGCCCGACGCCCAACTCGGGTCAGGTCCGATCGCGCTCCAGGGCCTCGCGGTGGGCCTCCAGCGCACGGCGGAGGTCACGCTGCCCGACCGCGGTGGTCAGGTCGCCCCGGGTGCGCTCGGTGATCGCGCGAGCCGCGTCGGTCGCCCGCCGCAACCCGCGGGACAAGCCGTCGGGCACGTCGATCGTCACCAGCGCCGCGAGGATCTCCTGCATCAACTCCAGGTGGCGCTCGCCGGTGTCCAGGTCCCCGCCACGCACCCGATCGAGGCTGGCGCGACGCAGTTCGCCGACGGTCTCGGCCAGACCGTGCAGCCACGCCACCTCGTCGACCCCGAGGGCCTCCGGGCCCGGGAGCACCTCGCCAGCGATCGCGGCCCGGGTGAGCTCGGCTTCGGCGACCTCCTTGGCAGCATCGGCCACGAAGCCCGCATGCAGCACCTCGGGATGCGCCCCCGCGGCGTCCACCGCCCGGTCCAGGCACGCCCGCGCCTCGGTCAAGAGCGAGGCGACCCGCTCCCCGTCACCGCGGTGCGCCGCCCGGATCGCGTTCGCCGCGGCCCGGATCGCGTCGCGGGAGGCTGCCAGCGCCACCTCGCGGGCCTCGTGTCGGGCCTCCAACTGCTCACGGATCGGGGCGACCGCCGCCACCAGGTCCTGCGAGGCGGTCACGTCACCCTTCCCAGCGACGCAGCCGCACCGTCCCGGAGCCCACCCACGCGTCCTCCCCACCGACGGCCACCTGGCCGGCGTCACCGATGTTGTCGCTGTCGATGGCCAGCTCGCGGACCACATGGCGAGCCTGATCACGTTGGTGCTTCAGCCGCCGCAACACGATGACGTAGGCCGCGGTCGCCCCGAGGGTGGCGGCGAACACCAGCCACGCAACCCCCTGGACGAGCAGTGCGAGCCCGAAGGCCAGCACGCAGACGAGCAACGACCGGACGAACCAGACCCGCCGACGGGCGATCACCGGGTCCTCTCCCACCGGACCGGCGGCGGGCGCGATCGTGTCATCGACCGGGCGAGCGACGATGCGTGCGGGATCAGCGGGGACCATCAACCGTCTCCCTCTGCCACCACCGTGGCGATCGCTGCGGAGCACGTTCATGGCGCGTTCGAACCCTCCGACGGTCACGTGGGGTGCGGTGTTGTGGGCTCGAAAGGCACCTGGGAGGAAGAGTGCGGCCCACACCAGGATGAGCGGCACCAGGACCTCGTTCACGCGTCGACGCCACCTGGCACTGGCCCACCTCCGCGCTCCACCCGGTCACTCCACCGGCGTAGGGCGGCGACCGTAACACCGCCGAGGTCGGTCTCGAAGCACCCCCGACCGTGCGCCAGGGCGACGGTGGACGTGCGGTCCACGGGGCGTGGAGGACGGACCCGGGCTGGTCGGTCGCCACCACGTCGCCGGCGCTCACGACAGCACCACGTCGCCGCTGCGCCCGCCTCGCTTCTCACGCAGCCGGAGCTGCGTGACCACCACGTCCCGTTGCACGGCCTTGACCATGTCGTACAGCGTGAGCGCCGCCACGCTCGCGGCCGTCATCGCTTCCATCTCCACCCCCGTGCGGTCCAGCGCCCGTGCGGTCGCGGTGATCACCGCGACACCCTCGTCCCGTGCCACCTCGACGTCCACCTCCACCGAGGTCAGCGCCACCTGGTGGCAGAGCGGGACCAGTTCGTCGGTGCGTTTGGCCGCCTGGATCCCGGCCAGCCGGACGACCGGTAGCGCGTCGCCCTTCGGCAGCGCCCCGTCCACCAGCAACCCCGCGGTCGCCGGGGTCATGTGGACCTCGCAGCTGGCGACGGCGGTACGGGCCGTGACCGGCTTCTCGCCCACCTCCACCATCCGGGCGCGCCCGTGGTCGTCGAGATGGGTGAGCTCGCCGCCGGGCGGCGTCCCACGGTCCACCGCCGCCGCAGGCTCGGCGGCGGGGCTGGAGGTCGGCCGGGTGGTCATGAGTGGCTCACTCGACGAGCAGGTGGACGTTGACCCGATCACCGACGGGGACCTCGAGCACGTCCTCGTCGATCACGGCCAGGCCGTCAGCCCGGGCGATGGAACTGACCACGTGGGAACCCTGTGGGCCGGTCGGGCGCGCGAGCCAGCCGGCCCCGTCCCGGGCCAGTCGCACCCGCAGGTAGGAGCGCTTGTTGGGGCTGGAGCTCAGGGTCTCGGCGGCCGTGGCGACCACCACGGGGCGCTGGACGTCCCGACGACCCTGCAGCGAACGGATCACCGGCCGGGCGAACACCTCGAAGGAGACGAAGGCCGAGACCGGGTTGCCCGGGAGTCCGATGATCGGGCAGCCGGCGATGCGGCCCCGGATCTGGGGCATCCCGGGCTTCATCGCCACCTTGGCGGTGTGGACCTCGCCCAACGCCCCGATCACGTCCGGCAGCAGATCGCGGGTCCCGGCGCTGGCGCCACCGGTGCAGATGATCAGGTCCGCGTGGCCGAGGCTCGTGTCGAGGGTGTACATCAGGGCCTTGCGGTCGTCACGGACGATGCCGGCGCTGAAGGGGACCGCACCGGCAGCCCGGACCATCGCCGCCAGCATGGGACCGTTGACGTCCCGGACCTGACCGGGCTTGGGCTCCTTGTCTGCGGGGACGAGCTCGTCGCCGGAGGAGATCACCACGACCCGAGGTGGGGCGATGCAGCGCACCCGCGACACCCCGGCCGCGGCCAGAACGCCGAGGTCGGCGGGAGCCAACCGACGACCGCGCGACAGCAGGTGCTGCCCGGGCTGGAGATCCTCACCGGGCGCGCGGACGTGCTCCCCCTGGGCCACCGCCCGGTGGACCAGCACGTCCACCCCCTGCGCGGAGGTCGTCTCGACGGGGACGACCGCGTCGGCGGCGGGGGGCACGGGGGCGCCGGTCATGATGCGCACGCTGCGACCGGCCCGGATGCTGGGAAGCTCCTCGACGCCGGCCGCCACCTCGCCGTCCACGGCCAGCCGCACCGGCGCGTCGACGGTGGCGCTGCGCACATCCCGGGCGATGACGGCGTAGCCGTCCATAGCGGCGTTGGCGAAGGCCGGCACGGTGACCTGGCTGACCACGTCGTCGGCGAGCACCAGCCCGAGGGCGTCGGCCAACCGCAGCTCGATCGGCTCCGGCGGGGGCAACGACGCCAGCAGGCCCGAGAGGTGCTCCTCGACGCTGATCAGCTCCTCGCCGACGGTGACCTCGTGCCGTGCGTGCCCGATGAACCCGCTCATGCGCCGGCCCGGGGATCGTCACCGGCCATCAGGTCCTCCAGCCAGGCCCGCAGCTGCGGACCGAGATCCGGACGCCGCAGGGCGAACGCCACGTTGGCCTGGAGGTAGCCGAGCTTGTCGCCGGCGTCGAAGCGGGGGACGTCCAGGGTCAGCCCGACGATCGGCTCCTCGGCCGCCATCACCTCGAGGGCATCGGTCAGCTGGATCTCGCCGCCGCGGCCTGGCGGGAGATCCTCCAGCACCCCGAAGATGCTGCCCGGCAGGACGTAGCGACCGATCACGGCCAGGTTGGACGGTGCGTCAGCGGCGTCGGGCTTCTCCACGAGCCCGCTGATCAGGTGCTCACCTTCCCGCTCCCCCGGCTGCACGGTCGCGATGCCGTAGAGGCCGACCTGCTCCTCGGGGACCTCCATCAGCGCGACCACGGGCCTGGAGGTCCGCTCGTGCACCGCCACCATCCGCTCGAGGAAGTCACTCTCGGGGTCGAGGAGATCGTCGCCGAGCAGCACGGCGAAGCTGTCGTCAGGTCCCACGTGGCCGGCCGCCTGCAGCACGGCGTGGCCGAGGCCCAGCGCCTCGCCCTGGCGCACGCTGTGCACGTGGGCGAGCTCGGCGAGGCGGCGGACCAGCTCGAGCTGGTCGTCCTTGCCCTTGGCTTCGAGCTCCCGTTCGAGATCCAGGCGACGATCGAAGTGGTCCTCCATCGACGACTTGCCCATCGCACTGACGAACAGCACATCATCCAGACCGGAGCGCACGCACTCCTCGACGATGAGCTGCAGCGCCGGCGTGTCCACCACCGGCAGCAGCTCCTTGGGCACCGACTTCGTCACCGGCAGGAAGCGGGTCCCGAGACCAGCGACGGGCAGGACAGCCTTGCGGACCACGTGCGCTCCTTCGACGGCTCCGAGCCTACCGACGCGAGGGAGCCCGGCGGGAGGCATAGGCTCGTCCGAACGCACCAGCGCACCGCGACGAGGTCCGCCCGTGGACGCCACCTCGAAGGCCCCGCTGCGTGCCGCGACCCTGGCGGCCCGACGGGCGCTGTCCGACGCCCAGCGGCGCGAGGCCTCGGGCCGCATCGTCGAGCGCCTGCTCCGGCTCCCGGAGCTCCGCGAGGCATCGACGGTGCTGCTGTACGCGGCGCTACGCGATGAGGTCGACCTGGCCACCGTGATCGGCCCGCTGCACGAGCTGGGGGCGCGGACGCTGTTCCCCCGGGTGCGGGGGGAGCGGCTCGAGCTGATCGCCGCAGCGGACCTCAGGACCCTGCAGCTCGGGCACCGAGGTGTCAGGGAGCCGGCGGGGCGTGCCGTCGATCCGGGGGTGGTGGACGTCGCGGTCGTCCCGGGCGTCGCCTTCGACCCCAGGGGGGGACGGTTGGGCGCGGGCGGGGGGCACTATGACCGGCTGCTGGCCGAGCTCGCCACGGCGACCATCCGCATCGGAGCGGCCTTCGACTGCCAGCTGGTCCCCCACATCCCCCTGGAGGCTCACGACCAGCCCGTCCACCTGGTGGTCACCGAACGCAGCGTGCACCGGGTCGCGCGCCCCTGACAGCTTGCCTTCGTCCGGACCATACGGCACCATCAGCACTCGCTGATCGCGAGTGCTAGCGACCGGAAACCTTCGGGGGACTCGGGAGTCACCACCTGCGCCCGGACAGCGGACGGAGCCGGACCCGGCCGCCTGCCCTGCGGCCCTCACCACCTGGAGCGGGACCATGCCCACCTACGAGTACGCCTGCCGCTCATGTGGTGAGCACCTGGAGGTCGTCCAGTCCTTCCGCGACGACCCGCTCACCGACTGCCCCGCATGTCAGGGCCAACTGCGCAAGGTCTTCAGCGCGGCCGGCATCATCTTCAAGGGCTCAGGCTGGCACGTGAAGGACTACGCGAGCAGCAGCAGGTCCGGCAGCGGCTCCTCGGGCGGCGCCTCCGCCGGTGACACGAACTCCTCCTCGGGTGACGGCGACACCGGTGCCGCCGCCAAGAGCGACGGCGCCAGCAAGGACAGCACGACCTCGGACCGCTCGTCGGCGTCGACGACCTCCTCTACCAGCGAGGCCGCCTCCGCCTGAAGCGCCCGCCCGCCGAGGGGCCGAGGGCCGCATCTCACCACCGCCTCCGCGGGTGTGACCGGACGTCATCCACAGCCTCGCAGCGGTCCGTCCGTCTCCTGGCGCTGCGACGTGCTCGACTCCCGGGATGGCCCTGTCCCGTCCCACCACCCGCCGACCGACCCCGCTGTCGGGTCCCCCGGTCGTCCTGCCCGCCTGGCTCGACGGCCTCGCGGAGCGCTGGTGGGCAGCATCGCCGCGGGCACGGACGGCCGTCGCCCTGCTCGCGATGATCGTGGTGCTCGCAGCAGCGATCGGGCACGCGGCCGCGACGCCCTACGGCCCTCCCACCACGGTGCTGGTCGCGTCCCGGGACCTGCTCCCGGGCGACGTGCTCACCGATGCCGACCTCCGGCGCCGCACCGTCCCCCGGGATCTGGTGCCCGACGGGGCGCTGCGACGCGCCGACGGGGTGCTCGCGGCGGCGCTGCCATCAGGGGCCGTCGCCACCGACCGCCACCTCGGCGACGGGGGCGTGGTGGCCAGCCTGCCGGCCGGCCGGGTCGCGGTGGCCGTCGCCGCCGACCGGCTCCCGATGCTGACCGCCGGGATGCGGGCGGACCTGGTCGGCGCCGATCACGACGGGCGGGCGACCACGCTCGGTCGGGATGCGATCGTGCTGGCGGTCGAGGCCGAGACCGTCTGGTTCGCGGTGGAGGCCGAGGACGCCGTGCCCGTCACCGGCGCCGCGGCGATCGGGAGCCTCGCCGTGGTCGTCCTGCCACCGTGACCCCCGAGGCGGCGATCACCTCGGCCTCCCGGGCCAGCTCCCGGGCCATCCGCGGGAAGATGACCCCATGGAAGGGCAGCAGCACCCCCCAGTACAGCCGACCCCACAGTCCGCGGGGATGGAACCTCGCCCGCTGCCACAGCCGGCTGCCCGTACCCTCCGGCTCGATGCGGAACTCGAGCCACGCCTGACCAGGCACCTTCATCTCGGCCCTGAGCAGCAGCAGGTGCGGCCGCTCGAGCGCCTCGACCCGCCAGAAGTCCACCACCTCGCCGACGCCGAGGGTGAGGGGATGCCGGCGGCCGCGGCGCAACCCGATGCCGCCGACGAGCTTGTCCATCACGCCCCGCAGCTCCCACATCCACCTCGACGTGTGGTACCCGCGAACACCACCGATGGCGCACACGGCGGTGAACAGCGCGTCGGGCGGTGCGGCGCTGACCGCCTCACGCTCGTCGGCGAACACCGTCCCACCGGCCCAGGTCGGGTCCTCGGGCCGTGGGTCCTCGGGCCGTGCGTCGTCGGGGCCGGCGCTCGCGGCGCGGGCCGCGGAGCCCACGGCACCACCGGCACTCGCCCACGTGGTGGCGACGTCGAGGTCCTGGATGCGGGTCAGGGCGAGGCGGAGAGCCTCGGCGGCAGGGACCATGGTGCGGGGCAGGTCCCGCTGGAAGGCGTCGTCGCTGACCACCACCTCGTTGACGAGGCTGTCCACCAGCGGTCGGGCGAGGCCGGTCGGTAGCGGCGTCACCAGCCCCACCCACAGCGAGGACAGCCGGGGGGTCAGCACGGGCACCGGCAGGATGATGCGGCGCCGCAGGCCGGCCACCTCGGCGTAGGTCTGCATCAGCTCCGCGTAGGTCAGCACGTCGGGCCCACCGAGCTCGTAGACCTTGCCCGCCGCGCGCGGCTCCTCGATCACGTCGCACAGCGTCCGGAGCACATCGCGGACGGCGACCGGTTGGCACCGGGTCGAGACCCAGCGCGGGGTGGTCATCACCGGTAGGACCTCGACGAGGTGGCGCAGCATCTCGAAGGACGCGCTGCCGGAGCCGATGATGATGGCGGCCCGGAGCTCAGTGACCGGCACGGGGCCGTCGGCGAGCACGCGGCCGACCTCCTGCCGGGAGCGGAGGTGGTCGGAGAGGTCGTCGTCCTCCCGTCCCAACCCGCCGAGGTAGACGATCCGCTGCACGCCAGCAGCCGCGGCGGCGTTGCGCACGTTGGACGCGGCCCGCCGGTCGCGGTCGGCGAACCCCGGCTCCCCGTCCATCGAGTGGACGAGGTGGTAGACCACGTCGACGTCGCGGCAGGCGGCGTGCACCGTGGCCGGCTCCAGCACGTCGACCCGGGCCACCTCGACGTCGCCTCGCCAGGGACGGTCATCGAGCTTGGCCGGGGTGCGCGCAGCGCAGACGACCTCGTGCCCGCGCTCGAGCAGGTACGGGACCAGCCGGCCACCGATGTAGCCGGTCGCTCCGGTCACCAGCACCCGCATGGGGTCTCCCTCCGGTTGCTCTGCCTCGATCAGGTTCGCAGCGGGCCGGGCGACGGACCACCCGCGGCGCAGCGTCCGGG
>Ga0207421_10007471_pt1 | contig 11622 bp, 9 predicted proteins | sample SodLakKL_010_SED_4_FD_187542 | JGI IMG/M metagenome (GOLD analysis project Ga0207421, IMG submission 187542) | Alkaline sediment microbial communities from Lake Tanatar, Kulunda Steppe, Russia - 8KL_010_SED (SPAdes) (version 2) | ecosystem: Environmental > Aquatic > Non-marine Saline and... | reverse complement strand
CCTGCAAAGCCGGTCAGTAATCTTATTACTGTCGGTCAAATCAAGATCCTGGCAGTGGAATTGGGTATCGAGTTGATTCAACAACAGCAGAGGGCAATCATGATCCAGTTTTCCCATAGTTCCGAAGTTGACCAAAACTTGCTGGAAAGCGCTTCTTTCTTTCAAGAAGGAGCAGTTCTAGTCAGGGAGAGAAAACCGCTCAAATTGAAATTCAGTCCCTATGTTGACAGGGATAAACGGGACCGGTCCGGCTCGTTGATTGACCTGGTCCTCTTTCTTGAAGAGTTGTCCACCCTGTCAAGCAGGATCAGGCAGTAGCTGCAGAAGCTGAGTACTGGTATAATATTGTTCGATTATTAATAACCGGCAAAGAAGGGCAGTCTATTGAGTTTAAGCAGTGCCAGTTTTGTTAGGGGTGCAGCCATTCTGGCTTTGACCGGTCTTGTCGCCCGGGGTATCGGGGCAATATTCAGGATTGTTCTGGCGGCAATTCTGGGGGATGAAGGAATCGGCCTTTTCATGTATGCCTATCCTGTCTATTCAACCCTCCTGGTTCTTTCCACCGCCGGGATACCGGTGGCCCTATCTAAAATAATGGCTGAAAAAATTGCCCTTCATGACTACCGTGAGGCCCTGAGGGTATTCAAAGTTGCTTTTTTAATCCTGACTTTATCCGGACTGGTTATAACAATTGTTTTAATGGCGGGTGCTGAACTATTTGCCGGGCTAATCGTGCGGGACCTGCAGGCAGTTTATCCTCTGCTGGCCATATCGCCGGCTATATTTTTTGTTACCATCATGGCGGCCCTGCGCGGTTTTTTTCAGGGCCAACAGAACATGGTGCCTACTGCGGCCTCGCAAATGCTGGAACAATTGGTTCGGGTTGGTTTTTCCATCGCCCTTGTCCTGATCCTTATGCCTGTCGGCCTTGAATATGCAGCTGCCGGAGCTTCTTCCGGCGCAGCCGCGGGGGGGCTGGCCGGGTTTTTACTTTTGGTTTTACTTTATAGAGGCAGGCGGCGTGATCTTTACGTTATGGCCCTGCAGCAGGAGGGTCATAACCCGGATCAAGTCTGCCATATAATTAGCCGGTTGTTCCGCCTGGCTATTCCGGTAACCGTCGGGGGGCTGGTTATTCCGCTAATATCTTTGATCGACCTGGTTGTTGTCCCCCGGCAGCTGCAGGCTGCTGGCTTCGATCTGGAAACGGGCCGGGCGCTGTACGGACAGCTGACCGGTATGGCCGGTCCAGTTGTTTACTTTCCAAATGTAGTAGCCCTGGCTTTAAGCATCAGCCTGGTGCCTGCCATTTCCGAAGCTTTTGCGCTCGGTAATCAGCTTCTGATCCGGCACCGATCCACAATAGCGATCAAGTTGACTGTTCTTTTCTCAGTGCCGGCTGCTGTGGGCTTATTTTTACTGGCTGAACCGGTAACTGTCCTTCTTTATAATAACCGGGAAGCCGGCTATTCCCTGGCTTTCCTGTCCTGGTCGGTTCTGCCGCTTTGCCTTTATGTATCTACAACAGGTATCCTCCAGGGCCTTGGAAAGCCGATTCTGCCAGCCTTGAATATGTTTTATGGAGGAATAGCCAAGATAGTCCTGGCCTGGTATTTAACTGCTGTTCCGACCCTTAATGTTGGAGGTGCAGCGCTGGCCACCGTAATTGGGCTTACCCTGGCCGCAACCCTAAACCTGGTGCATGTGGCCCGTTATACGGGATGGCGCGGAAACTGGCGTGAACTGGTATTGCTTCCGGTGGTTGCCGTTTCGGCTATGTCTGTATTTGTGCTCGTGGTTTACAATATAGTCGAACGAGTTGCAGGGCCGAATTTTTCACCGGGTCAGCTAAATGCAGCGGCTACTTTTGCCGCTATAGCGATTGGAGTTATGGTCTACAGCGCCTGTTTGCTGTTTAGCGGAAGCCTGAGCAGGGAAGAATTAGAAATGGTGCCTTATGTGGGCAGGCCCCTGGCCGGTTTTGCTGAAAGATGCAGGCTGTTTCGAGTCTCCTGATGCTCCCAGTGGGTATTTGGATTGAAGATTAAGGAAGGTGTTTTGATGAGGGAAATAGTTGTTATCGGCCTGGGACCGGGACGACAAAAATATTTAACCCGGGAGGCTCAGAAGTACCTGCAAAGTGGCAGGCCTCTATACTTGCGGACCGGCAAACACCCGGTTGCCAGTTCTTATGTCGGAAAAAAGAAAACCACAGCCTTTGATTACCTTTATAAAGAAAGGAATAATTTCAGGATTGTAAGCAAGTCCATTACCCGCGAATTATTGAAAGCTGTCCGTAAGCATGAGCGCATTTACTATGCAGTGCCGGGTCATCCTTTAGCTGGAGAAGAGACGGTAAAGAACTTGATCAGCCTGGGCTCGAAGCTGGGAATTAAAGTTAAAATAATTCCGGGAATGAGCTTTATTGGTCCGCTCCTAAATGCCCTCAATATAGATCTATTGGAAGGGGCCAGAGTGATGGATGCTCTGGCTGTTAACCGCCTTAAAGAACCTTCTCCTGATCACCTGATTTTGGCCCAGGTCCATAACCGCTTAATTGCTTCACAGATAAAGGTTAAACTGCTGGAGCTATACCCGGCCCAATATCCTTTGACTGTAGTCCAGGCAGCGGGTACGCGTCAAGAACGAGTAAGGTTTGTGCCCCTTTGTAACCTGGATCAGTTCCGGGATTTTGATCTTTTTGCCACTATTTATTTACCTCCTTACCAGGGTTACCTTCTTGGTGACCTGCTCGAAATAATGGCCAGGCTTCGTTCTGAAAGTGGCTGTCCCTGGGACCGGGAGCAAACCAATCAAAGCCTCAGGCAGTATCTTGTTGAAGAAGCATATGAAGTTGTAGGAGCTATAGATGAAAATGACGATATTTCCCTGAAAGAAGAACTTGGTGATGTTTTGCTGCAGGTGGTTTTTCACAGCAAGATTGCCAGTGAAGAAAAGCGTTTTGATTTTTTCCAGGTTACAGATGGGATTGTTTCAAAGCTGATCAGGCGACATCCCCATGTGTTCGGCAGCGGCAGCGCTGCAAATGCCTCCGAGGTCAGGTTAAAATGGGAAGAGATCAAGTCACATGAAAAGAATAGCCGGAATAAAAGACAGGATAGTAATGAGCCGGATATTAATATCGATCATTCCCTACCCGCTCTTCTCAAAGCTTATAAACTACAGAAAAAAGCCGCTGAAGTCGGGTTCGACTGGCCCTGTATCCAGGGACCCCTGGAAAAGGCCCGGGAGGAATTAATGGAATTGGAAGAAGCTTATGTAGAGGGAAATCAAAGTTCTGTTGAAGAAGAACTTGGCGATTATTTGTTTACAATAGTAAACCTGGCCCGGTTTATGAATGTAAATCCGGAGCTGGCTTTGGGAAAAACAATTGGTAAATTTATGGAGCGTTTCTTGTACGTTCTAAAAATGGCAAAAATAGCAGGCCACCCGATTACCGAATATTCTCTTGAACAACTGGATAAATGGTGGGAAGAAGCTAAAAAAATAAGGAAAACAGGCAAATAAAGCAGGAATCTTCAAAACAAGGTCGAATACACAATACCATAAAGGGAATCATAATATGCATGAGGAGGGCTTGAACTGTGAATAAGTCTGAGCTTGTTGATCTGGTTGCAGAGAAAGCTGGAATGTCCAAAAAGGACAGTGAAAAAGCGGTAAGAGCGGTACTAGACAGCATTACTGAAGGGCTGGTTAAAGGAGATAAAGTCCAGCTGGTTGGTTTTGGGACTTTCGAAGTTCGTAACCGCAAGGAACGTGAAGGCCGCAACCCCGCGACCGGAGAGAAAATTAAAATTGAAGCTTTGAAAGTGCCGGCATTCAAACCTGGCAAAGCCTTGAAAGACAAAATTAAATGACATCAAGACTTAGCTGATTTTTCGCTTCGTGCTATAACTATGATGATATCCCCCCTTTCAGTGGTCGATCTTGTTCTGCCTGATGGGGGGATATTTTCCAGGTAATGATATAGTTTAACCCGGTTTGGGTAAGCTATGCTTTACGGGGAGTGCCTGCAGGATGGAAAGCTGGCAAATCAATAATTTAGCCGGTCTGGTGAAGTGAATAAAAATGGTTTTAGGCGCAAAAAAACAAAGAAAAGTCGACCCCGGTTTTCCCAGCCACCGCAGAGAAAGCAATTTCAATATGTACAGGCTTTTTTGTTACGTTGGGGTCTTTTTGATTTGCTGCCTGCTTTTGGTTATCGGTGCTCAGCATCTTCGTCAGCTCCAGGCTGAACAGGAACTGCTGGAATATAAAGCACGGATCGAAAAGCTTGACCAGCGCCACCGGGCAGCGGAAAAAAAGATTGATCGGCTTCACGATTTAGATTATATAGAGATTCAGGCCCGTAACCGGCTGGGCCTGGTTAAACCTGATGAGACAATTTTCCAGCTCGAGGATTGACATTATTATCAAAGCCGTTATAATAACAGTATCTTGAAATTACTATTGAGGAGGAGTTTTTCATTAAGAAGGAAGACATAGTAGTTGGTAGTATTGTGGAAGGAGTGATAACCGGCATAACTAAATTCGGTGCGTTTGTTGAACTATCTGGCGGATCTACCGGCCTTGTACACATTTCTGAAGTTGATGATGATTATGTTAAGGATATCAACGATTTTTATAAAAAATCCGACAAGGTCTCAGTAAAGGTGCTCTCGGTTGAGAATAACGGAAAAATAGGACTTTCCATTAAACAGGCCAAGAAAGGATATATGCCCAGTAACAAAAAGGCAAGAAAACAAGATAAATCTGAAAATAAGGCCTCATTTGAAGATAAAATGAACCGCTTTCTCAAAGAAAGTGATGAACGCCTGTTAGATTTGAAGCGCAACACCGAGTCTAAAAGAGGCGGGCGCGGTTCTTGTGGAGAATCATTTTAAATATAACCGGCATTTATTCCCTATTCTAAACAGAAAGGCACTCTTTTTGAGAGTGTTTTTTTATCTAACCCTTACTGATATTTATTCAATGGCTGATTGGTTGTGATTAATCCTGTCCCAGCTGGAAAAAGTTAAGGATTATATAAAAAAACGCTTTCTTCTCGATAGAGGAGAAACGGTTGTTGTCGCCGTATCCGGGGGGCCTGATTCGTTGGCCCTCCTGCATATGTTAAAGGTTATTTCTGAACATTTGGAACTGCTGCTGGTAGTTGCCCACTTAAATCACCACCTGCGACCAGAAGCTGATCAAGAAGAATTTGAAGTTAAAAAAATTGCCGAAGCCTGGTCTCTTTCCTTTGAGTCAAGGACAGTTGATATCCGGGGTTTGAAAAAAAGCAGGGGTATTTCTGAGGAGGAGGCCGGGCGATTGGCCCGTTACAACCTCTTGTTTGATACGGCCCGGAAATACGGCGCTTCCAAAATCGCCCTGGGCCATCATCTGGATGATCAGGCTGAAACGGTCCTCTTAAATATTATCAGGGGAACGGGAGTAGATGGCTTGGCCGGAATTCTGCCGGCTCGTAAAAGAGGCTTTTTCAGGCTGATCAGGCCTCTTCTGTGCCTCAGGCGCAGTGAAATTGAAGCCTATTGCAAAGCTAACAACTTGCGCCCCTTTACAGATAGCAGCAACCTGGAAACAAACTATACCCGGAACAGGCTGCGGCTTGATCTGATTCCCCGTCTGGAAAAAGAGTATAACCCCCGGATCAGAGAAGCATTATTCGGGTTGGCCGCCCTCGCTTTTCAGGACAGGCGGTTTTTACAAGCCCTGGCCAGAAAAAAGTACCTCAAACTGGCCCGGTTTAACCGACAAGAAACTATGATAAGCAGAAAGGAACTGTCATCAATTCCCCTGGCATTGAGCGGCAGGATATTGCGGATAGCTCATAATAGATATGCTCCGGCAAGAGAGCTGGACCGGTTTCATATAGCAAAGATTATTGAAATGATGAAAAGCAAAAAAACTACCGGACAAATAACCCTTCCCGGAAATGTCATGCTTTATCTCGCCCAGGACCAAATCATTATGACCGTGGGCCGCCAAAGAAAGAGAAAAGCGCCGGTTGAAAAAACTTTGGAGATACCGGGAAAGACCATATTGCCGGGGGGCTCTATAATTGAAGCCAGTTTAAGCGATCCAGAAAAACTGTCCTGGCCGCCTTCAAAGTACCGTGCTTACCTGGACTATGATCTATTGCCTCCGGGAAAATTGGTGGTTAAGGCCAGGTGGCCGGGAGCGCGTTTTCATCCCCAGGGTTCTGGAGGCAAGAAAAAGTTAAAAGACTTTTTGATTGATCAGAAAGTGCCTGAGCACCGTAGGGATTACATCCCCCTGATCTCAATTGGTGATGAAGTTTTGTGGGTAGCAGGTTTAAGGATCGCCCACCCTTACCGGGTGACCGATAAGACCAAGAAGGTGCTGCAGCTGGACTTTAAAAAGCAGAGGATGCCCAGGGAGTGAAATATCTGCTACAATAAAAGAAGGTGGAGGTAGTAATGACAGATCAAAGCGCAGGCGACATCGATATCGAAAAATTTGAAGTTTTATTATCGGCGGGACAGATCGAAACACGGATCACTGAAATGGCTGAGGTTATTTCGAAAGATTACCGGGGTAAAAGGCCTTTGCTGATCGGCATTCTAAAAGGAGCGGTTATCTTCCTGAGTGATTTAATCCGTTCTCTTACTGTGCCCCTGGAGATTGATTTTATTGCTGTTTCGAGTTATGGAGATGCCACAGCTTCTTCGGGAGTGGTCCGGATTTTAAAAGACCTGGAACAAAGTATCCAGGGCAAAGATGTTCTTATTGTCGAAGATATTGTCGATACTGGTTTGACCTTGAATTACCTGGTTGAAAACCTGGGTAGCAGGCAGCCGAATTCCCTAAAGGTGGTCACCCTCCTTGACAAGCCCGATCGCAGGAAGGTGAAATTTGAACCGGATTACTGCGGTTTTATTATACCGGATCGCTTTGTGATTGGTTATGGCCTTGATTATGGCGAAGATTACCGGCAGTTATCCGATCTGCGTGTTTTAAACGACTAAACCCGTTCTAAACCGCCTGCAATATATATAATTTCTTTAACAAGTAACCTGTTTTATTGCCTACACCCTGGCAGTGTGTTACAATTTATTTCAGCCTTTGAGGGCTTACGTGGAGAGGAGGGTACTTTTTGAGCCCATTTGTAAGACAGATCTTATTTTACCTGGTCATAGCTCTGGTAGTAGTCATCTTGCTGACTACTTTTAATACCGGGCCCGAACCTGAGGAAATAAGCTACAACCAGTTTGTAGAAAAAATAGAGAACGGTGAAGTGGAGAAAGTTGTTGCCCATGGTAATGAAATTGAAGCTGTACTGGTTGACGGCACTGAAATAGAAACAACCCGCCCCGAGGATCACCAGCTGACACAGCTGCTGTTGGAGCACAATGTTTCATATTCGCCCCACCCCGAGCGTGGTCCTGAATGGTGGCAGACCGCCCTGACCTACATGATTCCCTTCCTGTTAATCATCGGGATATTTTTCTTCTTTATGCAGCAATCCCAGGGCGGTGGTAACCGGGTCATGAATTTCGGCAAAAGTAAGGCTAAACTTCAGGAGACCGAGAAGAAAAAAGTTACTTTTGAAGATGTGGCCGGCGCCGATGAGGAAAGAATGGAGCTTACAGAAATTGTCGACTTCCTGAAAGATCCTCGCAAATATATTGAACTGGGGGCAAGAATCCCCAAAGGGGTTCTCCTGGTTGGCCCCCCGGGCACCGGGAAAACTTTGCTTGGCCGGGCCGTAGCAGGCGAAGCAGGTGTGCCATTTTTTAGTATCAGCGGATCTGACTTTGTGGAAATGTTTGTCGGGGTCGGCGCTTCTCGGGTCAGGGACATGTTCGAAAATGCCAAAAAAAATTCACCCTGCATTGTTTTCATAGATGAGATTGATGCTGTGGGACGCCAGCGTGGAGCAGGCCTTGGCGGAGGCCATGATGAAAGAGAGCAAACTTTGAACCAGCTTCTGGTAGAGATGGACGGTTTCGATGTCAATGAAGGGATCATCATCATTGCCGCAACCAACCGGCCCGATATACTTGATCCGGCCTTGCTCAGACCCGGACGGTTTGATCGGCAGGTTACTGTTACCCTGCCTGATGTTAATGGACGGGTAGATATTCTGAAGGTCCATACCAGGAGCAAACGTCTTGCTGAAGACGTGGATCTCAGGGTTGTTGCTCGCGGCACACCTGGTTTTACCGGGGCCGACCTGGAAAACGTGGTTAATGAAGGAGCTTTGCTGGCAGCCCGCGCTTCTAAGAAAAAGATCGGAATGAAAGAACTGGAAGAAGCTGTAGAGCGGGTGGTGGCCGGGACCCAGAAAACCAGCCGGGTCATCAGTGAATTCGAGAAAAAAATTGTAGCTTATCACGAGGCCGGACATGCCCTCGTAGGTTATCAACTCCCGCATACCGATCCCGTTCACAAAGTGTCTATTATACCGCGCGGTCGTGCGGGTGGGTATACACTGATGTTCCCCGAAGAAGATCGTTACTATATGACCCGCTCGGAACTGTTGGATCGGGTCAGCACTCTGCTTGGCGGTAGAGTAGCGGAAAAGCTGGTCCTCAATGATATTAGCACCGGCGCTCAAAACGACCTGGAGCGGGCTACCCAGATTGTGCGCCAGATGATTATGGAATACGGCATGAGTGACAGTCTTGGGCCGATAACCCTGGGTAGAAAGCAGGATCAGGTTTTCCTTGGTCGCGACCTGGGCCGTGACCGTGACTACAGCGAAGAAATTGCAAAGGCAATTGATCAGGAAATTAGAAAAACAATTGACGATTGCTATCAGAATGCCCAGGATATCCTGGAAGAAGACCGCAGCAAACTTGAGAAAATTGCTCAGGCCCTGCTTGATAAAGAAACCCTTAATTCCAAAGAAATTAAAGCGCTGGTCGAGGGCAGGGAATTGCCTGTAGAAAGCGAGGAAGATGAAACGTCTGACGGGGAAGAGTTAGAAGATGAGAATATTACTGCCCCTGGAATTTCTGAAGAGAACGCCGAAGATCCAGAAGATGTTGATGAAACATCTGACGAAACCGAGGATCCTGTAGAGGTGGATGAAATACCTGAGGAAGCTGAAACCTCTGGCGGGCAAGAAACTGGAAGCGCCGAAAATGAAGAGGAAACTGAAAAAGAAAACCGGCGGGCATCTTTCAGGCGTCATCAGGAACAGGGTAAAAACCCCTTCAAAGATCATTAATTACTTTTAATCAACCAGAGCCAGGCGAATGCCTGGCTCTGAATTTAGGTGCGCCCGGCATGGGTGTTAACTTTTTAAGAAACCGCCATAATGTGGGAGTGAGTTGCTGTGGCTCCGGGGCTAACTGATATTGAGGGTATTAAGGTAGGTGTTGCCTCCAACAACCATGCGGTTACCGGGGTGACGGTAGTGCTGGTTGAAGAAGGAGCCCGGGCTGCTGCTGAGGTCAGGGGTTCAGCTCCGGGAACCAGGGAAACCGATCTGCTCAAGCCGGGATGCCTGGTCGAAGAGATCCAGGGCCTGGTTCTGGCCGGAGGGAGCGCATTTGGACTTGATGCAGCAGCAGGCGTAGTGGACTACCTGGAAACAAAAGGCTGCGGTTTTGCCGTGGACCGGTTCAAGATCCCTATTGTTCCGGTTGCTGTGCTTTTTGATCTGCTAATTGGAGACGGCCAGGTCAGGCCCGATAAAAAGATGGGTTATGACGCCTGTAGCGGAGCTTCTACCGGTGCTGTGCCGGAAGGGTCGGTAGGGGCCGGGTGCGGGGCAACGGTGGGAAAATTACACGGTATGGATTGCGCCGTTAAATCCGGGCAGGGTTCTTTTGCCATCCGGAAAGATACTCTAATCGTAGCTGCCCTGGTGGCGGTAAATGCTTTCGGCGATGTTTATGACCACCGGGGCCGGTTGCTGGCCGGCCCGAGGAATCCAAAAACCGGAGTGATGGAAAAGACGATTGACCTGCTCCTGGGATCTAAACAGGGCGGCTGTGCCGGGAATACCACCTTGGGAGTTGTAGCCACCAATGCAAAACTGGACCGACCCTGCCTCCAAAAAGTTTGCCAGCTGGCCCATAACGGCCTGGCCCGCTCCATTTGGCCTGTCCACACAATGTGGGACGGAGACACAATATTTGCCCTGTCCCGGGGAGAAGTATCTGCCGATGTCAATATTGTCGGGCTGATGGCCGCAGAGGCGGTAGCCGTTGCCGTGGAAAGGGCGATTATCACGGCTGAATCCAAGGGCGGAGTGCCGGCAGCTGGTGACCTGTAAGGTAAATAATATAATATCAAGTCGGATATAAAAATATGTGAATTCCTGAACTATATGGCAGGAAAACGCGGCCGGATGTTGAATTAAAACCTTTGTCTGCGTTTATGCGCAGAGGGAGATAGCTTTTAATAAAATAATTGAAGGAGGTTGTTTAAATGCCGTTAGATCCAACAAAACATGCTGACTGGGAAATTGCAGAAGCTGCTGAAAAGAACATGAAAAAAGTATACCAGTTAGCAGAGGAGCTAAAACTTGACCAGGAAGAGCTCCTGCCCCACGGCCATTATGTGGCCAAAGTAGATTACAAAAAAGTCCTTAATCGCCTGAAAGATGTACCTGATGGGAAGTACATCGATGTTACTGCCATTACTCCCACTCCCCTTGGGGAAGGCAAATCAACATCAACTATGGGTTTGACCCAGGGTATGGGTAAACTCGGTAAAAATGTTATTGCCACTATCCGCCAGCCTTCGGGTGGGCCGACCATGAACGTAAAAGGCTCCGCTGCCGGCGGTGGACTGGCCCAGTGTGTTCCTCTGACGCCCTTTTCTCTCGGCCTGACCGGTGATATCAACGCTATCATGAATTCTCATAACCTGGCCATGGTTGCTTTAACTTCTCGTCTTCAGCATGAGTTTAATTCAAGCGATGCATTCCTGGAGCGCAGCGGGCTGAGTCGTTTAAATATCGATCCGCGCAATGTAGAGATGAACTGGATTATTGATTTCTGCGCGCAGGCTCTCCGCAACATAATCATCGGACTGGGTGGCAGGAGAGATGGTTTCATGATGAGCTCCGGGTTTAATATTGCTGTTTCTTCAGAAGTTATGGCCATCCTGGCTGTGGCCAACGATCTGAAAGATATGCGGGATCGGATGGGCAGGATTGTAGTTGCTTACGATAAGCGGGGTAACCCGGTTACCACCGAAGATCTTGGCGTGGCCGGTGCTATGACTGCCTGGATGGTCGAGGCGCTCAATCCCAACCTGATGCAGACCATTGAAGGTCAGCCGACGTTTGTCCATGCAGGGCCGTTTGCCAACATCGCTATAGGGCAGTCTTCCATCGTGGCCGACCGAGTGGCTCTGAAGCTTGGTGATTATGTAATTACCGAATCCGGTTTTGCCGCCGATATTGGTTTCGAGAAATTCTGGAACTTGAAGTGCCGTATGTCGGGCCTGAAGCCGGATTGTGCCGTACTCGTGGCAACGATCCGGGCTTTAAAAGCACACGGCGGGGCGCCCCTGCCCAAGCCGGGACAGCCGCTTGATCCCGCTTACGGACAGGAAAATGTAGAATGGGTGGAAAAAGGCTGCGACAACCTGATCCATCACATTAACACAATTAAAAAA
>Ga0207421_10007470_pt1 | contig 11622 bp, 8 predicted proteins | sample SodLakKL_010_SED_4_FD_187542 | JGI IMG/M metagenome (GOLD analysis project Ga0207421, IMG submission 187542) | Alkaline sediment microbial communities from Lake Tanatar, Kulunda Steppe, Russia - 8KL_010_SED (SPAdes) (version 2) | ecosystem: Environmental > Aquatic > Non-marine Saline and... | reverse complement strand
AACGTAGGTCGCCGGCTCGGAGCCAATGGTGGCCCCTCGGGCAAGTCATTGTAAAATGGTTCTCATGAATTTCCCATTGACTTTCACCTCATGTTCCTCCATGGGGTCAGACCAAGTCAACATCTTGAGATTCCATAGAAAAATTCCCCAAAAAAGGCAGTATTTGCTCCCATGGCTCCATTTTCGGGGTCAAAAAGGGTTCCATAATGTGCGCAGACGGACTCACCCCCTTCAATGAGGCTTCGCCCTATCTTCCACTTCCAAGTTTTCCCCAGCTTTCCCAACGACCGGTCCCCTTCCGACGGCGTGATGCTGCATCCAAGCATCGCTTCTTTGGCGTTCTTCCGTGAGCAGTGCCCCTCCGATCCACTCCCCATGCCGTCCGTGGAACGTAGGTCGCCGGCTCGGAGCCAATGGTGGCCCCTCGGGCAAGTCATTGTAAAATGGTTCTCATGAATTTCCCATTGACTTTCACCCCATGTTCACCTATTGTGTCTCCATGGTCAGAGCAGAAAAGACAAACCCTTTTGCACAAGGAGAGTCCCATGAAACCAGGAAGAATCCGCAGGGGTGGAGTTGAAACCAAGGACCTTCAGGTGCTGACCGATCATCACCTTGATGGCCTGGCCCAAACATTTCAGAAAAAGAGAATACGGGCGCTTCTGCGCATCTCGTTCCGGGAATACATGAACGACGCGGAGCGATATGATCAAATGGCAGAGGCACTGCATGCAGGTGCCGGCCTGCAGCGCATGGAGGGAAATGTGGGATTCCAACTGGTGGCGGTATAGAAAACAAAGGAAAAGAGGGAGGCGCATTGTGGGACTGACACCGGCACAGAAACGAGTTTATGACTTTGTGCAGGCATACACCGGGCGAAACGGATACTCCCCGACCTATGAAGAAATTCGCCGGCACCTTGGATTCAACTCCCTCAACGCCGTCTACAAACATTTGAAGGGAATAGAAGAGCGAGGATACCTGAAAAGCCTTCCCAACAACCGGAAGCGTTCGCTGGACCTGACCCCCCTGCACGCTTCCTCTGCCTCCATTCCTCTTCTGGGAACCGTAGCAGCGGGACACCCCATCGAAGCCGTGGAAGTTCCCGATTCCATCGACGTGCCCGAGAGCTTCCTGGGAAACGGCCAGAATTTCGCCCTCAAAGTCCGCGGAGATTCCATGGTCGAGGAGGGCATTCGTGAAGGAGATGTGCTCATTGTGTGCAAGAGAAATCACGCGGAAAACGGGCAGACCGTCGTGGCCCTCATAGACGGTGAAGCGACGGTCAAGAAATTCTATGTGTCTGCAAACGAGGTTGAACTGCGGCCTGCCAACAGCCAGATGGAATCCATTCGATTGCCGGCCGGTGAGGTCGAAATCGTGGGAGTCGCCGTGGGACTTCTTCGGCACTATCGCTGACGCACTCAGGTTTTTTCAGCACTGTTCCGGCGCACCGGAACCCATTCCTTCCGCCACCCGTGAAGCCATCTTTTTACCCGGCCTATCTTCGGGTTCAAAAAACTCCTTTCATCCTCTTTCTCCTTTCTAAAGATAGACTTCCGGCCTTTTCTTCCTGTATGTTGCAAAACCCTCTGTCACGGTTCAATCAATGGGCATTGCGGATGACCGGTTGCGGGAATTTTTCCATGGCGATCCCGTGAGAAACCCATTTTTTTGTGCAACCCCATAAAGTGGCTGAACCTGGCCCTTCGCCGAGGAGATGAAGATGATCCATGACCTGATGCGGGAAGGAAAGAACCTGGGCCCTGTTCCACAGGAAGCCGCCCTGGAATATGAGGCAAAAAGCCCGCAGATGACCAGGGATGTTGACCAGCAACTGGCACTCCACCCTGCCATCACGGAACTCATCGGGCACAACCCCTTTGCCGTCATGCATGAAAATCACAGAAATCATGCCGCTTTCATGGCCAGCGTTTTCAAGCTCAACACCCTTGAACTGCTCGCACCGACTCTCGTTTGGGTTTACAGGTCTTACCATTCAAGAGGCTTTGCCCACGACTATTTTCTTGTTGAATTGCAGGCATGGCAATCAGCTCTGGACAAACACCTCTCCCCTGACGCTGCGGAGCCCCTTGGAAACATCTACCGCTGGATGGTCTCCAAACATGAAACAATGATCCGCCTTTCAAAAGAAAGAGACGCTCAAAGCTCGCCGTCTCACCACCCCGAGTGGCAAAACGCCAGAAACACCTTCCTGTCAGCCCTTCTTCAGGGAGATTCCCGGGAATCCCTGCAAATGGGCATGAAATTTGCTCACAAGCCAAGCGATGTGGAGAACTTTTACCTGCAGGTGGTCGAGCCCTGCATGTACACCATTGGATCCCTGTGGGAGAAGGGAGAAATTTCCGTTGCTCAGGAGCACCTTGCAACTGCCCTCGTTTCGCGCATCATGGCTGTGATGAGTCCTCAAATGGAACTGGTCCGGGAACCCATGGGCAAGGCTGTCGTCACCGCTTCTCCCAACGAACATCACGAACTGGGCGCATGGATGGTTGCCGATCTGCTCCGCATGGACGGCTGGCAAGTGGATTACCTGGGAGCGAATACTCCTTCTGCGGACCTGCTGGAATTCATCTCCGCCGAAAAACCATTTCTGGTGTGTATTTCCGTCGCCATGCCCTTCAACCTGGAAAAAACCCGGCAACTGGTGACGGGCATCAGGGAAGCCCCCCGCCTGAAAGACACCATGCTCATGGTCGGGGGCAGTTTCTTTCGATCTTTCAAAGACATGTGGCGAGCAACCGGAGCCGATGGCTGGGCTCCCGATGCGAAATCGAGCGTCAAACTGGCCCGGGAGTGGCGGGCCGGAAGAGACAGGCAACACAAGAGAATGTAGTGGGAAGGATTTCTACCATGCAAGCAGCAAGAGGGCCACATGTGCACACGGGTTTTCAGGCCATCGCACGTGAAATCTTCCTTTACCGCAGGGAAGGCGAATACCGACTGGCACTCACGGCTTTCGTTCGCCAGGGCTTGGAAAGAAACGAGAAAGTGATCTGCATCACTCACCCAAACTATCCCCGTGATGCCGTGCTTCAAGACCTCTGTGGGGGGGGACTGCTCCCCATGCCTCATGTGGAAAAAGGCCAATTGAGCTTTTTCCCCGCGCACAATGCACTTCCTTCTCGTGGCTCCTTGCTTTCAGAGGCCATGATCGCTTTCCTCACCCAAGAAATGGGAAAGGCTTTGGAGGAGGGTTATGGAGGGCTGAGAATCATGGGTGAACCGGAGTGGGCCGTGCAGAAACCTTCCAGCTCCCCCCGGCTCACCCAATATTTGAGCAGGCTGAGAGATTTTCTCACAAAAAATCCATGCGTCACCGTGACCTCCTACAGCCGCCCCAACCTCCTTGAACACCTGAATTCCACCCCTTCGCAAGATGGTGACCGCTCGGAACCAGAAGACACCGTTCCTGAAACTCCCGCTCATTCTCATGCAGAGAAAAATGGCCTTCTCTCCTTTCCCCACCAGGCATGGAACGGCCTCATGCCTGAGAAGCACCTCCATATGCCCACTGAAAAGAAAGCCTCACCACACGGAAAATCAAAAGAAGAAAACCGGTCTGCCTTCCCCCACCCAAACCATTGGGAAGCTTTAGCCCACTATCTTCAGGAACTCGCCTCCATCGCCTTTTTGATCACCGATCCGGACCGGAACATTCTGCATTGCAACCGGGGGGCTCTGAATCTGCTTGCTTTGGAAGAAATCCCTTCGGGACGGCATATTGAGGAGTTCCTCATGGAAGAAAACCACCCTGCGGTTGCATTCCTTGCCCCTCATGTCTACCGGGAAACCCGCCTGAACTTCACGACGGACTCATCCATGATCCACAGCCTTTCGGCCTTCATTTTCAACACGGGAAGTCATCTGGTTTTTTTCTGTGAAAAACCCATGCCCGTCGGAGGTGAGATCATCGAAAAGCTTTCCGCATTGAACATGGAAGTCACCTCCATGGCCCGGGAACTTCAGCGCAAGAACAGAGAGTTGGAAAAGGCCAATGCCACCATAACGCAGCTCATGAACACGGACCCCCTCACGGGCATCGCCAACAGAAGATTTTTCATGGAAAACCTGACCAGAGCCCTCTCCCTTTCCGCACGGCACGGCACATCCCTCTCGGTGGTGATGGCCGACCTGGATCACTTCAAAAAGATCAACGACACTTGGGGGCACAACACGGGAGACGAGGTGCTCAAGGCCTTCGGGGAAATCCTGCAGAAGGCCTCACGCCGGGAAGATCTTCCCGCCCGCCTGGGAGGAGAGGAATTCATGGTGATCCTTCCCCACACCAGTTCCCGGGAAGCTGCTGCATTTGCAGAGAGAGTGAGACAAAAGCTGGAAGAATCAACTTTTGGAATCCACGACCTTCGCGTCACGGGAAGTTTCGGCGTCGCTGAGCTCTTGCCACAGGAAACACCGGAAAACCTGCTCAAAAGAGCCGACCAAGCCCTCTATTCCGCCAAAGAAGGGGGAAGAAACCGGGTGGTTGAGGAGGCCCCTCCCCAACCCATTTCAACAGGCGGCTGAAGAGTACGGCAATCATGAGTCCAAAAGGGGGCAACATCACACTCATTGGAATGCCGGGCAGCGGAAAAAGCACTCTGGGCCGTATGCTCGCTGCCGCTCTGGCTCATGGATTTGTGGACGGCGACGACCTCCTTCGAGGCAAAGGGAGGAGCCTGCAGGACATTCTCGACCAGGAAGGGGAGGAAGGGTTTCTTGCCCTGGAAAACCAGGAGCTGCAGGCCATTGAGGGGGAAAACATGGTCATTGCTCCCGGAGGGAGCTGCGTCCTCTCCCGCGGAGCCATGGAACACCTGAGGCGCATTTCCCTGGTGGTGTTTTTGGACGTTCCCCTTGAAGTGCTACGAAGGCGGTTGAAGGATGCCCTTTCTAGAGGCATCGTCGGCTTTCAAGGCCATTCCCTGGAAGAACTGAACGCGATGCGCAGGCCTCTCTATGTGCGCTACGCGCACGTAACCGTTTCCTTTCCCTGCAGGAATCTCAGTGGGGAAGAAGCCTTCCAAGTGCTGATGCGGCACCTTCAGGGCCACGCGGCACCACTTTCCACTGCCGATCCTCCCCTCTGAAACATAAAGGCGGGATCTTGAAATACAACTTCCTGGAATACTTCCAACCTCAACCATTGCCACTCCATGTGCGCTGTGACGCTTTGTCTGATCCTGATCCTTGAACAACCGGCCTTTCAAGGGGCGGGCTTTGGCAGAACCGTCGCGGCTTCAGGAATGCCATTCGAGCTGCCCTTTTTCTTTTGAGATAAAAAGCGATCAGTGGTATTGTCTTTTCAATTGGCGATTCGCTTAAGACCTCACACAATTCAGAGGGTTTTCGTGGTTTTCTGAAGGTCTGCCCTGCAAAGTGTTCCAGAAAAGAACCCATTTAGCTGAAATCACGCAACAAAAATTTTTCACTCCCGAAACCTCAGGCCAAAAAGCTTCTCTCGATCAAAAACCTCAGCTCGACCCCTATCTCTCAGCCAATCTCTCGTTCCTTTTGCCCATCGCTGCCCCCGGGGAAAACGAGGAGAGGAACTGACACTGCAACATGAGATGATTCAAGCATTTTCCTAACCTTCTTTGGCATGAACTGCAAGAAAAGGAGCTTTCCATGAAGCACAATCCTCTCAAAAGCAGACACAGGGAGAAAAGGGCGGCCTTTTACAGGCATCTCATGGCGTTGTCGATCCTGGCCGCAGTTCTGGGCTTTTCCATTTTTGCCTGGAATTCCGGTCACAGTGCCGTCGACTCCGCAAAACAGGAATCGGTCAAGAAACTGGAGCCCTGGAATCTCCTGGCAGTCACCGACACAGCCTATCTGGCAATTGCAAAGCAAATCCAGAACATGCAATGGGGCGAGTGGACCGAAGTGAACGCTTTCTACCCCAACCAGGTCTCCTACCAATGGCTGAGCGGCTGGGAAGGTCCCAGCGGCTACCATGAAGGAGCCGGGCAATCCCACACCCTCGGTGCGAGATCAATTCCGGACACCACGTCCTGTGTGGCCTGCCACTATACAGGTGGTTTTGAGCAGCCATGGAATTCCAAAACGGACCTGGGTGGACAAAGCGACTATGAAAAACCGGCAACACGGCAGATCAAGGTTCGCGCTGCATACGATGAAGACCGGATCTACCTTTGGGCACAGTGGCCATCGAAGACCGATGCGAGCGGACGGGGGTTGTCCGATTCTGCAGGTCCTGTGACCGTGCACCAGACCTTTCGCTTTGACGGCGAAGGTTTCGGAGATCAGGGCATGGGGCGCATTGCGGGCCCCAAAGCCATTGAAGTGGACCATGTGGACCAGCTCAAGCCCGGGAATCGTTTCAATTACGAAGATCGCCTGACGGTCATGAGCGTACCCGCTGCAAAAGATTTGAAAGACCCTTTGGGAGGGAGCTTCAACGCCCACGGGTGTTTCATGGCATGCCACGGCGACCTGCGAAACATGCCACGCGACCAGGAAAAAGTTCAGAAATATGACTTTGCGGAAAATCCCATACTGGGCGAAAAGGGCATGAACGTGAGCGATCTTCGCCATTATATCCTTCGAAGCCGCAATGTGGACCCCAATGACGACCCGCGGGAACACTACGGAACCCGCTTCCCCAGTGACATGGATTCCTTTGAGGATTATCTTTCACAAGTGGTTGTGCCGGACCTGGAAAAGGGAAACTACATCGACCTGTGGCAGGCCCGCACGGGACGCTCCATTCCCATGGGACACGCTTCCGCAGACTACATTCATGCTTATCGCCTTCACAACAACCAGCACATCGATGCCAGCGACAACTGGGCAGAAAGCGGCACCCAGAACTGGTTCAACAACCGTCCGAATCCAGACCGCAACCATCACATGCAATGGATCTACGACGCCCGGAAAACAGGGTATTGGGCCATTCATGAAAATGAACTGGCAGCAAAGATGAGACAGGGAGAAGGGCCGCTCATCACGGAAGGAAAAGACAGGAATGCCATCCACCTGACCGAGGATGACCTTTTCGTCTGGGACGAGGAGAGAAAGGATTTCCGCCTCACGGAAGATGTGACGCACAGTGGCAAAATCATCGCTTCCAAGGGAAGTCTTCTGGGCGCCGATCTGTTGCGCGAAGGCGATCTGGTGCCGAGGCGGGCCCTGCAAAAAGCTGAAGGGGCAAGAAGCACGGTGCTGTCTTTTGCCAGCTGGAACGAAGGGGTCTACAATGTGGTCTTTGTGCGGGAAAGAGACGTTCAGGTCGACGGCAAAGCCACCACGGATCACTCCTTCGACCCCGAAACGGGACACACCATGGCTTTTTCCATATTCGACGACCATGCAAGCAACCGCAGCCATTACGTCACTTTTCCCATGGGCCTGATCGACGAAAAAGCGGGTGAGGAAGTCTACCATGCAAATCCCGCCGTCCACGACAACACGCCCGTCATACTGGCCAGGAACAATGAAAAAAAAAAGACAAAGAAGCGGACGCTGAGCCGGTCCATCAACAATTGGTCAAAATAAACCAGTTCGAAGGGGGAGCTTTCGACCACCCGGACAACTGCGCGGCATGTCACCAGGAAATCCATGACGCATGGTCCAAGAGCAAGCACCGATATGCATGGGAGGATCCTTTCTACCAGCCCGACTACCTGTTGGCCAGCAGAGAGACGGAAGGGTTCACGGACATATTTTGTGGAGAATGCCACGCCCCCGTTGCCGTTCGCACACAGCAACTGCCTCCACCAGACGGCAGCCTGTTCGACGCCACAGCCAAAAAGGGTGTCTCGTGTGATTACTGCCACACGGTGAAGGAGGTCGTGGAACCGGTGAACGTCAAGACCATTTCCGATCCGGGGCGGATCAAGCGGGGCCCCAGGGGAGAAGGAGAATCTCCCTACCATGAAATGATGTTTTCAAAAGTTCACACGGAGTCGGCCTTTTGTGGTGCCTGCCACAACGTGGTGCACCCCACTTCCGGAGCGGTTGTCATCGACACCTTCGCCGACTGGGAAGAAGGGCCTTATGCCAAGGAAGGCACACGCTGTCAGGACTGTCACATGACCCCGGGACCCGGGGTTGAAAAAAACCCCGGAAAATCCAGCTTCATGGGCAGCGAAAGGGACCATGTGCCCACTCACTTTTTCCCTGGAGGCAGCGTGTTTTTTCAACAGCGGGAGGGCAATGAAAGAGAGATGGAACTGGCAAAAGAAATGCTGCAGGCCGCCGCTGAACTGGAAACCGAGGCCCATGCCACACAGGAGGGCATGGAGCTTGTGGTCAAGGTGAAAAATGTGGGCGCGGGCCACAAGATCCCCACGGGCGTGACCTACATCCGCAAAATGTGGCTGGAAGTGACCGTGACCAATGGTCAGGGGAAAGTGCTTCACACATCGGGACAGGTTAAGGAAAGCAATCATGTTGATCCCGACACCATTTTTTACCACAAGGTTTTCAGAGACGAAGAGGGCAACCTGACCCCCAAGAGCTGGCTGGCAGAAGAAATCGCCTATGACCGAAGGATACCGGCCAAGGGCCACGATGTACAATCCTTCTCCATAGCGCTGGATGAGAACGAAACAACCGATCTTCAGGTCACTGTTCGCCTCCTGTATCGTTCCATGAGCCAGGAGGCGGCGGACCAATTGGGCATCGATGGAATCAAGGTTCCGGAAATCGAAATGGCCCGGTCCGAGTTGTCAGTCACTCTTTGATCCGGCAGCATGAACCTGGGCCAAACCACTTGGGGATTGCGCCTTGTCCTGCTGCGTCACCCCCGCCCAAGGGGTGGTCCGGAATAACTCAAGCCCTATTGATTCATCCAACACCGTGCCCCCGCGCAGGCGGGGGTCCAGAAAACCTTTGATAAAAGGCCCTTCAGCCCAATTTTTTGGTCATGAGTTCCTTGAGAACCCGAGGATTGGCCTTTCCCTTTGAAGCCTGCATGGCCTGCCCCATGAGAAAACCCATGGCCTTGGAAGCTCCTTTTCGAAAGTTTTCCACGGCGGAAGGGTTTTCCGCAAGGACTCGATCCACCAGGGCTTCCAGTTCCTCTGCGCCCGAAACCTGCCGATAGCCACATTGGTCCACGATTTCCGCCGCCGTTGCGGTGCTTTCCAGAAGCCGTTTCAAAACGTCCCGGGCGGCATTGACATTGATTTCCTCCCGCCCCAACATGAACAGGAGACCAGCAAACCGCCCGGGGTCCAGTGACGTGGTCTCCAGGGAAACGTCCCTCTCCTTGAGGAGGGGAAGCAACTGCGTGGCGATCCACTGGGCTGCCAGCCGGGGAGGGGCCTCATGATCAAGGGCTTTTTCAAAATACCCGGAGACTTCCCTTTCGGAACTCATGTGCTGAGCCTCCTCGTGTGTCAGCCCATATCGGGTCACGAAACGCTCCACCTTGGCACCCGGCATCTCGGGCATCTTTTGGATGATCTCCTGGAGCCAGGAGTCTTCAACCACAACGGGAGGCACGGAAGGATCGGGCACGCACGGGCCTTCAAATTTCCCACGCATGGGTACGGTGATGCGTGCGTCAGGTTCCCAGAGGCGCGTGTGCATGACGACGGGCTCTCCCCCCCTGACGCATTCCACCTGGCGGTCCATTTCAAAGGCAATGGCATCGCCCACATGGCGGATGGAATTCATGTTTTTGATTTCAACCTTGGGGTTGAGGAGGTCTCTTCCAAGGGGTCGCACCGAAACATTGGCGTCCACCCGCATGCTTCCCTGCTCCATGCTGCATTGCGAGCACTCGGAATAGCGCAGCTGCGTTCTCAGCACCCGAAGAAATTCCATGGCATCCCGGGGGCTGTGCAGGTCGGGCTCGGTGACGATCTCCACCAAGGGAGTGCCCGCCCGGTTGAAATCCACCAGGCTCACGGGCGTTCTGCCTTCCTTTTCGTGCACCAGGCGAGCCACATCTTCTTCCATATGGATTTTCTGAATCCTGATTCTTTGGGAATTCCCATCTTCCCCCACAATGTCCAGCCAGCCATTCCTGGCCAGGGGCCGGTGGAACTGGGAAAGCTGATATCCTTTTGGAAGGTCCGGATAATAGTACACTTTCTGGTCGAAAGCGCTTTTTTCCTGAATCTGGCAGTTGAGCGCCAGACAGGCCAAGGTGGCTTTCTCCAGGGCTTCCTGGCTGAATCGAGGGAGATTCCCGGGCAGCCAGAGGCAAATGGGGCAGGTGTTCCTGTTGGGTTCATCGCCCGGCCTGTTTGGACAATTGCAAAACATTTTTGTCGCACAATTCAGCTGAACATGAATTTCGAGGCCGATCACCCCTTGAAATCCCTGGGTCATGCCGATCCCTCCCTGTGCGCCACCAGTCTGTCCGCCAGGGAAAACAGCTTTTCGTCTTCCAGGTAGGACCCCACCACCTGCAGTCCCATGTCTCTTCCTGCGCTTCGGAAAAGACCGGGAAGGGAGAGGGCCGGCTGACCCGTGACATTGGCCGGAAGGGTGCAGGAAAAAGCGCTGTAAAGCTCTTTGAGCGACCGGGCCTGAAAAGCGTCCCGGGCATTGTCCTGTGTGGGAATGACAAGCATGTCCAACTCCCGGAAGAACTTCCTGGTTTCTTGAACGAGGCGCGCACGAATCCGACAGGCATTTTCAAAGGCCGCATAGTTTTCGAACTGAAAATAGGCTCCCTGAAAAAGGAACGTTTTCAAAAGGAGCCCAAAGGACTCGCGCCGTGTCTTCACATACATGTCGTTCCAGTTTTTCGCCCCCGTTGCGCGATGCCCAAAGCGCACACCATCGTACTTGCCACAGCTGGACGAAGCTTCCACCGAAGCGATCACCTGATGGGCCACGGGAAAAAGGTGAAACTCCTTCATCTCCACCTGGCGAAGGGTGACGCCTGCCCCCTCCAGTTCTCCAAGGGCAAGGGAAAAAGCTTCGCGTTCTTCAGAACTCAGCCTTTCGAGGGACTGGGGGAAAAAGCCGGCGACCATGCCATTTCTTCCTGACCCTGTTTGCGCCCCTTCCGCCACCAGCTCAGAAGGCACCACCATGGACGGATCCCTTTCGTCAAAGGAGGCAATGGCACTGAAGATGGCGGAAATGTCTTTCCAGCGAGCGGCGAGGATTCCGCAGCATTCCATGGATGGTGCCAGGCCCGTCAGTCCGAAGCGGGAAATCCGTCCCCAGCTTGGCTTGAACCCGAAGAGCCCCGCTCGTGCCGCAGCCATGCGCGCTTCCCCCAAAACATCGATCATGAAAGCCGCGTCCACATGCTTTTCCGCCACAGCCCGCGCCGCACTGTCGCGGGTAACTCCCAGGCCCAGTTCGCTGCAATGGGTGTTTCCTACCAGGACCCCACCTTCTCCTTTGACCCGCTGAACCACAGTGGCATCCTCCAGGGGAACAAACCCCTTGAGAGCCCTGGAACCACCCTCGCAGGGCCATCCTTGCACGCAGAACAGTGACTGGACTCCCACCCGTTTTCCAAGAAGGCCTCCTTCAGACTTCGCGGCAACCGGTGCCGGGTCCACATGGGAAAAGACTTCCGAATGCATCGTATCCCTCCGGGACTCGATCAAGTCCCCCGCAGGGGCGCAGCGCGCCCCTTTTCAATGATGAACGACAGGCCAAGCC
>Ga0207421_10007469_pt1 | contig 11623 bp, 10 predicted proteins | sample SodLakKL_010_SED_4_FD_187542 | JGI IMG/M metagenome (GOLD analysis project Ga0207421, IMG submission 187542) | Alkaline sediment microbial communities from Lake Tanatar, Kulunda Steppe, Russia - 8KL_010_SED (SPAdes) (version 2) | ecosystem: Environmental > Aquatic > Non-marine Saline and... | reverse complement strand
TCTCTATTAAGAGATTTAATTACCTTCAAGACTCATCACCTCGGTTAAAAGTTGAAATAACTCCGAGTTTCAATCTCTATTAAGAGATTTAATTACCTTCAAGTCTGCCCCCTATAATTACTGATACAACAAAGATGATATCTCTCTTTTCGATCACCTCCTAAATATTCTGCATTGATGGTTGGATCGGGACTCAAACACCGTCTGTATAAATACAATTATGGTCAAATATAGGCAATTATATCTGATAAAATCACAATTTCTTGATTATCGATAACCCCAGAGGGTTTTAACCCCAGCATCGGGTCATCGAAAATTATATTTATATCAGTAGTACCGTTTCATCATCTTTCTGTTCCAGGCTTTCAAGTAAAAAGGCATTAACATCAAAAGTAACACTGGCCGTTTTATTCAAAATTCGCCCATCCATACCTCTGAATTTTAATTTATAAACCTGAAAAAGATGAGATAAGTTCTTACGATTAGCCAGAGAATAAGGGTTATCCTCTTTTATGTATGCGACGATTCTTTTCTCCGATAAATTGCGATTTATTTCTTTCAAGCAGTGAGGCTTATCCCCTTCTTCAATGATCAGCTTCAAACCATCTGTTTCAATAATTTCTTCTTTTTTTCGATTGATTGGCAAAGAGAAGCTGAATCTGCGATTTTCACCTCTAAAATCACTTACCTCAATATAGAATTCGGGATCTTTTTTTCTCAGCTGATTATAATATTTCTCGACAAAATCAGGATATTCATCCGAAAACTGTTCCAACTTCTTTTTAAACTCACTTTTTTCCAGCAGATCAAAGCTGGTTTTTCTGATCACCCATAGTATATTATAGTAGGTAAAAGGAAATTTCTTATTTCCTGTTCGGCTGTCGAATATCGCAGTTGTAAAGTCCACCTGTTTCTCAGGAAAAAATTCTGTTTTGAAAACATTGCCGCCTCTAAACCCTAGCAGCCCCTTTAAAACATTTTTTTCTTCCAGTTTTTTATATCTCTCAGTCAACTGCTGCAAATTTCCACATGAATAGAGATCAAGAAGTAAATTTTTAGTGATTTTCTTTTCTCTCTTTACCGTATCATCAGCATTTTGTTTTATTATCCAGTTGCGTGAATAAAAGGCCTCTATTGGAGCATACTCATTGAGATAGGACTTGAAATCTTCTTTGCTATAATAAATTGAGTTGATCAGCTCTTCCAATTCATCTCTGGTCAGAGTTATATCATTTCCTATCTCTTCTGTAATATAATTATAAACGTAATTGGGGACTACCGCAACTGCTTTGTTGGGCAACTGTATATCATCATCACCTCGTCCGCCCCGACCTAACCGTCCCAATCTCTGTAAAAATTGACTGGCAGACTTAGCCTCAAATACCATAAAGTTTTTATGACGGGGGCCCTTGAAATCTATTCCTACTTCTATTGTTGTTGTGCCTACAGTTATTTTTTGAGCCAGTCCCTCTCTTCTTCCCAGCTTGCTCATAAATCCGTGGACTTCACCTGTGTCAATTTCATATCTATCGCTCAATTTAGCTGCTAACTTACAGGCATCTCCTGCAGAATCCAGTATAAAGACCCCTTTTGCTTCAGAATATTCCTCTAAAAACTCATCAACAATATTGAGGTTATTTTCGATAGCCTCCAATGCCTGCCATCGCCGCAAATTAGCTGGTATCAGGGTTAGGTCCACCTTTTCCATGATAATTTTTTCATCGATGAACTCTTCGTGATTTTCATTTTGAACAGGTACTTCTCTGGTTTCTATTCCTATATTTTCAAGCCTCTCCAAAAAATATTCGTTGGGGGTTGCCGAAGAAAAAACGAACATTTTTGGATCTTCTGGAGAAAGTTTCTCCAGAAGCCCTATCATCCAGGCTACATTGCTGACCTGTTTTATATCATAAAGATGAAATTCATCAAAAACGATCACAGGATATTTCTTTATTATAGTCCGGAAAACCTGTTCTGCCGAGTAATTTTGTTTCGCTTCATAAATACCAAACATTATCTGATAAAGTATATCTGGATTTGTAAGCACTATATCGGACCACTGGCCAAACATACCTGCAAGCAGCTCAACATTATAGTTGAACTGAGGGAAATCCTTTTTTAAATCGCTTAAAGTCCCCCCATCAATCATATGCAGTTCAGTCTGGCGGTCAATAAAGTCATCAAGAGCATGTTTTTGGTCAGCAATAAGCTCATTGGTGCTATAGACCCCTATTGCCGGAACATCATGGATCAGGCTGGGGGCAAAAGAAGCCAGTGTTTTACCCCCGCCTGTAGAAGTATAGTTAAACAAAGCCATAGATTTTTCAGTTTCCATAACTTCTTCAAAAATCTGAAGGGTTTGATGCTGATGGGGGTAAGGATTAAAATCCCGAATAAATTTTTTGTCCAGTCTTTTTAAAGCTTTTGACTGTAAATCTATTTTTACCTCTGACATAAATAGTTCATTCCCACTGGAATTTTTTTCGTTTCGTGCTCGAAATTAAGCTGCCAGTAATCTCCGACCGAATAATGCCCGTTTTCTATCAGCTGAGTGGGAAGAGTACCGGGCAAAATATCAAAAACATCAGGTCTGGTTTCAAGATCTTCCCAGTTCAAAAGAAGGTTGGCAGAATATTCTCCCTGTTTTTTACTCTGTTCTTCGGGAGTGTCTATTTGAAGTCTGGCCTTCCCCATAAATTTGCCCAGCCTGATATAACGTGGGAATTCCAATTCTTTTTCTGCCCTGATATAAAATTTAAATTTGCTGCCGGGCAAAAAAGGCTTGATATAGCCCCAGTTGGGATACCCCAGACTTCTCCCTCTGGATAGATGATAGCTTTCCCCTTTCGAATTATATTGTATAACTTTCTGCTGTCCCGATATCAACTTTGCTGGAGTGATGTAAAAATCAACCGAACTCAATTCCTCCTCATAATTTGGACTTTGTTTTTCCTGATAGCGAGGAGGCAGCCTCTTTTTATCAGGCCATAGATAAGAAAGAGCATAGGTAAGAGCAAAGTTATGGACGAAGGGCCCTGTTTCCGCTATTTTCCCTCTTTCGGTTGTGGCGAAAAAGAGATAGTCTTCCATGGTCAAAAGACATCGATAAAACTTCATATCTCTCACCCTAGCGCGTTTCTTCTACATAATGATTTATATCCGCCTTCAGATCTTCGACGAAATCTTCGGTTTTGCTTTTCTGACTGTAAATTTCCTGCAGCTTTGATAAAATAGGTTCGACTTCTCCCGCTTCTCTCAAACTGTGTAATGGAGTGTAAACCTCTTCCTTCAGTTCATCTAAAGCTTTAACCAGATAATCTCGCGCAGTATTCACATTTAAATCTTCCGCCTGGTTTTCACTGTAATAATCATACATTCTCTGCGATAGTTCGAGGTTAGAAGTAAACTCGGAATCCGAAAATATTATATCCACTATATGATTTTTTATAGTTCCCTGGCGGTTGCTTTCCGCTCCATATCTGGTCGTTCTCAATATATTCCCCAGCACATATATGAATTCATTGACAGTTACGTCCACCAGTGTTTCAACGGTCGGCAGATAAACTTCCGGCATCAAATGGCTGCGGGAGTTAAAAGCGCTCCCGGCGACCCCGCCTTTGGTTGAATCTTCTATGGCATTAAATTTAATATTCTCTTCCAGCTCTTCAAAGCCTCTTATAGTAAACCCGGAATCAGTTAAAATCCTCGACTCCTGGGAATCGGCGCCTCCTGCAGCATAACCATACAGAATACAGTCGGGACATTCTGTACACATTCCCTCCATCAAATAACAGTCATCGTCCGTTAGAGCATCATACTCTCTCAATAAAGCTTTGCCCTTTCTCCTTTCCGGGGCAATCTGCTTTCTTTTATACATCAAAATTCTATCCATAAAACCGGAATTATCATATCCGCGCCGAACCCTTTCAACATCCAGATTGGATCCTTCAGTGGTAAAAACTGTATGAGATTTCGTCTCTCTCAAAACTACTATGTTGACATATTTATCCCGGGGAGTAGCAGGTATTTCCTCCACAAAACCTTCCTGCAGCTTGTCATTATCAGGCAGCAATTTCATTATTGATTTGCCTCCCTTTCTTCCCAGAATTTTTTTACTAATTTGTCCGTTTCAAAATAGACTCCATCAGCAAGACTATTCATCTCCTTTTCCAGCTCAGCATAACTCCTGCTGCATCTTTCGATGAACAGTTTTTCAACTATGTGCCTGACAAAATCCTCTATCTCCTCCTGAGTATAATTGCAGACAAAACCCTGCTCCTGACTCAATCTCTGCAGCCTCTTGTCTATTCGGCCCGCCACCCGGGATACAATTTCCTCTTCACTGTCAGCATCTGTTTCTTTTATACCCTCCACCGCTGTTCTGAATAGACTCTCATATCTGTGAGCTTTGCCGTCCTGGCGGCTGGAAGGACGGTAAAGATTGAACGACTTTTTAGCTATCTCTTTTGCCAGATTCATTTTTTCACCCCCAAAAAATGATAAAAGAATTTCCGCTGAGCCTACCAGAAGCTCCGGCGCTGTATATCCGTTCTCCTGCTCATAACGTTTATAAAAATGAGCTCCAGCCAGATTATTGCTGTTTAATTCTGAAAGAATGCCGGCTATCTGTTTATCTCTGTCATTTAAGTGATTGTTTATTTCCCAGACTGAAGAAAGCAAATCCAGCAAATCCTTGATCCTGCTGAGGGGTATTTCTCCCAGAAGCTCGCCTGTTCTGCCCAGGGATACCTCGGGTAAAATCTTCCTGAGAGAGGAATTGATGTCATCCATTTTTAAGGAAGTTTTAAATTCATGATGAGAGAGCGAATTTAAATAGGGGGTCTGACTGATATAAACTCTAACTCCCAGTAAATTTTGCAGAATAGCTCCCAGAAAAACGCTTTTGGCCAGCATTTCTATCTCCGTAGGTTTCCTCGTAATATCAACGTTTTCACTAACTGAATTCTCCAGTGTGACCAAATGAAAGTTTTTCTGATGAATCGGTGCTGTAGAGACATATTCTCCCAGCTTTCTTTGTTCTCCTTCTTCATGCCGTTCCGCAATACGCCTGGCTTCTTTCTGAAAAAGGTTATTAACATTATCGAGCCATTCCCTGGATTTTTGAGCTCTATTCAGCCAGATTTCCGAGAAAGTCGTCTCCTCCACGCCATAATTTCTCACCTTTAGACCCGTTCTTTCCTGAAACGGCTCCAGCACCTCTTCGCTATCGGCCAGCAAATCTGAGGTGAAATAATAATCCGGAAACAGGAAGAGATAAACTCTGCGCGAACTATTCTTGTCAGCATTGGGAGCAAATCCTAAATCTAAAATCTTTCTCATCATAAATTCCAGATAGCAGATCGGACACCAGACATGCGCCGAAACGTTGCTCAGTTTAGGAAGAATCCTATTGGAAAATGTCTGGATATTATCTTCCAGTATTCCCGCTTTTATTTCTGCTTTTCCTTTGGGAACTTTTTTGGTAATAAATCTATTGCAGAGAACACATAACCGCTTGTGGCTGCCGCTCTTTTTGCGGGTATACTCCTGATATACATCAGCCGGTTCTCCTGGTTCCTGCAAAAAAGAAAACTCCAGCTGGTTGAGCATGTAATTTCTAAAGTCACTTCTCATGCCGAGTTCTTCGTTAACATAATCAAGCCGGGCCTCTCTTGAATCCAGTTCTGACAATATATTTGTCAGTGTATTTATGAGCCAGACTTCTAATTTTTCTTCCAGGGGCACTTCAAAAAGGCTTCTGCCATCCGGTGCTGACTTGCTGCTTAAAAAATGATGAGCATAAACCAGACACTCATCCTTCATCCTGGGATCGCTGATATAGCGAGATCCCATCTCCTTCTCAATTTTTTTGTAAATCTGATTGTCCATATTCAAACTTTCGAGCAGCCATTCATCCACCTCATCTTTAGGCATATAAAAGCGAGCTATTGTTTTGGTGACCGCCAGAGCTTTCTGAACCATTCCCCATCTCTGAGCCCTATCTTCTTTTTCATCCCAGCTTAAATCAACATCAAATTTTTCCTCAAAGTCCTGGCGGGAATCACAGTATTTGCCTATTCTTTTGTCGGCCAGTTCTTTAGCAAAACCTGTCGATTGGAGGTTGCTTATGAATTTATCCTGAGCTTCTTTCAGCAATTTTTCGGGACCGCCGAAAAGCAAAGCATAATCTTCAAACTTATTGTAGCCCGGTTTATAGGTTCCCTGCACTCCTCCATGACTTTTCCCCAGGTTTTCAACTCTGGCAAAAAATTCTTCTGTAATATTTTTGATGATTTCTTCTTTGTCTATATCATCAATTTCCTCTAACTTTAAGTAAACGGTGCCATTAGGAAAGTAAAGCAGGGGATGAAGATTTAATTCTTCAGCAGCCGTATCTGCTGTGACCTGATGTATAATATTTGTTGAGACTCCTCTATACTCTTCCAAACGGTGAAATTCAAATTCTGCTCTGCGGGCTAAGTTCAGATTGTTTATTGATTTTTTCAGAAGTTTGCTATTCTGCTGGACATCCTCTAAAGTGCTGGATGATGCTAGGCCATCTGCCAGCCTGCCCAGGTTCACCAGCAGGCTGTCCACCTGACTGAAATCAGCAGTTCCTTTGCTCTTTTCAGCATTTATATGTATGGAAACAGCGCGACAAAGCTCCGGTTTTATATTTACAAATTTGCGCAAACCCAGCCTATCCAGCTCTTCTTTATATCTTTTTAGAGGAATATTAAACCCCTCTCCAGCATCCCTCTCCACATCTTCCAATTTATGAATGTCATGCAATGTATATGCTACCAGAAGCTTTTTATACTGTTTTTCGCTCAAATCAAGTGCTGCTGCTCCCTCCAATACCTCAATAACACTGGTGACGCCGTAAAGACCGTTTATTATGTGGGCCAGCAGTGACTGGTCGGTAAACTGCTTCAATTCAACCCGAGAAAAATCTGAACTTTTAGCAGGTTTGAAGTTATAATCTTCTTCATATAACTTCTCTAGATAATTATCCATATAATCACTCAATATTTCGGCATACACCGATCTAACCTCCTTAATAAATTTATGCGGTTTTTAATCAACTTTGATATTTTCTTTCCATATTATGGACAGTTTGTAAAATATCTTTTCTGAAGTCTTCAGGTTTAATCACTTCAATTTTTTCCCCAAGACTCAAAACCCATATCTTTAAACCCTTTAACCCTCTAATAGTGGCGGTCAAAATAAAATTATCCTCGTCTTCTTTTACAATCTCACTGTAATCAGGATGAAAATTATCTTCCACAAGAGTCTTTATATCTTTTGGAAATTTCAGAACCACTTCTACAGGGGGACCACTGAACATCTTCCAGGTCCGGGCCATATATTTTTCCAGGTTAAATGTTTCCGGAATTTCTCCTTTCTTTTCTCTGATTTTCACATTCTTCATGCGATCCAGGCGATAGTTTATAGGCCAATCATAATTATTGCCTTCCGCAATCAGATAACACTTATCCCTCTGCCAAACTACAGCATAAGGAAAGACTGCTTCTTCTTTGAATTTGTCAGAATTAGCAGATTTATAATTTATACATATTATTTGTTCTTTAATTATGGCTTCATGAATATTAGCCAGTGATATGAATTCACTTCTCTCTCCTTCAGTCCTGTATGTATTCCTCTCTCTTGTTACTTTTCTGAAGTTTTCTCTGCTGCTTTCAGGCAGGAAATTCAGAAGTTTATTTTTGAGGTCATTTATGTCCTTTCTGGAAAACTTTTTAATAGAATCCAGGGCTAAAATCAGCAGAAGCAGTTCATCCTGGGTAAAATTGTTCTCCAGATCCACAAAATCCTGGCGATATAACTCAAAGCCATTACTTTCATGGTTATAGACTATGGGATAACCTATTTTTCGCAGAGTTTCTAAGTAATTACTTATAGTCTGTCTGCTGACTCCCCCACATAATCGCGCCAGATCTTCTCTCTTTAATCCTTCATTTTCTTTGATGGCTTTCACTATAATAAGCAATCTCTCTATTTTATTTCTATATTCCTGCCACATACTGAATTGCTCTCCTCATCTGAGTTTCGTGTTATATGTAACTATCTTTATTGTAAACCAGCAAAATATATTAGCACAAATACGACACTTTTAAGCAAGATATATTTACCTGCAGTAGTTTTCCTTCCTGAAATAATCTGAAAAGATATAGTCATATTATTTTATCAGGAAGGAGCAAGCCATGCAGGTAATCCATAATTTTGCAGTTAAACCACAGGAATATTTTCTAAAAGGCAAGGACAATGACTTCCTAGTAATTGAAAAATGTCTAAGCAATAAAAGTATTTCCGGAAAATCTCTAATGTAAAATTTCTATTAAAGCATCAATCCTCTCTATGTCCCAATCTAACTCAATCTTACTTTTAAAATAATTATTTAGAAATGTAATCCTGTTAACATTATCAACATCAAAAACTTTTGGAAATAGAAGATAACCATAAACTGTAAATCTGTTTACTTTCCCACGAAATCTTGGAGTTGAACCACTCGTAACAAATTCAGCCGTTGCAGAAACTCTGCGATCAATATCGTAAAAATCTAATGCCTCTTCAGTTTTATTTTCAACAATGATTTTGCTCTCATTTCTAAATTCATATATACTAAAACTCGATAAAGGTTGTCTAAATGAGATTTCAACGTAAATTATGTCATAATTAGTTTTTAATTCTTTCTCCAGTCGCATGTTTTGATTTAACTCTTCATATTCAACATCATTATCTGGATGAATTAGGGCTATATCTATACTTGCTCTTGCTTGAGCAGAGTCTGGCATGTCCCTCCTTTCAGACTTTATAGTAAAATCTGATAAAGACCCCCCCTCTATATGCTCTTCCTCAACAACTATTTCTTTCCATTCGTCCCATACTTCGTGTTTATCAGAAGCTCTTATACCTACTGTGGGCAAAGATAAAAAAATTAAAATTATACACACAAATAAAGATATCAATTTCACTGTTATTGCCCCCAAATATTTTATATAAAACTAAATTTAACTCTTGATTATCTGCAATTCAAAAGTAATTTCAAAATCTTAATCAATTTCTCCCCAAGGAATTTCAAATTCATAATTTATTTCATCAGTCAAATATGTTGCTCTACCACGAAATTGAGCTATAATTTTATATCTATCATTTTTGTATTCTTTTTTTGTCGGGAAATCTTCATATTTGAATTTTTGGTTTTGAATTATAAAATATTGATCTCTTCTGCCAGGAATTTCTACTTTCTCACTATCACTTATATCTTGAGGTTTTACAGTTCTATCTTTTACTCTCTTTCCAATTTCATCATACTTTCTCACCTTAAATACTAAACTTATGATTCTTCCTTCCCGATTTGCATAGCCAATTATTGATTGAACTGTAAAATAATCATCATATGCTTCATCTTTTAAATCAGAAATACTGACATCTTTACCTCTTCTATAAGATTCATGTGTGTGTTCAATAATTCTCCTGGCAACAGTTTTAAATCCTAATCCAATGATAAACCTATCATTTTCCACCCAATTGTACAATGCATGTCCAGTTTTATTTATTGGAATATTAACATGATTTGTTAACTCTTTGGCTTCTTCCATCCAGTTTTCAATAAAATCCTCTTCTATTTCTTCAGGTCGATAAAAAGCATTTGAATTATAAGCACAAAAAACCATAAATAATATTAGCATAGACAAAATTAATGTTAATAGTGTTAATTTAGTTTTCATAAATCTCTTCCTCCAAAATCACTATAAATTAAGATAAAACATAAATCAGAATTGTGTTTTTATTGACAGAGTTAAACTATTATTATTAACTTTCAAAAATGGCAAGAAAGAGCTATTTGAAATCTGAGCATTATATTCTTTAGCAATATCTTTAGCCTGAGACTTCATTATATAATTTTTTTCATAACTTCGTCTACTAAGTCCATAATATAATGCAGCTCCTAAACCTAAACTCGCAAAACCAACATTTACAATATTATCTGTGTGCCCACCTACAATTAGTGTCAATCCTCCCAAAGATAAAACAGCTACAGATAATTGTTGTCTGCGAAATGACTCAAGTTTTCTTCTATGTTCTTCAGCAGCATCCGCTAATTTCTCATAACCGGCTTTTCTTAGGAATTTATCTTCTGATATTTCATCAGAATTTAAATACGCTTTCCACCCTCCTGAAGCATCCTCCACTATTTTTATTTCTTCATTTGCTTTTATTTCATCTACAGTAAATGGCAATACAAAAACTAACACAAACAAAAACACAATAACTAATAGGCATAATTTCTTCATAAAATCATCCTCCTTTTAAAATTCGTAATCTTTATTCTGTCCTGCTAATTAGCTACAAGTTGTGTCTATATTTTCTTGTTGTAAAAACAATTTCTCTTTCAATGCCAATAAATAATATATACAACTAGATAATCAACTTTTATAATCCAAGTTGATCTAATGCCCATTCTTCTGCTGCTTTTTGAAGCATCGCTTCCCAATCCTGAAAACATGTATGATTATTGATATATTTATCCCATTCTCTAGCTCCTATAATCTCTCGCGCTTGCTCTTCTGTTTCAATATCAAATTCACTTTCTTCAATTAACTTTTCTATTGTTGAAAAATCAGTATATTTACGAATAAACGAATCTGAAAAAAGCTCTTTAAATGATATTTCTTGCTCACCTTCTAGTTCTTCTGCTGACTTTTTAAGATTATTTAGCTTCTTTTTAAGCTCATCAAATCCATCTAATTCAACACCTGACATTTCATAATCCCTCCTTTCGCTCTTTATATATCTATACTATAATCAAAAGTTCAAAAATATACTCTTGTCTTAGTAATCTGAATTATTGACTTATACCACCTCTATATCTACACTTCTTTGTAAGGCAAAAATTACCTTTTTTGTTTTAACCAGGGTACAAGATATATTATCACCAGTCTTTCCTATGTTTCCAATGCTGAAGGCCAACTAACAGCTTGTATTTTGCAAACAGAACGCCATATAAGCCCTGTGAACAGTTTATTTAAACTGGCAATAGTTGTTTAATATTAAATTGCCAGAACTGTTTCATTTATTCTATATGTTGTTCTGTTAAGCGCTTTATAGAGCGACTGTTTTCCCTTTAAATCCAATTTTTTGCTTTATAACAATTTTCAAAAAAAACTTTCCTTGCACATAACATGTAAACCTCCTCAAAAATCATCTCTATAAAAATTTTTATGACTATATATTTCAGTCAAATATAAGATCCAGACACTAGTATCATAAAGCCCGGTTAATATTTCCCTGGAATTTTCAACTTTTTTGACTATCGCTATCTAATGAATATCAAATTCTCTTTTTTATAAATAGACAAAGCTCACATAAAATAATTCCTTATTTCCGAAGTTTGCTGTACTAGGTCATAATTTCCCCGTCATATCAACAACCTTTAAAACTTCAACCTTGATTATTGGGTCTACATGGATTAATTATCCATTTTATCAAGCAATTTACCATAATAATTTTTCTTAAGCAGCTTCTTGCAATCAAAGGCTTCAACCAGCTTTTTCTGAAGTTCAGTGGGAGTTGTCAGCCTTCTGATCTGCTTATCCAG
>Ga0207421_10007468_pt1 | contig 11624 bp, 9 predicted proteins | sample SodLakKL_010_SED_4_FD_187542 | JGI IMG/M metagenome (GOLD analysis project Ga0207421, IMG submission 187542) | Alkaline sediment microbial communities from Lake Tanatar, Kulunda Steppe, Russia - 8KL_010_SED (SPAdes) (version 2) | ecosystem: Environmental > Aquatic > Non-marine Saline and... | reverse complement strand
TCGGCGACGACCCCGCGCGAGGTCGTCGAGCGGCTCCGGGGCTGGCGGCGGGCCTGAGCCCGATCGGGACTTCCCTGCGACCGCCGAACCTGCAACCCTGTACGAACGGACCCCGGCCGAACGGCCAGGCAGACGGACGTGACCGAACGTTCCGCAGCGGTGGGACTATCGGCGACACTTCGGGGTTCGACCGGCGGCTCCCCCGAGCGGAGCCGGCCGACCGGCAAGCGCAGAGCGATCGGCGGCCCCGCGGTCACCGTGGATGACAAGGAGAGCACGTGGAGGGTCCGGTCCAGAAGGCTCAGAAGATCGTCCCGGTGCCGACGCTGCATTTCAGCGAAGGCTCCTTGGCCGGCAGGGTGGTGCGCCTCGACCGTGACGTCGCGACCCTCGGGCGCCGCGACGACAACCCCTACGTCGTGCCCGACCCGCGCGTCTCGCGCGTCCACGCCGAGGTGCGGCGCGAGGCCTCCGCGGTGATCATCACCGACCTCGGATCCAGCGCCGGCACCAAGGTCAACGGCCAGACCGTCGACGGCCCCAAGGTCGTCCGTCACGGCGACCGGGTCAGCTTCGGTCCGGTCACCGCGGTCTTCGAGGACCCGGCGGCCGCCTCGGAGCGCGAGGACACCACGATGGTCTTCGACGTCCCGAAGGTCGAGACCGGACCACACCTGTCGCCCCGGCAGCAGCAGGTACTCGAGCTGATGGCCGAGGGGATGACAAACTCGGAGATCGGCGGGCAGCTCGGGGTCACCGAGCGGACGGTCAAAGCCTACGCCCAGGAGCTCTACGACAAGCTCGGGGTCCGCAACCGGGCGGGCGCGGTCGCCGAGGCGGCCAAGCTGGGTCTGCTGTAACCGCGTTGATGGCTACCTCCGTGCTGCCGGGTCAGCGACCATGACCGCGACCGTCTATGCCGTCGCGAACCAGAAGGGTGGTGTGGGCAAGACCACGACCACCCTCAACATCGCCGCGGCGATGACCGAGCTCGGGCGGGCTGTCCTGGTCGTGGACCTCGATCCGCAGGCGTGTCTGACGTTCTCGCTCGGCTACGACCCCGACACGGCGGAGCCGTCGCTCAACGACACGGTCGTCGGGCGGGCCAGCCTGGCGGAGACGATCATCCAGCACGGGGAGTTGGATGTCGCTCCGGCGAACATCGACCTGGCCGGTGCTGAGGTGACCCTGCTGTCACGCACCGGACGCGAGTACCTGCTGCGCGGCGAGCTCGTCGATCTGCTCGAGAGCTACGACGCGATCCTGGTGGACTGCGCGCCGTCCCTCGGCGTCCTCACGATCAACGGACTCACCGCCGCCGATGAGGTCCTGATCCCCGTGCAGTGCGAGACCCTGTCCCACCGCGGGGTGGCGCAGCTGCTGGAGACGGTCGGCGATGTGCGTCGCCTCACCAACCGGGGCCTCGAGGTCCGTGGTCTGATCGCGACGATGTTCGATCCACGTCCGCGCCACACCCGCGAGGTGCTGCGTGATCTGCTCGCGCGCTACGAACTGCCGCTGATCGGCCCACCGGTCCGCAAGTCGATCCGGTTCGCCGAGTCGCCCACCTCCGGCGCGTCGCTCGTCGGCGGGAACTCCTCCGTGCCGGGGTCCTCGGCCTACCGGGCGATCGCCGCCGAGTTGTTGGACCTGCCACCGGACCCGGAGGTGCTGGCCGCCGCCGGCTGGTCCGACGAACAGCGTGACGAGGTGCTGGGGATCGGTGGAGGGGCGGGCTCGTGACGGTGGACGGGCCGAGACCGTCGCACCGGTTCGACCGGGTGTCCCGACCCGACCCGACCCGCAGGCGTGCACGTCCGGGCGACGGCAAGGAAGCGCTCTACTCGACGGCGCCGACGGCGGCTGCAACCTCGCAGATCGAGGTGCGGTGCCGGCGCTGTGACGTCGTGAGCGGGGTCTCGGTCCTGCAGGTGCTTCCGCTGCTCCGCCCGCCGTTCCTCTGGGATCCGGTCCGGGGACGGCTCTGGTCCCGGTGCCCGGTCTGCTCCCGCCGGTCCTGGTTGGAGATCCGGACCGGTCAGGCGCTGCGTGTCCTGCTGGATCGACGTCCCACGGACTGATCGGAGCGTCAGGTCAGGCCGGAGCGCCCGGTCAGGTCGGGGGAGCGTTGCCGGGCAGATCGCTCAGGGCAGGTGCTCGACCTTGACGCGGCGCGATGGTTGCGGCTGCCCGTCTCCACGCGCCTCCGGGCCACGCTGCTGCAGCACCTCGGCGGGATCCGGCGAGCTGTCGTGCCCGGCGTCGCCCTGTTTACGTCCGCTGCTCTTGTCGCGTCCCGAGCCGCCGCGGTTGCGGCCTCCGCGGTTGGCGCCGCTCTTGTCGCCGCTCTTGGCGCCGCTCTTGGCGCTGCCCGTGTCGCCACCCCCGGGCTCGTCCTGTGCGCGTTGTTGGGCCCCCGAGTTCCCGGAACCCTGCTCGCGGTTGCCGCCTCCGCCACGTCGTGCACGGGTCCGGCCGGATGAACCCTTCGGCGCCGTCGAGTCCGAACGATCGTCGGAACCGCGGTCGTCGGCCGTCCCCGTCGTGTCGGTGGCGGAGCGGTCCGAGGACCCCTGGTCACGCTGCCGCTCGGAGCCGGACCGCTCGGAGCCGGAGGAACTGTCCCTCGACCGCGATCGTGTCCGCGACCGGGTGCGGACCCGCTCGCCCGGGTCGGACGAGGTCTCGCGGGACGTCGTCGAGCGCTCGGGCGCACCGTTGGTGTCACCGGAGGGCCGATCGAGGGTGGTGGTTGCGGAGCTGTCCCGATCCCTGCCGGACCGGTCCGCGGACCGCTGCGTGGATCGGTCGCGACCGGCGCTCGGTCCTTCGCTGCCGCGGTCGTTCTTCGGGCGACCATCGGTCCGGCCGGTGCGGCCCTTCTGCGCCGCGGAGCCGCCATCCGAGTCCCTGCGCGGTCGGTCGTCGCCGCCGCGCTTCCCCCGGTCCGCGCTGCCGCCGGAGCTCTTGCCGCCTGAGCTCTTGCCGCCCGAGCCCCTGCCGCCCGAGCGTTCGCTGCCTGAGCTCTTGCCGCCCGAGCGTTCGCCGCCGGCATCGCCCGACTGCCTGCTGCCCGTGCGCCCACCGCGGCCGTCGTTGGTCTGTTCCTTGACCAGCGCGTCCCAGGGCCGCTCCTCGGGGAGGTCGAACATCTCGGTCAGCTCCGGCGAGGTGGAGAAGACCTGCAGCACGTCGCTCTCGGTCGCGCCGACGGCCTTGCGGATCACGTTGAGACGATCCGCCTCGTTGAACTCCGCGAAGGTGATCGCGACGCCGGCCTCACCGGCGCGAGCCGTCCGCCCGATGCGGTGCAGGTACATCTTCTCGTCGTCGGGGCAGTCGTAGTTCACGACGTGGGTCACGCCGGTGACGTCCAGCCCACGTGCCGCGACCTCGGTGGCGACCAGCACGGTGGCCTTGCCCGACCGGAAGCGGTCCAGGTTCTTCTCGCGCGCGGTCTGGCGCAGGTCACCGTGGATCGGGATGGCCGGTGTTCCCAGTGCCTCGAGGTCGCCGACCAGTCGGTCGGCCATGTGCTTGGTCCGGACGAACACGTAGACGCCGCCACGGTTCGGTGACTGCAGGATCCGCGCGAGGATCCGCGGCTTGTCCATCCGGTGCACCTGGAAGAAGTGCTGGGTGACCAGCGGCGCGGTGTTCTTCTGCTCGTGGTCCGCCCGGGTGAACGTCGGGTGGTCCATGTAGCGCCGGGCCAGCTTGACGATCGCGGTCGGCATCGTGGCGGAGAACAACATCGTGTGGCGGTCGTCGCCCTGACAGGCTTCGATCAGCCGCTCGACGTCGGGCAGGAAGCCCATGTCGAGCATCTCGTCGGCCTCGTCGAGCACCAGTTGGGTGACGTTCGACAGATCGAGGTTGCCGCGGTTGAGGTGGTCCAGGAGACGTCCGGGGGTCCCGACGACGACGTGGACGCCACCGGTCAGGGCCTCGATCTGTTCCTCGTACGGCACCCCGCCGTAGACGCTGATCGAGGTGATCCCGAGCTTGCTGCCGACCTTGAGGTCCTCGTGGACCTGCTGGGCGAGTTCGCGGGTCGGAGCGATCACCAGTGCCTGGGTGACCTTCTTCGAGGGATCGATGCGTTGGAGCAGGGGCAGACCGAAGGCCAGCGTCTTGCCGGTCCCGGTGCGCGCCTGGCCGATCAGGTCATTGCCGTCCAGCGCGAGCGGGAGCGTGAGCTCCTGGATGGCGAACGGGTGGGTGATGCCTTGGGCTTCGAGCGCATCGCACAGCGCGGCATCGACGTGCAGGTCACGGAAGGTCTTGGTCACGTGCATCTCTCATCCGGGCGATCCCCTGCACAGCGGTGATCCGCCTGGCGGTGATCGCGACTCGTCATTGCCGGTCGGCGTGGTGTCGATCGGCGGGCCCCGAGGCGCAGTGCGAAGCGGGCGGAAGCCCGTCGTCATCGAGACGGAGGACGCCGGGGCGGCACCGTCAACGGTGATGAACTGCGAGCGGGAACACTCCGTCGACGGGTGTGGTGCGCGCGGTTCGCGTGCAGAACACGCCGATGGGAGGGATCTTCGATCGCGATCGCCGCCCCGCGGAGCGTTGACGCATCGTACCCGACCTGACTGTCCGCGCGGCGGCGCCCCTCCGCTAGCGTCCACCGCCGGTGCACGGGCATCCAGCGGGGAGGACGGGCCATCGATCACCTGGCACAGGCCGAGCGGCTCGTCGTCCGCTACCTCGACCACGTCCGCGACCATGCGCCGGTCGAGGCCACCCGGCTCGGACTGCCCGAGCGCGACGGTGATCTGCCTGACCTCTCGCCGGAGTCGTTGGCGACCAGCAGCCGGGATCTGGCGGTCCTGACCCAGGAGGTCGCGGCAGCACTGGCCGCGATCCCCGGGGATGCACGGGGTCCGGATCGTGAGGGCCGCGATGACCTGCGACTGCTCGCGGACGAGTTGGCCTACCGACGTTTCCTGCTGGACCTTCGACCTCGATACGTCTTCGATCCGCTGGCGGCCCTGGAGACCGTCTCCTCGGCCATCCACGAACTGCTCAAGCGCACCGACGCCCCACCGGAGGAGCGGTGCCGGCTCCTGGAGGCGGCCGCTCAACGGGCCAGGCGCATCCCGGTCCTGCTCGAGCAGGCGGGCACCCTGCTCATCAGCGCGCCGGAGCCCCACCTCGATGTGGCACTCCAGCGGCTGCCGGCCCTCATCGCCCTCGTCCGTGATGAACTGCCGCGTCGGGCCGAGGAGTTGCAGGTCGACGTCTCTCCGGCGCGGGATGCCGGCGAGGTCGCCGCGGAGGGCCTCGAAGCCTACGGGGCGTTGCTCGACGAGCTCCGTGAGGAGCCGGGTGGCGAGTGGCGCCTGGGCGCGGAGGACCATGGCATCACCCTGCGCAGTGCGCTGGGAACGTCCATGGACGCCTGGCAGATCGATGCGCGTGCCCGGGCCTGGCGCGACGAGATCCGTGCCGAGATGGCGGAGATGTCGGCCAGCACATGGTCGCGGCGTTTCCCGGGCGAACCGGTGCCGGCCGATCCCACCGAGCGCATCCGGCGCACGCTGGAGGCCGTCGCCGATCAGGCGGTCGAGCCGGACGAGTTGGTCCCCGAGGCCCGACGGGCCGTGGATGAGGCTCGGGCCTTCGCGTGCTCCGCCGGTCTCACCGACGTTCCGCCCGCCGAGCGTCTGACCGTCACCGAGGTTCCGGGCTACCTGCTCGGACTGGCCGTCGCCTTCATCACCCAGGCCCCGCCCCTCGACCCGGAATCGGGCTGCACCTACTACCTGTCGCCGGTGCCGTCACACTGGGACGCCGACCAGGCCCGGCACTTCCTGCGTGAGTACAACCCTGCGCAACTGCGGTCGCTGGCGATCCACGAGGGCTACCCGGGCCACTTCGTGCAGTTGGAGCACGCCTCGCAGCATGAGCGGCTCGCCCGCCGGCTGCTGGCGCGCCCCGCGTTCGCCGAGGGTTGGGCCGTCTACATCGAGCGTGAGGCGTTGGCGGCCGGTTTCGCCGAAGGTGACAGCTCCCGGGTGTCCGCGGATGACTACCGGATCACCCAACGCAAACTGGAGTTGCGCCTGGCCACCAACGCGTCGTTGGACATCGGTCTGCACACCGGCGACCTCGGTGACGACCAGGCGCTCGATCTGCTGATCGACGGCGCCTTCCAGGAGCACACCGAGGCACGGGGCAAGCTGATCCGCGCCAAGGTCACCTCCGGACAGCTCTCCTCCTACTTCGTCGGGGGTGCGGAACTCGCCGACCTGCGCCGCGATGTCGAGGGCCGTGAGGGGCCGGCCTTCGACCTGCGACGCTTCCACCAACGGGTGCTCTCGCACGGCACCCCGACCGTCGGCATGATCGCGGACGCCCTGGCGGACGACGCACCGGTCCACCGACCGTTCCAGGCCAGCGCCTGATCGTTGCGCCGGTCGTCCTGCCGCACCACCGCGTGAGCGTGTGCGCCCTGCGCATATCGAGAGCGGTGGAGAGCCCTTGGTGGCGACTCCGTCACTTTGCGTGGGTTTCGGCGTATCGCCGAACGGCCCATGGGGCTAGGCTTCTCGGTCTGGCGGCGTCTGCGTCGGCGGGACCTGCGACACCTCGCCCCTTCCGCACGGACGTGGCAGGGGCAGGGGGTCCGGGTCGGACCCGCAGATGGGCGACAGATGGGGACCTCCAGCATGACCGAGACCGAGGATCGAGCGATGGCACGGTCGGCACCGACCCACGCGGACCTTGAACGGGCCATCGAGTCCGTGCCGGGGGTCGCCGAGGCCCACGTCACGACGGTCGAGACCACGGGCAAGAGCCGTCTGCGGATCCGTCTGGCGAACGACGAGGACGCGGAGTCGGTGTCCTGGTCCATCGCCGCCACCCTGCGGGAACGCTTCGGTATCTCGCTGGATCCCGATCAGATCCGGCCCCGCGCGGTGCCGATGCCGCTGACCGATGCGGGGGTGGACGCTGACGCCCCGGACGCGGTCGATGAGCCGACGGGCGGCCCGGAGACGCTCGGCATCGAGGTCGCGGACGACGCCGCAGAAGAGCGCGCGGACGAGGGGGACGGCGTGATCGTCTCCGGGGATCGGGTGCTGCTGAGCGAAGCCGCCCGCGCGCTGCTGGAGGATGCCGTCGCGGAGGCACGGGCAGCCGAACGGGAGGACGATGCGCCTGTTGCCGATGACGCACCGGCCGGCGAGGACGCCCCGGCGACCCCGGCTGCGTACAGCGTCACGGAACCTGCTGAGGCCGTGGATGAAGCCGCTGACACGGTGGCCGCTGACACCGCTGCGGCTGACACCGCTGCGGCTGACACCGTCGCGGCCACGACGGACGAGCGGCCCGACGCGACCGCTGCGGCCGATCCGGAGCCGGCCGACACCGTCGCGGAGACGCCGGATGACGCCCACGACGCCGTTCCCGCCGATGAGGCTCCAGCCGCCAAACTGACCGTGGTGGCTGACACGCACCGTGATCGCTGCGACGGGGTCCGGGCACGCATCCGCCACCTCGACACCCGTGTGGACATCTCCGACGTGCAGGTGACGGCGACGCTCGGCTTCGGTGATCGGGAGGTGACCGGCGCGGCGCGCGCGGTCGCGACCGAACAGGGCATCCTGCGCGCCGTTGCGGAAGCCACCCTCACGGCGTTGTCGGACCTGACCGGGGAACGGCTCGTCGCCGGGATCGACTCGGTCGCTGCATCGGTCTCCGGGGAGCCACCGATCGCGACCGTCATCGTCAGCCTGGTGACCGAGCGTGGTGACGAAGCGCTCCTCGGCTCCTCGTTGGTCCGCAAGGACCCGCAGCGAGCGGTGATGCGCGCCACGCTGGACGCGCTCAACCGACGTGTCGAACCCTGGCTCGAGGTCGAGATCGCCGGCTGAGACGCGCGGCCGACGCCAGCCTCACCGTCAGTCCACCGCCAACGGGACGTCCCGGGCGAGCGCGGCATCGGTGGTCGTCGTTCCTCCCGGATCGCTGAGCCGGTCGAGGCCATCGCTGGCGAACCGCCGTGCCACGGCGAGCCCACGGGCGTCGGCATGGACGTCGAGGTCGTGCTGTGCCTGCTCGACGAGCAGCGCCGCCTGCAGTGATCGGCCGAGGGTCATCGCGAACCGGCGCGCACCGTGCTCGAGCGTCGCTCGATCACCGGTCCCCGCGTTGCCGACCCAGGCCGCCGCGGTCTCGACGGCTTCGACCGCATGTTTGCCGACAGCCGCGAGTTCATGGTGCCGGCCGCTCCCGGCCGCCCGCTGCACCTCCGCGACGAAGGCCGCCAGGCTCTCGTCCGCCAGCAACGCGCGCAGTGCGTCCAGCGACAGCACGTTGGTCGTGCCCTCCCAGATCGACAGGACCTGGCTGTCTCGCAGCAGTTGTGGGAGGTGGGTGTCCTCGATGTAGCCGGCGCCGCCGAAGGCCTCGAGCGCCTCGGACGCGCCCGCGATCGCCTGCCTGCCGGTGACCAACTTGGTGACCGGCAGCAGCAGGCGGAGCAGGTGGGTCTCCTGCTCGCTGATGGTGCCCGCCTCCTGGCGGCCGAGGAGCGCGACCGCGCGGAAGGTCAACTGCAGCGCGGACTCGTGTGCGACCCGCAGATCGGCCAGGGTCGTCTGATGCAGTGGCTGCTCGATGATCGCGGCGCCGAAGGCCTGCCGTCGTCCCGCGTAGTCCCGCGCGAGTGCCAGCCCACGTCGGAGGTAGCCGACCGCGCTGACGGAGTTCCACAGGCGGGTGACCCCCAGCATCGGGGTGATGTTGCGGGTGCCGTGCGCCGCCGGCCCGACGAGGCGCGCGACGGTGCCCTCGAGCGCCAGTTCGGCGGTCGGCATCTGGCGTGTTCCCAACTTGTCCTTGAGGCGCAGGACACGGAGGTTGTTGAACTTCCCCTCGGCGTCCCTGAGTTCGACGTAGAACATCGCGAGGCCGCGGCCACCGGCCTCGTTGCCTTCCGGCCGCGCCAGGGTCAGGGCCATGTCCGCGGTCACGGCCGAGGTGAACCACTTGGTGCCGGTCAACCGCCAGGCATCCCCGTCGCGGCGCGCCACGGTCTCGCTGCGTCCGACGTCGGAGCCACCCGCACGTTCGGTCATCCACTGCCCGGAGGTCCATGCGGTCGCCGGGTCACGATCGGTCAACCGGGGGAGCGCGTGGTCGATCAGGTCCTGGTCGGCGTGGCGCAGCAGGGTGGCCGCCGCGCCGTCGGTCATGGCCAACGGGCAGTTGAACAGCGCGCTCGACGGGCTGTAGAGGTAGGCCAGCGCGAACTGGTGGATCCGTGAGTACTCGCCGTGGGCGCGCTCGTAGGCGGTGGCGACGACGCCGTGCGTGTGGGCGACGTCGGCGATGCGCTGCCACGTCGGGTGGGTCCGCACCTCGTCGATGCGGTTGCCCCAGGCGTCGAACGGCTCCAACGTCGGTTCGTGGTCCCGGCGGTCCATCTCGTCCGACCAGCTCTTGAGGTCGGTGGCGGCCAGGTGGCCCATGGCTGCCAGGCCCGGTCCGATCTCGGCCAGGACCTCCGGGGGGACGATGCGCTGCAGCAGCCGCCGGAGCGCCAGGTCGTCCTCCCACTCGTCGTGCAGTCGCGGCGGGTCCTGGAAGGTCCCGGTGCGCTCGACCGTCGTCATGCTGGCTGCCTCCCGCGTCCGCCTGCCGGTATCTGTCTGCCGGTATCCGCCTGCCGGCATCGGTCCGATGACGGAACGTTCTGGGCAATATCGTATCGATGGGCCGTCCCGCCCGCGACGGGCGCGCGGACCATGGAGCGACGGCGGGCCGTCTCCTAAGCTGTCCGCGATGGCCATCTGGGGCGACGATGCGGCCGATGACACCGGGGTCAACGGTGTTCGCGCGGCCGGCGAGCGGTGAGGGGGACGTCCGTGGCGCAACACCCGGATGCGCGGGACGTGCTGATCACCGATCTCGACGGCACGCTGACCGAGCAGGACTTCTACGCGCTGGTCGTCGAGCGCCTGCTCCCGTCCGATGCGCCGGACCACTTCGCCGCGTTCCGTGCCGGCGAGGTCACCCACTTCGAGGCACTGCGTCGGATCTTCGCCGCACTGGCGGACCACGACGAGGACGAGGTCGTCGAGGTTGTCCACGCGATGGGTCTGCAACCCAACCTGGCGGCGCTCGTCGCACGGCTCCGGGCGGCGGGATGGGACGTGGTGATCGTCTCGGCCGGATGCGACTGGTACATCCGCCACCTGCTGGACGCGGCGGGGGTGGACGTCGAGGTCCATGCCAACCCGGGCAGGTTCGTGGCCGGACAGGGGTTGGTCATGCAGCGCCCGGCGTCGCCGCGGTTCCGATCAGAGACGGTCGGGGTCGACAAGGCCGCGGTCGTCCGCGATGCGTTCGACCGGTACGGCCGGGTGGCGTTCGCGGGGGACGGCCTGCCCGATCTTCCCGCCGCGCGCCTGGTCGCCGACCATCGGCGGTTCGCGCGTGGCGACCTGGCCAGGGCGGCTGCCGACGAGGGCCTGCCGACCCGGCCGTTCGAGCGATGGGCCGAGGTGGCCGAGGCGGTCCTGGCCGAAGAGCCGACGTCGGAGTGCACACCATGAGCGGCGTGAACCGCATCGCGGTCCCCACACTCGTCCGGATCAAACCCGGTGCACTCGAGCGCCTCGGTCTGTACCTGGCACGCGAGGGCTGGCAGGACCCGGCCGTGTTCGTCAGCGCCGGGATGGAGCCGTCGATCCTCGAGGTCGCTGCGCGTGGTCTGGACACCGCGGGCGTGACGCCCGGGGTGCAGAGCGAGGTGGCGGACGCCTCGCTGGAGTCCGCGGTGGCGGCGTTCACCGCGTTGCCGCCGGATGCCGACGCGGTGGTCGGGATCGGTGGCGGCCCTGCTGTCGGATGCGACCGTGCACCAGTTCACCGCCACCCCCACCCGCGACGACGAGGGCATCCGGCTGCTGGCGACCGCGCTGCTGCTCAACGGCACAGCGAGGGAGATCTGCGGATCGTCACGTCCCGCCAGCGGCAGCGAGCACCTCATCAGCCACGCGCTGGACGAGCTGGAACCCGGCGCGTATCTGCACGGCATCCAGGTCGGGGTGGCCACCTACATCGTCAGCCACCTGCAGGGCCAGGGAACCGCGCGGATCGCATCGGTCCTGGACCGGACCGGGTTCTGGGACACGGTGCGCGAGCGGCCCTTCGGCCGGGACACGTGGCTCGAAGCGGTCCGGCGTGCCCCCGACGTCAAGCCGGGGTTCCACACGGTGCTGTCCGGCGGCGATCACGTCCCGCGCGTCCAGCAACTGCTCGACGAGGATCCGGCGCTGGCGGGCTGCTTCCGGTCCTGACGGCTCGCTGGCCGCCCGGATCGACGCGCGTCACGGCTCCGCGGCGGGTGTCCCCAACCGGCCCGCGTACAGCACCACGGCAACCGCGGTGGCCAGGTTCAGGCTGGACACCCCGGGCTGCATCGGGATGGCCGCGGTCGCGGTCGCGCGGGACCGCAACGCGGCGGTGAGCCCCCCGCGCTCGGTGCCGAACAGCACGACGGCGTCCTCGGCGACCGGGAGCCCGTGGCTCACATCGGCGTCGGGATCAGCGTCGGCGTGGAGATCGGCATCGAGCGCCACGACCGGGCGGCCATCCACCGGCGGGGG
>Ga0207421_10007467_pt1 | contig 11624 bp, 10 predicted proteins | sample SodLakKL_010_SED_4_FD_187542 | JGI IMG/M metagenome (GOLD analysis project Ga0207421, IMG submission 187542) | Alkaline sediment microbial communities from Lake Tanatar, Kulunda Steppe, Russia - 8KL_010_SED (SPAdes) (version 2) | ecosystem: Environmental > Aquatic > Non-marine Saline and... | reverse complement strand
AAAACAGGCTTCACTTTTCCACTTACAGAAATAAGATCTCTCCTTATTTTGAAGACATCACTTCTGAGGTCGGAGGAGAGTACACCGAGTCGAAAACCGTACTTTTGAATAAAGAGAGAGAAGAGGGGAGGCTTTTGGATATGGACTGGGAAGAAGAAATAAGTCTTGAGTTCATAAGGATTGAAAATTTTGATGAAATAATCGATAATCTGCCGGAAATAGCGGGAGTGGCATTTATCGTCGATGGAGATGAAGAGATAGGATTGGATGTCAGATCTGAAGGAATACTTGTCGACGGAGAAAGCCTGATTCACGCCCCCGCAAGTGAAGAAGAGGTCGTAGAAGAAGATATCTTTGATTTTTTGGAAAGGACCGATTATGACGGACTTAATTTTTTCAAGTTCAATGATTAAAAAATTATTTTTAGCCGGATTCATACTCTTTTTAGTTGTCGGATTTTTCTTATTTCGACAACCGGAAAAAGAAGAAACAATCGATCCCGCAGAAAGTTACCCTGAGACGGCTGAGATGAACCTAAGTGAAACGGTGGGGAATTTTTTGGGCACTCCCTATAAGTTGGGTCCTTTGGGAGAAAAGGAAGATGAGGAAATCTACAGGACTGATGTTTTCGATTGCACCACTCTGGTGCTCGTATCGGCAGCCAAGTTTAATTTTCCCGATGATCCGGAAGAAGGGATGAAAGAGATCCACTATTATCCGGCGGGAGAGGTTTCTTATGAAAACAGGCTTCACTTTTCCACTTACAGAAATAAGATCTCTCCTTATTTTGAAGATATCACTTCTGAGATCGGAGGGGAGTATACCGAGTCGAAAACCGTACTTTTGAACAAGGACGAGCTGATACCGATTGATTGGCAAGAGGAGATTACGGTTGATAATATTCCGATCGGTAATGTAAAAGAAATAATTGACAATTTGCCACCGGAAGCGGGGGTCATGTTCATGAGAAAAGGAAATCAAGAAATCGGATTGGATATAAATCATGAAGGATTTGTTTTTAACGGAAAAAATTTAGTTCACGCTTCTCCGAATCACGGGAAAGTTTATAAAGAAGATTTTGTGAGTTATTTGGAAAATTCCGATTATGATGCTGTCGGTTTTTATAAAATAAATAAAGTAAATTAAGCACGATTCATGAAATGCCAAAGAAAAGAGGAAAATTTGGAGAAATGTAATTGTAGTTATCCGGGATGTCCGAGAAAAGGTATTTGCTGTTTGTGTATCAGTCACCATAAAGAAAAGGATCAGCTTCCCGCCTGTTATTTCTCGGATAAAGTTGAAAAAAGTTATGATCGCTCAATCAAAAATTTTGTAGAAAATTATGATAGATGATCACTTATACAAGTACAAAAAATTAATTAATGTTTTTTCTGACAAAACAAGAGTAAGGGAAGGAAAAACTTATATACCGCCTTTTTTAATAAATAATGATATATTCGAGGAATTGATCGGGGTGATAAAGGGGGTTAAGCCGGTTATGGAGATGAACTTTTATGATCAAAACATTGAAAAGATAGAAGAATCCTTTATGGAGCTCGAAGAGATTTATGGGTTGAAATATAAAATATCGGACTACAAATTTTTAATAAACAGCTTTAAGGATGAGTCGAGTGTCGTAGAGCGTAGTGATCCGAGAAGGGGTCTTATGTCGGTATCGGTTTCTCCCGATAAAAAAAAAGCTGAAAGATCCGAATATCTTTTTTTAAAAAAATCAGAATTAAAATCCGATTCCAAAAAATATTCTCATGAATTTGCGACCTTAATGGGTTATCCCGAGTGTTGCGTAAATTTTGCAAAAAAGATTAGTGGTGACAAGAATAATGAAAAGGCCAAAAGAGAAAATCTTCTATGGTCAAAGATTGAAATAAGGTCATTTATGGAAAGTGATGAACATTCCAAACTATTGAACATTTTCACCATTAATCCCTTGATTCCCCATATTCCCTGCAACTTAAATTGTGAACCCAGCAAAGAATATGCTACAAAAATGAAAAAAGTGTTCAAGGATGAGTTTCCCGCAATAGAAGAGCTGATAAATTACTTTTTGGATTTACATGCTCTTTTTTGGCATTATTCCGAAAAGTTTTTAATTCACGGTAAAAATGACAATAGTATCAAGGAGAGAGCTGTAAAATACGATGATATCCAAGAATTTTCTTATTCCGAAGATAGATTTTATGGAGAGACGGAAAAAGAATTCAAAGAAAAATTTGAGAAAACAAAAGAGCTGCTTCTTCAAGGCAATAAAATTGTAATGAAAAAAGATTCATTCAATATTTTAAAAGATGACGTTTTGCTCGGTTCGGTTGAAAAAGATTATGAGTATTCCTGTGTATTATTTTAATTTTCAGCAACTTTTTCGGGAAAATTTTTACTTGTTTTAAATTGACATAATTAATCTTTTTTTGTACTATTCAAGACAAGTCCAAGCAGGATAGGTAATCGCTCCGCCCCGCGGAGAGGAAAGTCCGAACATCTGTTTTGTGGTGGTTTTAACTAACGCAAAACAAAGGTAGTGGGTAATTCCCACCCGCCGTGAGGCAGGGGGTGCGAGCAGTGACGTCTCAACCGAAAGGTTCGAGAGCTCCTTCGGGAGTAATTTCATCGAAAGGTGAAAGTGAAACGGCCAAATCCCTACCCGGATGAAAGGGCAAGTTAGCCTTCTTTTAGGCAGGTAGCCCGCTTGAGCTTCGGAGTGATTCGGAGCCCAGATAAATGATTACCACTTCACAATTTAATTGTGAAGACAGAATTCGGCTTATTTCCTGCTTGGGCTTTTTATTTGGTGAGTTCAATCGGCATGTTTGATTTCATATTCAGTGCAAAATCAAAGACGATTACATTATCGGCGGTAATTTTGGCCGTTTCCAGTACTGCAAGTGCTTTTTTGGGCATCTTGAGAGACAGGTTGCTTGCCGGAAATTTCGGGGCCGGTCCCGAGCTTGATATATATTTTGCCGCATTCAGGATCCCCAATTTCGTATACGGAATCTTGATTACGGGGGGATTGATAGCCGCTTTTCTACCGGTTTTTTCAGAGACTTTTGAAGAAGATGAAGAGGAGGGATGGGAGCTGGTTAATAATTTACTTAATTTTTTAGTCTTTTCGCTCTCTTTTTTATCTCTTTTTCTTTTTATTTTTGCCCCGCATGTGGTTAGAATTGTCGCTCCCGGTTTTGACGGGCAGCAAGCGGAACTAACCGTACTTTTGACCAGAATAATGATGCTCAGCCCGATTCTTTTGGGAATCTCAAATCTTTTTTCCGGAGTCTTGAAATATTTTGATCAATTTTTGACTTATGCTCTGGCTCCCATTTTATATAATTTGGGAATAATATTCGGGATTATATTTTTAGTGCCTCTTTATGGTTTACCGGGTTTGGCTTACGGAGTCGTTTTGGGAGCTTTAGCTCATATGGCGATTCAATTTCCGGCGATAAAAAAGGCCGGCTTTCAGTACGAGCCGATTTTTAACTTCTCCGGAGAAAAGCTAAAAAAAATAATTTACCTTATAATTCCCAGAATGATTGGCCAAGCTTCAATCCAAATAAATTTAGTGATAATAACCGCGATTGCTTCCACGCTCGCCGCCGGAAGTTTGTCAATATTCAATTTTGCAGACCATCTGCAGGCTTTTCCGGTTCGAGTTATCGGAGTTTCTTTTGCAGTAGCCGCCTTTCCGAGATTTTCCAAAGATTTGGCCAATGGTGAAAAAGAGAGATTTTTGGAAGATTTTTCCAATTCTTTCAGGAAAATTATTCTTGCAATTATTCCGGTAAGTTTTTTAATTTTTATGTTGAGAGGGCAAATCGTTCGTATTGTGCTGGGTACCGGCAGGTTTGATTGGACCGATACCCGACTCACCGCCGCTTCATTGGGAATTTTTTCCTTTTCTCTTTTTGCCAACGCTTTGATCCATCTCTTGATCAGGGCTTACTTTTCTTTTCAAGATACCAAAACACCGGTAATTATTTCCACTGTCGGAGTGTTGATCAATGTCGCCCTCAGCTTGGCATTCGTTTTTTTCTTAAGTTATGAAAATTTTTTTCGAGAAGGGTTGGTTCAATTTTTAAATTTAGGGAGCCTCCAAAATATAGAAGTGTTGGCTTTTCCGACCGCCTTTCTTTTTACCACCGTTGGGCAACTTGTCGCTTTATATTTTATTTTGGAAAGAAGGGTGGGAGACCTTAGAAGAAAAGAAATTTTAAATTCGGCAATAAGAATCATAGCCTCTTCATTAATCATGGCTTTTGTCGGGCTTATTACTTTGAGATTGGCTCTTCTTTTTGTCGGTGATTTGGATGATTTTTTAAGTGTTTTTTTACAGGCTTCAATAACGGTTTCGGTGAGCGGGATAACTTATGTTTTGGCAGCATTGGCTATGGGCTCACCGGAAATGTGGGCAATAGTTAAAAAAATAAGATAAAATGAAGATAAGAAATTTTTCAATAATCTCACATATTGATCACGGAAAGTCGACATTGGCCGACAGGTTTTTGGAAATGACGGAAACTGTTTCCGGAAGAGATATGAGTGATAGGTTTTTGGACAGCATGGAGCTGGAAAAGGAGAGAGGAATAACGATCAAGTTACAACCGGCCAGGATGAAATGGAAAGATTTTATTCTTAATTTAATAGATACACCCGGTCATATAGATTTTTCGTATGAAGTTTCAAGATCTTTGAAGGCTGTTGAAGGTGCAATTATTTTGGTTGATGCCTCGAAAGGAGTTCAGGCGCAAACGATAACTACCTTGAATATGGCCAAAAAGCAAAATTTAACTTTGATTCCGGCAATCAACAAAATTGATCTTCCGAATGCCAGAGTGGAAGAGACCGCACGAGAATTAATGGATTTAATCGATGTGGACAGAAGTGAAATATTGGAAATTTCCGCAAAAGAAGGAACCAACGTGAAGGATCTTTTGGACGAAATAATCGATAAAATTCCTCCCCCCAAAGAAAAGAAAGAGGACTTCCGGTCGCTCATCTTTGATTTTGAAAGAGATCCGTACAAAGGAGTAGTCGCTTTTGTTCGAGTTTTTAGTGGAAATTTAACGAAAGGGGAAGAAATAGAGCTCGTAGCGGTGAGTGAAAAAGGGGAAGTTAAAGAGCTGGGGTTTTTTAATCCTCGCCTTCAACCGGAAAAAGTTCTTTCTTGCGGAGAAATAGGTTATATAGCTACGGGAATAAAAGAGGTCGATAAGGTGAGAGTGGGGGACACGATAGTAAAAGCGGGTTCGCATGTAGATCCTCTTTCCGGATACAAAGAACCCAAGCCGGTTGTTTTTACCTCCTTCTATCCCAAAAATTCTCGAGAATTTTCGGACTTCAAAAAAGCGGTTGAAGAAATCAGGCTTTCAGATCCCGCCTTCACTTTCAGTCCGGAATTCAAAGAAGTTTTCGGGAGAGGGTTTCGGTGCGGTTTTTTGGGGTCATTGCACGCGGAAATAATATCACAGAGATTGAAGAAGGAATACGGTTTGGAGCTTATAATTTCAACTCCATCGGTTTCCTATAAAATAGAAATGACCGACGGAGAGATTGTTGAGATAAAAAATGCCTCCGATTTTCCAAAAAGAACCAAAATTGAGAAAGTGTTGGAACCCTGGGCCAAGTTGGAAATTGTCACACCTCAAGAGTTCGTCGGCAATGTCAACAAGGTACTCGAAACCTTAAAGGGTAATTATATTGATACGGATTATTTTTCTGCTTCTCAAAGATTGGTAATAATTTATGAAGCTCCTTTCAGAAAAGTTATTACCGGTTTTTATGATAAACTGAAGAGTGTAACCAAAGGTTATGCTTCTTACGGATATGAGGTTTTGGGGTATCGGCACGGAGATTTGACCAAAATGGAAATTCTACTGAATAAAGAACCGGAAGAAGCATTTTCAAGGATAGTCTCCAAAGACGAAGCCGAGACGGAAGGAAGAAATTTAGCTAAAAAACTAAAGAGACTTCTTCCTCGACAGCAATTTCCCGTTCCGATTCAAGCTAAGGTTGACGGGAGAATAGTTGCCAGAGAAACGATAAAGGCGATGCGAAAGGATGTGACGGGAGATCTTTACGGAGGCGATAGAACAAGAAAAGATAAGCTTTTAAAAAAGCAAAAAGAGGGAAAGAGGAAGATGAGCAAAGAAGGATCGGTGGATGTTCCACAGGAAGTTTTCTTTAAAATCTTCAAAGAAGGGGAGTAATTGTGAGCATTGCCCGTATTTCTGGATATTGCCGAATTAAATTGGTATAATGAACCAACTTATGGTTCGTAGAAAAAAAAGAAAAAATATTGGACAAATCGGAGGAATTTTGCTTCTGGCCGGTTTGATTTTTATTTTTTCCGTTTCCAATTACAGAATTGCAAGAGAGCGAAGTGGGAATGAGGAAAAAATAGAACTCTTGAAAGCCGAACTGGATCTTTTGGAAGCGAGGAAGATGGATTTGGAGGAGAGCTTGAAGATGGCCGACGAAAAAGAATATGTAGAAAGAATTTTAAGAGAAGATTTTTTAATGAAGAAGCCGGGAGAAGAAAAGGTGGTCATACTTCTTGATGATGAGGAGGTGGAAGCTGAAGATGATGAGGAGGTGGAAAAATCCGGATGGCAGAGACTGATTGAAGCATTGCCGTTGCCGGAGTAGCTTAAAAGGCTGCCTACCGGCAGGCGGCAGGTAAGAGGGTAGTGTAAAAATAACAAGCTTGGTAAAAAAAAGGGTTTACACTTCGACGGTCAAAACTGTGCCGGAGTAGCTCAGAGGTAGAGCGACTCTCTCGTAAAGAGTAGGTCGCGGGTTCGAGTCCCGCCTCCGGCTCAAGTATAATCTTTATAATACTTTATGAAAGAAAAATACGACAATTTAAAAGATAAAATCCTCCATCTGGAGGACTGTCTTTGACCTTTCCGAAAAGAAAAAAAAGATAAAGGAATTGGAAAAAGAGTCACGAGATCCCCACTTTTGGGATGATCCGGAAAGAGGAGCGGAAGTTAAGAAAAGATTATCGGCTTTAAACGAGCAAGTTAGTGTGATAGAATCACTTAAAAGTGAAATTATGGAGATCGGAGAACTTCTCAGCTTGGATTTGGATCAAAAGATGGAAGAAGAGATTGATGATAAATTGAATCAATTGAAAAAAAGGGTTGAGAAAAATGAAAAATTAATTTATCTTTCCGGAAAGTGGGATGAAAAAGATGCCATAATGGAAATACATTCCGGGGCCGGAGGCAGGGATTCGGAAGATTGGGTAGCGATGCTTCGGAGAATGTATTTTAAGTATTGTGAGAATAAAGGTTATACGGTTAAAACGGTCGACGTATCTTACGGAGAAGCGGGAGGTCCGGAGGGTCGGGTGGGCATAAAGCACATCTCTTTCAAAGTTTCCGGAAAATACGCTTACGGACACTTAAAAAACGAATCGGGAGTTCATAGATTGGTTAGAATTTCTCCCTTTTCGGAAAAGGATTTGCGCCATACGTCTTTTGCCAAAGTGGAAGTATTGCCGCGATTTAATCTTGAAGATTCGGAAGTCAATTTAAAAAAAGAAGATTTGAAAGTGGATACTTATCGTGCTTCGGGGCCCGGTGGACAACACGTAAACAGAAGAGAAACGGCGGTGCGTGTAACTCATCTTCCTACCGGAATTACCGTTTCTTGTCAAAGTGAAAGAAGTCAGGGAAAAAATAAATCCGAAGCGATGACGGTTTTAAAGTCAAAGTTGTTTGAAATTAAAGAAAAGAAGAGAAGAGAAAAATTGAAGGGCGTGCGTGATGATTCTTCGGCAAGCTGGGGTAATCAAATAAGAAATTATGTTTTACATCCCTATAAATTGGTTAAGGATACCCGGACCGATGTAGAGACATCCGACCCGGAAGCGGTTCTGGACGGAAAACTGGAAGAGTTCATAGAGGCGGAAATAAAACTTAATCGAAACGACTAATTTAATTATTTTTAAAGGAAAAACCATAACGGTAAAATTAAATGATAACTTTTGAAAATGTAACCAAAATCTATCCACCTTACAAAAACAAGAAAGAAACCGTTGTTTTGAAAGAAGTTTCTTTTCAGGTTGATAAAGGAGAGTTCGTCTGTATAGCGGGGAAATCGGGAGCGGGAAAAACCACTTTGATCAGGATGATAACCGGAGAAGAGGATGTGACGGAGGGAAAGATATTTTTTGATGGAGAGGATATATCAAAAATTAAGCGAAGAAAACTTTATAAACTGAGAAGAAGAATAGGTGTTATTTTTCAAGACTATAAACTACTTTGCTCAAAAACGGTATATGAAAATATAGCTTATTCACTGGAAGTAACAGGAGCTTCTTCCGAAGAGATAGAAAAGGATGTTCCGGAGATTTTGGACGTTGTCGACTTGGTTGAAAAGGCGCAACAATTTCCCGAACAGCTTTCCGGAGGAGAATGCCAGCGGGTGGCGATCGCCAGAGCCCTTATTCATGATCCCGATTTGATTTTGGCCGATGAGCCGACCGGTGATCTGGATCCTTATCACTCACAAAATATAGTTGATTTGCTGGTGAAGATAAATAAAACCGGAACCACCGTTCTTTTAGCTACTCACGACAAAGAAATTGTCAATTATTTGGAAAAGAGAGTGATTACAATCAAAGATAAAAAGATAACCAGTGATGTTAAAAATGGTAGGTTCAGATTATAATTATCAAAAATTCAATTAAAATGCTTACATCGATAAAACGCTCCTTTATTCTGGGGTGGAAAAATTTTAAACGATCCGGGGGGCTTTCGGTAGTTGCGATAATGGTTTTGATGGTTACCACTTTTCTGGCCACCTCTTTACTCTTGGCGCAAGAAGTTATGGAGGAAACGATAGAAGAAGTGGAAAGAAGGGCGGACATAACGATTTATTTCACTTCCATAACTCCCGGAGACCGGATCATGGAAGTTGCTGAAAATATCGACGATAATTTTACCCTCTTGGGAATAGATTACACTTCCCAGCATGAAGCCTTGGAAGATTTCCGACAAAGGCACGGTGATAACCCGGTTTTAATGGATGCGCTCGATGAAGTCGGAAATATATTTAATCCTCGACTGGATGTCAGGGCGACTGAAGTTGAAACATATAGACGGGTTTCGGATTATGTTCGGGGAAATTATTCCGAAATTGTTGAGGAAATAAGCTTTTACAGCTATGGAAGGAAAGAGGCCATAGAATCAATATTTTCAATTACTTCCAGGATAAGAAGAGCACTGATTGTTGCCGGAACGATTTTGGCTGTTATTTCCGTATTGATAGTTTTCGGAACAATCAGGCTTTCCATTTACAGTTTCAGTGAAGAGATAAAGATAATGAAGTTGGTCGGGGCTTCAAATGCCTTCATGCAAGGATCTTTCATAGTTCAAGGATTTATTTTGGGATTGGTGGCGAGCTTAATTTCGCTTTTGGTTCTTTTCGGCCTGGCGGGTCTTATGTATCAGGGTTATAATGTTTTCGGGATAAACTTGGAAAATCATCTTTTTGAAAATTTGTCGTTAATTTTAATTTTACAGTTTTCAACCGGAATCGGTCTGAGCGTGATCTCTTCGGCTTTAGCGGTAAAAAGATATCTGGACGTGTAAGTTTTCCCGTTCCAATTAATTGCCTTTTAAAGGTCGTTCAATTATTAAATTATTGTTTGTTAAAAATTAATGACCATGAATAAAAAAATAGTTTGGGGTTTAATCGCTTTGGTAATTGTTGTAGCTTTGGCCTTGACGGTATTTTTAATCGGTGGAGAAGATGAAAATTCGGAAGAAGCTTATGAAGAAGAGCAAGAACTCGAGGATATGGAAGACACCGATCTGCTCTGGGTGGTTGAAGATAACCTTTTTTCTGCTTATGAATTGATTTTCACACTGGAAGATCAGTTGGATAATGATGATGTGGAGGAATATATGAATCGATATGATCAACTTGAAGAAAAGCTTTTTCTCTTTCAAGACGACTATTACGGAGGTTTTATTGATGAAGATGAATTTGAAGAGGGGTTGAATGATATTTCCGAAGAGATTGATTCTTTCATAGAAGAATTGGAAAATTTATAATTTAATTAAAATAAAAGTCAAACCTACGAACTCACTTGAGATTGAAGTGTCATTTTAATTTTGAAAATGAGACGGAAATATAAAAATAGGGGACTACAATTTGAGTAATGTTTTCCAAAGTACAAGCGATAAAGTGTGGATTTGAAAAGGTGAGAGAAAATCCTTTTACGATTTTCGGGATAAGTTTGACCGTACTGATATATTGGACGGTGCCTTTTTATGTAATTCGTTTTCTTTTAGCCGCAAGTGAGATAGCGGGAACGTTAAGTCTTTTCTTTGTTCTCGTGGTTAATTTTTTAATTTTGATGGGCTACATCAAAATTTCGGTTGATTTTCATGATGGAAATTCAATCAGCTTAAAAGATCTCATTTACCATTATCCCAAATTGCCCGATTTTTTAATCGGTTTTCTTTTTTATATCACCGTGATCGCTTTCGGGTTCGTCCTTTTTGTTTTTCCGGCAATTTTCTTTTTTGTCAGATTTTCTTTCTTTCCTTTTTTCTTGTTACAGGGAGATGATTCGGCACTGAGCTCTTTCAAAAAGAGCTGGACTATCACCCGTGGACAGTTTTTCAATCTTTTAATTTTATATACGCTTCTCGCTTTACTCAACCTTGTCGGATTGGCGGTTTTTTTTGTCGGTTCGGCATTTACACTACCGGTTGGAGCGGTAGCGGTAGTTTATGCTTATAGAAAGTTGAGTCTTCAAAAAACAAAACGAGAAATCCAAAAAATAAAATAATTTTTAAATAAATTTTGTTTTTTTATTTATAATTGCTACAATTAAATAATATACTCATATAGAATTTTTAAAATCCATGACTAAAGAAATATCCATAATTGCAATCGTAGTATTGATGGGTATATTTACGGGTTATTTTATATCGATTGTTGTCGATAGCCCGGAATATTCGGAAGAAGCGGACTTAAGAGAAGGAGAGGATGATTATGAAATGGTTGAAGAAGATCAAGAATTTGATGAATCGGATCATCCACTTCCGGTAACGAGAATTAGCTCAATGGATGAAAATATTTCCTCCGAAGAAGCAGTAGAGTTGGCTCAAAATTGGATAAAGATACATTCCGCGACCTACAGAGAAAGGTCACCGAGGAGAGGGTTAAGTCTAATAAGCAGCGAGGAGCCGGAAGAGGGTTATTATCGGATAAAATTTGAGTTTGAAGCCGGGCATGAAGGATATGGCCGCCCGGAAGAAGGTGAGCGGTTAACCCCAACGGATTCAGAAAGAGAAATCGTGATGCATATGCATCATAATCGGTTATTGGCGGCGGTAATCGATGAGGTTTATGATGAAAGAGATCATCAGGAAATTCACGACATGGAACACTTTGAAGAGTCTCGAAGAATAGGTGAATATTTTAATGATCAATACCTTGAACCATCCGAAGAAATAACTGAAATGGAGGGAGTAGAAATAATAAGCGAAGAAACGATAGAAGAAGACGGAAAAACGATAAGAAAGACGGAGGTAAAGTATGAGGACGAGGGAGAGATTGTAACTCAAAGAGATTATATCGACGCTCCG
>Ga0207421_10007466_pt1 | contig 11625 bp, 10 predicted proteins | sample SodLakKL_010_SED_4_FD_187542 | JGI IMG/M metagenome (GOLD analysis project Ga0207421, IMG submission 187542) | Alkaline sediment microbial communities from Lake Tanatar, Kulunda Steppe, Russia - 8KL_010_SED (SPAdes) (version 2) | ecosystem: Environmental > Aquatic > Non-marine Saline and... | reverse complement strand
AAGTTATGTCTTATGATATTCAACTGGTCAAGCTGGTCAACGGGGACATGGTCCTGGGCAAGTGGAATGCCCAGGAAAACAAAATCACGGATCCGGCAACCCTGCAGATGATACCCACCCAGCAGGGAGGGGTGCAGATGATGCTTCTTCCTTTCGGTTACCCAATAGAAAATGAGGTAACCGGGGAAATAGAAGGCAGGCACATCATTTACTTTTACAAAAAAATCCCGGAAGAACTCAAGAGCAAATACATGGAGGCATCCAGCAACCTTACCCTCTCCGGGGCTAACGACCTGAAGAATCTGGACAGCATGGGAGGCGGAGGCGGTCAGAACGTGACCGACCTCGGCTCCCTGTTCAAAAAGTAAATCATATTATTTTGGCCATAAAAAAAGGTCGCTGCGTCAACTCACGCAGCGACCTTTTTTGTTTTGCCCGGCCGGGATATGCCCTTTTTTCAGTGCATGCCCCGGGCCGCGCTTTCAGCTCTCTATGGCTATCTTCTTGGCCCTGGCACTTTCGGGGTTTATGGGCACGTTAACGGTCAAAACGCCGTCCTTGTACTTGGCTTTTACATCTCCGGGATCAACTTCTCCCCTGAGCGGGATGGTGCGGTAGAACCGGCCGTAAGAAAACTCCCTGTGGATCTGGTTTTCTTTCTCGTCTTTATGCTCGTGCTTTTTCTCGCCGCTCAGGATCAGGTGGTTGTTTTCCACCCTGATATCCATATCCTCCGGATTCATTCCAGGCACTTCAGCCCGGACAACAATCTCGTTTTCCTTTTCACTGACCTCAATTGCCGGGGTAAACTGCTGATCCAGTTCATCAAGTCCCCGGAAAGGATTCCTCCACATATCTTCAAACATTTCGAACATATCCATGGGGGTTCTCATGGCAGTTCTTCTTTCAGGTGCAGTTGTTCTTCTGGTTGGCAGTAAACGTTCCATCATGGCCATCACCTCCTTTTATATTCCAGCCTTAACCGGCTTCAATCTCGATTTTGCGCGGCTTGGCCTTTTCGGCTTTGGGTAGATACAACTCAAGTACACCGTTTTTCATGGTAGCCTTGATATTATTGCGGTCTACCACGTCAGAGATGGTAAAGCTCCTGCGGTATTCGCAATCACCGAATTCCATGTGAATGTTGCTTGCATTTTCAATCCTGGGAAACTCCGGCCTGGCTGATATTTCCAGGTCTGTATCCTGGAGATCAATGCTTAAATTTTCCCTGGTCACGCCAGGCATATCCATGTAGATATGAAAACCGTCCTCTTTTTCAATAATATCCGTACTGGGTGAAAAACGAGGCAAATTTTGAGCTTCTCTTTTCTGCACTTCGCTGGTCATATTCATCACCTCCCTCTTATTCCGCCTCAATGCTTACCTTCTTGGGCTTGGCTTCTTCAGCTTTGGGCACCACTATGTCCAGAATTCCGTCTTTCATCCTGGCCTTTACTTTGTCTGCATCAACTGGAACATTCAGATTTATTACTCTTTGAAAAAGACCTGCAGGACGTTCCTGCCTGTAGTAATTGCCTGTATCGTGCTTTCTGTTGCCTTTAATAACCAGACTTCCATCACTTAATGTAATATCTACATCTTCAATCTGAACTCCAGGCATTTCAAGATGCACATATATATTGCTCACATCCTCACTGATATTTACAGGTGGATAGGCATTCCTCTTCTGACTGATCATGGATGGTTTCCAGATTTCGTCGAAGAACCTGTCCATCTGCCGCGGTACATTGTAGAAGCTGCTCAGATCAATTACCATATCTCATCACCTCCGTTTCATTGTTTTCCATTTCAAGAAAATAAATAAACAATAAAACTCAGGTGTCAAGCCTGGCTGATTTAAAATTATGCGAAACCTTATTGAATGCAGGCAAAACAATGGGCAGGAAGGCAAAAAAGGGCATTACAGCCCTTTTTTAACGGATTATCCGGAATCAATGCATGGATTTCAGCCGGTTTTATGGCTGGTTCTCACCCTTGAGAATGAAATCCTCGGTAAGCCGGCAGGCGGTATCATCATTGAACTGACGCGGGGGGTGTTTCATAAGATAAGCTGAAGGTCCAAAGAGAGGGCCTCCCTGGCCTCTTTCCAGGGCCAGTTTGCAGCACCGGATGGCATCAATGGCCACCCCGGCTGAATTTGGCGAGTCCTCCACACTGAGGCGAAGCTCAAGGTTCATGGGCACGTCACCGAACAGCTTGCCTTCCATGCGCAGAAAACAGACCTTGTTGTCCTTTTGCCAGGCTATGTAATCGCTGGGACCGACATGGATGCTGTCCGGATCCAGGCGGTGAGCCAGCACGGACTGTACCGATTCGGTCTTGGACTCTTTTTTGGACGAGAGCCTGCTTTTGTTGAGCATGTTCAAGAAGTCGGTATTGCCCCCGGTATTAAGCTGGTATGTACGTTCCAGCTTGACACCTCTCTGGCTGAAGAGGTGTCCCAGGGTACGGTGTACAATAGTGGCTCCCAGCTGGGCCTTTATATCATCGCCTATAATGGGCAGGCCCCGGGCCTGAAATTTTTCGGCCCAGGCGGGATCGCTGGCGATAAACACCGGCATGTTGTTGACAAAACCCATGCCTGCATCCATGGCGCACTGGGCGTAAAACCTGGTGGCTTGCTCTGAACCCACCGGGAGATAATTGAGCAGGATCTCCGCCTTGCTGGACTTTAAAAGCTCCACCACCTGCTCCCTGTCCGGCTCCGGCTCGGGACTGAGCACAAAGGTCCGCCCTTCCGGATAACCCTGGAGATGCTCGGAAAACCCGTCCAGCACCCTGCCCATGTGCACCTTGACTCCCACCTCGGGAATATCCGGCTCAAATACTGTTGTACAGTTGGGTTCTTCAAAAGCAGCCCGGGACAGATCCTTGCCTACTTTGCGTTTATCGATATCCAGGGCGGCGACGACATCAATATCGCCGGGGCTGTAGCCTCCGATCTCCCAGTGCATCAGCCCAACAGCCTCTGCAGGCTTCTGGTTTTTATAATAGTATATTCCCTGGATTAACGAACTGGCGCAATTTCCCACACCCACCACGGCAATCCTGATGCTGCCCTGCACTTACAACCTCCTTGAGTCCAGAGTTTACGCGGTTTTCACATCCCTGCCTGGACTAATACCCCTGCATGGCCACAGTCCAGCACTCCCGGCAAGTTCCATGCCGGCTCTCTTCACATGCCCCCTCTCTCCCGCCAGCTTCTTGCAACACGTGATCCACGCAAACCTGTCAGGCCTTGCAGGCCGTTCTAAGATCTTCAACGGCATCTGTAAGCTCCCAGGTGAAATCCAGGTGGTCCCGGCCGAAATGGCCGTAACAGGCGGTTGGACCGTAAATAGGCCGCAACAGGTTGAGGCGCCTTATGATGTGGTAGGGCCGCAGGTCGAAAACCTCCCGCACCGCCTGAGACAAAACATGGTCCGGAACCTGCCCCGTTCCCCAGGAGGTAACCATAACGGACACGGGTTCAGCCACCCCTATGGCGTAAGCAATCTGCACCTCGCAGCGCTCCGCGATTTCAGAGGCAACAATATTCTTGGCAATGTACCTGGCCATGTAGCCTGCACAGCGATCCACCTTGGAAGGATCTTTTCCGGAAAAGGCTCCACCGCCATGATTGCCCATGCCGCCGTAAGTATCCTGGATAATCTTTCGTCCGGTGAGCCCGCAGTCAGCCATTGGCCCGCCCAGCACAAACCTGGAAGTGGTGTTTACGAAGATGCGCGTGTCTTTATCCAGCATTTCAGGCGGCAGGGTATGGAAAACAACTTCTTCCCGAACAGCCTCCACCAGATCCTCATAAGAGATGTCCTCGTCATGCTGACAGGCAACAGCCACATAATCTATCCTTGCCGGCCTGCCGTCGATATATTCCACGCTGACCTCGGTCTTGCCGTCGGGACGCAGAAAGTCCAGTATCCGTCTCTTGCGCACGTAAGCCAGCCGCCTTGACAGACTGTGGGCGTAATATATGGGCGCCGGAATAAGAAGAGGATTCTCCCGCACGGCATATCCGAACATCATGCCCTGGTCCCCTGCTCCCTGGTCCTCCCGGGATCTGCGGTCAACACCCATGGCAATGTCAGGGGACTGTTTGTCTATTGAGGAAAGAACCGAACATGTCTCCCAGTCGAATCCCATTTCTGAGCTGTTGTAGCCTATTTCGCGCAGGGTCTGCCTGACAATGGCCGGCAGATCGGCATACCCGCTGGTGGTGATTTCCCCGGCGATAAAGGCAAGTCCCGTGGTCACCAGAGTTTCACAGGCCACCCTGGCATGTTTGTCCTGGGCCAGTATGGCATCCAGCACCGCATCAGAAATCTGGTCCGCCACCTTGTCCGGATGTCCCTCTGTAGCGGACTCGGAGGTGAACACGTAGTTTTTATTGGATAAGAACATGTCTAGCCCTTTTCGCTTTTCTTTTCAGGAGTGAGTATCCCGCCGGACATGAGCAGCTTGAAGGAATCCTCCACACTCATGTCCAGGGGGATGGTTTCATCTTCGGGCACCATCAGATAAAATCCCGAGGTTGGGTTGGGAGTAGTGGGTACGTATACATTGACCATTTTCCTTTTGGTCTTTTCCTGCAACTCGCCCGCTGCAATTCCGGTAACATAGGCCATGGCATATACCCCCTGCCTTGGGTACTCCACAAGAACCACCCGCTTGAAGTCCCTGGCCGTGCCTCTGGCTATGGTGTCCAGAAGCTGCTTTACCGCAGTATAGATCTTGTTGACTATGGGAATCCGCTCAACAATTCTTTCCCATACATATACCAGCTTTTTTCCCAGGTAGTTGCGGACGAACATCCCGGAAAAGATCAGCACCAGCAAAAGGAGGATCAGACCCAGACCAGGGACCGGGAAGGGCATGAAGTTTTCCGGGCGGTAGGCGGGGGGGATAACGAGCAGAATGCGGTCGATCCACTCGATGGTAACCTTTAAAATGAGGAAGGTGGCAACTATCGGCGCCAGAAACAGAATCCCGGCCAGAATATTCACCTTTAAAAACTTGCGTACACGGCCGAAAAGGGACAGTTGTTCCCGGCGCTCATCCATTTTGTCACCCCTTTGCCCTGTTGGCCTCATCCACCAGGATTACACTGGGAATATGCTCCTGCAGCTCTTTGGCATCCAGCAGGCAGTAAGCGGCGATGATCACCTTCTGCCCCGGGCTGCCCTTGTGGGCCGCAGCTCCGTTAAGCCTTATCTCTCCGGGTTCTCCGCGTATTGCATATGTGGTGAGGCGCTCCCCGTTGTCCAGGTTGTACACATCCACCTGTTCAAAAGGGATTATCCCCGAAGTCTCCAGCAAATCCGGGCAGACTGATATACTCCCTTCGTAGTCCAGGCAGGCTCCAGTCAGTGTAGCCCTGTGTATCTTGGCCTGTAAAAAAGTACGTAAAGGCATGATTGCTGATTTATTTTTTGCTGTCTGCAACTGGTTAAAGGTTGAAAAAAAGGTTGTTGCCGAGCATTATTTGGTTGTATTCTCCAGTATTAACCAAGCTGAATATTGTCAATGAGCCGGGCACGGCCTAGCTTCAGGGCCACTGCCGCCAGCGCCCCGGGCTTTAATGTGTCCGGCTTCTCCAGGGTATCGCAGTCCACTATCTGCACGTAATCGATTTCTCCCTGGGGAAGATTTTTCTGGTAATATCTTTCAAGCTCCCTTTCCAGTTGACCAGGGTCAGTAAGGCCCGACTGAAACCTTTCCCGGGCATATAACAGGCCCTGATAAACCATGGGGGCGGCTTTTCTTTGTTCCCGGTCCAGGTAAGCATTCCGCGAGCTCAAGGCCAGCCCGTCCTCTTCGCGCACAATGGGCCTGCCCACCACTTCCACGGGAATATTCAAATCCCTGGCCATCTTGCGGATAACTATCAGCTGCTGCCAGTCTTTCTGCCCGAATACGGCCTTGTGCGGACAGGTAAGATTGAAAAGCTTGCAGACCACAGTGGCTACGCCCCGGAAATGTTCCGGCCTGGACCTGCCGCAGAGTTTCCCCGAAAGCCCTGCCACCTCCACCCAGGTGGAGTAATCCCCGGGATAAAGACTGTCCCGGGCCGGGGTAAAGAGTATATCCGCCCCTTCCTCGGCGGCCGCACTCACATCGCTGTCCAGATCCCGGGGGTAATGCTGATAGTCCTCTCCGGGGCCGAACTGGGCAGGATTGACGAAAAGAGAGACCACCAGCAGGTCGCAGTATTCCCTGGCCCAGCGCATGAGGCTTAAGTGCCCCTGGTGAAAAAAACCCATGGTGGGCACCAGGGCCAGGGTCCTGCCGGAATGCCTGGCCTGCATACAGGTCTGTTGAACCTGGGAACAGGAAGATATAATGTCCATTGAATTATACGTGTTCGGGGTTCGCCGGAAGCAGCCAGCCCGGCTGAAACAGTCCGGAAAAAGCTCATTATTGACTTTGCGCCCGCAGAATTTAGCCCAAATAATTGTGCTTGTCCATCCCGCGTTTCAGTAACCACCCGGACTTTTCCATTTTTTTTAAAATTGCGAAGAACCTGCCGATGGTTGAGTTTATCCCTGATTCAAACTATACTGGAGGACTTTAAAACAATTTTTGTAACTATTCACCACCCGCTAAAGCTGGGCAATCTAAGCGTCTGGTTGTAGATCCATGGTCCGGGGGCTTTGCAAACTGGGCGTAAACTGTATAAGCGACGCGTAGTCACGCCTTTGGCGTGATTAATCAAAACCGTAAAACACCAAACCGGATTCAAAACATGTTACAGAAAAAATCCTGGTTATCACACTCGTGTATAGGTTTTGATTTGCGCTTCCTGGGAGTGAGTTTTTACGTCCTGTTTGCAACGTCCCCGGACCGTGGTGAATAATTACCAATTTTTAGACAAAATCTCTCTTAACGGAGGAAAAAGTGCAGCAAACCAACAGATTCCGCCTTGTGGAAGAAAGGCATATCCCGGAAATAAACTCCCTGGCCCGCCTTTTCGAGCACCAGAAGACCGGGGCCAGGGTCCTGTCCATGACCAACCAGGATGAAAACAAAGTTTTCGGTATCACTTTTCGCACCCCACCCAGGGACAACACCGGGGTGGCGCACATCCTGGAGCATTCCGTGCTTTGCGGTTCCCGCAGATACAGGGTCAAGGAACCCTTTGTGGAACTATTGAAAAGCTCGGTGCAGACCTTTTTAAACGCAATCACCTTCCCGGACAAGACCTGCTATCCGGTGGCCAGCCAGAACCGGCAGGACCTGTACAACCTTATGGACGTATACCTGGATGCCGTATTTTTCCCCAATATCCCCCCGGAGGTCTTTGCCCAGGAAGGATGGCACTATGAGCTGCCCTCCCGGGACGCCCCCCTGAAGTTCAAGGGAGTGGTCTACAACGAGATGAAGGGCGCCTACTCCTCGCCGGAGAGCCTCCTTGCCGAGTACTCCCAGCATTCACTGTATCCTGAAGGCACTTACGGCCTGGATTCAGGGGGAATCCCCGAGGAGATTCTGAACCTCACCTACGATGATTTTGTCCAGTTTCACAAAAGATTCTACCATCCATCCAACGCCTGGATTTTCTTCTACGGCGACGACCCGGAGCAACAGCGCCTGGACCGGGTGGGAGAGTTTCTGGATCAGTTCGACCCCCTGGAAACGGATTCGCAGGTCAAAAACCAGCCCAGAACCCACCTGGAGAAAAGGGTGGAGAAAAGCTACAGCTCCACCGATGAAAGCGATCCCAGGTGCTACCTGACCATAAACTGGCTTCTGCCGGAAACCAGCTACCCCCAGTTGAACCTCGGGCTGCGCATCCTGGACTTCATCCTCACCGGCATGCCTGCTTCACCTTTGCGTCAGAGGCTCATAGAGTCCGGTCTGGGCGAGGATCTGGCCGGGGTGGGCCTGGAGACCGACATTTTGCAGATGTACTACTCCACAGGCATGAAAGGAGTGCCCCCGGAAAACCTGGAACGGGTGGAGTCCCTCATCCAGGAGACCCTGCAGGACCTGGCCCGAAACGGTATTGACCCGGAAATAGTCCAGGCCGCCATGAACAGCGTGGAATTCGCCCTGCGCGAAAACAACACCGGTTCCTTTCCCCGGGGACTGGCAGTGATGTTCAGGGCTCTGAGCACCTGGCTCTACGATAAAAGCCCTTTTTCCCTTCTGGAGTTCAGCGATGTCCTGGAACAGATAAAGCTCAGGCTGGAGCAGGGGGAAAAGGTCTTTGAAAACCTGATCCAGGAACATTTCCTGGATAATGTCCACCGGACCGTGGTTCTTCTAAGACCCGACAGCGACATGGAGCGCAGGATCCAGGAAATGGAGAACCAGCGCCTGGAAGAAGCCAGGAAAAAACTGGACCAGAAGCAGATGCAGGAACTGGTGGAAAGCACCCAGAGGCTCATGGAATGGCAGGAAGAACCCGACGACCCGGAAGAACTGGCCAGAATCCCCAGGCTAAAAAGATCGGATATGGAACAAGAAATCCGCACCGTGCCCAGAAGGGAACAGAAGATCCAGGAAGCCGCTCTGCTCATGCACCCCCAGCCCACCTCAGGGATTTTCTACCTGGACCTGGGAATGGATCTGCACTTTCTGCCCCAGAAATATCTTTCCTATGTACCGCTTTTCGGCAGAGCCCTGCTGGAAATGGGCACCTTCAGCCAGGACTATACCGCCCTGACCACCAGGATAAGGCAGCTCACCGGAGGCATCGTCCCGGTGCCTTTCTCCCATTCTGTACGGGGCAGCAGTGAAAGCACCTGCCGGCTTTTTCTGCGGGGCAAATCCCTGCCGGAAAAAGTCCCGGACATGTTCAGGATATTCAGGGAGGTTCTTACCCAGGTCAAGCTGGACAATAAAGAACGTTTCAGACAGATGGCCCTGGAAGAAAAGTCCGGCCTGGAGCAGGCCCTGGTGCCTGCGGGGCACCGGGTGGTGGGCATGCGCCTCAAGGCCAGGTACTCGGAAGCCGACTGGGCCCAGGAACATATGTCCGGTGTGACCTACCTGCTGTTTCTAAGGCATCTCCTGCAGAAGATAGAAAACAACTGGGAACAGGTCCTTTCCGACCTGGAAGACATCAAGTCTTTGCTGGTGCATAAAGGCAGCATGCTGGTCAACATCACCGCCGAGGAAGACGCCCTGGACCAGGGCCGGGAATACCTGCAGGACTTTCTGGGAGAGATCCCCCGGGAAGAGGAGACATCGCGCCGGCACTGGAAGTGGAGCTGTACTCCCGGCAATGAGGCCCTTTTTATACCGGCCCGGGTCAACTACGTCGGCCGGGCCGTGGATCTGGAATCCGGAGCCTACCGGTTTCACGGGTCATCCCTGGCAGCCACCAGGTTTCTGCGGGCCAGCTGGCTCTGGGACAAGATCCGGGTCCAGGGGGGCGCTTACGGGGCCTTCAGCAGCTACGACCATTTCAACAATGTCATGGCCTTTACCTCTTACCGCGACCCCAACATCAAGAAAACACTGCAGGCCTTTGCCGGCTCCGGAGCTTATCTTTCCAGGCCGGACCTGGATCCTGAAGAAGTGGAAAAGGCGGTTATCGGCGCCATCGGTGAAATGGACAGCTACCAGCTCCCCGACGCCAAGGGATTTTCATCCATGATCCGCTACCTGGCCAATATAACCGATGAGTATCGCCAGAATATAAGAGACGAGATACTTGGTGCTTCAGTGGAAGACTTCCGGGCATTCGGACAGGCCCTGGACCAGGCCCTGAAAAAAGACAAGGGGGTTGTAAGCATCCTCGGCGGCCGGAGCCAGATAGAGGAAAACCAGGAAGAGCTGGAGCTGGAAAACAGCTTCCGCCTTCTGTAAATATATAAAACACAGCATCCGACCCAGCCACTTTTTACCCAAATCGAGTCAAACTCAAAATGGGTAAAAAGTGGCTTTTTTTACCCAAAACAGGTTTGACTCAAAATGGGTAAAAAATTTTTTTCCTGGAAGAAGTACTGTGCTGCACGTGAACTTTCGCTGTAGTATTATTCCTCACTTATTTTACTGAATATGTTATTTTCCAGCCAGGTGCCGTCCCACCATTCGGCGGGATTCACCGGAATACCCGACACCAGCACCTCGAAATGCAGGTGATCCCCAACTGCCAGGCCGGTAGTGCCGGTCCTGCCTATATCTTCGCCTCTGGCGACCTCCTGACCTTCGTTTACGTCAATGCTGCTCAAATGAGCGTAAAGAGTCTGCAGCCCCAGGCCGTGATCCAGAATCACAGTCTGCCCGTATATGCCCAGATCCCCTGTAAAAACCACCTCGCCTCTTTCAGCCGCCGGCACCGGAGCCTGGGCCGTGGAAGCCAGGTCCACACCCAGGTGCACCTGGCGGTCAATTTTTTCACCCTGGTAATAATAAGTCCTGTGGTCCGCATAACCGGCCATAAACGCAGAAGGCTTACGTTTCATGGGCCCTTCCAGCCTGAAACGGGGAGATGTTCTGGCAGATATCTCGCGCACCCTGTCCCGGTTCTGCTCCCTTAATTCCCGGTTGACCCGCAGAAAGACTCCCAGAAGATCATCTTCCCCTGGAAACCTGCTTTCGAACTCGGGCATCTGGGAACGCAAAAAGCCATCACTGATATTCATATCGGCCTGTCTGAAATTTCTGGCGTTCACGTGGTAGTTGAATCCGCTCACCTGCTTGTTCCCCGCCCTGTCTTGCGCCATGACCCTGGGGGTATCCCCCTGGGGATCAGCATCATAGGCAAAGGAAAAAAGGCAGTAATAATTGCCGTCTGGTTTCTGGTAAGCCGGGAAAAAGTATTCACCCAGCTGAACCCCGGTCTTTTCCACTTCCTTGGACAGGGAATATATGACTAGACCGGCACCGCCCTGGTTCAGGTTGTGTATAGCAGATACCAGAGAGATTGAAGGCGGGATGCTGTCAAAGACCATCTTCCTTGACTCCAGGGATTCGTTGCCCCGCCCCCAGTTGACAATGGACCGGTCCACCGCCCGGACCCGAAGCTCGAACTCGCCCTGGTCCAGAGCAGGCAGTTCAAGGCTTGCTTCCAGGTCATTGATTCCAGGCTCTATTTCTTCCTGAACCGACTTTTTAACCTCGCCGTCCTGAAGCACCTGTACTTCAAAGTATTTAAGGCCCAGCCCAGGATCATGCACCTGGATTTCAAATGGCTCTTCAGCATTTGTGTAGCTCACCTCAGGTGCAATGCCGATTATGGGTTCTTCTTTATCCACGTAGTTGACATATACGTATCCCGCACCAACTGCCAGGATCAAGACCAGGACCAGCCAGAAGCCTTTTTTGAATTTTACAGCCATAACATCCTCATATTATTAAAAATTCGTATATCCCTTCCTCAACGGAACTTTTTCCCATCACCTGATAGGCCTTCATCTTACCCCGGTAAAACAAAAAATCAATACCAAAGTACTAGAATCACGGGGCAACTGGAGTATTTTTTTCGGGACAATTTGAGGGTAGTTTGAACTTGCTATGCGCTTCTGTTTCAGGTAAGTAGTTTCCATCCGGAAATTCTTATTTCCGGATGTTGAAACTGATGGTTTTCTTTCCGGAAACGAGGAGTTTTTTCTTTTGGCAAGGAAATCAAGCAATTATGAGGAGGCGTATCTTACG
>Ga0207421_10007465_pt1 | contig 11626 bp, 9 predicted proteins | sample SodLakKL_010_SED_4_FD_187542 | JGI IMG/M metagenome (GOLD analysis project Ga0207421, IMG submission 187542) | Alkaline sediment microbial communities from Lake Tanatar, Kulunda Steppe, Russia - 8KL_010_SED (SPAdes) (version 2) | ecosystem: Environmental > Aquatic > Non-marine Saline and... | reverse complement strand
CTTTAATAGCCAGAGATGGAACTAATTATCAGATAGCCGATACTGCTGCCCCGATCAGGGACCACCAGAATAGAGTAACCGGCACAGTTCTGGTCTTTTCAGATGTCACTGCAGAATATGATTATAAGCAGGAACTTGAAAACTCTCAGCAGGAATTAACCTATAAGCAGCAGTGGATTTCTTCCCTGTTTAAAAATAGCAATGATGCCATTGCCCGAGTTGATTCTGATCATAAGATACTGGATATTAACCAGAAGTTTACAGAGTTATTTGGATATAGCCTGGCAGAGGTCAAAGGTTTAGACCTGGATGATGTGCTGGATAGGCCAGGGGAGAAGGTTGCCAACCGGCGGGCATCAGCCAGTTTTCTGGCAGGCAATCAGGTAGAGTTTGAGGGGGTCCGTTATAGTAAATCCTATGATAAGAAGGTCTGCCTGATTCGAGGCATTCCAGTTGAGATAGATGGCCAGATGGTTGGTGGCTATGCCCAGTATATCGATATTACTGCCAGAAAGCATCAGGAAGAGAAGCTGAAATATACCAACATTCACGACTCCCTGACTGGCCTCCATAATCGGTTCTATCTGGAGAGGGAGCTATCAAATTTAGCCAGGTTTGGAGAACATCCGATAAGTATTATAATGTTCGACTTAGATGGCCTGAAACTGATCAATGATAGCTATGGCCACCGGACTGGTGACTTATTTTTAATAGAATTTGCTAAGATACTGGAGACAGAGTTTTCTGAGCTGGCAACAATTGGCCGCTGGGGTGGCGATGAATTTCTGGTAATAGTACCAGAGCTTGCAGGAGAAGAAGCTGAGAAGCTAGCAGCTAAAATCACAGAGGAAGAGCTTAAAATTGGCCTCAGCGATAGCGATAACCCTTTCGTTTCAGTTGCCTTTGGCATTGGCACAAAGACCAATCCAAACCAGGATATCTTTGATATTCTTCATGATGCTGAAAATGCCATGTTTCGAGATAAACTCCTTAAAGAGCGGAGCACTAAAAGCAGGCTGGTCAGGCTTTTATTATCTGCCCTCCATGAAAAGAGTCAGGAGACAGAATCCCATGCAGTCAGAATGGCTGACCTGGCTAAGGAGCTTGGCAGGAGAGCTGGCTTAAATAGCATTGAGTTGGATAACCTGGCAGTCCTGGCTCAGTTCCATGATATCGGCAAGATAATGGTCCCAAATAGAATTTTAAATAAACCAGGCAGCCTGAATGAAGAAGAATGGGAGTTGATAAAAAGGCACCCGGTTAGCGGTTACAGGATCTGTTCATCGATTGAAGATTTCTCCCATATTGCAGAAGAGGTCCTCTCCCACCATGAACGCTGGGATGGCAGCGGTTACCCCAGAGGTATAGCCGGCGAAGAGATTCCGGTACTGGCCAGGATAATAGCAGTTGTCGACGCCTTTGATGTAATGACCAACGGCCGTCCATACAAAGAGCCTTTAACTGAGGCCCAGGCCCTTGCAGAAATAAAGAGCTGTGCCGGCAGCCAGTTTGATCCTGAGCTGGCCGAGAAATTTATTCAGATCTTTGCTGATGGAGAATTCGATTCCAGTAATGGCGATGAATCTTTACCAGGCAATTTCGATCAATCTGGATCAGATAAATCCAGGCAAGCTACTTCAGTGAATCAGAGTGAAACTGCATCAGCTGATTCTGATACTGTGTGAATTACTGATGAACGCCTATAAAATAATCGCTAAAATATAAATATATTTTTTAAGGCCAGGGCAGATGCCCTGGTTTTTTGTTGCCTGAACCAGGGTTGGAGAGAGACAAGAAATAAAATTTGATCATGCAGGAAAATTTTTATATGCAGAGAATCTATTAATATAGGAATTAATTAATAATTATATATTCGATAAATAGATGGAGCTCTGATCTAATATGAGAAGAATTAGTTTTGGCAGCAAAAGTTATATTATTCTCAAAATTGCCCTGATTTTGATCTGCCTGCCTGTATTTTTTGGCCAGGGAATCGTAACTGCTGCTAATCAGGAGGTAGTAATTTCTGCAGATAGTATTGAAAATAATCTAGACTATCACCTGATTGATTCAGGGCAATCTGGTCCCTTAATCATTATAACGGCAGGTATCCATGGGAATGAAGTGGCAGGCTATCTGGCCGCCAGTAAATTAAAGGATTACCGACTTGATTATGGCCGTATAATCATTTTTGATAGAGTCAATGCTTATGGCATAGAGAACAATCAGAGGTATTTTATAGATGGCAGTGATCTCAATAGAAAATTCCCTGGCGGTGACCAGGATCAGGCTTCCAGGCTGGCTAAAGCTTTATTTGAATTTATAGAGGAGAATGATACAGATCTGGTAATTGATCTCCATGAATCCAGAAAATGTGCCAGAATTGATAAAAACTATCTGGGCCAGACGATTATTACAGAGAGTGAGTTGATATTAGAAGCTTTAAATGCTATTTTTAAAATTAACCAGCAAATTGACCAGGAAGATCATCAATTTATGCTAGAAAGCAGTCCAGTAGAGGGCTCACTTACCTGGGCTGTCAATCAATATTTAGAGATTCCTGCTTTTACCTTTGAGACCTGCATGCAGCTGGAGCTTGGAACTAGAATTGATTATCAGGTTACTTTAGTGCAATACCTATTGCAGGAAGTAGGTGTTGATTTATATGCTCAGGAATGACAGTAAATATAATAAATTACTATTAGGATTATTCGTTATTGCCTTAAGCTTTATAACACCAAAAATATTATGGAGCTCTCAATTTTCTATTCTTGAAGACATATATTTAAGTTTAGAAGGAAATGATATTAGTATTCTAATAATCGCAGCAATTAAGCTGGTTTTTCTAAATACAATCCGGCATCTTCCTATTTTCCTTGGTATTTTTATTATTGCCGATGATTTTTATCAAACTATGAAAAGGAAAACAACTAATAGCTCAATTTCTAAAAATCACAGCTTATTACAGAGAAATTTAGCCTTTTTATTACCCTTTATATTTATCCCAATAATCTATTTATTGATTTCAAATTTCTATAATATGTCCTTTGTCTTTTCAAATGTATCTATACTGGCTATTTTTGTACTCTTAATAATCTATAAAATAGTAGAAGATATAAGATTTATTCTAATTAAAATTATAATAGTTACTCTAATAGTATTTGCATTTGACTGGGTAGATATAATTCCGATGTTTTCCCGGTTTGATTTTGGGAGGGGAGACTTAACATTTACCATTCATCAGGCAGCAGAATTTATTGGGGCGACAAGAATATTAAATATACTTGGAATAATCTTCTCAGTGATTCTCTTAGTTAATATATTTTTCCTGGCCAAGATGTCCAGTGGTTACCAGAAATATTTACATTTAATAGAAGAGACTAAAAATAAAGAGAGCAAAATGAATAAGGTGCAGATGGAAGCTTTAGAATCAAGATATTATAGAGAAATTAAAAATCTAGTCCATGATTTAAAAACACCGCTAACAACTATCCAGGGTTTGAGTGGCCTGATTCAGCTAGGTGTTGAGGATAAAAAAGCAGAAGAATATGCCGAAAAAATAACCAGCACAACAGAGAAGATGAACCTTATAATCTCAGAAGTTCTTTTAGAAGATAAAAAATCTATTATAGAAATAGAGGATCTATTTAAGTTTGTAAAGTCTCAGATCCTTTGCGATGACTTTTATAGAAATGTCTCCTTTGAAATTAATTCAGATATAAAAGTTAGAATCAATAAGTATAGAATCTCAAGGGCAATAATTAACCTGATTGATAATGCTTTAAAAGCTTCAAATGAAGATGGCCAGAAAGTAATAGTCAGGGCAACAACTGATCAGGATAAATCTAAAATTATAATTAAAGATAATGGACCAGGGATTTTACCAGAAAATATCGAAAGGGTCTGGGAAGCTGGTTTTACCTCCAATCCTGATGATACAGGTCTGGGTCTGAATTTCGTTAAAAATGTAGTTGAAAATCATGACGGCAATATATCAATCAATTCAAAGGTTGGAGTAGGTACCGAGGTTCATATAATTTTACAGGAGGTGAGCCAGAATGAGGAATGTGCTGGCAGTAGATGATGATAAAGATATTCTTTATACTTTAGAAGCGATTAGTGAGGCAGCAGATTTTAATATTGTGACGACAACTAATGGAAAAGACCTGCTGGATATCATTAACCTGGATAACTTTTCCCTGATTATTCTCGATTATTATATGCCAAATATCAATGGACTTGACCTCTTAAAGAAGATTAGAAAGTCATATCCAGATATTCCAATCTTAATTCTGACTGTCGATGAATCAGTTGACCTGGCCAGAGAATTTATAGAGGCAGGGGCAACAGATTTTGCCAATAAGCCAATTAAAGCAGCAGATTTAATTTCAAGAATTAATCTCCACCTGGAAATAGCTAAGGCCCAGTGCAATAACGAAGAGTATTATAATAATTTTAAAGTCCCAAAGGGAATGAGTATCCAGACATTTAATTTGATCTATGATTATTTAAAGTCAAACCAGGAAGATCATACTATTGATGATATTTCCAGCAAGATCGGCCTGGCCTATCAGACTGCCCACAGATATTTAATCTGCATGGAGAAAAAAGATCTAGTCTCAGTTAAATTGAAATATGGCGAAGTTGGCAGGCCCATCCATTATTATAGGTATAAAGAATAAGCTCAATATTTTTTGAACTTTAGTTTATTAGTTCTAGCGCTACCTCCAGTAGGAAATAGGTGGCGTTTATTTTTTTGGCAGCTCTCTTATTTATAATTTTCGGAATATTAAAATGATAAAAGAGAAATAAGAGATTAAATATATTTCTATAAATTTATGTTGTAAGATAAAATTAAGCTTTAAAATAGATTGAGGAGGTGAATCCATTAGCTTCAGGAAAGCAATCATTCAGGCTTGATGATAAAAATCATCAAAAACATTTAGGGGGGAAAATAAATGAGTTTAAAGAGATTGAGTAAAAAGTTATTTATTACCGTCATGACTGTTCTCTTAGTTACTATTTTTTCAATAACCTCGCTGGCCTGTACTAATATTCTTGTCGGTAAAGATGCTTCAACTGATGGCTCTGTTTTTACATCCCATACTGTTGATGGAAGGTATGATTCACGATTGCGAGTTATTCCGGCTATGGATCACGAAGATGGAGATATGCTTGACATATTATTAGGCCATGACTTGAAATTTGGTGAAAGACCTGATGTTATACCGAAAGTAATCGGTCAAATTCCCCAGGTGCCTCACACTTATAAATATTTTGAAAGTGCTTATTCCTTAGCTAATGAACACCAGCTATTTACAGCAGAAACCACTCAGGGTGGTGCCATTGAAACAAGGAACGATGAAGATGAAGCAATTATGAGTATTAGAATGCTAGCCAGGATAGCCCTACAGCGGGCTACAACAGCTAGAGAAGCTATTGAAATCATGGGCGAGTTAGCATTGGAGTATGGTTTTGCTGAAACTGCTTATTTAGGCGAATGTCTATCAATAGCCGACCCAAATGAAGTCTGGATGTTCGAGATTTATGGTGCTGGTCCTTTCTGGACACAGGATAGCGATTATCCTGGGGCAGCCTGGGTAGCCAGACGGATTCCTGACAATCATGTCTCAGTTAACCCTAACTATAGTAGATTTAGAGAGATAGATCCTGATGATCCTGATACAATGGTATCTGAAGGCTATATAGATTTAGCAATCGAATTGGAAATTTATGATCCTGAAGAAGATGGAGAATTTATCTGGAACGAAGTTTATGGTAATGTAAGCCCTGGCAGCACAAGACTCTGGAGGCTATATAGTTTATTGAAACCTTCTGTTGACTGGAAACTAGATGAAACTCATGAATATCCTTTCTCTATAGAACCAGATGAAAAATTATCAGTAGAAGATGTTATTGCCCTCTTTAGAGATGAGAATATCAGTTCAGAACTGGATATTACTGAACATGAGAGCTGGTTCTATGAGGATGATGAAGGCGAAATGGTAAAAAGCCCATTGGCTTCACCACAAGCTGTTTATAATAGAGACTTGAGAAACTTATTAGGTTATGATAGTGTCCGTCATACAGCAATTAGTCGCTGTTCAAGCTTCTGGGTAGGTCAGGCAAGAGATTGGTTGCCTAATGAAATCGGTGGAGTCTTATGGTATGGCTTAAATAGTCCTGCCAACAGTCCATTTATTCCTCTTTATTTAGGTGCCGATGATATCCCAATGTCTTATCAGGTCCTTAATCGGGATGCTATGGATTACAACTCTGCCTGGTGGGCATTTGCCAGAGTTGATGATGTAGTCAATAGAAGATATCAGGAATTTAAGCCAAGATTACACGAAGAGCTCTTAGATCCAATGCAGGATTACTGGTTTAATATGCAGGATGTCGTTGAAGGTAAAGCTCTGGAATTATATGAAGAGCATGGTTCAGATGAAGCCAGAAAGTTCTTAACCAGCTATAGTAAGTCTCAGATGGAATGGGCAGAGCAGAGTTACTGGGATTATTTCGATGAACTATACTTTAGCTTAACTGGTGGATTCTAATTCTTAAACTAAAATAGTTGCCTAACTGTAATAATAGAGGGGGATCAGATCTAAAACCTCTGTTCCTCCTCTTTTTATTTCCACAGTCTAATTGAATTGGTAATGGTTCCAGGGAATTAGCAATAGTTTTAAGGAATTAGCGATTTAAAGATTAAACCTTTTAACAAAAGTCTGGTATGTTGGGAGGTTCGAAATGAAATTTAGATACCCTTTAGTTTTTCTAATCTGTTTTATAATGATTGCCAGTTTAAGTTATGGAATATTACAGGCAGAAGGTTGTTCTGCTGAACTTCCTGCTCTTATAACATCGGCAGGCCAGAATGACAGTTTTAATCAGGTTTATCTTTATGCTGAAAAATTTGGGGTGGAGATAGAAGGGGCAGAGAGGGTAATCAGTCAGGCAGATTTAAAAGAGATAAATACACTGTTAGTGGTTGTTGGAATAGGGGAAGAAAATTTGAGCAAAGAATACCTGACCCTGGAAGCTGAAGCTGAAAGAATTGGAGATCTTTTAACAGGAGCAAAAGCTCAGGGCAAAAAAATTATTGGAATCTATATCGAAGATAGCTTAACTGCTGAAGACCAAATTCTTCTTGAAACAGTCGGAAGTTTTAGCGATTATTTTATCATTAAAAAGCCTGAAAATAATGGTGAGTTAATAACTCAATTAATGGTTGAGATAGATATGAATTATATCTTAATAAATAATGCAGTCAATACTGGCTCTGAATTAAATAAAATTCTAGTAGAGCCCTTTGCCTGATAAAGACCTTACCTGCTGTAAGCAGGAATATTCTCAAAAGTTTTCAAAGTTAAAATTATCAAGTTGTTAAATGGTTTTCTATATATTAAGTAGATTTTATCAAGATATTAAAAAAGGGGGAGGCATTTATGAGACATTTAAAAAGAGGATTAATTTTTTTAGTTCTTATCAGCTTTATATTTACCCTCTCAGTCTATGCAACAGACGATGTATGTGATGAGGAATCAGCAATTTCAGAGGCTGAAACAGTCGCCGCAGAGGCTGAAACAGAAGCCGAGGAGGCCGAGCTGATAGCAGAAGAACCAATGGTGGTTACAACCTGTGGCCAGAGCCCAGGTTCATTAATGGCCCAGCAGCTTGCTCGCAGGGAAGGTATTACTGCTGAGAGGCAGGATTTATTGACAGTCGATTATCTAATAGAAAAGCATGAGGCAGGCGAGGGTTTTAGAACTTTAATGATTACAATTGGTACCAGTGGCAAGGGCTTAGGAGCTGCTGGAATTGATATGGCTGATGAAGAGGCCAGAATTAATGCCCTGATTGAAGAGGCCAGAAACCAGGGAATGGTTGTTATCGGTGGCCAGATTGAAGGGGAAGAGCGCCGGGTAGATAGAGGCGATGAAAGGTCAATGGAAATAGTGGCCCCCCAGGTAGATATCCTAATAGTTCATGTCGGAGCCAATAAAGACAATTATTATACCGACCTGGCCGAAGAAAAAGGCCTACCTATATATTATATTGAGGGTACCATGCAGACAGCTGAACCTTTAAGACAAATATTTGGATTGGAATAAATCTTATTACCCCTGCTGATTAAAACGTCAGTGGGGGTATAAATTAGGGGGGTTAATATGTATGCACATGCCTGGCTTATAATTGGGGTTATGGCGGCAACATTTGTTATTACCAGGGCCTTTAAAATAACAACAGAGCTGGCTATCTTTGCCGCAGCTGTAATCGGTGGAATCGTTCATACAAGAGGGATACCGGTTCGCCATCTTGTTGAAGGAACCTTTACCTATCTCGATATCTGCTTAATTTTTATTACAGCAACTTTATTTATTAATCTGCTCAAAAAAGCTGGAGGAATAAGTTTTATTATTAGAGAAATTATTATAAAATTCCGGGATAGACGGATTCTCTGTCTTCTCTTATTAACCCTGGTCTTATTGATCCCAGGGGCTTTAACCGGGGCCGGAGCAGTCACAGTCTTTACAACAGGAACCCTGGTTGGGACAGTCCTAAATTATATGGGAATAGATAAGACTAGAAGCACAGCCATTATCTTTGTCTGTGCCACAATGAGTGCAGCAGCTCCTCCTATCAACCTCTGGGCGATGATGGCAGCCGCAGGGGCTAATATGCCCTATGTCGGCTTTATGGGTCCATTACTAGTCCTCTCAGTTTCAGGTGCCCTGATAACTATGTTTATCCTGGGCCGCAAAGGGACACCAGTTGACCTGGAAAAGGCTTTAGCAGAACTTCCAGAACCTCCAGCGGAGATGAACTGGATTAGAGTTATTCTGCCCTTTCTGGTATTCTTCGGTGTATTGATTGCCGGCCGAATCTGGCCATTCAGGATGCCGATACTGGGTCTGCCATTAATGTTTGTTCTGGCTGGAATAGTTGTAATTATTATCAGCCCAGTCAAACTGGAGATTTTAAAAACAGCAGGAGATACCATCCGCTCGCTGATTCCACTGGTAGGAATTATGATTGTAGTTGGTAGTTTAATTCAGATAATGGCCTTAAGTGGAGCTAGAGGGATGATTTCTCTAGGTGTAGTAACTCTACCTTTAACAGTTTTATTTGCAACTTTATGGATAATATCACCGGTTGCCCAGGGGGTTTTCCAGTATGCAGTTGCACCACTATTAGGTGTCCCCTTAATCTTTTTATTTGATATGGAAGGTGTCAATATAATTATTGGCCTGGCAGCCCTCTCAGTTATGTGGCCTTTAGGAGACGGGCTTCCACCGACAGCAGTCGTTGGGAGAGCAGCAGTATTGGAGCTTGATTTTGAAGGCAGATATTATAGAGATTTCCTCAAGACTGCCCTTCTGCCAATGCTGATCATGCTCGGTATCTGCACCTTTTTTTTAATCTTTAGCAATCAGCTTTCTTTCTTAATCGGAGGTTAAGAAAAATAAAGGGGGCCTAAATTATCATGTTAACTTTAATGAATACTATCGTAAATTATAGTTATTACCTTTTTACCTTATTGATTTCGTTACTTCTTATCCGGGAAATTATCAAGACAAAGGATATTTATGAAATTGTCCTATATAGCATTATTCTGGTGCCGTTTATTCTAAGATCATTAAGATTGAAATAGGGGGTGGAATAATTGAGCAAGGAGCAGAACTTAAAAATTCTTAAGGTAATATGTCTGCTACTGGTAGCTGTTGTAATCTTTATTTCAGGCAGGACTTTCCAGGAACACCGTAATTATCAGGAAGAAGTTGTGCTTGGGCCAGGGGTAACAGCTGTTATGACATTAGGTGACTATTTTGAGCCAATCAAGGGTACTATCAACGATAGCAATATATATTTTATTGATAGCGGCGAGCCTGGCCCGACAGTTATGGTTATCGGCCGCTCCCATCCTGAAGAGCCGGCCACAAACCTTACCGCTCAGATTTTAGTTGAAAATGCTGAGATAGAGACAGGCAGGCTGATTGTGGCAATAAGTGCCAACCGGAGTGCATCAACTAGCACCAGGCCTGGCGAGGGGTATCCCCTTTATTATAGTGTAGATACTGAGTGGGGCAGTAAGACCTTTAGAATGGGCGATCGCTGGACTCATCCCCTTGATTCCTGGCCAGATCCTGAAGTCTATGTCCATTATCCCAGCCGGCAGATGTTATCCTATGCCGATATTAGAAATCAGAATCGGACCTGGCCTGGCCGGGCAGATGGCAGTATTACTGAACAGACCAATTATGCCTTTATTAATCTGATCAATCAAGAAGGAGTCGAACTCTTTATCGACCTCCATACAGCCGAACTGGAATACTCAGTCAATAACTGTATCGTAACCCACGAGAGAGGCCAGGATATAGCCTCAATGGCAGCCATGACCCTGACCTTTGAACAGTTTGAATATCCTATCGGAGTAGAATTTTCCCCACCAGCTTTAAGGGGTTTATCCCATAGAGAGGTTGGCGACCATACCGATGCCATCTCCCTTTTATTTGAAGCTCCGACAATGATCCTGGATAGAATCAGAGGGGCAACCAACGAAGAGCTTTTAATGGGAGGAGACGATCCCTTTGTCCGCAGAGCCGGGGAGTATGGACTCCTGTATGTCCCGATTCCTGAAGATGGCTGGCCGATGGTGACAAGGGTTGCAAGACATGTGGAAACCTTTACAGAAGTTTTAAAACAATGGAACTTTAATTATCCAGATAACCAGATTATGGTCAGCGGGCTGCCTAATTATGCCGAGATTAAGGCCAATGGGATCGGCTATTATTATAGAAACCCTGCTGACTATTCGGAAGACAGAATCAGGTATGAGTAACCTACCGATATCTCTTTAAGACCAGACCAGTCACCAGCAGGATTGCCAGTAAGAATAATAGAACCAGCCTGGTCTGGTATCTGACCTGGTAATAGATATCGCCTACACCAGGCTGGGGCAGAGGAACTGGGTCAATTGCGATTCCATTTCTCTGGGCCAGCTCTCGGATATTCAGGATATGAATTGTAGGAATATTCATGGCTGCAAACTTAAATAAAAGACCCTGCTCCTCTCTAATAAAGTCAGGGTCCAGGCTTCTATTTAAGCCAGTCGGCAGGTTTAAATAGGCAGAGGTCCTGCCGATATTGGCAGAGCTGCCACCGATATTGATAAAGGCCTTGATGCCGTTACCGGCACTGGCCTGATAATATTCAAACCGTTCCTGAATAGTTAACTGAAGCTCCTCATTATAGATTAAGGGATAAGGGGAGCTTTCTGCTATTGCCAGTAAAATTTCCTCGTCTTCAAAACCTGCCCCGGTATCATTCTGTCCGCCCAGGGAGATAGCAATTGGCTTAAAGGGAATAATCTCCTCCTGGTTTAGTATTTCCAGCATCTCTAGAAAATTAAATTCAGGGAGATTGGCGCCATACATAGAAGAACCGAGGGAGACGATTAGCAGCGGCTCTAATTCCAAAGCCTTAGCTGCCGAGAGGGTCGCCAGAATCGTCCCAGGGAATGAACTGCTGCCACCAATGGCGATACTGTCGCCTTTTTCTATACCTAGCTCATTAAAATATTTAACAAATAAGGCAGCAAAATCAGGGTTGGTTGCAGTCCTTT
>Ga0207421_10007463_pt1 | contig 11629 bp, 9 predicted proteins | sample SodLakKL_010_SED_4_FD_187542 | JGI IMG/M metagenome (GOLD analysis project Ga0207421, IMG submission 187542) | Alkaline sediment microbial communities from Lake Tanatar, Kulunda Steppe, Russia - 8KL_010_SED (SPAdes) (version 2) | ecosystem: Environmental > Aquatic > Non-marine Saline and... | reverse complement strand
CCTACGCGCCCCCGTTCAGCCCGGTGTGGGATCCGATGCTCACGGCGGCCAACCAGCTTTTGAAAAAGCTTTAAACGCAAAAAACTACCGAAGAGGCGGCTCGTATGGACAATCAGCAACTGGAACGCTCCCGTTCCCTTCTGGGAAACAACACGGTGGACATGCTGCTGCAGGCGCACAAGGACGCCCTGTGGATGCTGGAAAACATCGGCGTGGCATGCGATCAGCCGGAAATCGTGGAAGCATTCCGGCCGTATGAAGAAAAAGGACAAGCCGTTGTTTACGAAAACCGGATTTATATTACCCCGGAGCTGGTGGAAAAATGCCTGGAAACCGTGCCCGGCGGAAAGGATTTTTTCGTGCCGCGCAACAGCTTTTTCATCGGCGGCACGGCCCCCTACCTCTATGACGATGAAAAAGGTGTGGGCGGGCTTATGCCCACAGCCGAGGATCTTGCCGGAATCGCCCGCATCGCCGAGCAAAGCCCGCCTGTAAGCGGCATGGGACGGGCCGTCAAGCTAAAGGATGAGGTCGAACAGCTGGAAATCATGCACCGGGAATGCACCAAGCCGATTTATCTTTCCCTGCAGACCGAAAAGGGCATCCAGCGGGCAAAGGAAATCGCGGCCGAGCGAAACAACCTCATGATCGTCTTCTGCCTGACCCGGCCCCCCATGGCGGTCAACGAGAATTTTTCCGAGGCATTCGTCCGGGTGGTTAAAGCCGGCCTGCCCGTTTTCATATCCGCCATGCCCATGGCAGGAATCAGCGCGCCGTACTGCTACAACGGGGTTATATCCGTGACCCAGGCGGAGGTCCTGTTCGGCGTCTGCGCCGCCCAGCTGCTCAATCCGGGTGTGATCTGCATCCATGCGGGTTTTCCGACCATCGCCAATCCGTCCATGGACTACAACCCGGACTACGGCTGCCTGAGCCATACCCTTCTCAACATTCTCCAGGCGCACCTGAACATGATCCTGGATATCCCGACCTGCCAGAGCGGTTGCACCACCAACGAGGAGCATCCCACGGAAAAAGCGTTTCAGGATGCCAAAAACGGCTACGCGCTGTGCAGGAAGTATGAAATGCACATGATCCGGCACGCCTTTGCCTTCCTGCTGCACCTGGTCGATTTTTCCGTCTTCAAGCTGAAGCGGTGCATCGAAATCCTGCCGCAGACAACGGCGGAGGATGCGCCGGAAATCGTCATGCCGGAATACGACGAAAGGGGGTTCAGGTCGATACAGAATATGGGCCTGTCCATGTACCGCGACGACCCCCTGACCACGGCCAACCTGGGCAAGGTGTTCAACCAGTAAAGGGAGTGCGGTTTCATGGTGTCCAGGCAAACCATACTACCGGATAAAAACCCGCCCCTGCAGACGGTCTACGACGCCGTGCTCATCGGCGGCGGCCTGCACAACCTGGCCACCGCCTGGTTTCTGGCACGGGAGCACGGCATGAAAAGCGTGGCGGTTCTGGAGCGGAACTTCGTGGGCTACGGGGGCGCCGGGCGCAACACGGCCATCGTACGGGCCAACCAGCGCACGGCCGAGAATGTGCCCCTGTACAAGGAGGCCCTGGAGCTCTGGCCCGTAATGACCCGCGAGCTGGATTTCAACCTTATGTTCTACAACTGCGGCAACATGAACCTGCTCCATAGTGAAGCGGCCGTGAAGGCGGCACGGACCAACGTCGCAACCGCCCGCTTTCTGGGCGTGGAAAGCCGCATCCTGGACAGAAAGGAGACCGCCGATCGGCTGCCGGCGCTCAACATGTCCGATGCCATCACCCATCCCGTCCATGGCGCCATGTTCCATCCGCCCGGCGGGATCGTCCGTCACGACGCGGTGGTCTGGGGGCTGGCCCGGGGCGCGCTCCGCCAGGGCGTCCATATTCACCAGAGAACCGAAGCACTGGGCATCGAAACCAAAAACGGGAAGGTCACCGGCGTGAAGACATCCGCCGGCACGATACGGACGCCGCGGGTGCTGGTCTCGGCCGGGGGATATACGGCCGGTCTTGTTTACCGGATGACCGGACTGAAACTCCCGGTATCCGTTTTGACCATCCAGGCCATGGTGACCCAGCCCTTAAAGCCGGTATTCCGACATGTCGTTTCATCCGGCGCGTACCATGTGTATGCCAACCAGACCCTGAAAGGGGAAATCGCCACCGGCGCGCACATGGATCCCTGGCCCAACACCACCACCCGGACCTCCGCCGGGTACATCAAGCACCAGGCGGAGGCGCTGGTGGATCTGTTCCCGTGCCTGGCCGGGGTGAAATTCATGCGCTCGTGGGCGGGGCTTGCGGACATGACCCCGGACATGGCCCCGATCATGGACGGCAACCTGCCGGCGGACGGGTTTTATATCAATTGCGGATGGGGCTATTTCGGGTTCAAGTCGTCCACGGCCGCGGGCCGTTATATGGCCCGCTACCTGGCGGAAAACCGGTGCCCGGACCGGCTGGCGCCCTTTGCCCTGAACCGGTTCGAAAACCATCGGCTGATGGGGGAAACCGCGGCGCCGGTACTGTATACCCCCGATAACTGAGAAAATGATATGTCGCTTCTGATTCAATGCCCCCTGTGCGGGAAGAGAAACGGATACGAGTTCCGCTACGGCGGCGAGGACAAGGGCGCTTACCCGGAGGGCCGGGAACTTAGCGCCGCAAAGTGGTACGACTACGTTCACGGCTCCGCCTGCACGGAGGGGGTCGTGAAGGAGTGGTGGTGTCATCGCCTGGGTTGCGGTACATGGTTTACGATATACCGCGATACCCGGGTCAACCGGCAGGTACAAGAACCGCAGGAATCCGCCCGGCAGGGGAACGGGCGGACTTCAGGCGCAGGGGAAATCCCATGAATAGGCTGGAAGGGCTTCCGACACTGCGAATCGATCCAGCCAGGCGGATCGGTTTTACCTACAAGGGATACACCCGCCACGGCGTTGCCGGGGACAGCGTGGCCACCGCGCTGTATGCCGAAGGGGTTCGAATCTTTTCCCGCAGCATGAAATACCGCAGGCCGCGCGGGCTTTTCAGCCTCGACGGAATCTGCGCCAACACGTTTCTGACAATCGGGAAAATGCCTAACATGGCAGCCGAAACCGCAGCGCTCCGGGAAGCCATGACCGTGGAAGAGCAAAACGTGTATTTCACCGCCCGAAACGATCCGCTTGCCTTTCTGGACCGGTTTGACCGGTTCATGCCGGCGGGCTTCTACTACGAAAGCATGCACAAGCCCGCCGCCCTGTGGCCTGCGGCGGCCGAAGTGGTGCGCCGGGCCGCGGGATTGGGACAGATCGATTCCGGGTTCCGGTTTTCCGGTGTCTGCGATGAGATCTATCCCGCAACCGATGTGTGCGTCATCGGGGGCGGGGCGGCCGGCATGAGCGCCGCCCTTGCCGCCGCGGAGCGGGGGGTGCGCGTCATCCTTCTGGAAGCGCGCCACTGGCTCGGGGGGGCTTTCGATTATCGATCGCAGCCGGAAGAAGGGGACCGGCCTCTGTATGCCCGGTCCGCCGCCCTTGCGGAAAAGATCGCAGCCAATCCGCTTGTGCGCGTCTATACCGGCGCCCCCATGGTGGGCGGCTATGCCGACAACCTGGTCACGGCCGTGGCAGAGGGAAAAGAGGACGACCCGTTTGATTATCGATACATGGAGATCCGGGCGAAAAGTGTGGTGGTTGCCACTGGTACCCGGGAACGGCCCCTGATATTCGAGGACAACGATCGCCCCGGCGTCATGCTTCCGGACTGCGCCCTTCGCCTGGCGCGCACCTACGGCATTCTGCCCGGACGGGAAGCGGTGTTTTCCGTGGGGCACGACTTTGGCCTGGAAGCGGCCGTGGCCCTGGCTGACCTGGGTCTGCCCGTCCGAGCGGTGGCGGATTTCCGGGAATCCGGCCATGATGCCGGGCTGGTGGATCGGCTTGCAGCGCGAAATATCCGGTTTTTACCGGGCTGGGCCGCATACCGGGCTTCCGGTGTCAAATCCGTGACCGGGGTCCGGCTTGCCGCCTGTAAGAGTGGTGAATCGCGAAGCTTTGCCTGCGATCTGCTGGTCGCCGCAGCCGGGTTGTCGCCGGTGGCGGAGCCCCTGGTTCTTTTTTGCGGCAGTCCGGAAGCGGACGGGAGCACGGGGTTTTTTCTGCCGAAAACGTATCCGCCCGGCGTATTTGCCGGCGGATCGATCCTTGGGTTTTCGGACCCCCGGTCCAGGATCGACTCCGGAGAGAAAGCCGGCATCCGGGCCGCGGGGTTCTGCGGGGGGGATAGTTCTCAGGAAGCCCCGGAAAAGGGGGGTGCGGGCGATCTGTCGCCTCCCCCGAATGCGGCACCGGTTTGGCTCGGGCATCCGGGGCGGGAAAGCAAGCGGTTTGTCTGCTTTGACGAGGATGTCACCGTGAAGCACATACGGCAGGCCATTTCACGCGGGTTTAACGTGCCGGAACTGATCAAGCGATTCAGCGCCGCCGGCACCGGCCCGGGGCAGGGGGGCATCTCCGGGCATAACCTGCCGCTTCTGGTTCATGCCATCCAAAGCGAAAGCGCCGGATGCGGTCCATCAGACACTGCCGGGAACACCGGTTACCGGCCAACAAGGGTCCGTCCGCCCGTCCGCCCGGTACTCCTTGCGGCGTATGCCGGAACCGGGCGGGAAATGACGAAGCGCACCCCGGCCCATGATCTTCAGGCCGAAGAAGGCGCTGTCTTCCGAAGAGCGGGCGTCTGGCAGCGGGCCCGCTATTTTTCGCAGGACCTGGACGTCTCCGAAGAGGTGCTGGCCGTCCGGACCAACGTGGGCATGCTGGATGCATCGACTTTGGGGTGTTTCCGCATCTTCGGCCCGGACGCATTGTCCGCCCTCCAGCGGGTGTATGCAGGCGATATGGGCAGGATCCGCGAAGGCCGCGTAAAGTATGCGGCCATGTGCAATCACGATGGATGCGTGATCGACGACGGCGTGGTCATCCGGACGGGTGAAAACGATTACATGTTCACAACCTCCACCGGCCGGGCCGGCGAAACCATTGAATGGATCCGCTATCATACCCGCTATGAGAACCTGGCATACCACCTGGTCAACCTGACGGACGGTACCGCCGTGATCAACCTGGCCGGACCCCGCGCCAGGGATGTCCTGGAGAAGATAACGGATGCGGATGTATCCGGCGGCGCGCTACCCTTTGGCGGGTGGATGGATTTCGCCCTCACCGGCGGCATACCGGTTCGATGCATGCGGCTGGGTTTCGTGGGGGAGCTTTCCTTTGAGCTCAATATTCCCGCATCGTATATGGCGCATGTCTGGGAGATGCTGCGCCGGGCCGGCCGGGAATTCGGCATCCGGAGCATCGGCGTGGAAGCCCAGAATGTTCTGCGCCTGGAAAAGGGGCACGTGATCCTGGGCCAGGAATCGGAGCAGCGCACCAATCTGATTGACCTGGGATTGGACTTTTTGTGGGCCCGGGACAAAACGATCCGGCCGGTGGGAAGCGATGCGCTCCGGCAGGCTGAAAACGATCCTGGCCGGCTCAAGCTTTCCGGCATCCGGATGAAAGATCCGGCCGTGGTGCCGCCGGACGGAAGTGTCATCATCCCGGCGGACGGGCCTGAAAAACGGATCGTCGGCTATGTCGCCACCATAAGGAAAAGCCTGTCTCCGGGTTTGGAAGGAGATGTTTTGGGAATGGCCCTGGTGGAGGCTCCGTGGGCACGGGAGGGAACCACGCTGGCCATATACGACGGCGAAAGCCCGGCCGGGTCCGATGCCGCATTTTCTTATGCGGTCATAGTCCGGATGCCGTTTTATGATCCGGAGGGCAAACGGATGCGGATGTAAAGCCGGCACGAAAAGGAGACCTGTTTATGACAACGGCTGCAAGGCAGTCGCCGGTTATCTTTGAGGAAACGCCTGAAAGCACCGAGGCGCGGGACGGATGGGATGTCGTCGTCCGCTACCGGGAAGAGGGCGACGGTCCGTGGGTGGCGGACCTGAGCCACCTGCCCCGGTGGGACCTTCAGGATGGGGATCTTGCGAGGTTCCGGGAAGCGGGCATCGATATCCCGGAGTCGATCGGTAAAAGCGCCCTGAACGGGCGCGTCGTGGTCAACCGGATGAACCGCAGCCAGGCGGGAATATGGCATTTGGTCCCCGAAGGCCCGGAAATCCCCCGGGATCCGGCTTTTACCGATCTGCGTGAAAGCACCTTGTGCCTTGCCGTTTTCGGAAACGGCGCACTCGGGGTATCCGAGAAGATCAGCCGGCTGGATCTGGCCGGACCGGATCACGATCCGCCCTGCCTGCTTCAGGGACCCCTTGGCGGGGTCCCCTGCCAGGTGGTGCTCCCGGGACCTCGGGCAGGGGGTGAAGGCTTTGTTTTTACCTGCTCCAGGGGATACGGCCGGGAGATGGCCCGGGCCGTGATGGATGCGGGCCGGTCATTCGGACTGCATCCGGCCGGAGAAAGACGGTTTTTGGAATGGATGGATGCTCTTCTGCGGCATGCTTGATTCCGGGTGCGGGGGGAGCTGAGTTATTAATAGCTGCCAGGTATCGGGCAAGGAGGTCTTGGAATATGATCACATATGAAAATGTAGCCAAAATTTTCGGCAGCGGCCCGGAGTCCGTCACCGCGTTAAAGGACATCTCCTTCGAGATTGAAAAGGGCAATCTCGTAATTTTTCTCGGGCCGTCCGGCTGCGGAAAAACCACGCTGCTTCGACTTACCAACCGCCTGATCACACTGAGTCGGGGAACGATTACCGTCAACGGACAGGATGTCATGAAAGCCGACCCGGTTAAACTCCGGCAATCCATGGGGTATGCCATCCAGCAGATCGGGCTGTTTCCCAACAAGACCATTGCGGACAATATTTCAACCGTTCCCCGGCTGCTGGGGTGGGACAGGAATAAGATTAAGGAGCGCGTCGACGAACTGCTGGCGATGGTTCAGCTTGAGCCTGCCGCATTTCGGGATCGTTTTCCCGCGGAGCTTTCCGGCGGCCAGCAGCAGCGGATCGGCGTGGCACGGTGCCTTGCGGCGAACCCGGATATCCTGCTCATGGACGAGCCGTTCGGGGCCATCGACCCGATCAACCGGGAAGAGATTCAAAACGAGTTTCTTCGCCTTCAGCGGAAGCTGAAAAAAACCATTGCCTTTGTTACCCATGATATCCACGAAGCCATCAAGATGGGCGACAAAATCGCCATATTCCAGGATGGAAAACTGGTCCAGTACGACAAGCCGGAAATCATCCTTGCCCAGCCCAAAAACCAGTATATCGCGGATTTCGTGGGGGCGGACCGCGCCCTCAAGGTGCTGGGGCTTCTGCGCGTCGAAGAGGTCATGGACCGAAGTCCTTCCAATGTCGTGGACGGGGATACGCCTGCCGATCAGGCGCTGCGCCTTCTGGAGGACAAAGGGTTCCGGCATCTCGTGGTCCTCCGGCGGGGCCGGGCGATCGGATATGTCCATCCGCGACAGCTGAAGCAGGAAACGTCTCCCGTAAAGGACCTGGCCATTGACTACCCGGTCCGGGTGGATGAAGACATGGCCCTTCGCGATGTCATATCGTTCATGCTGATGCATGACATGCGGGTTCTGGCCGTCATGGACGGGGATGGCAATTTTTCCGGCACCGTGACCTACGACCGGATCCAGAAGCGGATTCTGGAGATGTATGCCGGCGAAGAGGAGAAAAAACCAGCAAAGGATCGGGAATAAGGGGGAGAAACCATGGAAGTGATAAACTACATGGTCAACAATGCAGCCCGGTGCTTCCAGTTGACCCTGGAACATTTGTGGATCGTGGGCGTAGCCTGTACCCTTGCGATCCTGATCGGCGTACCCATCGGTGTTGCCATTACCAGGAGCAAAAGCCTGGCAAGCAAGGTGCTCAACACGGCCAACATATTCATGACCACGCCTTCCATTGCGCTCTTCGGCATCATGATTCCCATTCTTTCGCCTTTCGGCCACGGATTGGGTCAGGTTCCGGCGATCGTCGCCCTGGTCCTTTACAGTCAGCTTCCCATTATCCGGAATACCTACGTGGCGATCATGAATGTCCCCCCGGAGCTTGTGGACGCGGGTAAGGGGCTTGGCATGAGCAGTTGGCGGCGTTTGCGGGAGGTCGAGATTCCCCTGGCGATTCCGGTGATCATCGCCGGTCTGCGGACGGCCGCGGTCATGAGTATCGGAATCGCGGCCATTGCCGCCTATATCGGCGCCGGCGGACTGGGGGTCCTTATCCAGCAGGGAATCGGCCGGGCCTACGCGCCCATGATCCTTTCCGGAGCGATCCTGGTATCGGTTCTGGCTATTTTCGTGGATGGGTTCATGGCGCTGCTGGAACGTCTGGTAACGCCAAAGGGAATCAAGGTGGGCAGGAGGATGCGCCATGGATAATCTGCTGACGAGAGTATACCGGCTGATATTGGTCCTGCTGCTGCTTGCGGCAGGCGTGGCCATTGAGAAAACGGGGCTTCTGGACTACCTGTCGGATCCCTTCGAGCAGGCCTACACCCTGACGCTGATCCGTCAGCATGTCGTGATGGTGGCGGTTGCCATGGTCATGGCTACCGCCCTGGGCGTGACGGTGGGGATCCTGTTCACCCGCGCTTCTCTCAAGCGGTACGCCGGCGTTGTGATGTATATCGTGGGCTTGGGCCAGACCATTCCGTCTCTGGCCGTGCTGGCCATTGTCATGAGTTTCATGGGAATCGGTTTCAAGCCGGCCCTTTTCGCCCTGTTCGTCTATTCCGTGCTGCCGATTGCGCGCAACACCCTTGCGGGGATCAATGCCGTGCCCAACTGGCTGCTGGATGCGGCAAAGGGAATGGGCATGAACAACCGCCAGATCCTGTGGCACGTTGAGCTGCCCAATGCCATGCAGGTCATGCTGACCGGGTTCCGGGTATCCATGGTCATCTGCATCGGCACGGCGGCCCTGGCGTTCCTGATCGGCGCGGGCGGCCTGGGCGAGCATATTTTCATGGGCATCGATCTCATGCGCACGGACAAGCTTCTTGCGGGCGCTCTGCCCACCATTCTGCTGGCCCTTGTGGCCGATTACCTGTGCGAACTGCTTGGATACGTCCTGGTTCCCAGAGGGCTTCGGCTGGAGCAGCAGGAAGCATGACCGGATGACGGTTTTAGAAAAAAACCATTACCAAACAGGAGGTTCACTATGTCATTGTACCGATGGATCACCAACACGTTAGCCATCGCGCTGTGCATGCTTCTTTTCGCCGCCGTGCCGGCGGAAGCGGACAAGCGCATCACCGTGGGGGGAAAAAACTTTACCGAGCAGTACATTCTTGCCAGTTTCGCCAAGATCCTTCTGGAAGAAAACGGCTTCCGGGTCAACATGCGCACCGGCGTCGGCTCATCGGTTGCCCGCCAGGCACTGGAGCACGGACAGATCGATTTGTATTTCGAGTATACCGGCACGGCCTATACGGTATTTCATGACCAGGACGATGCGGATGTCATGAGCGATGCGGACAAGGTCTACGAGTGGGTCAAGGATGCGGACGAGCAGAAAGACCTGGTATGGCTCGATCCCTTGAAATTCAACAATACCTATACCCTGCTCATGCGGGAGCAGGATGCCGAAGAGCTGGGAATCGAATCCATCAGCGATCTTTCCGGGTTTATGAAGGAGAACCCGGGCAGGCTGACCATCGGCGTCAACGCGGAATTCTGGGAGCGCCCGGACGGTTTCAGGCCCCTGATGGAACTCTACGATTTCACGGTTCCACACAGAAGGATCCGTCGCATGGACTCCGGGCTGGTTTATTCCGCTCTCAGGGACGAAAGCGTGGATGTGTCCATGGGTTTTGCCACGGACGGCCGGATTGCGGCGTTCGGTTTTGTCATCCTGGAAGACAACCTGAATTATTTTCCGACCTATAACCCTGCGCCGGTTGTTTACCGGGAAACCCTTGAAGCCTACCCGGAGCTCCGTGAAATCTTCAAGCCCCTTGCTGAAAAGCTGACCACGGAGGATATGCAGGAGCTCAATGCCCGGGTGGATCTGGAAAACGAGGACGAGGAACGGGTCGCCCGGCAGTGGCTGGAAGAAAACGGCTTGATCTGATACGCCCGCAATGATAGACGGACGAAAGCCGGAGAAATGTTTTCTTCGGCTTTTGTTTACAAGCGGGTATTTCCCGGCAATTACCGGAAGGGGCATTCATGTGCGGAATCGTGGCATATTTCGGCGGGGCTGAAAATCCCCTGGCCCGGATTCTGACCGGAATGTGGTCGATTATCTACAGGGCCCCGGATTCCACGGGCGTGGCCATGTTCGGGGATGAAACCAACCCCGTCCGCACCCGCAAGGCGCTCGGGTCGGTTGCGGACCTTGTGGCGGTTTTGAATGAGCGGCCGATGACGATTCGCAGCGGATCGGACCTGGCCGGCCTGCTGGCCGACCCCGCAAATTCCGACGAAGAATTCCGGGAGGCGCGCCGCAGGCTGTTCAGGCTGGAAGGCTTTTCGACGGAGCGAGACGATGAAACAGACGGCCCGGAAAACGCGGATTATCCGGCCTGGGGGGAATTGACCGATCCGGAGCGTAGCCGGTTTCTCGATCCGGGAACCCCCGGCCGCCCCGGACCGGGAGGGGGCATTGCCCTTTATTCCCGAAAAGACCTGCGGCGCACCATCGAGACCCTGATGTTCGAACACGATCTTCCCCCCCTGGTGGTTCGGTCCGTGTTTCACGACTTTTTATCCCGAAGCATCCATGAAGTCGATCCGGCCGGGGAATTTCCCGTCGAGGCTTCCGACGTGCTGGCGGAATTCGATCATCTGTTCGAAGGGGTAACCGATTTCGAGGGGGCGCCCCCCGCCCGGACCGATGAGCAGGCCATGGATCAGCCGGAAGGCGAGCGCTTCCGGCCGGCCGCCAGGCGCCTTTTGTGGCGGGCCTTGCTGAAAAGGCCGATCGCATTGCCCGCGGATTACGATCCGGACGGTGTCAGGCGGCTGTTTTGCTGCCTGGACAGCCTCGTGATCAGCCGGGTTTTTTCGCATCCCCATCTCGACGAATGGCTCCACCGGGAGATGGCGGCCTTGTTTCAGCAGTCTGGCACCCCTGTTCCGGTGCCCTGGCAGACGCTTTACCGGGCGGAAAGGGCTGTAAATGTCTACGGTATGGCGGCCGCCGCCGCATACCGGGTTCTGCTCCGGGAAACAGCCGGTGCGGCCGGCGTTTCCCATCAGCAGGAAGTGCCCGGGCGAACCGATCCAAAACATCTTGCCATGCTGGCCCAGCCGGTTGTGGCCCATGGGCGATGGGCCCTGCAGTCCCAGGTGACCCTCCGGAATACCCATCCGTTCGTTGATCAAAAGCGCGTGCGATGCGCCTGCATCAACGGGCAGTTCAGTTCCGAGGTGGAGGCGCGCGTACACCGTTTTTTGACCAAGGTGGCCGGTGTTTCCCTCAGGAGTGAAAATTCCACCGAATATTTCGCCCAGTTGTGGGGATACTACGCCCGCGTGCTGTGGGAAGAAAAAAACCGCAACGAATCGATCCGTCAGCAGGTAAGCCTGGGTCTTGACGACCTGGCGGCCGGCAGCCACAACATCGACTACCAGGTTTTTTACCGGCT
>Ga0207421_10007460_pt1 | contig 11632 bp, 5 predicted proteins | sample SodLakKL_010_SED_4_FD_187542 | JGI IMG/M metagenome (GOLD analysis project Ga0207421, IMG submission 187542) | Alkaline sediment microbial communities from Lake Tanatar, Kulunda Steppe, Russia - 8KL_010_SED (SPAdes) (version 2) | ecosystem: Environmental > Aquatic > Non-marine Saline and... | reverse complement strand
CCAGTACTTGCCCATCTCGGCAAATTCTCCGAATCCAACGATACAATCGCCCGTCCAGTCCAGCTCAGGCCTGTAATCTTCAACACAGCCGCGAATACCGCTGTCATCAAAAACTATCTCGGCGACTTCCAGATTGGTCAGTGCATAATTGTAAATCTTGACATCGTCAATTACGCCGTTAAAGACGCCGTAGATTTCATCGGGCTCGGTAACATTAAGCCCGCCGAGCAGCAACTCTGCAGCAGTGCCGTCATCAAGTACAAAATTCGGTTGAACACTGTCCAGGCTCCCATTGCGATACAGCGCCGCACCGTCATCGTCGAAGGTAAAGGCAAAATGAACCCACTCGCCGATAGCCGGAGCATCTGTCGAAATACCGTCGCCAGCCCAGGAATTGACAATGATATTATCCCCGGCAGGATTAATCTGCCAATACCATTCGGCTACCTGCGTCAGCTCTTCAGGATCCTCGGGATCCTCAACATAACCACGCTTGGAAACAATGCCCTGATAACCGGCTTCGGTCGGGTCCGGATCATCCGGGCCGTCCCAGAGCATCCATAGGGCTATCGTCATTTCATCGTTGAGCTCAGCCGGAGAATCTGTCCCTGCACGAGCGACAGCATCCGGGTAAGCGGCCAGGTCAAGTCCTTCGCCGACCATCGCATCTACAAAAGCGGCATCTGACGGAACAACCTCGGGGACGGCATGGCGGTCGTCGACGCTGTCGAGATACTCGCCGCCGACAAAGTCTTCCAAATCAAGCGTCCAGTGAGCAATCTTACTTCCGACGACCAGCTTAGCCGTATCAGAAGTCAGCTCGAAGCTGCCCCCTGTCGAGTCAAAGCTGACCACGCAGTAGTAATATCCGGCATCGGCTTGCTGAATGTTGGTCAGCGAAAGAACGCTCGAATCCTCGCCGCTAAGCTCAAAATCAGTTTCAGGCTCGGCGACCGGGGTTGCCGACCAGTACCACTGATAGCTGCTGATAGTGTACTCAGGGTCTTCGAGCTCAACCTGGACCTCGAATTCGGCATTCTCGCCAACAGAGGCGCGCTGCAACTGCGGCTGCTCTGTGATGCTCGCCGGCACCGTCCGATAAACCGCCATATTGGCGCCCCATGCATAGTTATCTTCATCCCATGTGTTGTGGCGGATGAAAAAATACATATCGCCTAACCCACTGACATCTTCTCCTGTGGTGAACTCGAAAGAGACATCATTGGCCTGGCCGCCGGTAAATTCGCTTATCCAGCCCCATTGCAACTCCCCGAGATTGGCAAATTCAAAGTTTCCTCGTGTGCCGAGATAATTTAGCCACGGGTCGTCGTCTGTATCTGCAAGCCCGTAAAGCAATGGCGGGTTGTGGCCGAGCCAACTAGACCGCCTAGCAACAATGAAATCAACGGTATAAGTCGTATTGGGACTCCACTCGACGCCGGTCGGGATATACATATGTTTCTCGCCCCAGTGACGAAGGTTCCAGAGATTATCACCGGCTACAATATCCTCCAGGGCCCCGGCAAAATTTGTTACATCGGTCTCTATAACAGTGCCACCGGCAAAACCTCCGTCGGCTTCCCACTGGTCCAGGCTTTCCCACTGATACTCCCATACAAGAGCCCGCCCGGCCGAAGCAAGCTGCGGAAATACCAGCATACCTGCCAGAAAAACAAACACTATTAAACTGGTTTTACAAAAAAGCTTCATCTTAATTACTCCTCAAATAAAATTATCATTTTCAAGTCAATTTGGTCCGTTCTATCAATCTTGTAATAAGCATTTGTCATAGACTTACTCCTCGAACCATCCGTAGAAACCGCTTTCCAGCCATTCACCAACCAGCACTGCAAGATCGCGCGTATCGATTACGCAATCCTCGTAAAGGTCAAGAAATGCAGGCGGCGGGTCGGCACAGACAATTTGACCGGTAACATCCGTATAGGTCTGACCGATACTAATCGCATCAAGTTCATAGTTATACACACGGACTTCGTCCATCGCACCGTTAAAGTATTCGATGGTGCCGTTGTTATCGACGCCGCCAAGATGGAACTCCTGAACAGGTGAACCGAAGAAGAAAGTATTCTCACCAGCCAGTTCGCCGTTTACATAAACGCGGCCTGTCTGGTCGCCGTCATAAGTGGCAACCACATACTGCCACTGACCGTCGGCTTCAACGGCGTCTTCCACTCTGACAGACGACTCCGCAGGCGGTGAACCGAATACAAGGTCGCCGTCGTTCACGGCAAAACGCATATAACTGGTAGCGGTAGCGCCCCAGCCGGCACCGTGCTCCTGCTGGTTGACAATCATTTGCCAGCTTGGAGCGTCTTCGCTGCCGTCCCAGTTAATCCAGGCGCTGACGGTGAACATTCCGGTCATCTCTGCAAAATCATACGGGTCGGTGCCATCGGGCTGTTGTGCCCAGCCTTGCTCTTCTGCCATCGGGACCGCGTCGTCTCCGACAATGCCGTCAATCCAGTCAGGATCATCAAAGATGCCTGCCCAAAGCTCGAGGTCGTATCCTTCACCGGACTGGTCAAGATATTCGAACCAGTCATAATCGGCCTCGTCCAGCGTCCAGTGGGCTTTGAGCCTCTTGACGCCAAGAGTAGCGGTGTTACTGACCGCGGGAATGCCGTTGCCGCCAGGACTTATTACGCAGTAGTAGTATCCCTCGTCGGGGTCTGTCTGAATATTATCAACTACAAGTGAGTTGGAGTCTGTGCCTACGGCAGCGTCCGTATCAGGTGTGATAGTATCGTCATCCGAGCGATACCATTGATAGCTCAAAGTAACACCAGGGTCACCTAAGGCTTCAACGCTGAACTCTGCGCTTTCGCCGGGGAAAGCAGCCTGGTCTTGGGGATGCTCGACAACAGTTACATCAGCCAGCTCGAAATAAAGCTCATTAAAAGCTTCTTCATCAAGGGCATGGTTGTAGATACGAACATCGTCAATAGCACCGTTGAATGCCCCAATAGCTTCACCATCGAGGTCCCGAAGACAACCGATGACCAGTATCGAATCAGGATTTCCAAGCACAAAACCTGACTCCTCACCAACCAGCAAGCCGTTAAAGAACATCTTTGCCCCGTCTTCATCGACACTAAAACCAAGATGAACCCATTGATCCGTTGCCGGAGGATCAATCTCTATGCCACTACCGGCCCAGCTATTAATATTAAGACTATCGCCGGCTGGATTGATTTGCATCCAGAACTCGGCCACTTGGGAGCCCTCGAGCTGACTGCGCTTTGAGATAATGCCCTGCCATTCATTATTGGCGCCGTCCCAATTAACCCAGGCAGAGACACTCATCTGGCCGGTAATTTCGGCAGGCGACTGGGTTCCTGCATGCGCGGCGCGACCACCAATAGCATCTACCGCCAGTGCATCACCGAGAACGCCATCTACAAATACGACGCTTGCGGGGTCATAAGCATAGGCATCGCGCTCTTCGTCGCTACTGTCCAGATGCACACCGTCAACAAAGTCGGCCGCGTCAAAGGTCCAGTAGCCAACTTTACGGCGAATACCCAGCGTCGCCATATCGGAATAAAGGTAACCCGTATTGCCAAAGCCGTCATCAACAATAACCTCGCAGTAGTAATATCCTTCATCGGGGTCAACCTGAACATTTTCAATCGTTACCGAGTTAGCATCCTGGCCGATTGGTGCATCAATTTCTGTGTCAATTTCCCCGTCAGCCGACCAATACCACTGATATTCGAGGGTCATATTATTTGGATCTGCTTCAATCCAGAACTCGGCGTCTTCGCCTGCATCCCGAACCAGAGACTGCGGCTGAGTAATTATCTCGGCCAGCAGGTCAACTTCCAATGTCGCAACGGCGGAGTTAATCACAATCTCATCAACGCCGTCGTCGAAAGTCACTTCACAATAATAATCTCCGGCATCGGCGCCCTGAACGGCAGCAATAAACAGCGTATCTGACTCTTCGCCGGCCAGAGGTTCATCGTTATAGTACCACTGATAGCTGATTGTATAAGCCTCATCAGCAACTGCACCAACTGCGAATTCCACCGGGTCGCCCAGAACTACTTCCTGCGATTCGGGATTGGCAGTTAAAGCGACAGGCAGCAGGCCAAGGTAAACATTGTCCACTACATAAGGTTCGTCCCATGAGATATTCCTGAAATACACCCTAACATCGCTACCTTCGACGGTCCCAACAGGAAAGTCCACAGGGTGGATATAATACTCGAATTCCATGTCTTGAGTCCATTCATCGAGCTCTCCGCCGGGATGGATGCCTTCCAGATTGTTCACTACATCCCAGACAACGCTGAAAACTTCACCATCGTCCACAGCAAATTCCGTTTCCTTGACCGATGCATTGCCGGGTAAATCAGTAGCATTAAATCTCAACACAAAGGTGTCCCCATATGTCCAGCCAGAATTTTCAACCACCTGGTGAAATTCTCCAGTTACCCATCGACAGTGTGCTGCCTGGTTGCCAATGGGACCGGGCACTTCCGCGTCTCCGCCTTCTCCTTCCGGCGGCCTCTGTGTCAGATGCATCTCTCCGTCGCCGCGATCCGACCACCAGTTCGGAACAGCATATCTTCCATAGTCCGTTATCACTGGCTCCTCGAACCCCGGATTCTGGATGAGATTGTCCGCTTGTGACAGCGCCGGAACTACCAGCATAGCTGCCAGAAAAACAAACACTATTAAATTAGTTTTACAAAAAAGCTTCATCTTGATTACTCCTCAATTAATAAATAATAAAACAATCATTTTAACATTTGCTCCGGCCCCGGCCGAAATGGCTATAAATCTATCTAAATATCGGCAGGACAAGAGGTCCAACAGAAAATCACCCTCGTCATTGCATAAGCGTCCTCCTTAAACAAAACTACACTCAATTCATATCACCCATATTCTCCTATATAGCGTCGGCTATTTATAATAGCCTCTAAAGCGTTAAACCGCCGTTTTCACAGTTTTATTGAGCTCAAAAAAACATCTGAGTTTTAATCACTCATACCGTCTCATCCAATCAGGAGCATTCCTATTCCAGTATCTGTCCCGCGTCCAAACGTTTTGGGTATCAAATCCGCGATGCCACTTAAATGTCCACATCTCCTTGAACCCCACGCTTCTAACGGCCCCGTCCAGAAATAACATGTTCTGGCTGCCTCCGTGACGGTTCTGTATAAATCTCCACATACGACCTCGAGGATAGCCACGATCATCATCTGGGTTCCATGCCAAATCGGGATAATCAGGCGGCATATCATCGTCAAGAGGCGTGCCTTCGGTCCATACAGCATCGGTCAAGTGAGGGATGTTGTCCGCGCCGCGAACATCCATTCTGCGCCAGAAATATGCTTCATCACGACCTGCAGGGGGTTGGCGAGGGTCAGCAAGCCAGCCGTTAAAGCCATAACTTCCCCAAAGGTCATCCTCCCAACGCCCCGGTATATATCCCCATGCGGCGAAAGGTTCCTTGCCGAGGCCTGGCCCGGGTATTCTACCCTCCCCCGAGCCATCCAATTCAAAACGCCTCTCTTCTGCGGTCGGGCAGGCGCGAACATCGTCAACTTCACCTACATAAGCACTTGTCGCCTCCTGCCAAGTAACACCTTTATCTACATGTCCCTCACCCAGATATCCTTCCCAGAAGCGACCGTCATAGTCAGCGCCATAGGCGGCCAGAGCAATTCCCCACTGTCGCAGATTACTCTGACAGACTGTGTTTCTTGCTATCTGTCTTGCACGGTTTAAGGCAGGCATCAAGATAGCCAGAAGCAATGCGATAATCGAGATTACCACAAGCAACTCTATCAATGTAAAGCCTTTTTTACGCATCTTTTGTTCCTTTCATGAGCGACTTTTGATAAGCTGCAAATCGCACAATACCGGCTTTTTTCCAACTTTCTTGTATTATAACATATCCGCCACCGAAAAAACGCAATCTTGTGCAAAAACACCGCACTTTTGGGAAATCCCCTTGTCACTCATACCGTCTCATCCAATCAGGAGCATTCCTATTCCAGTATCTGTCCCGCGTCCAAACGTTTTGGGTATCAAATCCGCGATGCCAGCGGAAAGTCCACAGTTCCCTGAACTCAACACTTCTGACAGATAGGTCCAGAAACGCCATATTCTGGCTTCCGTTGTGTCTATCCTGCACAAAGCGAACCATATGCCCTTCCCCGCCGGTGCTGTTCTGCCCACTCGTGGTCACATCATTGCCGGGGTGAAAATCGCGGGTTGGCGGTGGGCTGTCATCATCCTTGGGAGTCCCGCCGACCCAGTAAGACTCTGTAACGAGCGGAATTCTGTCGCCGCCGCGAACATCGGCACGACGCCAGAAATTAGCCACATCTCTTCCATCAGGGCCTGTCCCGCCTCCCAGATCCGGCCTGTCCTCAAGCCAGGCATTAAAACCATAGCTGCCCCATGCGCCGTGGCCGACCCAGGCTGCAAACGGGCGATTTCCGAAGCCACGCCCGGGCTCTCCGTCGTGTGTCCAAATTCCACGCTCTTCGTCCCGAACAAGGTTAGCGATGGGGTCGGTAGCAGTCGGGCAGGCGCGAATTTCATCAACTTCTCCGGTATAGCGCCCCATTGCCCTCATCCAGAAATTATCCGGCAGATACTCGGCACTAGCCGTCCAGCCCTGCCAGATTCGACTATCCGAGTCGGCGGTGTATGCGCCCATAGCAATCGTCCACTGTCGCAGATTACTCTGGCAGACTGTGTTTCTTGCTATCTCTCTTGCCCGGTTCAAGGCAGGCATCAAGATAGCCAGAAGCAATGCGATAATCGAGATTACCACAAGCAACTCAATCAATGTAAAGCCTTTTTTACGCATCTTTTGTTCCTTTCATAAGCGTATTTTGATAAGCTGCAAGTCGCAGAATACCGTCTCTTTTTCCAACCTAATTGTATTATAACATATCCACCGCCGGAAAAAACGCAATCTTGGGAAAAAAAACCGCAATTTTGGGAAATTCTATTATCGTTCGAACGCCTCAATGTAAAGCCTTTTTACGCATCTTTTTGCCCTTAAATAAAGCTTTTACGATGACTGGCAAAGTCCTTGTTCATCTGGTCAGGAGACACCCATTGTTCCCTCAAACAAATGCATATTAGCATGTTCAGAACGCAGATAAAACGCTATTTTACGCAAAAATCACAATTTCAGGAGGGTCACATAAGCCGTATGACTTTTTTCTCGGTACGGCTGCCACATTTGCTTGTGACTGCTCGTATCTTTACAAGGTTTATTCTGATGGAAAGGTCCATCCGTGTTCCGATCCTGCACACTTAGAAATTGCCGGACGGCGGCCTAGGCCGCCGTTGGCCAGGCGTTAACCGAACCTACTCAACCGGATACAAACCACTGTTGAGCCATGTGGTCGCAAACACAGCAAAATCAGCCAGGCCAACCTGGCAGTCACCGGTGACATCGAGCCTCGGGTCCACCTCATACGGATACAGACAAACCGGCGTCTCACTGACGGTATAGTACATATCCGCAACCGCCACAGGGTCTTTGGCATAGTTGTATATCCTGATGTCATCCATCACACCGTTAAAGGCACTCACTATCTGACCGGCTGAATCAACCCTCAGTCCGCCGAGCACCAACTGTGAGACAGTGTTGTCAAGTTCAAAGGCAGGCTGATCAGCGTCCAGCAAGCCGTTGCGATAAAGATTTGCACCGTTCGGCGTTACAGTAATCACCAGATGCGTCCATTCATCCTCAACTGGTGGTGTAGTCTCAAGCGACTCACCCGCCCATGAGTTTGCGTTCATTAGATCTCCGTCCGGGTTAATCTGCCACCACCAATCGGCCACCTGACTGCCGCCATAGTAGTCCCGTTTTGAGATTATGCCCTGATGTTCGCCGTTGGCGCCTGCCCACTTGACCCAGACCGAGAGCGTCATCTCATCGGTGAACTGCACCGGGGACTGCGTCCCGGCCGTGGCTGCCGCCAGCGGTTCAACCGTCAAATCCAGCCCTTCGTTGGTCTTGGCCGGATCGACGCCGTCAACAAAGGATGTCGCTTCCGGGACAACATGCGGGACAGCATGACGCTCATGGCCGCTGCTATCCAAGTATTGGCCGTCCTGGAAATCAGCCCAATCCAGCGTCCAGTAGGCAACTTTCCGGCGGATACCAAGTGTTGCCATATCGGAATAAAGGTAACCCGTGTTCCCGTCGCCGTCATCAACAAAAACTTCGCAGTAGTAATATCCTTCATCGGGGTCAACCTGAGCATTTTCAATCGTTACCGAGTTAGCATCCTGGCCGATTGGGGCATCAATTTCTGTGTCAATTTCCCCGTCAGCCGACCAGTACCACTGATATTCTAGGCTCACACCTGGGTCATGGTCGATGTTGAAAGAGAACTCGGCGGTTTCACCGGCATCAAGCACCAGCGACTCAGGCTGGCTAGTAACAAACCAAGCGGCGTCGCTAACCGTGATATTACCCACTGTATAGTTACACCATTGGTTGTTGCCCCAGGTCCCGACAGCCAGGGTTTTTCCGTCAGCGTCTGCATCTGCAATAAAACTTACTTCAAAATCCTGGAAGCCATTTTTTTCAACCGGCACAATCACTTGTTCCAGCACTCGAAAATAGCCGAACTCACCATCATCGACATTATGACTCCAGTCTTCAACATAGTACCCCAACTGGAATGCATGCTGGCGCCATTCGCCGTCATCCTTACCTCTATGGTTTGTTGCAGAGAATGTGGCTGCATAAATGCCGCTTGTGATTGTGACATCGGTCTCTCGGTTCATCCAAAGATTACCGCGATTTTCCTCGCCCCACCACGAGTTCATCTGAATACCCGTGCCAATTACGCCAATACTATCAGGGCAGGCTGCATCCCAGGGCGTAGCGTCCTGCATATCATCTTCCCAAATCGCATCCGCCTTAGAAACAGAGCCAATTGACAGAAACACAACACACACTGCTAAAAGAAATCGTTTTATATTCATAACAAAATATCCAAAATAGATTAACAATTATTTGCGACAACATTACTACTGGGCTAAATTATTCTTTTTTATTCAGCCTCCACAATAAGTTAAAATTACATTGATTTAGCAAACTTTTTATACAATATCAAACTACTATTGAAATAAGCCTTTCGAACCGCCTCCAATCATCAACGGTTAGCATCAAAACCGCGTTAGACTTTCAACTACGGACAATAATGATCCGGATACAATCCACATGTAAGCCAGTTCTCAATAAAGAATGCCAAATCCTCAAGACCAACACGACAATTTGGCAAATCGCCGTTTACCCCTCCCCCGGCAACATCAAATTGTAGATCCACTCCATAAGGATTCAGGCAAAGCTGGTCCCCGGTAACGGCATGATAAAGCTCAGCTATCTCAAGATGATCCAGAACATAGTCATAAATGCGCACATCATCTATAATGCCGTTGAAGGGGTTGACGATAATGCCTTGATCGTTGACACGCAGCCCGCCAATTAGCAACTGCGATTCGGTATTGCCAAGCACAAAGTCCGGCTGGACGGAATCTTTCAATCCGTTGTGATACAATTTTGCCCCTTCTGGCCCGACAGTAACCGCCAGATGCGTCCATTCATCCTCAACTGGTGGTGTAGTCTCAAGCGACTCACCCGCCCAGGAGTTTGCGTTCATTAGATCTCCGTCCGGGTTAATCTGCCACCACCAATCGGCCACCTGACTTCCGTCATAATAGTCCCGTTTTGAGATTATGCCCTGATGTTCGCCGTTAGCGCCGGCCCACTTGACCCAGACCGAGAGCGTCATCTCTGCCGTCAAAGCAGCCGGGGATTGCGTGCCGGCCCGAGCGGCGGCCCCCGGGAAGGATGCCAGGTCGAGTCCCTGGCCAGTCACATCGGGATTGGCGCCGGGGACAAAAGCCATATCCTCCGGCGGGATATCCGGGTCTGCATGTCGCTGGTTGCCGCTGATGTCCTGGTATTGATCATCAACAAAATGCGATTGGCACAACGGCCAGTGGGCCACCGGACGCCGGATCCTAAGCGATGCAGCCGGTGTCAAAATCACAATGTCTTGGTCATTATCCGTGATCGTCACATGGCAATAATAGTAACCTTCATCATCAGTCCCGACATCGGTGAAGCTCAACAAAGATTCATTCTCTGAGTAAAGCAGTTGATCAACACTCGGTTCCGGCACATTATCTTCGGATTTATACCATTGGTATGTAACCTGCGAATACGCATCATCGACTCCCACGGAAAACTTCACCTCAGCTCCGGGTTCGACCCTGACACTGTCCGGCAACTTTGAAAGATACAGATCTGTCGGCATCAGGCCAAACGGCTGGGTATAACTATATCCCTGCTCACCAGTCAAACGAGCACGGATGTAATTGACATTGTCAGCCAGTGCATATCTGTCAAAAACAGGTCCCGCACCAACCTGTTGGCCATTCGCTATCCAATCGATAGAGTCATAGTCGGACGCATCAATAGCTATCGTGCGGTCGTCCTGAATATTAATCGCATCAATCACAGGAACAGAACCGTCCTGCTCGGGACTGTAACAAAAATAGAACTGTCCGTTTTCCATTGCCTCGCTTACAGCCGCTTCGGACAACTCTTCCAGTAAAAACACATTCCAGTTTCGAGCAACATGGTAGTCTCTATGTGTGTCGTCATTGGAATAACCCCAGACAGGGCGATCCGGCATCGTTTCAGTCAAAATGTCGTCCCACAATTTTCTGTCGCGAGGATGTCTGTCGCCTTGGTTGTAGACTTCAATACCGACCAGGTGAGAGTAATTGTGGTACAAATCAAGATATTGCTGGACTGTCCAGTCATACTGACCGGGATGGAACATCACGGCCAATCCATCCCTGTTTCCAATTTCTATTATTGCCTGTTCAGCGTCAGTTTGGTCAGGATCGCCGTAATCATTGAAATAACTTCCGATATGATGCGGACGGCTGATTTCATTACCTTCAATGGCGACCATCCCCAGAACATCGGGATCGAGAGGATAGTCCGGATCTTCTTCGTAGTCTGTCCACGGCCATGTCGGCTCCGGCGTCGGATAGTCGGCCCACCACCCCGCTGTGTCATGATCGGTGATTGAAAGAATCGTATAGCCCCGGTCATAGTAGTCATAAATCAGCTCAGAGGGTGTATGATGTCCGTCACTTTCGGTCGTGTGACTGTGCAGGTTAGCACGGTGTCTGCCAAAAGTATCCCAATTCACATTCTCATAAGGGTTGATTATTGTATTGCTTGAGACCGCCACTGCGTATTGCAGACCAATCATCACGGCAGTCAATAAAATCTGGGTTGTTTTCGATTTCATGTAATCCTCTCTGAAAATTCAATATTGGCCGAATCACGCATTAAACCCATTTTTTCGATTATTTTGGGCTCTTCCGAATAATTCATTATCAATCAGCCCCGCCCCTGTTCCGTCGCCGAGACGAAAGGCCAGCATACATCCTAAAGTCATATTAGAAGTTTTCATCTCGATACCTCCTGCCAAAATAAACAAAAAACCTTCTGTAAAATCCACAAACCTATATTAAACAATGACTTACAGTCATTAAAAACTTTCAATTTCCTCCATTTCGGTTATAATGTAAGTTGTTT
>Ga0207421_10007458_pt1 | contig 11633 bp, 11 predicted proteins | sample SodLakKL_010_SED_4_FD_187542 | JGI IMG/M metagenome (GOLD analysis project Ga0207421, IMG submission 187542) | Alkaline sediment microbial communities from Lake Tanatar, Kulunda Steppe, Russia - 8KL_010_SED (SPAdes) (version 2) | ecosystem: Environmental > Aquatic > Non-marine Saline and... | reverse complement strand
GTAAATATCTTGTCTAATATTCTCTACTTTTAGACATTTGTTATCTTTACGTGAAAGAAAATTTTTAAATAACTCCTCTTCTTTTATAGTGTTAGATGACTATGAACGCTATAAGAAAAGAGATAGAGGCGTGGATTGACTACAAGAGAAATTTCAAGCAGAACAGAGAAAAGATTCTTACTGGGAGATGTACTGGGAATGAAGAGTTCGCTGAGATAAGTTCAGAAGGCACTCCTATGTGTCGAGCTTTTGATATGATGTGCAATCAGTGCCCTCTCTACAAGAATGTTTGTGATATACAGGATGGGAATATGCCGATACAATTCGTTATCGATATGGAGAAGCAGGCATTAATGAGTGGTTTGACCAAAAGAGCGTATTCTATGGTTCTCACCAAGATAGACGGGATAATCAATTACTTGGAGAGATTATTGAGGGCCCAGGGTGAATATGACAGAGATGTCAGTTATGAAGCATATTATATGCAACAGAAGGTCGCTGAAGAACAAGAGAAGGAAGATGAGGAGAGACGAGAGAAAGAGCGACAGCAGGAAGAGTTAACAGAAGAGCAACCACAACAGCAACCACAACAACCTCAACAACCTCAACAGCAGATGGAAGAGTCACCGACAGAGCAAACCCAGGAAGAGCAGGAGCAGGTAGAAGATGAAGAGGAGGAGACAGAGAGCGGAAGTAGTGATACAGAAGAAAAGCCGCAAGAGAGTGAAGAAGGTTCAAAGAGCAAGGAAGTCTTGAATGAAGAGGATATAAACTTTGACTGAGTGATATAAGTGTTACCAGATTTCCTCAAGAGAGATGAAGATGATGAACCCAGCACATCGCCTGTCACTCCAGAAGAGGCGGCTGGGTATTACTGGGCTGAGGATGAAGTCGGTGATGTGGTGATGGTCTACGTGAACTCGTATCAAGGAGAGGTCAGTATCAAAGATTTGGGCAAAGAACGTGTTTATCATTCATTCGGCGATATCAAGCTCATAGAGAAGGTTGATTTCCCTGATGATTATGATGAGTTGGAGACAGAGGACAGGGTTGAAGAGGCAACTTTCACTAGGCGAAAGTTACAGACACTTTATACTGGTATAATAGCCGCTTTTACTATTACGATTGCTCTCGTGTGGTTATTACCACGTTCGTGGTTATTGCCGACTACATTTGTCGGTACGACCATCACAACTATCACAAATGTCGTAATTATGCTCATCACAATCGGTTTGTGGAAGTGGAAGATATTTGCAGAGGAGAAAGTTGGGCCTTCTGTAGATTATCTCAGCGATACTATGGATAAGTTCGAGGATGCTGGGATGACGGTAGAGAAGATATCGGATTTCGAGCCGATACTCGTGGCTATCGCTGAAGGTATTGGTTCGATGGATGAAGATGAAATTGATAGTGCAGCTGTCGCTATACACCAGTTCTTTGATGGACTGAGTGATATAAACGATGCTGAAGGATTGGATTTGGAAAATTCAAATGTGGACGAGTCTTTAGAGAATTGGTATGAAGGAGATGAATCTCAAGGAGAATGATATTATGGAAGAAGTAGAGGAAGAAGTAGAGGAAGAAGAATATTTGGGTAGTAAGGTGAAGGTGCAGATAACAGATGAAGGTGGAGTCTTTATACCTCCTGAATATGTTAGTGAGATAGAGATGTTGGATTTGGAAGACAGAAAGGTGCCGAGGGTCACGGTTAGTGAGCCTATAATGGTCGTGGGATTTAAGTGCGTCAAATGTGGTCACGAGTGGATTCCTAAGACTCCAGACCCAGTTGTTTGTGCTGCTTGTAAAAATCCCAATTGGAGAGGTTAAGGTTGGGTTCTGGTGGCACGAACGCTGAAAGAGAGCTAAGGTCTATACTGAAAGGAGATGAAGCGATTATAGAAGAGGAGACCAAATCCGTGCCCGATGAGCGGGTTGAGTATTACTATTCTCTCACCGAGAATCCTTTTTTGACACTCAGAGGTGCTGGTAGCCTTGGGATAGACGTAGTTGCTATGCGCGGTTCTTTGACTTTACCTATCGAGGTCAAGACTACGAAGAACAAATATGATAAAGTGTATTTTAACGATGATGACGAAGAACAGTATCAGTGGATGGTGAATGAGTCGAATGAGAAGGAGATAGCGAGTTTTTATGGTTATCGTAGGTCTGGATATCGTGGGGAGAGGTGGAGAGTGTATCGAGTTCCTTCACCTATGAGCGCTCTCAACTTTGGATTTCTTCCTCTTTTGTCAGAAACTCCTACGAAGCACAAGATAGAGTGGGAAGACGGTATGCCTCTTTCTTATTTTATTGAAGAGATAGAGGGTTACGGAAAGGTAAATATTATATATGACAGTCCTGTTAGAGTGGTTGGAAATGAAAGTTGACTTGCCGAAAATTGAAGATGAAGATGAGGCTTTTGAGTGGGCTAAGAAGCAATTTCCTGTGCCAACTCCGTATTCTGACGAGCACGATATGTATTTCATATCTGTTTCGAGGATGGTGACGCTTATATCGGGTCATCGGAAATTGTTTATGGAAGGAGATGGCGGATATCTCGAGGAAAAATTAAGTCTCTGAAGTATGTGAACTTTGCGAAGTATGTGAACTTTGCGAAGTATGTGAAGAATGAAGGAAGAAGGTGTATATGATGGAAGAAAATGTGAATGAAAAAGGAAAGGTAGGTATCTCTACTCATCACGATGCTGATGGTGTTACGAGTGCTGTTTTGTTTATGAAGGCTATGGATTTGGATATATCGGATGTGGATTTGTATTTTCCTGAGGAGTTCGGTGATTACAGACCTCAGGACAAATATATATTCGATATGACTCCAAAAGAAGGTTATGAAGGTATTTGTTTCGACCACCATGACCAGCACTCAGATGATAATAGTTATACTTTGAAGTTTGGGAATGTACCCACGTCACGGTTGGTATATGATGAGTACGATGGTATACCAGAGCAGGATAAGTGGAAGGTTGCAGTTGGTTGTGTTGGAGATAGTTCTACACATAGCATACCTAATGAAGTGTTGGGTGATGAAAGTAGGTTAGAGGATGTTCATACTGCTATCTGGGAAGATTGGGATGAAGATGAACTTCAGACCAATCCTATGGTCGCTTATAAGTTACTCCCGTCGCCGATTAACGCTGCGTGCCGTGTGGGCAATTCAAAGGAATCGTTGATGAAGCTCTTTTATGCCAAAAGACCGACAGATTTGATATATGATGAGGAGTTGGATTCGTACAAGAAAGTGGTTAGGGATGAGGTTTCTGATGTTATCAAGAACTCTGGAAAAGATGGGCGAAGGAAGTTAATATTCCCTGGAGATGGGAATATTGGAGTATTTGTTTATTCGAGTGAGTACAGGATATCGGGTATAATATCTTCTAAACTCTATTCTATATTCGATGATAATGAAGACCGAACTATCATATCCATAAATGTTAGTAGAGGGGAGAATGGAAAGGGTAGTATAAGGAGTGATAGAACTGGTTATGTCGCTGAGAAGTTGAGGGAGTCTGGAATTAAAGCGAGAGGACACGCTATGGCGGCTGGAGTTAGCTTGAATGGTGTACCAGTTAATTATTTAGTCGATGTTGTGAGACAGATGTAGGTGTGTTGTCGTGAAATTCCGCCTCGTCACGACTGAAAAAACTGGTCGCATCGTTAAGATGTTTGCACTTGGTGAGGATGGAGAGAAATATCTGATAAATGTAGACGATTTTTACCCATATTTCTTCATAAGTGAAGCTGACTACAGAATGGATGAACCGTTTTTGAGGTACAAAGAGAGAAAAGGTGAGATAGAAGATATTGACGAGGGTTACGAAGCGATTTTGGATGAAGATTTGGTAAAGATTACTGTGGATGAACCGTCAACTGTCAAGGACATCAAAATAAGGTATGATAATAACGATGATTCTGATGGCACTTGGGAAGCTAATGTTCCATATACACGACGTTTTATGATAGATAATGACTTAAAGGACTTTTTTGAGATTGATGACAGTTTGATTAGTGGTAATGAGATTCGAGTTCTCTCAGATGATGTGAGTTCGATAGATGATGTAAGTGATTGGGATATTGAAGAGACGGTGATGGCATATGACATCGAGACAGAAACACCCGTCAGTTCGAGTAGTCCTCAGAGTCCTATCATATCGATAGCTGCTAAAATATTCGGTGATGATACGCTTCATACTTTCATTCTTGCTCCTGAACGTGATTTCGATGGCGAGTGTGATGTTGTTAAGACCGAGTGGGTTGATGAAGAGAACGACGGCGACGTTTATGAGTGGGTGAAGAGGTATTATAAGGAAGAAGAATTGCTTTTGGAAGAATTTTGTGATTTTGTTAGTGATGTTAGCCCAGATGTGCTCGCTGGTTACAACAACCATAATTTCGATAATCCTGTTACTCTGGGAAGGATGGAAAAGAATGGTGTAAAGAGTCATAAATTGTCACCGATGGACTTGTTCTCTGGTGGGCGTAGAAGTAGAATAAAGGGTGTGATAAACGCTGATATACAGCAGATTTGGATGTTTTCTCAGGCTAGTGAGACGAGATATGAGACGCTTGAAGAGGTTGCTGATGTTGAAGCGAATTATACCGTTCCTAAGGAGAAGAGGGAGGAGTTGAAAGACAATTTCCGTGATGGCAACTATGATTTTATTGCTGATTATAACAATTACGACGTGGTCGCTCTCGAGGAGATTAATGAAGTCGATTGGACTGTTGATTCTCTAAGGAATTATATGCGCGAGTTGGGGATTGAAGAGTACACTTTGGCGACAGAAACTCAAAAACAATTGATTAACGTTCTATATGTTGCTAGGGAAGATGAAAAGATACCGACCCAGTCGAGAGAGGAGAAGTCAGGTTTTACTGGTGGTTATGTTTATCCCCCTACACCTGGCAAACACAAATATTCTGGCGTTTTCGACCTAAGTAAAATCTATCCTACCGTGATGTATGATGGTAATATCTCGTACGAGACTTTGGTTCGTGATGGTTCTGATGATGGACTTGAGATGCCCAACGGAACTCGATTCAGACAGGATGAACAGGGTATTCTCCCAAGAGTTCTTGAACATATGTTCGATATGAGGGAGTACTATGAGAAGCGGATGGATGAAGCGGATACGCATAGGGAGTATGAGAGGTGGTATAACAAGAGGCAGACGGTGAAGATAAGCACAAATTCACTCTATGGTGTTATGACCAACTCCGCCTTCCCACTCTTCTCAGAAGATGTCGCTCGCACGATTACGTATTTAGCAAGGCAGTGCCTCCATAAGTGTGCTGACGTTTTGACAGAGTATGGTTATGACATAATTTATGGAGATACGGACAGCGTGTTCGTGAACTTTGGAACTAATGACCCTGATGAATGTGTCAGTATTGGTGAATGGATTGAAGATATTATTAATGAGAGACTGATAGAGTACTCTAAGGAGCTAGATTTTGAACGTCATAATTTTGAGATAGAGTTTGAAAGTCTGTTCAGTAGGTTGGTTTTTAAGGATAAGAAGAAGAGGTATGCTGGCAAGGTCATTTGGGCTGATGGTGATTTTCTCTCAGATGAACGTCAATACACTATGATTAAAGGATTTGCTGTTGTCAGAAGTAGTGCTGCTGAGGTCACTCAGGATATGCAGTCTGATTTACTCGATGCACTCCTTGAGGATAAGGAGCCTCTCTATATAACATCTTTAATCCGTTCATACTATAATATGACATCTGAAGGTCTCTATGATTTGGAATATATATGTCCGTATCCTCAGGTGAAGAGGTTGAATTATGATAAGGGGAATTACTTCGTATTTGATTCATTCGTAGTTTCACACTTTTTCTATGGTATTCCGTTGGAGACGGGCAGGTATTATTATGCTTATGTGGAAGAGGGGACTGCTACTATTGAGATTGATGAAGATATTGGTGATAATTTGGAAGATTGGCAAGGTGAGACCATAGAGATGGAGAGGGTGGTGTTCAAGGAGCAAGAACAGTTGACTGACTACCTTTTGAAGAGGATAGATTACGAGAAGATAGCGGATAAGGTGGTTTATGACAAGGCTAAGTTGATTCTTGAGCCTATGGGATGGGGTGAGTGTTTGACTGCTGTTAAAACCGCTGATGACGGTAGTACTCAGGCTACTTTTGGGCATTTTGGAGGGGGTGAGGGAGCGAGTGCTTGATGATGACGTGGTTGAGGAGCAGTGGCTCAGGCATTTGGGACATCGCAGAGATTTTCCGAGAGAGGTGGCTCACTGTGCGAGAAACGGAAAGAGTTTTTGTCGTATGACTGCTGAAGATGCCGAAGAATATATGACTATTATCAGGAGAAGAAGAGGGAGTAAAAATCTTTATGCTGGTTTGTATTCTAACCGACAGAGGAAAAGTAGGTTATTTGATAGAGTTGTTTTTGATATAGATGCGACAGATGGTACTATAAAGGGTTCGTTGAGGCTGATGAAGTTGGTTGCTAATCACGTGAGAGATGTGTATGGTATTGAGCCTACCGTTTACTGTACTGGAGGAAAAGGTTATCATATCATCGTGTATTTTCCAGAGATAGACGTGAGTAAACTCGCTGTTCGTAGGTGGTCTAAATCATTTGTTGATGAAGCTGTATATAATTCGGATTTTATCAAGTCCAAAGGTGAGGATGGGGCTGAGGTGGCGGATTTACTCCTGGAACAATTGGATACTACTGTATTGGGAGATATAATGCAGGTGACGAGGTTGCCATATACGTATAATCTGATAGGAACTCACAAGTTCAGGTTTTGTGCTCCGATTGACATAGATTGGGATTATGACAGGATAAGAGGTGAGTTGATTGACCCAGAGAAGTTAATTGAGTTTGAAGTATCTGATGAGATAGCGAGAGATATAGTCAAGGTTGATATCAATATAGATGAATCAGATAGACAGTATTCGTTTGATGGTGATTATGACAGTAAGACAGGGAAGCAGTATGAAAGAGAGCTGCTTCAGCTGTTCAATTTGGCTGATAAGATAAGGGATGGACGAAGGAGAATACTATCATTTCTCATAATACCAAGATTGGTTGCTATAGGAGAGGAGAAACACCAGGTGAAGCGTTTTTGTGCTGATTGGTTGAGACGGACGGGAAAACCACCTCATCAGTATGATAGATTGATAGACCATCAGTATACTAGGACTTTAGAAGGCCCGTCTAAGGATATAAATGACGATAATTATTGGATGCCTTGGACATTTGAGAAGTTCTTTAGTGAGTTCAAGAGCATAAAATCATCAGTTGATTGTGCCGAGCGTTTACTTGAAGGTAAGAAATAAATAGCAAGAAGGATGTAGTTAAAGATGAAAAGTGAAAAGATGAATGTTGAAGGGGCTATTGAGCAACTTGAAGTTGAGAATGATATATCCTTTTATAATTGGCAGAAGGAGGGGCTGATGAACTATTTTGATGGTTCTCCACCTTATGAAGGAACGGCTGCTGCGGTTATGGGCAGCGGTAAAACTCTCTTTGGTTTAGCTGTTGTTGAGTTGCTAGGTGCTGAGAAAGTTCTTGTTACATCTCATAGGACTGCTATATTTAGTGAATGGAAGGAAGAGAGGAGTAAGTTCGACATTTGTAGTAATGTACGGTTCGACTATGAAACGCTTCACGTTGCTCATGTCGAGGAGAAGATGGAAGGTAAACACTATGATTTGATGATTGTAGACGAAGCCCATAGGTCAACAAGTGAAGAATTTGTCAAAGTTTATGATGCTGTAGATTACGATAATATATTGGGGTTGACTGCTACTCCTGACAGAGGTACTATCGACAATTGTGGTGATGTTATAGCGGAGGCTGATTATAGTGAGGCGAAGGTTGCTCCGTTCAATGTGATATTTCACGGTGTGAAGATGACGAAGAGTGAGAGGAAGGGTTACAGAAAGATGACAGATAAGATGTCTAAACTCTTCAGCAAGAGAGATAAGGCCAGTACTAGGGAGAGGATGAAGGATATACAGAAGAGTCTCGATTATTTCATACACGCCAGGCGAGATTTGGTCTATAGGATGGACAACAGAATAAAGCGTAGTGCTGATTTGATAGAGGAAGAGGTTGAAGAGGGGAGAAAGGTTTTGGTTTTCTCCCAGAGACAGAAGCAGACCAATAAGATAGCGAAGGAATTGAAGTCGAGGGGATGGGATAAGGATGATTATATCGTCTATCATAGCAGTTACAAAGATGATATCAGTCGTTATAGAAGTGGTGAGGTGAGTGTTTGTTTATCTGTTATGATGCTGACAGAGGGATTTAACGATGTAGATACTGATACGGTAATAGTTACGTCGACTGCGACAACTGAGAGCTTTCATATACAGTCTCTTGGTCGTGCTATTCGGTGGAAGGAAGATAAGCACGCTAGGATTCACGTTTTACTTGGTAAAGGGACTACCGACAGAAAGGTTTTGTCGCACGCTTTGGAGAAGGAGTATGATTATGAGTTGCGTGATGGTCTGGAACGTGAGATGACGAAGGTTGTTCATAGTAGAAATACTGATGGGTATCATAAAGGTGAGAAGTATTCGTTTAATCCGAGAGGTGAAGCGTGGATAACCAACACTGAGCCCCGTGAGTATGTTGAGTATCACGATATATTCGACAAAGCGCTTATATTTAAGCCTAAAGGTGGGAGATTGAGCGTTAATGATGACGGAGTTTTCATCAAAAGTGATGAGGGTGACTATATACAGTTGAGTGAGTATCCCGTGAGTATTGATAAGAAGGATGATGATTCCTTCGATTTATCGGAAGAATGGACTGCCGAAGATGATAAAGAGTTCATAGAACGGATTACAGGTGAAGAAGATGAATAAAAAAAGCAGGAAGAATTATTTGGAGACGAGTACAGGATTGACTCAGAACACTTTGATGAAGGATGAGGATGGCAATTTGAAGAGGAGCGATAAAACGTTGATAGATGGTATACCTTGTGGCGGTATAATGGGTGTATTTGGCTCCCGTGCGAGCGGGAAGACGATTCTCTCCACTCAGATGGCCTTTGATACGATGAAACAACTGGATGGTAATGTGCTTTCTATAGATACTGAAGGGAGTTATCACACGTATTTGAGTTATGTAGAGAGGTTTTCTGAGAGATATGATGTTGATGCTGGTATTACGAATCTTTCCTTCAAGGAAAATAATGATGAAGTCAAGGTGGTTGAAGAGAGTGATGCTGATAGAGAGTTCTGTGTGTTGGATTGCAGAGATGTGGAAGGATTGCTATCTTTGGTTGGATGTCCTCTTACAATTGAGGTCGGAAATTCAAAGATAGATGTAGCGCCGAAGGACGAATGGAACACTGCGTTTATGGATTCTCCGTTGGGTCTTTTGATGAAGGAGAAGGATATAAGCTATATAGTTCTTGATTCTATCTCTAATCCTATGAAGAAATTCCCGACCAGCCAGCAGAATTACCCATCGAGAGCGACAGCAGCTTATAATATACTTTTAGGAGTTCAGGAAGCAGCCAAAGAGTTTTGGATTCCGTGTATATCTGTTATACATCAGTCCAATAACCCGACCAGACCTTGGGACAATCCTAATTTCGTTGGTGGAAGTGCAGTCGGATATAATACCAAGACTATGTTGTATATCAGTAAGGAACGGACTCAGAGGACTCCGAAGACACGTAAGAGGGAAGATAATGTAGCGGAAGTTTGGTTGGAGAGGTCGCCCGATAGGGGTGTTTGGAAGTCAGTAGGTTATGTTGAGATTGAATTGACAGATGAAGGATTTAAGCCGAATAGAAGTTGATATTCCAGAGGTGTAAAAATGGAAAATGAAGTAAGAATGGACGGTAGTGAAGACGTAGAATTTGAGCACGAGGTGAACGAAGACGGCGTATTGGAGATAGACATAGATGCAGATGATAAAGGTGAAAAGCTGAGTATGGTCGCTTCGCACACTGATGGACACCACTGGGTTGACGAGTTTTTCCTTGAAGACCCAGAATCTCTTGGCAAAAAGGTTTTGTCGAAGTTGAGAGATAAGAGAGTGACCGAAGTGAGTATAGCGACTCAAGGTTTGAGACCTTTGGACGAAGATACGAGAGGATGATAGAATGAATTGGAAAGATGTAAAAAAACTGATAAAGGAAGAAGGATATGACGACGAAGATATACAGCGAGTTAAGGCCGAAGTGAAGAACGAGTATGGGGATTACTTAGAGGACAAGAATTTACTGTGGAGAAAGATTGCTTTAGAGCTAGATGTGAAGATAGCGGATGACCAGTTGAGTTCTTCGAGAGAACTGACGAAGGTAACTGTTGATGACTTGAAGAATATGGATGAACCAGAGGAAGAAAATGTCTCTTATGAGCTCGAGGGATTTTTCTTTGATATACAGAGAGGCGAGAAGACAAGTACTGGCAAGCCGAAGACGAAATTCAAGTTCTGTGATGAGAGTGGTATAATTTCTGGTGCAGTCTATGGAGACCAGAGCATAGCTAATGAAATGGAGCCTTGTACTTGGTATAGGGTGAAGAACGCTGGACGATATGTTCCACTGAAGGATGCAATTATGACGGTAGGACAGTATTCTGATTTGGAAGAAGTCAAGGGTATCGGTGTTAATGAGAAAGTCGAAAAGAGCGCTATCGGTGAGTTCAAGGGTACGGAAGATTTACCGTTTGATTCAGATGATAGAGAGGATAAGATAAAGTGGGTTCGTGGACTCGTTACTGACGAGAGCACTTTTGAGTACAGTGGATGTGAGAAGTGTAACTACAAGTTTGACGAAGATTCTGGCAAGTGTAACAACGAAGAGTGTGATGGCACGATAGAGGAGAACCAAGCGACTCGGTACTTCTATACGATGAAGATACACGTGCCAGGAGTCGGTGGTTATGAGTTTAGTATGCCTCCAAATCACGCAACTGGTGATGAGAATTACAGGAAGGACTTTGTTGAAGCGATAATCAGAGGTTATGATAGTGGCGGAGAAGATGGTGAGAAGTTGAACATTATGGGCGTGAATAGGTTAGGGCCCGACAAGGAAAAACAAGTCAAACAAGAGAAGCAGAGAAAGGAGATGGAGAAGAAGAAAGCTGAGGCTGATGAAGGCGAATGGAGTGATGCTATGAAAGCTGTGAACGATGCTCTTTCTGATGGGAAAGTCAGGACTACTGAGGAACTCACCGAGATGACTGATTTTGATAGAGGTGCTGTTGTGACTGCTGCTGCTCGACTCGAAGAGAAGCTGGGGATTATATCATACCCTGAAGCTGGTAAGATAACAAGGAAAGACGTTGAGACTCCTGAATTAGATAAACCTGATGAAGAGGAAGAAGATGAAGATATGTTCGATAAGGAGAAGTTGAACGAGATATATGACTTGATGTCTGATGGTCGTATATGGACTTCTTCAGCAGTTGGGAGTCAGGCGGATTCTGTCGATGTGGATGAGGTCGGTAGTTTACTCACCGAGATGCAGGGAAAAGTTGATACCATAGAGTTCGCAGGTCTTGACCAGTTCCAGAGAAATGACGTGGAACAGATGGATGAGGTTGTTCAGCCTGGCGAGAGCGAAGATGAAGAAGAAGTTGACGAGACAGAAGAACCCGAAGAGACAGAGGAAGAA
>Ga0207421_10007457_pt1 | contig 11633 bp, 10 predicted proteins | sample SodLakKL_010_SED_4_FD_187542 | JGI IMG/M metagenome (GOLD analysis project Ga0207421, IMG submission 187542) | Alkaline sediment microbial communities from Lake Tanatar, Kulunda Steppe, Russia - 8KL_010_SED (SPAdes) (version 2) | ecosystem: Environmental > Aquatic > Non-marine Saline and... | reverse complement strand
GGACACGTCGGCGAGGTGCCCGACGAGCTCGGGAAGCCGCACGCCGGCCCGTGACCGGGGCGGGGCGCCGCTCACTCCGCGGGCTTGACCTCGTAGCCAGCGGCCTCTCGCGAGCCGGCGCCGCCCCAGGCCCAGATGACCTCGGCTTCCTCGGTGTCCGACAGGTTGCGGAACCCGTGCCAGACCCCCTTCGGGTGGAACGCCATCTGTCCGGCCCGGACCGGGATCTCGTCCTCGCCGTTCATCACGACACCGCTCCCGCGGATGACGTAGACGAACTCGTCCGCCGAGTGGTGCCGGTGGCGTTCGTGGCTGGAACCTCCCGGAGGGAAGACCGTCCGCCCGACGACCAGCTCGGTCGCACCGGCATTGTCGGCATGGATCAGGAACTGGACCTGCATGTTGATCCAGCCCTCGTCGGGATCGAGATCGGGTTCCGCGGGGAAGTCGTGCACGTCGACGACGTAGCTGCTCGGCGTTGTGGCGTCGTGCATGTCAGATGCTCCGGTCGGGTGAGATGGAGGCGGGCCCGCGACGCCGTAGCGGTCGTCGCGGGCCCGCGGATCGTGGAGAGCTACTGGATCACCATGCCGCCGTCGATCATGAGCAACTGGCCGGTCATGTAGTCGCTCTCGGGGCTGGCCAGGAAGGACGCCGTCCCGACGATGTCCTCCGGGTAGGAGTAACGTTTCATCAGGATCATGTTCTCGGCGATGCTGTCCATCGACTCGCCGTGCTTGTCGAACTTGCCGATCTCGACCAGATCGCGGTCGAGCTGCTCCCACATCTCCGTCCGCACCACCCCGGGGGCGTAGCCGTTGACCGTGATGTTGTGCTCGATCAACGCCTTCGCGCTGCCCTTGATCAGACCCAGGACGGCGTGCTGGCTCATCGAGTAGACGATGACGTCATCGAAGGCGTCTCGCGAGAGGATCGAGCCGACGTTGATGATCTTGTAGGGGTAGTCCTGCTTGCCCTGCGCGACCATCTGGGCGACGACTGGCTGCATGACGTTCAGCTTGCCCCAGGCGTTGACGTCGGTGATCCGCTCGTAGTTCTCCCTCGTGATGTCAGCGAAGAAGAGCGGCTTGTTGATCCCGGCGTTGTTGAGCAGGACGTTGATGCTCCCGAAGGCCTCCACGGTGTGGGCCACCGCGTCCTTGGCGTCCTGCTGGTCGGTGACGTTGAGCTTGACGTGGGTCGCCTCGCCACCATCGGCGCGGATCTCCTCGGCGACCTGCGCCACCCCGTCGACGTTGATGTCACCGAGGCAGACCTTCGCGCCCTGCAGCGCGTAGTGCTTCGCCACCGCCGCGCCCATCCCCTGCGCCGCCCCGGTGATGAGGGCGTGCTTCCCGCTGAGCCGTGTCGTATCCATCCTGTCTCTCCCCACGCATCGATCGTTGTCACGCTGCTGTAGAAGGTGGCCTCAGCCGCCACAGACCCCGGGGGCCCGGAGGGCGCGAGCGCCGACCAGACCCCCAGAGGGTCGACCGACGTACGATCACCACTCAGGTGCCACGTCCGAATCCTCCGCGTTCTCCGCCGTGACCTTCACGTCCGGCATGAAGCGCACGATGCGCTCAGCGGGGTTCTGGGTCAGGACCTCGTGTATGAGGGTGACGGCGTTCTCGCCATCCCAGGAGGACGACTGGAACACGGTGCCGTCCAGCGACCCGTCGATGACCAGCGGGTTGCCGAGGAAGGTGTTGCCGATGGAGGTGATGATCAGGTCGGTCGGATCGATGTCCCGCCCGACCAGTGCGTCGATGGCTCCAGCGACCATGGTGTCGTCAGCGGCGTAGACGCCCTGGATGCTCTCCGCACCGACAGCGGTGATCATCTCGGATGCGGCGATCTGTGACTCGTCGGCGTTCCAGTTCCCGGGCTGGCGTGCGAGGATCTCCACGTTTGAGCACTGCTCGTTGATGGTGTCCTCGAAGCCGGCCTCACGGTTGATGGCGGTCGAGTTCCCGGTCAGGCCGTTGATCATGATGATGCCGATGTCCTGGCCGTCGGCGAGCTCGCACATCATCTCCGCGGAGGCTGCACCCTGCCCGTAGGTGTCGGGGCCGGAGTAGCCGCGGGTGAGGTCCTCGTCTTCGGGGTTGACATCGGAGTTGGTGACGGTCACGGGGATACCAGCGTCGCTGGCGGCCTGGAGGCAGGGACGCACGGTGTCCCCCACGGCCGGCCACAGGATGATCCCGTCGGGCTGCGCGGCGACGGCGACCTCACAGTCACTGGCCTGGGTGTCGGCGTCGTACTGCGAGTTGGTGATCGTCAGGTCGATCCCGAGCTCGGCCGCAGCGGCCTCCATCGGGGGCAGGTAGGTGGTGCCGTAGGGCTGGTCGTTGCCCTGGGGCAGGAGCGCGTAGACCGTGAACTCCGCGTCCCCAGCAGCCCCGGCGTCGCCGTCGTCATCGCCGCTTGCATCCTCGCTGGCGGCGTCGTCCGCGTCGGTGATCGTGTCATCGGCATCATCGTCACCGCATGCCGCGAGGAGCAGTGCTCCTGCGGCGAGCAGCCCGACGAGCCCGGTGAGGCGTCGCGTTCGCATGTTCCATCTCCCTTGTCGTAGCGCACTGGTGAGAGCCCGCCGGGCATCGACGGACGGAGAGCGTCAACCGGACGGTTGTCGCTCTGAACGACCCCGGACGAGGGCGCGTGCGGTGACCGCCGCCGCCCGGAGACTGCTGGGATCGGTGATGACCGCGAGCAGCAGCACCGAACCGATCACGATGTTCTGGACATCCACCTGGACCCCGGAGAGCGTGAGCGCCACCTGCAGCATCCCGAGGGCGGAGGCGCCGATCAGGGTCCCGAAGACCGAGCCACGGCCACCATTGAGGAGCACGCCACCGATGATCGCCGCTGCGAAGCTCGCCAGCAGCACCGTCGAACCCGCGGTCGGGTCAGCTGCGGTGCGCTCCAAGGTGTTGATCACCCCGGCGAGCGATGCGATGAAACCGGAGATCATGAACCCCGTGAACACCCGCCGCGTCACCGGGATGCCGGCATCACGGGCCGCCTGACGGTTGCCGCCCACCGCGTAGAACTCGCGACCGACACGGACGTGGGACAGGAAGATGTAGAGGGCGACGAAGGCGACGAGGAAGATCAGCATCCTGGGTGTCAACGGCCCGATGACCGATTGTCCGAAGGCGATACCTGCATCGATGTCGGCGATCCGGACCGGCGCCTCGCCGGAGAGCACGAAGGCCGCACCGCGCAGGAAGAACAGCATCCCGAGGGTGGCGATGAAGGAGTTGATGCCCACCACCACCACGAAGAAGGCGTTGATCGCTCCGACGACCAGGCCGGTGGCGAGCGCAGCCAGGACCCCGACGACCAAGCTGTCGAAGCTGGCCATGATGACACCGGAGACCGCCAGGGTGCTGGCCACGGCGAGGTCGAGTTCCCCCATGAGGATGACGGCGGTCAACCCCAGCGCGACCAGGCCGACCAGGGCGATCCTGCCGAGCGTGACCTCGTAGGAGGTCCATACCAGGGGCTCGAAGAGCAGGGTGAAGACCCACACCACCATCAGCAGGGCGATGGCACGACCCTCGGTACGCCGCGCGAGGATGGGGCGCACGCGAGCGATGATCCCGTCGCCCGTGGCGGTGTCCGACCGCTCGTCGGAGGGCTGCTGCGACTCGGTCTGGGTCTGGCTCATGACACCCTCGTCTTCCTGGCCAGCGCGTCCACGGACACCGCCAGCACGATCAGGAGCCCGATCGCCATCTGCTGGAAGCCGAAGCCCAACCCTGACAGCACCATGATGTTGGTCAGCACGCTCACGAACACGACCCCCAGCAGCGTTCTCATCACGCTGCCCCGGCCACCGAAGACGGAGGTGCCGCCCACGATGATGGCTGCCAACGCGCGGAAGTCGTACCCGTCAGACATCGATGACACCGCGGTGTTGGAGAACGCCGCGAGGACGAAGCCCCCCAGCATGGCCCCCAGCGCGGACATGGTGAAGGCACCGATGACCACCAGGGGGGTGTTGACCCCGGCCAGTCGGGTGGCCTCCCGGTTCGAGCCGTAGGCGCGCACCATGAACCCGAAGTTGGTCCGTGTGAGCACCAACGACAGCAGCAGCGTCACCACGACGAACAGGATCATGGCCAGCGGGAGTGGGCCTATCCGGGTGGTGCCGAAGGTGCGGATCGGGCCGTCGCTGTCGCCGAAGTAGATGCTGCCGCCCGTCAGCCACCGCAGGACCCCGAGGCCGATGAAGGTGGTCGACAGGGTGACGATGACCGCGTTGGCCTTGAACACCCCGACGGCGATCCCGTTCACGATCCCGTAGACCAACGCGATGGCGATGGCGAACAGGATCGCGGGTAGGAGCCCCACGGCATTGGTGACGGCGATGAGCACGACCGCGGCCGTGGCGACCTGTGCCACCACGGACAGGTCCAGGTAGTTGCCGCTGATGACCACGAAGGTCATGCCGGCGGCGACGATGCCGATCGGCGCCGCACGGTTGAACACGTCCGTGAGGTTCGGCAGGCTCGCGAAGCCGTCGATGAACACCACCGCGAACAGCACGAGCACCGCGGTGAACAGGAAGATGCCCTGCTGCGCCATCCACTCGGACAGTTTGAAGGCCTTCTTCCCCAGTTCCTCCTCGACCTGTGCCACAGGCGGCCGGGTCCTGGCTTTCTCCGAGGTTTCGGGGGTCATGCGACGTCTACCTCCTGCTGCCCGGACGCCAGCGCCATGACCGCGGTCTCGTCCGCCTGCGCAGCGGACAGGACCCCGACGATGCGGCCATCACGGACGACGTGGATCGTGTCAGAGAGTTCGAGCAGCTCGGGCAGATCGGAACTGACCACCAGCACCGCCGCCCCGCCATCCGCCAGTTCCCGGATCAGCCGGTGGATCTCCACCTTGGCGCCGACATCGACACCACGGGTGGGTTCGTCGAGCACGATGACATCCGGCTCACGACCGAGCCACTTGGCCAGCACCACCTTCTGCTGGTTGCCCCCGCTGTACTGACCGACCTCGCGTTCGATCTCCGGGGGACGCAGGTTGACGGAGGTGGCCAGCGCGGTCGCGAACTCCGCGATCCGACGACGTTGCAGCACGAAGGCCCGGGACAACGCAGAACGGTTGGGCAGGGCGATGTTGTCGACCACCGTCATGGTGAGCGCCAGACCGTCGCTGCGGCGCTCCTCCGGGATGTAGGCGACACCGGCTGCGATCGCGGCCCGGTAGCTCGTGATCCGGCGCGTCGTGCCGCCGAGCGTGATCAGGGTGTCACCACCGGAGCGGGGATCAGCGCCGATCATCGCGCGCACCAGTTCGGTGCGGCCCGCACCGACCAGGCCCCCGAGCCCGACGATCTCACCGGCCCGGACATCGAGGTCGATGTCGTTGACCCCGGGGGCCCGCACGCCACGTGCCGACAGCACGGTGTCACCGATATCGGGATCCTGTCGGCGGCTCTCGAGGTCGAGTTGCAGGTCACGACCGACCATGTGCTGGACCACCGACTGCGGCGTCAGATCGCCGATGGCCTCGCTGGCCACGAGCGAGCCGTCACGCAGGACCGTGACCCGGTCGCAGATCGCGAAGATCTCCGGGATGCGGTGGGAGATGTAGGCCACGGCCAGGCCGCGGCTGGCGAGCCGCTTGAGCATGTCGAGCAGGTACTCGGTCTCTGCCGGCGTCAGGGTCGCCGTCGGCTCGTCGAGGATCAGGACCTGCGGCTTGCGTGCCACCGCCCGGGCGATCTCGACGAACTGCCGCAGCGCCACGGAGAGCCGGGAGATCGGCTCGTCGAGGTCGACCGTGACCCCGATCTCCTCGAGCGCTTCCGCCGCGATGCGACGCTGTTGCCGTCCGTTGATGAAGCCGGCCCGGGTGGGGGTGGAACCGAGGAGGATGTTCTCTGCGACCGTCATCTCCGGCACCAGGCTCAGTTCCTGGTGCACGAGCGACACCCCGGCCTCCAGCGCCTCGCGGGTGTTGCCCGGGTCAAGTTGGTGACCGTCGACGAAGACCGATCCCTCGTTCGGTGCGAGGACACCGGCGAGCACCCGCATCAGCGTGGACTTGCCGGCACCGTTCTCACCCACCAGACCATGGATCTCTCCCGGCGCCACAGCGAGGCTGACGTCATCGACCGCAACGACACCACCGAAGCGCTTCACGATCCCGCGCGCTTCGATGATCGGCGTACTGGTCGCGGTGGCGCCCCGACCCGCGTGCTCAGACTCAGATGATCCCGTCATGCTCCTATGCACCCTCCGTCGACGAACATCTGAGCGGGCTGATGATCAGAACACCTGGACCGACCGGATGGGACTCACTCCCGAGCCGCTTCCACTGCACGACGCTGGAGCCGCCGTGTGCCGCAACGATGTCCGACGGCACATCGCGACTCGAGACGATCATCGATCCACCCACAGCACTCTCCCAAGCCGCTGTCTCCCTCGCACCGAAAGCGAGCCCGCCTTCGGGCCGCAATCGATTGCGATTGGTTGCACACTATGACGCTCGTAGCCCCGTGTCAAGACCGGATCCTCCCCGGAACCGGACGCATCCCGCTATCGTTTGCATCTCCATGCATACGGGGACGCCGTGCCGAAGGTCACACTCAAGGATGTCGCCGCGCGAGCGGGCGTCCACACCTCCACCGCATCACGGGCGCTCGATCCGGACAAGGGCTCGCTGGTCCGCGAGGACACGGTCGAGCGCGTGCGGGCTGCGGCACGTGAACTCGGCTACCAAGGTGATGCCATCGCCAGCGGTCTGCGTCGGGGGCGGACCAACACCCTCGGCATCGTGGTTGCCGACCTCGGGAACCCCTTCATCGCGCCGGTCGTGCGAGGCATCGAGAACCATCTCGAAGGGCGCGGCCTCATGGCGCTCATCGCAGAGAGCCGGGACGATCCCGACCGGATGAACCGGGTGCTCAACAACCTCGCCGCCCGGCGTGTCGACGCCGTGATCGTCACCGGGGCCCGCAACGGGGACGAACGTGCCCTCTGCCGGGCCCAGCAGCAGATCCCGATCGTGCTCGCCGTGCGCTACCTGCCCGACTCGGGCATCCCGGCGATCACCCATGACGATGAGCGGGGCGGGCAACTCGCTGCGGATCACTTCCTCGCGCACGGACACCGCAGGATCGCCCAACTGTGCGGTCCCCACGACATCTCCTCGTTCCGCGAACGGGCCGCCGGATTCCGACGTCGCCTCGAGGAACACGACGTCCCCACCATCGAGGTGGACGAGACCGCGCAACGTCCGATGCTCGAAGAGGGCCGTCGGCTGATGGAGCTGCTGCTCGCACGGCATGGCGAGCCGCCGTCCGCGGTGTTCGCACACAACGACCTCATGGCTGTCGGGGCGCTGGAAGCGCTGGCCTCGCGGGGTCGCGCCTGCCCCGACGACGTCGCGATCATCGGCTACAACGACACCACGATGACGGCGTTCACGCATCCACCCCTCACCACGATCCGGCTGCCGGGCTACGAGCTTGGCCGCATGGCCGCTGATACCGCCGTCATGCTGATCGACGACCGCGAGCAGCCGGGAACCTCGCTGTCGCTCCCGCCCGTACTGGTTGCGCGACACTCCACCCTCGGCTGGTCGACCACGCCGCGGGCCGACGATCGACGCGCTCAGGACGGCGCCGCGGACCGCCGCAGGTAGCCGGCGGTGTCGGCCATGTCACCCTCGCCGAGTCCGGTCGCGATGGCCCTGTCGTAGAGCGACAGGTTCGCCTCCGCCTGCGTGAGCTGGAGCCCGACGGTCCCCGCGAGCTCGGTGATCAACCGGAGATCCTTGCGTGCCAGGGTCATCGCGAAGGCGGCCGGTGCGTCCTCGGGGCCGAGGTAGGCGCGACGCCGGTAACCCACCATCGGTGCGGCGACCGCGCTGTGTTCGAAGACGTCGTAGACGAGCTCGCGGTCGAGGCCAGCACGTCCGGCGAGGACCAACGACTCCGACAGTGCGTTGCCGAGGGCGTAGATGACGTTGTTGACGCCAGCTTCACGACCGAACCGGTCCCGATGTCGCCGAGGTGGACGACGTGCTGACCCATGGCGGCCAGGGACGCCGCGGTGGCGGCGGTGCGGTCGTACAGGATCAGCTGGTGCCCGGCGACTGCGAGGTTGGCCGCCATGGGAGCCCCCATGCGTCCCAGCCCGAGGAACGCGACAGCAGCGCTCACGCGCCCCAGTCGACAGCGATGTACTTGGCTTCGAGGAACTCCAACAGGCCCTCGTGCCCACCCTCACGACCCAGGCCACTCTGCTTGACCCCGCCGAAGGGTGCCGCCGGGTCGGAGATGAAACCACGGTTCACCCCGACCATGCCGGCATCGACCCGTTCCGCGACCCGTAACGCCCGCGCCAGGTCCCCGGTGAAGACGTAGGCGGCGAGACCGAAGGGTGTGTCGTTGGCCAGCGCCACCGCCTCGTCCTCGGTGGAGAAGGACGCCACCGGCGCGACCGGCCCGAAGATCTCCTGCGAGAGGATCGGATCATCACCCGCCACCGAGGTCAGCACCGTCGGCTCGAAGAAGTTGCCGGCACCCTCGCGCGGCGCCCCTCCCACCAGCAGCTTGGCCCCGGCATCCACCGAGCGCTGCACCATCGCCGCGATGTCGGCGCACGCGGCACCGTTGATCATGGGTCCGACCTGGTTGCTGGCATCGGCGCCGGAACCGACCTTCAGCACCGACATCTGGGCCGCGAGCCGCTCGGCGAACTCGTCCACCACCTCCTCGGCGACGAGGAAGCGGTTGGCCGCGATACAGGACTCCCCGGCGTTGCGCATCTTGGCGATCATCGCGCCCTCGACCGCTGCGTCGAGGTCGGCGTCGGCGAACACGATGAAGGGCGCGTTCCCACCGAGCTCCATCGAGCAGTTGAGCACCTTGTCGGCCGCCTGCGTGAGCAGGATGCGGCCCACCTCGGTGGACCCGGTGAAGGAGATCTTGCGGGTCGCCGTGTGCTCCATCATCGCGCTGACCACCGGACCGGAACGACTCGACGTCACGACGTTGACGACGCCGGACGGCAGCCCGGCCTCCTCCATGAGGTGCGCGACCGCCAAGGCCGTCAGCGGCGTCTCCGGGGCAGGCTTGAGCACGACGGTGCAACCCGCAGCCAGGGCGGGGCCGATCTTGCGGGTCGCCATCGCCGCGGGGAAGTTCCACGGCGTGATCAGGATCGACACGCCGACGGGCTGCAGCACGGTGAGGATGTTCTTGTCGCCACCGGGGGCCCGCTGGACATGGCCCGTACCGCGGACAGCTTCCTCCGCGAACCAGCGGAAGAACTCAGCCGCGTAGTTGACCTCGCCCTCCGCATCGCGCCGGGACTTGCCGCCCTCCAGTGCGATCAGGGTGGCGAGGTCGTCGCGATGATCGATCATCGACTCGTAGGACCGGCGCAGGATCTCCGCCCGCTCCCGGGCAGGGGTCGACGCCCAGTCCGTGGCAGCAGCGGCCGCGGCGTCCACGGCCGCGAGACCGTCCTCGGGCGTGGCGTTGGCGACCTCGGCGATGACCGCATCCGTCGCCGGGTCGAGCACCTCGGTCCGGGCGCCGTCGGACGCATCCTGCCACTGCCCACCGATGTACAGCGCGGTGGGCAAGGTCGCGAAGGGGCGCGCATCGGCGCTCACTGGACCACCTTCTGTGCCGCTTCGACGATGCGCTCGACCGACGGCAGGAACTCATCCTCGAGGGCGTCGGCGCTCGGCAGTGGGATGTGGGGGGTGGTCACCCGTGTGAGCGGACCGTCGAGGTGCCAGAAGCACTCCTCACCGACGATCGACACGATCTCCGCGCCCCATCCGCACAACCGCGGGTTCTCCTCCACGGTCACCAGGCGGCTGGTCCGCTTCACCGACTCCACGATGGTCGCGGTGTCCAGCGGCACCAGGCTGCGCAGATCGATGACCTCGGCGGAGATACCGATCTCATCGAGCTCATCGGCTGCGGCCACGGCGCGCGGCACCATGGACGCCAGCGCGACGATGGTCACATCGCTGCCCTGCCGCAGCGTCGTCGCGACGCCGAGCTCGTCGACGATCTCACCCTCGGGGACCTCGCCCTTGGTCGGGTAGAGCGACTTCTGCTCGAAGAACAGCACCGGATCGGGGTCGCGGATGGCGGCTGCGAGCAGACCGATGACGTCCTTGGGGTTGGATGGTGCCACGACCTTCAGGCCGGGGATCGCCATGGCCCAGTTCTCCACCGCCTGGGAGTGCTGCGCGCCGAAACGCAGACCACCGCCGTTGGCGGTGCGGATCACCAGGGGCAGGCTGATCTGACCGTTGGTCATGTAGCGCGTCTTGGGGATCTCGACCGCGACGAGGTCCCAGCAGGTGGCCAGGAAGTCGGAGAACATGATCTCCGCGACCGGCTTGAGGCCGGTCATGGCGGCGCCCATGGCGGCGCCGAGGATCGCCTCCTCGGAGATGGGTGTATCGCGGACCCGCAGCGGGCCGAACTCCTCGAGCAGCCCCTTGGTGGCCTTGAAGACGCCACCGGCCGCAGCGACATCCTCCCCGAGGAAGTGGACGGTCGGGTCGTGGCGCATCTCCTGGGAGAGGCCGCGCGCGACCGCGTCCCGGTAGGTGATCAGTTCCGCCATGAGGCACCTCCATCGGCCCAGACGTCGGTGTAGGCCGCCTGTAGATCCGGTGGTGGCGCACTCCGCGCCGCTTCCGTGGCGGCATCGATATCCGCCTGGGCCTGCTCCTCGACCTCGACCAGCGTGGCCTCGTCCCACCCGGCAGCGAGCAGGCGCTCCCGGTAGGCCGGGACGGGGTCGCGCGCCAACCACGCCGCAACCTCGTCGTCGGGGCGGTACTGACCGGGGTCGGCACGCGAGTGGCCACCGTGCCGGTAGGTCTTCGCCTCGATCAGCGACGGTCCGCCGCCGGAGCGGGCCAGGTCGATCGCGGTGGTCGCGACCTCGTGCACGGCATCGGGGTCGTTGCCATCGACGATGATGGACTCGAGCCCGTAGGCAGATGCGCGGTCAGCCGCTGGATGCTCGACGGCGGTGACGTCACCGATGGCGGTGTACTCCATGTACAGGTTGTTCTCGCACACGAAGACGACCGGCAGGTTCCACACCTTGGCGAAGTTGAGTGCCTCGTGGAACGCTCCGATGTTGGTCGTGCCGTCCCCGAAGAAGCAGACAGCGACCTGCCCCGAATCGCGGACCTGGGCCGACCACGCGGCACCGTTGGCGATCGGAAGGTGCGCTCCGATGATCGCATAGGAGCCCATCGCGCCGTGCTCGACGCTGGTGAGGTGCATGGAGCCACCCTTGCCACCACAGACGCCGCTGGCGCGACCGAGCAGCTCCCCCATGACCCCAGCCATGGGCGTGCCCCGCGCCAGGGTGTGCGCGTGACCCCGGTAGGTACAGAAGGTGTAGTCGTCGGCACGCATGGCCTCACCGAAACCAGCAGCGATGGCCTCCATGCCCAGGGAGAGGTGGGAGGTGCCCTTGACGAGCCCTTCCATGAAGAGCCGGTAGGCGCGCTCCTCGAAGGCTCGGATGCGCACGACCTGCCGGTAGAGCCCGAGCCTGAGCAGCTCGTCCTCGGACAGGTCGCGGGTCGGTTCCTCTAGCTGCGTGGTGGAC
>Ga0207421_10007455_pt1 | contig 11634 bp, 4 predicted proteins | sample SodLakKL_010_SED_4_FD_187542 | JGI IMG/M metagenome (GOLD analysis project Ga0207421, IMG submission 187542) | Alkaline sediment microbial communities from Lake Tanatar, Kulunda Steppe, Russia - 8KL_010_SED (SPAdes) (version 2) | ecosystem: Environmental > Aquatic > Non-marine Saline and... | reverse complement strand
ATGTGAATTATTAGATGAGATCGACGATGATCTTTGGCTGGCGGATGACGTGCTCGGATGGGTATATGAGTATTACAATGCACCTGATCTGGAAGATGTGAGAGAAAAAGCGAGGAATGAAGGACTCGATCCAGAAGATACAACCGTGGCAAATCAGTTCTATACTCCTCACTGGGTAGTTCGGATGCTGACTGACAACAGTTTAGGTAAACTGTTTTTGGAATATAAAGGAAGTCTTCAGGACACGATAAAAAAACAGCAGGATATGTTTTCAGTAGAAGATCGGAAGAACCGTTCAACTCATCCTGAAGATGCACCTTCAATCACAGAACTCTGTACTTACTTGGTACCGACGGAAGAAGAAGGGGAGGCGACAGATTTCGAGCATCCGTCTGATATTCGGGTTTTGGATCCCGCCTGTGGTAGCGGTCATTTCCTGTTATATGCGTTTGATATTTTAGAAAGGATTTGGTGGGAAGAAACAGATGTTGATCGTGGAGAAATTCCTGGTAAAATATTGGAAAATAACTTGTTTGGTGTAGACCTTGATTTGAGAGCATGTCAGTTAGCTGCTTTTAATCTATATCTTAAAGGACGTTCTCGTGCAGAAGATGAAGGTAACGATGAATTTACTATTCCACAAATAGGCATAGTTTGTGCTGACAGTCATATTGCTGACGTTGAAGAGGCTGAAGAGGTCTTCGAAGAAGTCGCAGGAGATCAGCCTGAACTAAAAAAGGTTTTAGAGAATATACTTGAAGAATTTCAAACAATACCAGGATTAGGTAGCTTATTAGATGTTAAGGGAACACTATCAGAAGAATTTTTAGAAGAAAATACTCAATCGAACCTTTCACAATTCAAAGGCGAGGAATACAAATCTCTTAGAACTTTTTTGGACGCTTTACATAAAGAAATAGAGGAGAAACATTCAAACGGAAAATTTTTAGCTCAAGATTTGCAAAGTTTTCTTCGGCTAGTGAAAATTTTATCTCAAAAATATGATGTATCTCTTATGAACCCCCCATATGGTGCTCGAAATAGAATGCCTCGCTATGTTAAGGGATATGTAAAAGAAAATTACAAATATGGGCCTGAATACTATATTAATTTCTTTGAATTATGTGAAAGGATATCAACAACTAATGGTTACATTGGAATGCTTGTTCCTAGATCCTTTATGTTTAAAAGGTCTTTCCAGAAATTTAGAGGAGATTTTGTTAAGGAACGAGGTTCTTTTGATTTTTTAGCTGAATATGGCCTAGGTGTACTTGATAATGCAACTGTTTATACAGCAGGAACAGTGGTCCGCTCAAATAAATCAGAAAATGAGGACCCAACTGGTAAATTTATTCGATTACATGATGCTGACACTCATGAAAAAGAAGAAAAGTTTCTTAAGTCAATTTTTTCTAATTTTCAAGAAAATACTGATTCCGTCCAAAGGTTTTATACATGTAAAGCTTCCGAATTTGAAAAAATACCCGGATTTCCATTAACTTACTGGGTTCCTCAAGAATTACGGTCAATATATGAGTCAAAAGTTGTACTAGATGCTGAAAATGCAGGCGTTAGCAAAGAAAGCCTTGGTGTAGTAAAACAAGGATTGGCTACTGGTGATGATTCTCGTTTCGTAAGGTATTTTTGGGAATCTAAAAATAATGAATGGATTCCCTTTTCTAAAGGAGGAGAGTATTCATGGATTTTTCCTAAGATAGGACATAAAGTTTGGTGGTCAGAAAATGGTGAGGAGATTAAACGTTATTCTGGATCACGCCCTCAAAATAGGCAACATTATTTTAATAAATCAATAACTTATAATGCTGTTAAAACCAAGAGTGGACGTAGATTTGGGTATTTGAATGAGAACTCCATTTTTAGTCATAAAGGACCTGTAATATCTCCTACTCAGAAAAGAGATATTTGGTCACTTATTTCCTATCTAAATAGTAATTTAGTGACTTATTTAATGCTTTGCCAAACCCCAGAAAGAATGTGGGAAATTAGTGAAGTCTCTAAACTTCCTTGGGATGAAGGTATTGAGACGCAGTGTGGGCTAAGAGATAAAGCAAAAGAAATCGCAGGACTCATTCTTTCTTATAGACGCTATGAACTTACCTCACCATATTATATTGAGCCATTAGTTCTTCAGGTATTAAATTTTAATATGCCATTGAATATACATCAAAATCATTCACATAGAAATTTTGCTAACACATTAAGCCTTGTCAAACCAGAACCAGTTCCAAAAAATGTTTCAATCTTTGAAATATATGAAAAAATAAAATCATATTGGGAAGAATTAAGCAAACTAGTAAATGAAAAAAATAGAGAAATAAATCAAGAAGTTTTTGATTATTTTGATATTGATAAAGACCAGCAAAAAGGGATTCTAACTGAAATTGATCTGAGGATGGGTGAAAATCCACGAGATGCCGATTTAGTACCAGACCTACCTAAACTCTCTCAGCTAATAAAAAAACTACTTCATCACCTAGTTTTAAAAATAGCTCAAGATGATAAAGATGGAGTTGTCCCACTACTGGTAGAAAGCGGAAAGGAAGAATTAGATTTATTGATAAGGACAAAGAAAAAATTTAAAGAGATCTGGGGCGAATACGCAGAAGAACGGCTTGCCGAAGCAGACCAGATACTTGGTAATAGACAATCAGGCGATAAAGCCTATCCAAATATAAGACATTGGCTCGAGAATGAATTGTTTGAATTCCATTTGCAGGAGTTCGAGAACACTCCGATCATTTGGAAATTAACCACCGATAGATTAGTGTCAGACCCAGAGGGTACTGGATTTTCTTGTTTGATAGACTATCACCAGTTAAACGAAGACATTTTCGATACTCTAAAATCTAGATATTTGGAACCGAGAAAATCAGCTTTGAGAGAAAAGGGGAGCACTGCCGATCGTCGTCGTTCAGATCCTAGTCTAGATGCAGCAGAGCAGGCAGAAGCAACAGATGAGTACAACAGATGTCAGAGTGCTTTACGACAGATAGAAGAACTAGAACAAAAGATGAAGGAGTTAAGTCAGGTGCATGAACGTGAGTGGTCAGAGGAGAACCAGAAAAAAGCTGAGAAACTCGTTCCTAAGGTGAGAGAATTCCGTGAACGGCTGGAAGAAAGACTGAGCACATTAGATGAACTCAGGGAAACCGCAGATTATGATTGGCTTGAAGATACTTTCAGCCCCACTTTCTTTGATAGAGTTGATGATAATAAAGAGGAATGGATAGATGCACTGAAAGATTTAGAAAAAGCCTTTAGAGCTTACTCTAAAGACGCTTCTACACCTGTTGAGGCTCATCTTTATGATCTGTTTCCATACTTTGCTGATAAACTAACTGGTACTACTCACTACGGTAGCAACGGTATATTCTTCATGAATTATTACTTCAGTAAAGGGAAGGAATACTTAGAGGATGGAGAACCTAGAGAAGGTATGGCTGAACACCTTCGACTTTTCGCCGAATTAGCAGTGGAAACTGACCAAGATGTTGAACTAGGAGAAGAGATCATAGAAGATTGTAAGGAATTAGAGAAAGCTATTCCAAGTGATTGGAAGGATCGAGCGATTAGCGAAGTGATGACTGGAGGGTATAGTCCTGTGAAAAAACATGGAGTTGCTATCAACATAGAACCTTTGGCTAACAAGAATATAGTTCCTAAAATTGTAGATGACAAGGTGATATTATGAGAGGCGGTCAAGCTAAAGAAACTTTACAAGAAGTAGCTCAGAAAAAGCTTAAGAGTGTCATAACCAAAAGTAAGGACAAATATCCTCGGATTGTATGGTGGGATGCTGGAGGTAATTTGAAACCTGTCATCGAAGAAGCCTGTGATGAATTGAGTTTGACTTTTCTAGGTGCCGACGAAGGACGGCCTCTATCACTCCGTGAGAAGACTTTAGATAAAAAAAATGAATCTCAAGTATGGTACATACCCGAACCCAAAAACGGACGTCAGTGGTTTAAAGATGTGAAAGAAACGGGTGGAGAATTACAGCTATCAGCTCATCAGCTAGCTGCTGACATCTATGAAGGTATAAAAGCATGGGATATCTATGATGGTGATGTGGAAAGTGATGAGTATCAGGATATAGCCGAAATATTGCGAGAAAAATTGACTAAGAAAGGTTATCTACCAACTTTTCAAGATCTTCAATCCGAGATCATCACTCAAGGCAAAGGAAGACCTTTAGAGCATATATTGAAAAACGGATGGGACCAGTTCAAAGATGACAGTGATACGCTTAAAAAGATAAAGGAAAAACTCATAGAAAGGGGCTTAGAATTGATCTCTGACGAAGACAAATTTGAAGATGTAGTGGAGAAAGCAAGAAAATGGGCAGTGGCTGAGTGGATGGTCTCAGAAGGACTAGATGTTTCTGAACTTCCACAATCATTAAAGCAGGTAGGCACAACTTTGCCTGGGACTCCTGTATTGAAAGAAGTTTTAACGGATAATAAAAACTCAGGTTTAGAAGAGATATTTTTAGAATCTTATCTGAAGGAAGTTGTAGATGACATAGATGATAAAAATATCTGGAATATTGGCTCATGTCCTGTCGATGGGGCTTTAGAATCTAGATTGTGGAAGGATTGGAAGAGAAGATTAGATGAAAAGGATTTTGAAGAGCTAAAAGAAGATGTAGAGATTAGACATAAAGCACTTAGAGAAGCTTATGGTGAAAACGCTGCCATCACTAAGGTTTGGTTCCAGGCTAAGCAGTTAACCTCTCTAGCACAACAGTATGAAAAGCGAAAGGAATTAAATAAAGAAGAGGACCTCATCGACTCATATTGTGATAGAAACTCAGGATTTTGGAAGATCGATCAATCTGTGAGAAAGATAATAATTTCGGGAGAGCCTGAGAATAAGCTCGAAATTGATCATAATAGCTCTGAAGATCTTAAAAATATTAGAGAAAAACTGGTGGAAAAGCGATATATGGAATACATTCAACGATTATCAGAACACACTCGCGATCTTATTACAGAGCCTTCTTTTTTCAAAGACAACAAACAGGCTTTCCACTTTTGGGAGGATAATAAAGAAGAACTAGCTTCAGGAGAATCAACAGCTGTGTTTTACCTTGATGCCCTAAGATATGAATTATCACGGGAATTAGCTGAAAAGTTAAGAGAGGATGGCTTGGAGGTGAGTGAAGAGACAAGGATAGGGATGCTTCCATCTGATACCGAATTTGGAATGGCTGCTGTTACTCCTGGTAGACCTGAAACCTTCGAGTTGAAGATGCAAAACGGAGATCTAGTTCCCATGAAGAGTAAAAGAAAGATTAAGACAACAGGTAGAAATGATATTTTAGAGAAAGAAGGATGGGAGATAAAACAAGAAAAAAGGAATTGGACCAGTACAAGGATAGCTTATTTTGATCAGGAACTTGACGATATTGGAGAAAAAGGTATGTCAGAGATCGAAAGGAAATTGGAGAACAGAGTGTCCCAGTTAGCAGAGTTGATAAGTGAAAAGGTAAAAAAAGGAGGTTTAGAGAGAGCTTTTGTGGTGGCTGACCATGGCTTCGTTTTGTTGCCCAAAAAGACCGATTTCAGCAGAATTTCGTCCAATGAGGATGCTGAAACAGTTACCAGAAGATATGTGGCTGGTGATCAGTTAGAAAGAATGGAATATGGTATAAAATTTGAAGAGTCAGATCTCCCTTATCTTCAGACAAAAGTGATCACCTTAGTTGATCCTTTCGAGAGGTTTAGGAAACAAGGTATCTCTGATTCACGTTTTTATCATGGCGGTGCTCTTCCTCAGGAATTCATTTTGAACTTCTTAGTTGTCAAACAGGAATGATAGAAAATGCCCGAAAATTTTGATCCTGGAGAAAAGGTGATTATCGATGGAAAAGAAGCAGAAGTCATTAGCTGTAAAGAAATTGGTGATACACCTTATTTAAGAGTCGTGGTCGCCGGCAGTACAAAGAACATCTGTACTGAGGACGTCTCTATTGAACGAAAATCACATTCTTACCAGCCCTTAGCAGAATTAAAATCTTCTGAGATAAATCCAAATCATGAAGCAATATCTGCCAACCAATTTGATATGAAGACAGACGCAGTTCGATTGCAATTGGGCTACAAACAAGATCAGCTCCTTAGTATCTCAACTTCTTTAGTTCGACTTGAGTACTACCAATTGGCCTGCGTGAACGAAGTGATGGACGGGATAAGACAACGAGCCTTAATCGCGGATGATGTGGGACTTGGTAAGACTATAGAGGCAGGTTTGATTTTCAAAGAACTAATGGCTCGTGGTCGAGCTGATAGAGTTCTGTTTATAGTACCTGCTCATCTACAGAAAAAATGGGAGAGGGATATGGACAGATTTTTCAATATAGATTTAACTCTAGCCGATAGAACTTGGGTCGAAGCTGAACGTCGAAAGAAAGGCGAAGATGCAAACATCTGGGCAGAGGAAAAAAAGAAACTACTCACTAGCATGGCCTTCCTTAGACAAGATGAATTTCAAAATAGTTTAGATGAGGCTTTTTGGGACCTAGTCATAGTTGACGAGGTCCACAAAGCTAGTAAAAAGGGAGATACACCTAGTAAAACCGCACGTATGGTAGAAAGAGTTTCTCATCAATCTGATTCTTTATTACTCCTATCAGCGACACCTCACAATGGAAAAGAAGAGTCGCTCAAATCTTTGACAAACTATATCGATCCATTTCTGGTAGCTCCTGATGAAAACCTCTCTAAAGATGTCGTAGATGATGTTATGATTCGGCGAGGAAAGGATACAGTTTATGATGAAGATGGAAAACGGGTCTTTCCTGAAAGGGAAGTAAAAACTGTTCCTGTTAACATGTCAAGTGCTGAAAAGGAGTTTTACGAACAAGTTACCTCCTATGTCAAAGAGGTTTACAATAGATCAGAAAAGTTGAACGAACCTGCTGTTGGTTTTGCAATGGCTCTTATGCAAAAAAGATTGGTGAGTAGTATAGGGGCGATAAGAGAAACTCTAAAGAGAAGATTAAAGGATCTTTCAAATATCGATGGGTCTGAAGTATCTAACAAAGCACGGGATTACATTGAGGGAGAGGACTTAGAGGAAGATGATAGGGAAGAAGCTGAAAGAGAATTGGAAAGGTTGACCACCTCGGATGACAAAAAATTAGAAGAGGAATTGACCACTCTTAAAAATTTAGTCCAAAAAGCGAAGAATCTTCCGATCGATTCAAAGGCTACTCAAGTTAAAAGATTTATTTCAGATCTCCTAGAAAGAAACGAGCAAGAAAAGTTGCTCATATTTACTGAATATCGAGATACTTTAGATTATCTATTAGAAGAGGTATTTGAGGACGAAGAATGGAGTGAGGATATTTTGGTCATCCACGGTGGGGTGGAGAGAGAAAAACGTCAAAAGATTGAAGATGAGTTTAATTACGGACAGAGTAGAATACTCTTAGCTACAGATGCAGCTTCAGAAGGCATCGATCTCCAGCACAGCTGTCATATCATGTTAAATTATGAATTGCCTTGGAATCCTAACAAATTGGAGCAGAGAATTGGTCGTCTACATCGATATGGACAGGACAAAACTGTGAAGGTTTGGAACTTTCAGTTCGATGATACTAGAGAAACTGAAATCTTTGAATTACTACAAGAAAAGATCGAAAATATTCGAACTCATATCGGTAATACTGCTGATATGATAGGTATCATGGAAGAAATAAATCTTCAAGACTTGATCATGAAATCTCTTCAGAGTGAAGAACCTCCGGAAGCTACCAAAGATGAACTTGAGGAAATGATAGATGAACGTCAAAGGACCTTACGAGAATGGTATGATCGGACTCCACTTGATTGCTCTACCTTCGATTCTGAAAGCCGAGAAAAAATAAAGGAAGTGGTAGAAGATTCTGAAGATGCCTATGGTACTCAAGCTGATATAAAATCATTCTTCATAGATACGGTCTCTTTTTTAGGAGGTAAAGTAACCAAATATAAAGACGAAATATTTCAGATCGATCCGCCAGAAGAATTAAACGATCAAATTGATAGGTTCGAAAAGATTACTTTTGATAGAGAAGTCGCGATGGATAAGGATAATCTAAGGTTCATCTCCCCTGATTCAGATTTGATGAAGGATCTTATTAGGAAATTAATGGAAAAGGAATCTTTTGGCGATGTAGGATTGAAAATATTGTCCTTTTTAGAGAATCCTGGCATAACCTTCAATTTCACTTTGAAGTTAGAGGATGGTACAGACACAATTATCCGGGAAGAACTATTGCCGGTTTTTGTTGATTTAGAATCAAAAGATGCTCAACAAAACCTAGGTGAAAGGGTGAATGAAAGCACAACTATAGAGGGAAAAGCAAACAAAGAAACTTTTGATCGTCTTTTGATGGAAAAAGAAGAGCTTCAGAAACAAGCAGAGAAATATGCTAGTAAACATTTGCAGAGATTAAAAAAGAAAGAAAGAGAAGAGAGGAAGAAGGAAACAAGAGAACAACTGAAAAGACTTGAAGAATATAGAGAAGTTGAAAGAAAAAGAATTCAAGAATTCATAGAAGAATATAAGGAAAGGGAAGACAGCCAAGATATGAGAGTGGCAATAAGAAAACAAAAGTCAAGGTTGGAAAATCTTGAAGATAGAATAGAAAAAAGGAAAAAAGAAATCAGAGATAAAGCAAAAGTAGTATCTTTAGCACCTTCATTGAAAAATTGGTGTATTTGTCTTTCTAGGGACTAGAAAAAGTGATTGGGAACTCTATAAATAGCAATTGTTGTTTTTACGTCATTGACCAAATTGATAAATAATTTAATTAACTAAATACTAGTTTTTATTTTCATCTTTTTAATACCTCTAAGGGTTGGTTGAAATTTTCTTGTTACTTTCATTTTCTCTTCCCACTAAATATTTATAAATTATTCACTTTATATCTTTTAATAGTAGGTTAAGGAGAGGAAAATATGGCGCTTCCTTCAAAAATAAAGAATTATCAGAAGAGAAATAAATGCAAAAAGTGTGGTGATTATAAAAATATAGAAGAAATGTACGATGGATCAGCTTATGAAACTTGCTACCAATGCGGTCAAAATGGAAAATGTAGGAATATAGAAAAAGGGGGTTTTGCTTTTGAATATGATGATTATCAAAATGATTCATTATCTAATGAATTAGTAGAGTTTAAAGAGGGTCGAAATAAGAATAGTTATTTATTAAATTATATAAAAACCATTGTCAAACAATACTATCCTATGTTCACATCAGCACAGTCTATTGTTCCCATACCTCCTAGGAAAAACTCCTCACGGGAATTTCATAGTCCAAATAAAATTGGAAAGACTCTTGAAGAAGAATGTAAAGGCGATTTTAAAGATGCCTTATGCTTTAATAAGAAAACTAAACAACAAAAAGACTTATCTTTTGATAAGAAATTTAAAAATGTCAAAGGGGCAATCTCTTTGGAAACATCTATCTCCTCAGACAAAGTCTTGATAGTTGATGATGTCTTTACAAGTGGTGCCACTGTTATGGAAGCAGCAAAAGTCTTAAAAAGTAACGATGTAGAACCGATATATGTGTTCTGTATCGGAAGGACCGAACCTTATTCTACACAAAAATCACCAAAAGATGGTTGGCCTAGCTAAAATCATTTAGGTGTTATTAATGAAGGAAAAATATTGGATAGCTCTTAGTCAAATCAGTGGCATTGGATCTAAAACAATTAGAAAGATGTATGAAGAATTTAATGATTTAGGAAAGGTTTGGAAAATTCCAGAACAAGAGATAAGAAATAAATTTCCTTTAACCAACAAGCAATGTGATAAATTTATCAAGGAAAAAAAGAGAGAGCTTGAAAATGCGGAAGAAATAATAGCTAAAGCAGAAAGTAAAGATATAGGCATCCTAACTTTTGAATCAGAAAATTATCCAAATAAGTTATTTGAACTAGAGGACCCTCCTCCAATTCTTTACTATAAAGGTAATATTGGTAATTGGGATGATTTTTCTATTTCAATGGTTGGAACTAGAGAACCAACTGATGAGGGTAAAAAAAGAGCTTACAATATAGCAAAAGATATAGCAACAGAGGGAGGAATAGTGATAAGTGGATTAGCTTATGGAATAGATACTAAAAGTCATGAAGGTTGTTTAGATGGAGATGGTAGAACGATAGCTGTACTTGGGAATGGACTATTAGATATATACCCTAAAGAAAACAAAGACCTAGCTAGAAAGATTATCGATCAAGATGGTTTGATTTTATCGGAGGTCCCTATATCTTATACCCAACCTAAAGCGTGGTCATTGAGATCTAGAAATAGAATAATATCAGCTTTGTCAGATTTTACTATAGTTGTAGAATCAACAAAAAAGAGTGGAAGTTTAATTACAGCAAAACATTCGCGAAAATTAGGCAAACCAATAATAGTACCGGCGCCTATTAATGAGAATATTTCTGAACATGAGGGGTTATCAACTATAGTTGAAAAAAAGGGTATAAAAATATCATATTCTGATGATTTTGTAGGAAAAGCCATTGAAAAAGGAAAGCAAGGAAAATCAAAAAATTCGTCTCAAGGGTCGAGACAAAAACAAAGAAAATTAAAAGATTTTTAGAAATATAAAACACCTTCAACCATTCTTTAATAAGCAAGTTGACTATAGGATCTTAAGGGCTTCAAATGAGAGTGTTAACAAAAATTCTCTTCTTTTAGGAGCGATAGTATTTTTCATTTGTTTAATGATCCGGACTTCTGAAAAATTTAGATGACACTCAATTTCTCGAACAATACTAAAATATGAAAGATCTGTGAATAATATTAAAAGACTTTAAATAATCCTAATTTAATATCATTTTGAAATGAGAATACTGATAGATACTAACATATTCATCTATCGGGAGGATAATAAGGTCATCTCGGAGGACCTACAAGATCTTTTGCGAGTTTTGAATGAATCTGAAGCCAATTTGTTTGTTCATCCCTTATCTCATGAAGAGATCGAAAGAAATGGAAATGAAATTAGAAGAGAGATTTCTAAATCAAAGATAATGTCATATCCTGTTCTTGAATCTCCCCCTAAGCCATCAGAGGAATTCACAGAAAAAGTTGGTCCGCCCGAGGATCACAATGACAAAGTAGACAATCATATTTTACATTCTCTTTGTAGAGATGCTGTGGATTTTTTGATTACGGAAGATACTGGCATACACGAAAAAGCAGGTAAAGCAGAAGTCTCTCATAGAGTCCTTGATATATCTGAAGCGAAAAATTATTTTAAATCACAATTCGAAGATGAGGAAGCTACTCCACCACCTGTTTTGAAAAAAGTACCAATGCATAACATAGAGGTTGATGATCCTATTTTTGATAGGCTTAAAAAGGATTATCCTGATTTTGAAGATTGGTGGAAGAGCAAATCAAAGGAAGGGAGAAAAGCTATCGTATACTATAAGAACGAGACTAGATTGGGAGCTATTTTAGTCTATAATATAGAAAAAGAACCAAAGGCTAATTGGACTCCTCCATTTCAGGAAAAAGAAAGATTAAAGATTTGTACAATGGTAGCTACTGAGACTGGATACAAAATCGGTGAGTTGTTCATAAAACATAGTATTAAAACAGCTATTAG
>Ga0207421_10007454_pt1 | contig 11634 bp, 8 predicted proteins | sample SodLakKL_010_SED_4_FD_187542 | JGI IMG/M metagenome (GOLD analysis project Ga0207421, IMG submission 187542) | Alkaline sediment microbial communities from Lake Tanatar, Kulunda Steppe, Russia - 8KL_010_SED (SPAdes) (version 2) | ecosystem: Environmental > Aquatic > Non-marine Saline and... | reverse complement strand
AGGGTTATTGCCGTTCCGCTTGGAGAATCAAGCTTTTGCCTGTGATGGGTTTCCTCTATCCTGGGTGTATAGCCTTTTGTTTTTGCCAGCATGTCGGCAAGCTTTATGTTGAGTTCAAAGAAAAAATTTACTCCAATACTGAAATTGGATGCATAAAACAGGGTGCGGTTATGCTCTTTGCAATAGCTTACCATGTTTGGCATGTGCTGGAGCCAGCCAGTCGTGCCTGTTACCACGGGCAGATCGAGCTCAAAACAGCGTTTGATATTATCAGGAGCTGCTTCAGGTGTGGTGAATTCGATGGCTACATTACAATCAGTCAGTTTTGCCCGCTCATGGTCCCAGTCATCTTCGTTGTCAATTTTTGCCACGATTACGTGTTGCCGAGACAGAGCCATCTTTTCCACGGCTTTTCCCATTTTTCCATAGCCAATCAACGCGATCTTTAGTTGCTTTTTCATGCGTATAGCCAATATTGTTTCATTTAAAACCGGATTCTCAAAGTGAACTGGGCACTGTGTGATGCCATCCCCATGTTATTCTGTGAGGGGAAGGACATAGGTTCCAGCCCCATGGTAATATCTTCGCCCACATCAAAAGTCATAAGGTGCGCATCTACACTGGCATCAAGGATATTAAGCAGATAGAGTGCAGCTGTGAGCATATATGTGATCTCCAGGTTTCGCCGGTAGAAATTCATGGCGCGCTCCAGCTCGCCGTCAGAGTATAGCGGGAAGTCATCCACTGTGTTTGGGTTACCGTCGACCCTGGCAATCCATGCCTCACGCCACTGTCTGTAGTTGCTGTTATTGAAATCAATAAAATAGACCAGAGTGCCAAAACCGGCATATATTATGGGCACTTTCCAGTACCTTTCGTTATAAATCTGACCCAGTCCGGGGAGTGTGGCTGAAAGCATGGCGGCTCTGCCTGGCGAAGGCTCATGTGTCATTTGCTCATCCATTTGCTGGCTTTCATCGTTAACAGGGTTGTTTGCCGGCTGCGTTGCTCCCGCAAACGGGGTTGTCAAAAAAAAAAGCAAGAAAGCCAAAAGAACCAGGGAGCCGGGAAATGAAAACCGCCTGCTCCCTCTGAAGCATGTTTTAGTATTATGGACTTTCAGGCAAAACACGTTTAAGATATCAGCTGTCTTTGAGTTTTTTAACAATCTTGTCAAACTCTTCCTTTGATCCGAAGTTTATTACAATACTCCCTTTCCCTCCGGTTTTATTTTTTATGCTTACACGGGTGTCGAACTTTTTTGCAAGCTCTTGCTGGAAGGCTTTCTGTTCTTCGGTGACCTGCTTTTTCTTGTTCAGTGTCTCCGGTTTATCTTTTTCTTCTGTTTTGTTGTCTGTGATGATCTGTTTGACAATTTCTTCCAGTTCCCGAACAGACAGGTTCTGCGCTAATGTATCCTGGTACACCTCCAGCAGGGTTTGCACATCTTCAAGAGGCAGGAGGGCTTTGGCGTGTCCTATGCTTATCAGATCCTGCCTGAGTCCCAGCTGGATCTCACCGGGAAGGTTAAGGATTCTGAGGTAGTTGGCGATGGAAGGCCGGCTTTTGCCCAGCCGTTCACTGAGGTTCTCCTGTGTGAGGTTATAATCCTGTATGAGCTGCTTATATCCCAGGGCTATTTCCACTGGGTTCAGATTTTCCCGTTGTATGTTTTCTACGATGGCCATTTCCAGCATGGAATGATCGTCGGCCACAATGATGTAAGCCGGAAGGTCGGTGAGGCCCGCCATTCTGGCAGCCTTGAGTCTCCTTTCGCCGGATATAAGCTGCAATCTGTTGTCTTCCAGCTTACGTACTGTAATGGGCTGGATGATGCCTTGTTCTTTAATGGAAGCAGCCAGATCATTTAGGGCCTCTTCGTCGAAATCAGACCGGGGCTGGTGGGGGTTTGTTTCAATAATGTCAATGGGAACCTTGCCAATGGTACCTGTGGGGAGCAAATCTTTTTCAACGTCGTACGTGGGTTGGGTTTCTGCTCCCGAATTGTCAAGGAGTGCGCCCAATCCTTTGCCCAAAGCTTTTTTCTTGGCGTTCATTTGTTAATCATTTTAATATTACGGTCATGGAAGCCAGGTAGATCATGGAACCGGTAAAGTCAGACCGTTATGAGAAAATCACTCCTGTCAATGTCAACCCAGGGATGTGGATGTTTATATCTTTAATTTTTTGTCTTTTGATTTCATTTTTGTCATACCATTCTTTTGCAGAATCTCACGCGCCAGGTTAAGGTGGTTTACCGAACCACGGCTTTGTGCATCATGCATGATGATGGTTTCGCCGAAACTGGGAGCTTCGCCGAGCTTTATATTCCTGTAAATTACCGTGTCAAATACAAGATCCTGGAAATGCATCTTTACCTCCTCCACGACCTGGTTTGCCAGCCTGAGACGGGCGTCGTACATGGTGAGCAGGATACCCTCAATTTCGAGTTGCCTGTTAAGCCTTGACTGAACAATTTTGATGGTGTTGAGGAGCTTGCCCAGACCTTCCAATGCAAAATACTCGCATTGTACCGGCACGATGACTGAATCAGAGGCGGTAAGCGCATTTACAGTGACCAACCCCAGTGACGGTGAACAATCGATAATGACAAAATCATATTGCTCTTTGATTTTGTCAATTACCTTGCGCATCATGTGTTCCCTGTTGGGCATGTTGATCATTTCAATTTCTGCGCCCACAAGGTCAATATGTGCCGGGATCAGATCCATGTTGGGTGTCTCGGTTTCTATTACTATATCTTTGGGGTTTACATCATCAATGATGCATTCATAGATACTGGTTTTTACATGCTTGGGGTCTATGCCGACTCCGGAGGTAGCGTTAGACTGCGGATCTGCATCTATCAAAAGGGTCTTGTGTTCGAGGACAGCCAGACTGGCAGCCAGGTTGATTGCGGTAGTGGTTTTTCCTACTCCTCCCTTTTGATTGGCAATGGCGATGACTTTACTCATAGGTTAGAAAAAGATAAAAGTGTTTAATGGTCAAAGTATATCATACGGCATCATCATGATTCTCATAAAAATCAGGAAGCCAAAATGCAAATTTACAACTTTAGTTGCTTGCAGGCTGTTTTTTATAAAAAAAGCACGGATCGTGCTTGTATTCTTTGCCTGGCTTGCTATTGCATGTTTTGCTCGGTCCAGTCTATTTCTGACCCCAACAGGCTGTGGGGAATCAGGTAGATAATGAAAAGCGCGATAGCAGCTGCGAGTACCCATGAGCGGTGATAAGGGTTTCTTCTTACCTTAAAGAAGGCGATAGCCCAAAAGATAAAGGATACTGCGGTTTTGTTGTCGGTAAGGTCGGTTCCGAATGGCCAGCCTGTCCACCAGTCACCAAAGGCGTATTTCTGAACTATGGGTCCGAACACAAGGCCTCCAAGGATCAATGTGGTGATTGTCCACAGGGCATAATTATAGGTTTTTTGTTTGAACAGTGCGGCAATGCCGGCACGCATGCTGAAGAGCATGGCGGCAAACATAAAGAGGATATGGGGTGTCAGGGCCCAGGCCGGAACAGCATCCCTGAAGCGGATCACGACAGGTTCATCATTTACGACAACGGACTCGTCGCCTTTCTCCAGCACGATCTGATACATGGCCTTACCCGCTGGCGGCAGCTGAGGTATTTCAGCTACAAGATATTCCTGGTCGCGAGCCAGGCGCAGCGTATCCCACTGGTCATGACTGGGGTAGCGCTTATAACGAAAATATCCTTCGATGTCTGTGTTTTCGGCCTTTATCCTTACCGGTGCATCCGCAGGCTGGTCGTATGTCCTGATGAGCCTGAAGCGTATTGTCTCATCAGCAATCTCCACCGTGCCACGCTCAGGTTTGGTAGGGCCGGTCATACGGGTATAAACTAAGCTTAGCAGTGTGATTACTATGGCAGCAATCCAAAAAAGAATGTTTTTATTCATGTTTTTAGTTTTGGATAAATGAGGAGTGGTTCAGAATCCTCGAATGATGAATGGCATGATATATTTCCTGCATCATATCGGTGCGAATGTTCTGTTCAATGATTTTCCTGTTCGTTTGCGAGGGATATGTCCGGTTGGACAGAAACACAAACACCAGGTTTTCCATCGGGTCGGCCCATACGTATGTGCCTGTGAAGCCACTGTGTCCGAAGCTCATGGGGGAAGCGCTTCTTGCTGCCGGTCCGCTTTCTGCCGGTTCAAGGGAAGGCTTGTCGAATCCCAGGCCGCGCCTGTTGTCGTTGGCTGCAAAGGGAGCGGATGTGAACTTTTGCACGGTGTTGGGGTCGAAAAACTGTATGCCGCCATACCTGCCTTCGTCCAGCATCATGTACATCAGCTTTGCCAGGTCTGAGGCATTGGAAAACAGCCCTGCATGTCCGCTGACGCCCCCCAGCATGGCCGCAGCCGGATCATGTACATGGCCGTGCACAACCTGCCGGCGCCATAAGGTGTCATGCTCGCTGGGGACAATATGAGTCATGTCGAATCGTTGCAACGGATTATATCCCATGGTACTCAATCCCATGGGAGCATAAAAGGATTTTTTTGCAAATTCATCCAGGCTTAACCCGGTGACATGATGTATCACTTCAGATAAAAGGATAAATCCCAGGTCGCTGTATCTGTAGTCTTCGTTTTCCCTGAGCTCCGAAGTTAAGATCTTTGAGAAAAGGCTGTCTCTGTATTCTCTGTGCAGAAAAAGGCCATCGGCAACCTTTACCGGGAAGTCATCAGATTCTGTATCATCATAAATACCTTCAAGATATATCCCGTCTTCATCCATTGTTTCCAGGAAGAAGGGGATCCATGGCTGCAATCTGGCCTGATGGGCAAGGATATTGCGTATGCTGATATCGCGCAATTCCGAGTCATTCGCCAGGGGCAGATAATTTGCAATACCCTCGTCCAGGTCTATTCTTCCCTGCTCGTATAGTCTCATCACGGATGCGGTAGTGGCGGCTATTTTTGTCAAAGAGGCCAGGTCGTACAAATCGTTTTTCTGCACGGCTTTCAGGCTGTCATAGGTATGATATCCGAAAGCTTTGTTATAGATCATAATGCCATCTTTGATGATGGCCACCTGGCTTCCGGGATAGGCTTTTTCACGAATCCCGCGCTCTGCCAGGGAATCGATGCGCTGGAGAAGCTGGCTGATGATACCTGCTTCTTCTGCCAGGCCGAAACGAATGCGCGTGGGCTCCGGTGTTTTGATGCCCGTCATCCTGGGGATATGCTTACCCGCTGTTACCGGCAGCCTTCCTGTCACCTGAAGGCCATTAAATATGGCTTCGGCTGCTGCTGCTTCAAAAAGATCTCCCTCCTGGTAAGCTACCAGGATCGCCCCCACCTTCAGTATCTCATCTTCAAAAAAAGCAAGGCTGTATGGATTGGCAAAAAGGCTGAGAATGACATCCTGCCTCCTGGCGATGGAATGAATCAGGCCAACGGTTTTGCCATTTATGCCATAATCTCTGGATACAAAGAAACTATTGTCGTGGACGGAGATAATTACAAGATCATATGCGCTCAACTTTGTGATCATCTCAGAGGCCCGGTGTGGGGTATGGTGTTTGTCAATGCCATAGGTTGACAGGTCACTGTATTTGCTGAGTCTTCGATGGAAAGCATTATCCGGAGTGGCGCCAATTGCGAGGGCAGCGATTTTTTTGTTTTCCAAATCCCTTACGGGGATAAGTTCTTTTTGGTTTCTCACCACTGTGAGTGATGCTTCCACGAGTTGTTTGTTTAACACCTTGTTAAGTGGCGTGTTAAGCTCTTCAGCCAGTTGGTCAACCGGTGCATACCGGAAATTGGCAAGGCCTGCCTTTTCTTTGTGGTAAAGGATCTTACGGCATTTGTTGTTTACCAGTCCTTCGTGAATGGTGCCATCCAGTATTGCATTTTTGATGGTTTCTATGGCGGCGTGGACATCTTCGGGCAGCAGCAGGATGTCGTTGCCGGCTATCAGTGCCCGCAATTCGAGCTCTCCGGGATCAAAGTAGTCGCTGACTCCGCGCATGTCGAGGGCATCGGTAATGATGAGACCCCGGAATCCCATTTCCATCTGTAGCAGCTTGGTTACGATATTGTGTGAGAGGGTAGAGGCAAGCTCCGGCTCCGGCTCCAGCGATGGCATCTCCAAATGGGCAACCATCACGGACTTGAGGCCTTGTTTTATTAACTTTCTGAAAGGGTATAGGTGTATGGAGTCGATCTCTTCAAACGGGTGTTCGAGCAGTGGCAGGGTGTGGTGTGAATCGGCATTGGTATCACCATGGCCGGGAAAATGCTTGGCGCAGGCTATGATTCCGGCGTCCTGCATACCATGCATGTAAGCAAGCCCCCTTTTTGTGACCTCCTGGCGATCTTCACCGAAGGCACGGAAATTAATCACCGGATTGTCTGCATTGTTGTTGACATCTATTACCGGCGCGAAATTGATATGCACTCCAAGGCGCTCCAGCTGTCTCCCAACCTCTTTTCCCATCTCATAAATCAGATCCTTGTCCTGCACTGCTCCAAGCGCCATTTGTCGCGGAAAGGCATCTATGCTGTCAAGACGCATGGCCGGCCCCCATTCAGCATCCATCGCAATGAACAAGGGTGTCCTGGCCTGGCTTTGCATCCGGTTTGTTACCAGCAGCTGTTGTGTGGGAGTACCTCGGAAAAAGGCAGCTCCTCCAATGTTATAGTCCCTGGCCAGGTTTACTATGCTGTCGTAATACGCCTCATCACGATCGGTGTGCACCCTGATCATCAACAGTTGTGCAATCCGTTCTTCCAGGCTCAGAGAATGAAATACAGAATCTACCCACGGGGTGCTGTAGGGACATTGGTGGTTGGGGTCCGGTTTGTTGCCGGCTGAATGTGTGCCGGGAGCTAACAGAAAAAAGAAAAAAATCAGCAGGATTAAATGGACCCCTCGAACAAAAAATCTGTGCATGCCGGTAACAATATAACCTTTTCGACAATAATTCCTACCCTGCAAAGATAACACAATCCTTGTATCATGCGGTGTTACCGGATTTCATTTTTTTGTTTTCGCCTGGTAAAATTTACATGCAGAGGTTAAAGCGCAGATGTCACACTTGGGCTTGCGTGCCTGACAGATATATCTCCCATGTAATATCAGCCAGTGATGCGCAATGGCCAGCTGGTGCTGAGGGATGTGTCTTACCAGTTGCCTTTCTGCTTCAAGCGGTGTTTTGGCGTTGGTTGTGAGTCCAATACGGTGCGCCACACGAAAAACATGGGTGTCGACAGCCAGTGCCGGCTTATCATAGACCACAGAGGCAATCACGTTAGCTGTTTTACGCCCTACCCCCGGAAGTTTCATCAGATCACTGACCTCCTGAGGTACTATGCCCTCAAAATCCTGTGTCAATACCCTGGCCATGCCCAGCAGGTTTTTGCTCTTGTTATTGGGGTATGAGCAGCTTTTTATCAGAGAATACACTTCCTCCCGGGATGCAGCCGCCAGCGAAGCGGGCTCGGGGAAGCGCTCAAAAAAAGGTGGGGTGATCATATTTACGCGCTTGTCAGTACATTGCGCCGAAAGGATTACCGCTACCAGCAACTGGTAGGGGTTGCTATACATAAGCTCAGTCTCTGGCGCAGGCTCATGTCTGGCAAAATAATCCAGCACAAATGCAAAACGCTCTTTTTTCTTCATGTCTATAGATTTTGGATTCACAGGTCAAGCCCTGTCATTACGTTGGTTCTTGCAGAGGATCGCAGACAGAGGATCGCAGACAGAGGATTTCGCAGAGTAACATGGTTCCCGGCGCCCAATATGTAAAAAATCCTGTCATATTGCTTTTTTGATGACAGTTATGGCGAAATTATGGATTTTTCCTTTTCAGTGGCTGCAAATGTCCATTTTATTATCTAATTTCGAAGCGTTTTTCAAAAATCTATTCCGACCAGGAATTCATATTACAAAAACCAGGGTAAAGGCAGAAACAGTGTGCATGTCACCTGTTTTTCCTATAAACCAAAAAATGACGCAGTAATGATAAATAAGGCATTGATCAATCCGAAAAGTATTGTGGTAGTTGGCGGATCAAATAATACGGCCAAGCCCGGGGGTAAAGTCCTAAAAAACCTGATTGACGGACAATTTGCAGGAGATCTGTACGTGACGAACCTCAAAGAGAGTGAGGTGCAGGGCATCGAGAGCTTTCCTGATGTGGCAGATCTTCCTGAAGTGGATCTTGCCATTATTGCCATTGCGGCGCAGTTTGTTCCGGATACGGTAGATGTGCTTGCCAACCAGAAAGGTGCCAGGGCCTTCATCGTGCTTTCGGCCGGGTTCAGTGAGGAGAGTGAAGCTGGAGCTGAGCTTGAGCAAAGACTCGTGGATGTTGTAGATGAGGTAAATGGAGCGCTGATAGGCCCTAACTGCATTGGCGTTCTGACACCTAACCATCATAGTGTATTCACGTATCCGATACCTAAGCTGGATAACAAGGGTTGCGATTTTGTGTCGGGCTCCGGGGCGACCGCCTGTTTTATCATGGAAGCCGGAATTCCCAAGGGCTTAAGCTTTGCAAATGTCTTTTCGGTAGGCAACAGTGCCCAGATGGGCGTTGAGGAGGTTCTGAAATACTGGGATGAGTCTTTTGACCCTGAACATAGCTCGCGGGTAAAACTGCTTTATATTGAAGACATCAAAAAACCCCGGATGCTTCTGACGCATGCTGCTTCTCTCATCCGCAAAGGGTGTCGCATTGCTGCGGTTAAAGCCGGCAGCTCCGAGGCAGGCAGCCGGGCGGCCTCGTCTCATACCGGAGCACTCGCCAGTCCTGATGTAGCCGTGGACGCACTCTTTCGCAAGGCCGGAATCGTGCGTTGCCATGGCCGGGAAGACCTGATTTCCGTCGCCTCCGTATTTGCATACCCAAGGCTTAAAGGTAAAAACCTGGCCGTGATCACACACGCTGGCGGTCCGGCAGTCATGCTGACTGATGCTTTAAGTAAAGGAGGCCTGGATGTACCCGCTATCGAATCCCCAAGGAAAAGCGATCTGCTCGAGGAGCTATACCCCGGATCATCGGTGGATAACCCTATAGATTTCCTTGCTACAGGTACTGCCGAACAACTGGGTGTCATCCTCGATTATACAGATAAATACTTTGACAACATCGATGGCATCGTGGTCATTTTCGGTACGCCCGGGTTATTTCCCGTGTATAATGTATATGATATACTTGACGAGAAAATGCGTACCTGTAAGAAACCCATCTATCCTGTATTGCCCAGCATATTGACAGCACAGGATGAGGTAAAGGCTTTTATTGAGAAAGGGCATGTAAACTTCCCCGATGAGGTGATGCTGGGACAGGCGCTCAGCAGGGTTTACAATGCCCCGCGGCCTTCCAGGGAAGATATTGTTATGCCTAAAGTTGACAGAGCAAAAATTCGCCGGGTGATTGATGCTGCCGGAGAAGGATACCTCGCACCAAAGCAGGTGCAGACCATTCTGGATGCCGCAGGCATAGCCAGAGTTACAGAAACCGTAGCCGAAACAGAAGAAGCTGCTGTTAAAGCTGCTACCAGAATGGGATATCCCCTGGCCATGAAGGTCGTCGGGCCTGTGCACAAGTCAGATGTGGGTGGTGTGGTGCTTAACGTGAAAGACAAGGAAGGCGTACTGAAAGAGTTTCACCGCATGATGAAGATACAAGACACCACCGGCGTACTTTTGCAACCCATGCTTGATGGTATTGAGCTTTTTGCAGGGGTGAAAAAGGAAGAAAAGTTTGGCCATATGATCATGTGTGGCATGGGCGGCATCTTTATCGAAGTTCTTAAAGACATCGCCACAGGATTGTATCCCATAAATATAGAAGAAGCTCTTGCCATGATTGACAGCCTTAAAAGCTACGATATCCTGGAGGGTGTTCGGGGAAAAAAAGGTGTGGACATAGATGCCTTTGCTGACGTGCTGGTAAGGCTCTCATCCCTCATGGAGGCTGCGCCTGAAATATTTGAAATGGACCTTAACCCATTATTGGGAAATGAAGAATATGTGGTTGCTGTGGATGCGCGGATTAATATTGTGAAGTAGTTAGTTTTTTACCAATTGTATACATTCTTTTCTTATGATTATACGAATTGTTGTCCTGGCTTTATATGCCCTGATGATTGTCTGGGTGGGCATACGCGGGTTCAGAGGCACTAAAACCTTTAATGATTTTTACCTGGGTGGCGGTAATGTAGGCCCCTGGATGACAGCCTTTTCATACGGGACAGCCTATTTTAGTGCTGTGTTGTTTATTGGGTTCGCCGGTAATGTGGGATGGAATTTTGGATTTTCGGGGCTTTGGATAGCGTTGGTAAACGCTTTCCTGGGAGTACTTGTGGTTTGGTGGGTCCTGGGAATGCGACTCAAGGATGCCGCCATAGAGTATGATGCATTTACCATGCCCGACTTCCTGCTGAAACGTTATAAAGCTCCCGAACTTAAGTTGCTTGCCAGTATTGTCATATTTATCTTTATGATACCTTACACTGCGGCGGTATTCATGGGTCTTTCCTATCTTTTTACATCTAATTTCAACATCGAATACTGGCATGCCCTGGCCTTTATGGGCTTCTTCACAGCCTTGTATATGGTGCTTGGAGGATACAAATCGATGGCCATGATTGATATGATTTTTGGTATCATCATGGCTGTAAGCGTTATTGTGTTATTCTTCAGTACCGTGAGCGAAGGCGGCGGATTACCCCAGATTACTTTTGCCCTGCGCGACATCGATCCCAGGCTCACACAGCCTATAGGACCCCCTGGATGGTGGCCCCTGCTGTCGATGGTATTGCTTACCAGCATGGCTCCTTTTGCCATGCCTCAGCTGATGCAGAAATTTTATGCCATAAAAAACAAGGCTACCATTAAGCGCGGGATGATCGCCTCAACCCTTTTTGCCATTTTGATCGGTGGTGTCGCCTATTTTATTGGCTCTACATCCAGGATTTTCCTTGACCCGGAGACAACACCCGCCGCCTTCGACCTCCAGGGACGCCCCATATTTGATATCCTGATGCCTGAGCTTCTGACCAACGTGGTGCCAGTTTCCCTGAGTGTCATCATCCTGCTGCTGATCCTCTCAGCATCGATGTCCACCCTGGCAGCACTGGTTCTCGTTTCAGCGTCAACCTTTGTGAAAGACTTCGTGCAGGGCTTCATCAAAAAGGATATCAAAGACAAGTCCATGACACTTATGATGCGTCTTATGAGTACCTTATTCATTGTGCTTTCAGTGGTGCTGGCATATCTTAACATAGATAGCATTGTGATGATCCTTGGCATATCCTGGGGAGCACTTGGCTCTTTCTTCCTTGGACCATTTATATGGGGTCTGTACAGCAAAAAAGTAACACGGGCGGGAGCCATTGCCTCCGGCACCGGTGGTCTCCTGGTGTGCCTGGTGCTATACGCAGCGGGTATCCCCTCCCCGCAAGCCGGTACCATCGGCATGTTTACATCTTTGGCACTTAACCCCCTGGTGAGCGTGTTTACTCAGCCAGGAGGAGGTTCGGCAGGGGCGGATGTTGTTGGGAGCAGGAAGCAGGAAGTAAGAAGTAGGCAGTAGGCAGTAGGCAGTAGGCAGTAAGAAGTAGGCAGTAGG
>Ga0207421_10007453_pt1 | contig 11635 bp, 10 predicted proteins | sample SodLakKL_010_SED_4_FD_187542 | JGI IMG/M metagenome (GOLD analysis project Ga0207421, IMG submission 187542) | Alkaline sediment microbial communities from Lake Tanatar, Kulunda Steppe, Russia - 8KL_010_SED (SPAdes) (version 2) | ecosystem: Environmental > Aquatic > Non-marine Saline and... | reverse complement strand
CGTGATCAGCCCCAGCAGGGTCAGGCCAATGCCAAGCCACAGGCTCGAAGGCGCCGAGATGACGTCCTCGTCGTTGCGCGATCCTTTGAAGCTCAGGAACAAAAACACCAGCAAGGCCAGAACCAGTGCCAGACCTTCCAGCAACCCGACCTCGCCAGACCAGAAGATCAGCGGCAGCGCCAATGCGGCACCTGTCATCCAATAGATGTCCTTGCCAACGTCGGCCATGCGCATCGCAATCGGCCCGATCACGGCGGCGATGCCCAGTACCAGCAGGATATTGGCGATGTTGGATCCCACGACATTGCCGATCGCAATGCCCGGTTGTCCGCCAAGCGCGGCATTCAGCGACACCAGCAATTCCGGCGTCGAGGTGCCAAAACCGACAATGGTCAACCCGATAATCATGGGCGAAATGCCAAAGCGCAGCGCCAGCCCGCTTGCCCCTTTCACCAACCAGTCGCCACCCAGAAACAAGGCCAAAAGGCCGCCGACAAGTATAAGGTAGGTGATCATGGTGCCCTCTTTGCTTTGGCGCAGATAGGGTTGGGCAAAAACAAGCGCAAGAGGGCGGCCCAAAATTCGCCGCCCCCATCGTCCGAGCTTAAATATCCCGGGGGACCGGGGGCTGGCCCCCGGCTGCCGGCTTACAGCTTGTCGAAATCGGCAGCGCTGTGGCGTTCGGGCAATTGTTTTTCGCCCCATGTGCGGTTGACGATCTTGCCGCGCTGATAGGCAGGGCGGGCAAAGATTGTTTCGACCCAGCGGTTGACATGTTTATAGGATGCCGTGTCCAGAAACTTTGCTGCGTCATAGGTTTCGCCGCTCACGACACCGCCATACCACGGCGCAATCGCCATATCGGCGATGGAATATTGATCGCCCGCAATGAACGCATGATCCGCCAGTTGGCGATCCAGCACGTCAAGCTGGCGCTTGGCTTCCATCGCGAAACGGTTGATCGGATATTCGAACTTTTCCGGCGCATAAGCATAGAAATGCCCGAACCCGCCACCCAGATAAGGCGCTGATCCTTGCAGCCAGAACAGCCAGTTCAGCACTTCGGTGCGGCCCGCCAGATCCTGTGGAATGAAGGCACCGAATTTATCTGCCAGATACAAAAGGATCGCGCCGCTTTCAAAGACCCGCAGGCCGGTGTCGTGATCGAACAGGGCGGGGATTTTTGAATTCGGGTTCACATCCACAAATCCGCTGCCGAACTGGTCGCCTTCCTGAATCTGGATCAGCCAGGCGTCATATTCGGCGCCTGTGTGACCGGCGGCCAGCAATTCCTCAAGCATGACGGTCACTTTGACACCATTGGGTGTGGCTAGCGAATATAGCTGCAAGGCATGATCGCCGCGCGGCAAGACCTTGTCGTGGGTCGGGCCTGCGACGGGGCGGTTGATACTGGCGAATCTGCCGCCGCTTTCGGCATCCCAGGTCCAGACTTCAGGCGGTGTATAGGTCATCTTTGGCTCCTGTCGGTGTTGCGGGGTCTTTAAGCCGTCTGACGCCGCAAAGCGCAAGCCTGCCTTGGGCACATGATAGTGACAGCACTGAAACAGACAGATGGCGGATTGCTAAAATCTTTGGCAAGGGACCAGAAAACATCACCCTGATGCCACGCATCGGATCATTTTACGTAGGATGGTCAACATTTCGCCTTTTTTTCCAGCATAGTCCCAGACCAAGAAACTGAAAAAACAGGAAGGTTCCGACATGACCAAACTTGCTCCGCGCAGCCACAAGGCGGCGGTCACCGGCTTTGCCGCCAGCACGACAACCGCCATGGCAGGCGTTTTGGCCGCCTCGGCCGGGCTATTTGTGGCTGGTGCCGATCAGGCCGCAGCGCAAGAATTGTGTTCACGCTACACAGTCGTGCGCGGCGATACGCTCAGCGAGATTGCCAGCAGGGCCGGTGTGCAGGGCGGTTTCCAATTCTTGTTCAACGCCAACACCAACGTGTTGCGCAACCCCAATATCGTCGAAATCGGGCAGGTTCTGGTGATCCCTTGTGCCGATGGCGCATTGCCAGAAGCCACACCCACCGCCGCTGTTGCCACCGCTGAACCAGCGGTCGAGGCCACACCGGAACCCGCAGCCGCCGCACCAGAACAGGCGCCGCTGCGCGAATTGCGTGTGGTGACATCCAGCGGTTATGCGCCTTTCACCGACCGCGACCTGCCGGGCGGGGGGATGTTTACCCAACTGGTGCTGCGCGCCTTTGAACTGGGCAACCCCGACCAGCCGGTCAACTTTTTCTTCGTCAATGACTGGAACGCCCAGCTTGACAGTCTGCTGCCTTCGGGTGCGATTGACATGGCGTTTCCGTGGTTCAAGCCCGATTGCGACCGGGTCGAGATTTTGTCAGAACCCAACGCCTATCGCTGCACCGACTTCAACCATTCCGACCCGTTCTATGACGCGCTGGTGGGGTATTACACGCTGCAAGGCAGCCCCTATGAAAACGCGTCCAGCGCTGAAGATCTGATGGGTGCGCGGCTGTGCCGTCCTGATGCTTGGTTCACTTTTGACATGGAAGCCGAAGGTTTGGTCGAACCGGCGATCAGCCTGACACGCGCGCCCAGCCAGCTGGAATGCTGGCGCCTGATGGACGCGGGCGAAATCGACGTAGTCACCTATGACGCGCTGCCCGCCGAAGAAGATTCGCGCACATTGGGGCTGACCGACCGGACCGTCACACTTGACGCGCTGACAACAACAGCGACGCTGCATGTTTTCGTGTCCAAGGATAACGAAGAAGCAAACGCCGCCTTGCCGATCATCAACGCAGGGCTGGAACAACTGCGCCTGTCGGGTGAATGGTTCACCATCGTACGCGCCAGCATTCAGGACACCGTCGAGCGGTAAACTGAACCAAACCGTCCCCCCTTGCGAAACGGGGGGGGCGGTTCAACGATCAGTTGCGTCCGTCTGGTAATCTGATCTTGGCGACCTGTTCGGCAATCGGTTCGCTGCGCAGTGGATGCAAAGCCGTATCATAGCTGTCAAGCGTTCCTAGCGGTGTCCATTCGGCTGCGTGGAACACCTCTAACCCTGCGAATTTCGCCTTATAGTCCATCTTGGGGCTGCCGGGGACCCAATAGCCCAAGTAGATATAGGGCAGGCCAAGGTCTTGGGCGATGCGGATATGGTCAAGGATGATATAGGTGCCCAGCGACAGCTTTTCCTGCGCGGGGTCAAAGAACGAATAGACCATCGACAACCCGTCATCCAGAATGTCCGTCAGGCACACTGCCTGCAAAGCATCCCTGTCGGTATATTCGATCAACCGTGTGCGGATTGGTGTTTCTTCGACCATGGCGGCGAATTCGAACATATCCATATCGGCCATGCCACCGGTCGCATGGCGGCTGTCCAGATAGGTGCGGAACAGATCATATTGTTCTTCTGTCGCCCAAGGCGAGGTTGCGCGCCGGTCAAGATGGCGCGCGCGCTTGATGATCCGGCGCTGGCTGCGTGTCGGGGTGAAATTGGCGACATTGATCCGCGCCGACATACAGGCCGAACATTCCGCGCAGGATGGGCGGTAAAGCACGTTCTGCGACCGGCGAAACCCTTGTTTTGACAGGGAATCATTCAGCTTTGTCGCGTTTTCGCCTTGGAGGGCTGTGAACAGCTTTCGTTCCATCCGCCCTTCAAGATAAGGGCAGGGTTGTGGTGCCGTCACATAGAACTGCGGCGCAATCGGAAGAGTATGACGCATAAAAAGGCCCAAATGGTTTGCCAAAGCTTAACAATGGAAAACCTAAGCGCCAAGCCCTGTGTAGCAGTGTGGGTTAATGTCGCGCATTTGACCGGTGGGCGCCATATTTGTGGCACCCACCATTGGCATCAGGCGGGCTGGTCGTTGCCGGCCTTGCGTTCGCGTTCGTCCATGAAGGCGTCGAATTCGGCCTTGTCCTTGGCGTCGCGCAGCCGCTTGAGGAAGGATTCGAACTTGTGCTGTTCTTCTTCCAACCGGCGCATGGTTTCATCGCGGTAGGCGTCAAAGGCGGCGTTGCCGCTGGTTTTATGCATCGGCGAGGTAAAGCTTTTCATGTCACGGCAAGACCGGCTGAACATGCTTTTGCCCCAGATCATATAGGCAAGCAGGGCCAGACCAATGGGCCAGAACACGATAAAGCCTAGCACCATCGCCGCGATCCAGCCAAATTTGCCGCGGGCATCAAGCCAGGCTTCGGCGCGCGCGAAAAAGCCGGGGCGGGTGTCGTAACTCATCGCCGAATGGGGCGTTGCTGTCGTCATGTCGCTTTCTCCTATCGGGCAGCGGGTTGATGTGAATGCTTTTCACATGCCCAATATTGGGCCTGCGCTGCCATCGCGCAAGTCCTGATGTGAAGGTTTTTTACATTAAGGCGAATCAGCCAGTAAAATCAGCTATTTGTGCGCCGGAAATCTGCAATAAAACCTGCGGCGATATCGCAAAGATGTGCCGTGGCGTGCCCGCAGCGGCCCAAATTTCGCTGAATGCCATCAAGCGCGGATCAAAAAACGCCGTGATCGGCGACAGATGCCCGACAGGTGCGACCCCACCAATGGCAAACCCGGTCTGCGCACGGATCAACGCAGCATCGGCCTTGCCCAACGTCTCGCCTGCGACGCAGCCGGCTTTGGCCGCGTCCACCTGATTGCCGCCTGCGGTGATGAACAAGATCGCGTTGCCGCTGTTCTGGCCTGCAAAGATCACCGATTTGGCGATCTGGTCCAGCGCACAACCCGCCGCCTGCGCTGCCTGTGCCGCGGTGCGTGTCTGGTCGCCCATTTCCAGCGGCGTGATCTGCAAACCATGCGCTGCAAGGGCGTTGGTGACGCGGTTCAGGCTTTTGCTCATCTCATGCTCCTGTTTTTGGTGCAGTCTAGCTGCGTGATGGTGATTGACCAGACCTTGGGCGTCACCCAAGGTGCGCCCATGACCTTTATTACACGCATGACCCGCACGCCTTTGCCTTACGATTCTGCCCGCGGGGCTGATGTGGTATCGGCATTGCCGGAATTACCACCTGAAATCAGGGAATTGCTGGCAGGCACCGCCGGATGCAGTCCCTATCTGGCCGGCTTGATCGGCAGCGAACGCGATTGGCTGATCCCCGCACTGGACGACCCCGAAGCCGCCGTGGACGCAGCCCTAGGCGCATTGGCCGATGTCCCGCTGGATGCGCTGCCACTGCATCTGCGACAGATGAAACGGCGTATTGCCTTGATAACCGGACTGGCCGATCTGGGCGGTGTCTGGCCGCTTGAGATGGTGACCGGCACCTTGACCCGTTTCGCCGATGCCGCGGTGGATGCCTGCGTCACCAAACTGGTCGCGGCAGAGGTCGCGCGCGGCAAGCTGCCCGCAGGCGACAGCACTGATGCGGCGGGGATGTTCGTGCTGGCCATGGGCAAGATGGGCGCGTTCGAGCTGAATTATTCCTCTGACATCGATCTGATCTGTCTGTTCGACGATGCCCGTTTTGACCCCGAAGAAAGCTATGAGGCGCGCGCCGCCTTTATCCGGGTCACACGCCGGATGACCGCGATCCTGTCAGAGGTCAAAGACGGCGGTTACGTCTTCCGCACCGACCTGCGGCTGCGCCCCGATGCGTCGGTGATGCCTGTGTGCATGTCGATGGATGCCGCAGAACGCTATTACGAAAGCGTCGGGCGCACATGGGAACGCGCGGCCTATATCAAGGCGCGTGTCTGCGCAGGCGACCGCGCGGCAGGTGACAGGTTTCTGCAAACCCTGCGACCGTTCGTCTGGCGCAAACATCTGGATTTTGCAGCGATACAGGACGCCCATGACATGCGCCTGAAGATTCGCGACCACAAAGGTCTGGGTGGTGCGCTGGTGCTGGAAGGGCATGATATGAAGCTCGGGCGCGGTGGCATTCGGGAAATCGAATTTTTCACCCAGACACGGCAGTTGATTGCGGGCGGGCGTGATCCGTCGTTGCGGCTGCGCGCGACGGGCGAGGGGCTGCAGGCGCTTGCCAGCGCCGGCTGGATTGGCAGCGATGTGGCCGATACGTTGCTGGACCATTACCGCCAGCACCGCGCGGTCGAACACCGTTTGCAGATGTTCAACGATGCCCAGACCCATCATCTGCCGCAGGATAGGGCTGGCTTTGACCGGCTGGCGGCCTTTATGGGCACCGATGTCGCCGCACTGCGCCGCGACCTGACCGACCGGCTGGGCGAAGTGCATAGCCTGACCGAAGATTTCTTTGCCCCCGACGCAAAGCCCAAGGCGCAGATCACATGGGGGCAGGATGTCGTGTCGCGCTGGCAGGGGTATCCCGCGCTGCGATCCACCCGCGCGACCGAGATTTTCGACCGCATCGCCCCGCAAATCATGGCCAGCCTGAAAGAGGCCGCACGCCCCGACGAGGCTTTGGCGCAATTTGACGGGTTTCTGGCGGGCCTGCCAGCGGGCGTGCAGCTGTTTTCCTTGTTCGAGGCCAATCCGCAGCTGACGCAATTGATCGTCGATATCGCGGCAACGGCACCGGCACTGGCGCAATATCTGTCGCGCAATGCCGCTGTGCTGGATGCGGTGATTGGCGGCGCGTTCTTTAACCCCTGGCCCGGCATGGCCGCTTTGCGCGATCAGCTGGCATCGCTGCTGGCAGGTTTTGACGATTACGAAAGCCAGCTGATCGCGGCACGCCGCTGGGCCAAGGAATGGCATTTCCGTATCGGTGTGCATCACCTGCGCGGTCTGATCGATGCGCCCGCCAGCGGCCAGCAATATGCCGATCTGGCCGAGGCGGTGATTGCCGCGCTCTGGCCGCTGGTCGTGGCGGAATTTGCGCGCAAACACGGGCCACCACCGGGGCGCGGCGGTGCAGTTGTGGGGATGGGCTCGCTCGGTGCTGCGCGGTTGAATGCGGGGTCGGATCTGGACCTGATCGTGATCTATGACCCCGACGGGGTGGACAGCTCTGACGGACCGCGCCCTTTAGCCACTCGGGCGTACTTCGCGCGACTGACGCAGGCGTTGATCACTGCATTATCGGCGCAAATGTCCGAAGGGCGACTTTACGAAGTCGATATGCGCCTGCGCCCCTCAGGGCGGCAAGGGCCTGTCGCCACATCGCTGGAAGCATTCACCGATTACCAGAAATCGCAGGCCTGGACCTGGGAACATCTGGCGCTGACGCGCGCACGGCCCATCGCGGGCGACGCGCGGCTTTGCGCGGATATCGAAAACTTTCGACAGGCGATACTGACGGACAAAGGGCAGGGTGACAGCGTGCTGGCAGATGTCGCCGAAATGCGCGCAAGGCTGGCACAGGCCAAAGGGCCCGACAGCCTGTGGGATGCCAAGAACGGCCCCGGACGGCTGCAGGATATCGAACTGACCGCACAAACCGCCGCCTTGCTGGCAGCCAGCCCCGCCCGCGATGTCGCGGCGCAATTGCGTGCGGGCCATGCCGCAGGCTGGCTGAATGACAGCGATACCCAAGTGTTGTGCGATGCCACGACCCTGTTCTGGACGCTGCAGGCGGCTGTGCGGCTATTGACTGGCGGCCCGCTTGACCCCGATGCTTTGGGCGAAGGGGCAAGGCGGATGATCCTGCGCGATACTGCCAGCCCCGATCTTGATACACTTCTGGCGCGCATCACAGCGCTGCACGCGGCGGCCGCCGCCGTCATTGACCGCAAACTGGAGGCGCTGGCATGAAAGGCGATCTGCACGACCCAAAGGCATTGATCCGCGAATCCTACCGGATTGACGACATCACCGATGCACAATGCCGCACGATTTTTCTGGCCTGGGCGCTGGATGTCCCGCAAGGGCAGGATGTCGGCGCGCTAGTCAAAATCCTGCTGGCGCAGCACGCCGACGAACCGGCCGACCATCCGATGACGCGCACGCTGGAACAGGCGCTTGAAACCGGCCCCGCCCCGCGCCGCCGCGGCGGGCGGGCGACACGGCTGGCCTAGGGCGTCTTGCGGCTTCTTATTTCCAAAAATACTCCCGCCGGAGGCTCTGCCCTGTCGTCAAGGCGCAGCCGCACAGACCGCAGCGCGGCGCAAGGTGGCTGGGGTCAAGACCCCAGCAACGCGGCCTCTGACGCAAGTGCTGTGATCGCGGCCCAGTCGCGGGCTTTGACCAGATCCGCCGGTGCGACCCATGACCCGCCAACGCACAAAGTGTTGGACAAGGCCAGATATGTCGGCGCGTTCTGCAAGGTCACACCACCCGTGGGGCAGAATTTCACCTGCGGAATAGGCGCGCCAATTGCCTTGAGCGCGGCCGCGCCGCCGTTGGCCTCGGCCGGAAAGAATTTCTGCACGCTATAGCCGCGTTCCAGCAGGCGCATGGCTTCGGATGCTGTGGCGGCACCCGGCAACAGGGGCAGGTCGTTGGCTTCGCAGGCGTCCAGCAGACGGTCGGTGGCGCCGGGGGCCACACCGAAGGTTGCGCCGGCGGCTTTGGCGTTTTCGACGTCTTTGGTGGTCAGCAAGGTGCCCGCGCCGACAGTGCCGCCTGCCACGCTGGCCATCTCGCGGATCACGTCAAGGGCGGCAGGTGTGCGCAGCGTCACTTCCAATGCAGGCAGACCGCCTGCGACCAGCGCGCGCGCCAGATCCGCGGCAAGAGTGGCGTCATCAATCACCAGAACCGGGATCACGGGGGCCAGTTTGCAGATGCGCGCTGCGGCGGTAGAGGCGTCCTGAGGGGTCATCTTCGATCTTTCTGTTATGCTGGCCGGAGCGTTGCGCTGCCTCCGGCGGGAGTATTTGGGGAAATAAGAAGCAGGGGCGTCAGACGACGACGCCCGCGCCATCGGCGGCATGGCCGACGCTGCGCCGGAAGATTTCAAAAAGCTCGCGCCCGACACCGGTGCCGTTGCCGGTCAGATCGGCCTCTGCCGGGGTGCGGGTGGACAGATCGACATCCAGCACGTCGATTGTGCCTTTGGTCGCATCTAGCCGGATCATGTCCCCGTCGCGGATCAGGCTGATCGGGCCGCCGTCTGCGGCTTCGGGCGAGACGTGGATCGCCGAGGGCACTTTGCCAGAGGCGCCCGACATGCGCCCGTCAGTGACCAGTGCCACTTTCAGCCCGCGGTCCTGCAGGACGGCCAAGGTGGGGGTCAGACTGTGCAATTCGGGCATGCCGTTGGATTTAGGCCCCTGAAACCGTACTACGATCACGGTGTCGGTGGTGAATTCGCCGGCCTTGAACGCGTCTTTGACGGATTCCTGTGTGTGGAAGATCCGCGCCGGTGCTTCGATGATGTGGCGTTCCTGTGCCACGGCAGAGGTTTTGATCACACCGCGCCCCAGGTTGCCTGCAAGCTGGATCAATCCGCCAGAGGCCAGAAACGGATCAGCGACAGAGCGCAGGATACGGTCGTTGGTCGATGTCGTGGGGCCTGCGGCATAGCTGACCCCTTTGGCGTCGAGTTTGGGTTCGCGGGTGTAAAGTTCCAGCCCTTTGCCAGCCACGGTGGTCGTGTCGTCGTGCAGCAGCCCTGCGTCCAGCAGTTGGTGGATCATATAGGCCAATCCGCCTGCGGCGTGGAAATGGTTCACGTCGGCCAGACCGTTGGGGTACACTTTCGCCAGCAGCGGTGTGGCGGCAGAGATATCGCTGAAATCCTCCAGATCGAGGATCACACCGGCGGCACGTGCCATCGCGGGCAGGTGCAGCACCAGATTGGTAGACCCACCGGTGGCCATCAGACCCACAAGGCCGTTCACGAAGGCTTTTTCATCAAGCACGTCGCTGACAGGAGTATAGTCATTGCCCAGACCGGTGATCGCCAGCGCCCGTTCTGTGGCCGCAACTGTCAATGCGTCGCGCAAGGCCGTGCCCGGATTGACAAAAGACGTCCCCGGCATGTGCAGGCCCATGAATTCCATCAGCATCTGGTTGGTATTGGCAGTGCCGTAAAAGGTGCAGGTGCCCGGGCCATGATAGCTGGCCATTTCGGCGGCCATCAGCGCATCGCGCCCGATTTCACCGGTGGCGAATTGCTGGCGGACCTTGGCCTTTTCGTCATTGGGCAAGCCGGATGTCATCGGACCTGCGGGAACAAAAATACCCGGAATATAGCCAAACGTCGCGGCAGCAATGACCAGACCGGGGACGATCTTGTCGCAGACGCCCAGATAGATCGCGGAATCGAACACATTATGCGACAGCCCGACACCAGCGGCGAGCGCGATCACATCGCGCGAAAACAGCGACAATTCCATGCCGGTCTGCCCTTGGGTGACACCATCGCACATCGCGGGCACACCGCCTGCGACCTGTGCAGTACCGCCTGCGGCGCGGGCAGCTGCGCGGATCTGGTCGGGGTAGGTTTCAAACGGCTGATGCGCGGATAGCATGTCGTTATAGGCGGTGATGATCCCGATGTTGGGGGCTTTGGAATCTGCCAGCGCGCCTTTGTCGTTGCCCATCGCGGCATAGGCATGGGCCTGATTGCCGCAGGTTAGATGTGCACGCCGTGGCCCTTCGGCTGCGGCCCGCGCCATATTGTCGAGATAGCGGCGGCGCGGCCCTTCGGATCGGGCGCGGATACGGTCGGTTACGGCGGCAATTGTCGGGTGAAGCGGCATCAGGGTCCTCGTCTTTCTCTTTGAGGAACCTTAACAGACCTTGTTAGCGCTAACAAGGTTTTGTGCGCTGCGGCTGCCCTTTGGGATTTACGGCTGTTGCAGGAGTGTGATAACACCTAAATCGTCTTGGATGAGTAGGAGTTTTTAAATGTTCCGTAGATTTTTTGTCGTCTCGCTTTTGCTGGCGGCTGTGTCCGCTTGTGGCGCGAATATGTCTGACCCGCGTCCCAATGTTGCGCGGTCTTATGAACTTACTGGTTTGAATTTTGCCGCAGCGCCTGACCTGACAGTTTCAGAAGCTGCAAATTACTATCCGGTTGCCGATATCGTCTGGCGCGGTGATCCCGTTGGTGACCGAATCGGCCAAATCGGTTCCATGTTCACCGAAGCGGCTGCCCGCAATACCGGCAACCTTGGTGGCACTCAGCCGATCGTCGTCGATGTCGTGCTGGACCGGTTTCATGGTGTGACCGAACGGACACAATATACAATCGGCGGCGTTTACAATATCGCCTTCCGGATGACCATCCGTGACGCAAGAACCGGTGCTGTCATCGAACCCGAACGGCGCGTTGTCTTTAACCTAGATGCACCCGGCGGCCAGGCAGCTATTGCGCTGGATCAGGCCGGTCAGACGCAGCGCATCCGGGTCACCGACTTCCTGGCAAGCTCTTTGCGCGCCGAATTGCTTTGATCTAAACCGTCTGTCGCGACGGAGAAAACTGGAATTTACCATGTCCGTTGCGGCCGACCGCGCCACCGTGCGCCTGATACCCAAAGCAGAGGCGCGGGCAATCCGCCACGGTTTCCCTTGGGTATACGCCAATGAACTGGTGACAGACCGCCGCACGCGCGGTCTGTCGGCAGGGACCATCGCCTTGCTGGAAGATGCCAACCGCGTCCCGATGGGCGTCGTTGCGGTTAATCCTGTGTCCAAGATCATCTGCCGGATGCTGGACCAGAATCCCGATGCTGTGATAGATCAAGCATGGTTTGCTGCCAAATTTGCCCGCGCCCTTGCGCATCGGGCACGCATTTATCCTGA
>Ga0207421_10007452_pt1 | contig 11638 bp, 10 predicted proteins | sample SodLakKL_010_SED_4_FD_187542 | JGI IMG/M metagenome (GOLD analysis project Ga0207421, IMG submission 187542) | Alkaline sediment microbial communities from Lake Tanatar, Kulunda Steppe, Russia - 8KL_010_SED (SPAdes) (version 2) | ecosystem: Environmental > Aquatic > Non-marine Saline and... | reverse complement strand
AGCACATGTACTCATCTTCGAGGTAGGGTGAGTTCTCGCTCCCTGAGTCAGCAGGAGTTGAATGCACCGAATTTTGCGCAGGAGCACAACAGCAACGAAGAGATCTCCCGTATTGTCAAACCGGAGAAGGGAAAACAATCCCCCGACACCCTCGCCCGGCGGTCATGAAGTGGATCATCCCCGGATACCATGGCGTGATGAGGCAGGCGTGTAACATGCAGGGGTTCAACTGAAAGACAATGGCTGTTGTTCGATAATGCATCCCGAGACGTCATTGCGGGAGATTCTCAGCGGCGCGGCCATGGCAACTGGCAACGGTCTCGCGCCGCCTTGAGGTGGGACGGCCAGGCGCACGCTGCGGTCCGCACGCACAAGGCCGTGCCCTCCTTCCCGGACAGGAAGTGTGATGCTCTCACTGCCCAGCAGTAAGTTCTCCCGGACCTGAGCACCGGTCAGGTCTGGCCGAAGTGATGAAACCAGGGCTGCCGCTCCGGCAGCATGCGGGGCTGCACCAGATGTACCACTGAGACGACGGAGCTCGGGACCCGGATAGGTACTCAGCACATCGACGCCGGGAGCTATCAGCTCCAGATCTGGACCGGTGCTCGAAAACGGCGCCCGCCGGTCATCTATATCGGAGGCGGCGACGGCCACAACAGACTCGAGACGGGCGGGAAACAGGACGTTGTCACCGATTCCCGCAGGGTTCCCGCTGTTACCGGCAGCGGCAATGAGCAGATGTCCCCGACGATATGCATAGCGGCATGCATCGCGTAGAGGCTCAGAATCCCGGGAGGTACCGAGGCTCATGTTGAGAGTGAACAGCCCGGCGCGGACGGCCCAGTCAATGCCGGCCACCACTGAACCGATCGAACCCCGACCCCGGTCATCGAGCACCTTCACCGAATATAGCTCCGCTTCCGGCGCAACCCCGACCACTCCTGACCCCTCATCCAGTGCAGCGGCAATACCTGCCACCCACGTACCGTGACCCTGCCGGTCAGTGAAATCTTCTGGATCCTCGTCCACAAGGACGTTGACACCTCCTCTCACCCTGAGACAGGGATGTTGGACGTCTATGCCTGTATCCAGTACGGCCACGGTAGCCTCGCGACCTCTGGTCATCTCCCAGGTTTTGCGCAGGTGAGCCCGATCACAGAACACCCGTCGCACACCCCAGGGAAAGATCTGCGGCTCTTCCAGGGGGAGAACAGGAGAATCAGGTTCAACGTACTTGATTTCGCTGCGGCCGGCCAACCTCCCGGCATCGACGGGTTTCATCCTTGCCCATACGATGCGCGTCGCGCGAAGGACGTAGTGAACCTCACCGCTGTAGTAACGGACCAACGACGGGCCGACGGGTCCAACAAAGCCTATCAGATAATACCGCAATGGATGTACCTCCACTTGCCGCGGTGGGCGTTGCGGTCAATGCCGGAACACCCGAACACACGGTGAGATTGCTACATCTTACGTATTGGCCTGAAATGGGTGTCCCGGGAATGATCCCCTCGGCGAATTAGGCATGTGATCATACAGTCAAACTGGGCAGCCTCAATGTTGTCCAAGCACAAGGTTGGAGTGATTATCGATTTTCGGAGGGCGGTCGCCCCAGATCAAATGGTGGGGAGGCGTGAGCCATGTTGCCGCCAGGCAGAATAACTATTCAAATCTACGCATTTAAGATACACAATACAGTTAAAGTTAAACATTGCACACAGATTGCTCCGACAGAATAGGCTCCAATACTCAGTAGACACATCGCCTCTATAATGCAAGACTACTTGACCAGCACTCTCACCGGAATCCACTCCGTCATGAGCATCACCTGGCCATTCACAAGCACACCTCTTATTCCCTCTGCTTGAGCGGCCGGGTCTATTATGGTGCTCCGATCGAGCACCTCATTTTCTTCGAAGATCACTACATCTGCGCACGATCCGGCCCTTATGACACCGCGGTTTTTCAGTGAAAGCAGCCCGGCCGGCATGCTGGTCATTTTTTTGCGGCCTTCTCAAGGGAGAATATATTCTCATCTCTCGAGTAATGCCCCAACATCCCCGGGAAAGTACCGTAGTCACGTGATGCGCCATCAAATCTGCAATATCCAGTAAATATGCATACCAAGCACCAGTACCCGGACCGCCAGCAGTACTCGCGTGACGGGATATATCCAGTATAGCCTCTCGCGATAGTACCACAGCAGGGCCAGAGCCCCGGTGATACAGAACAGGCCCCCTATAACGGTGAGGGGTTTAGAGATAGAAAAGAAATGGGCCAGGAGGGGATTAGCTTCCTCTATAATTCCCAACCGCAAACCCCACGCGGTGAACACAAGGTCAGTCGCAGCAGAAAGCCACAGCAGAGCCATTGCCACGGCAATACCGAAGTGTGGTCGTAACAGCGCTACGGTGACCCGTCGCCATACTCCCGGCCAGTCGGGACACTCACCGAAGCGACTCATCTTCAGGACACCTCCACAGCCTTCCGCCCAGGGAATAGATAACAGCCCCGTTACTATCCTAATTATACAGCGGGCAAGCCTGGTTCATCGCAGCATGCTCCTCAGCGCTTCTCGCGCCTCTGCGTGCTTACGCTGCAGGAGGGGAGAGCATCTTTCGATCTCGCCCTCGCCCCGGTACAGGCGCGACGCAAATGCCAGGCAGGTCGCTTCTCCACACCGACCGCAATTGTATTCCTCTTCCGGTAACCACCCCAGTATATCCATGGCCGAGGGCAGCTCCCGGCGGGCATAGCACGGTTGGATCTCACTACGTCGCCGGTAGGTATCATTTATGAGATCTCGAATGTCGGCAGCCAGCCGGTGGGCGTCAGTCGTATTCTTAGCCTTCATTGCCGTCATCGACTCCGGGTACAGCGTAACCATACGGAGTGCGTCAGTATAACAGAGTATCCCCTCCGAATGATTGTATATGGCATTCGGAATCACCGCATTCAAGTACGGCAGCATTTCACCAATATCGCGGGAGAATTCGGCCCTAAACCGCACCTGATCGCTTTGCACGAAGCAGGGGCGAATGTATATGACGTCAACCGATCGGAGGTATTCGTTCTTTTGCGGCTCCCCGGGAAAACCTGCAATCTCCAGATCATCGTCGCTGCGAGGGCTCACAGGAATTCTCCCTTCACCTCGATAAGTGCATTGACCAGTGCATCGACATCTTCATGGTCATTGAACGGACCCAAGCTGACGCGCAGCGCACCCCGATCCAGGGTCCCCACATGCCTGTGTGACGTGGGAGCACAGTGCAGGCCAGCACGTACCATAATACCGTACGAGTCATCCAAGACAAAGGCCAGCTCCTCCGCCCGGGCCCAATCGACGTTGAACGAGATGACCGGGACTCGCTGTTCGGCCTCTTCTGGCCCGTACAGTTCGATGCCCGTCACCTCGCCCAGTCGGTCAAGTGCGTAAGCCGTAAGCCGTCGCTCGCACCGCGCAATCTTGCCGACATCATGATCAATGATGTGCCTCACTCCCGCAAGCAAGCCGGCGATGCCGGGGCCGTTGGCTGTACCCACTTCAAAGCGGTCTGGAAGGACGTCTGGCAGGTCCTCACGTGCAGACTCACTGCCCGTGCCCCCAAACCGGACCGGGCGCGGTGAAACTCCCTCGGCTATATAAAGTCCCCCCGTCCCCTGCGGGCCGAGGAGCGACTTATGTCCGGTAAACGCAAGTAGATCTACCCCCAGTTCCCCCACATCAACCGGGAAGCAGCCGGCCGTCTGCGCAGCATCCAACAACACTGGAATGCCCCGGTCTCGCGCGACGCGAGCTATCTCCTTCACCGGCATCAGGGTGCCGAGCACATTGGAGGCATGATTGACTACCACCAGCCGGGTCTCATCCCGCAGAGACGCCTCCAGCGAATCCAGGACCATCGTCCCGTCCAGACGGTGCTCGGTCATGTTGATCTGAACCCCTCCATCCCGCTCGAGGGATTTGAGGGGTCGCCACACGGCATTGTGCTCCACTCCCGTGCATACCACATGATCCCCCGACGACAGCAGCCCGAAGATCGCCAGGTTCAGTGATTCGGTGGCGCAGGACGTAAAAACAATGCGGCCGGGATCTCCAATACCGAATAAACGCGCCAGGGCAGCACGCGCCTCATATGCTATGCCATCTGCTCGTAGTGCGCTGCGGTAAGCTCCACGGCCGGAGCTTGCCCCCACCTCGCGCGAGAACCAGTCAACAGCCTCGTAAACAGACTCGGGTTTGGGGTGGCTGGTCGCAGCATTGTCCAGGTAGATGCCCACTTCTTATCCCTCCTGAAGAGGAGTCAATTGCTGCACGGTTCACTTCACCTTCTGATTCTCATCATAATTCGCCGCTCGGAATGTAGAAACCTGTTCACAACCAAGTATGAAAGCGCAGACTCGCAGTGCCATTCCGGCGATCGCACAGGCGAATCGAGACAGGAAAGCCGTTGGTGTTGCTCGAATGGTTATATAGGGAAATGTGTTGCGAGCAGTGAAGGGGGGTGGTATGCCCGGCGACCTGAATCTTGAGTACATCGGCAAGCTCAAGCTGCGCAATGAGCGCAGGATATATAAGTCTGCCTCAGACAGGCGCCAGTTTATCGTCAGGCAGATTCGTGACAACGATGTGACGCACGAGAGGAAGGTACCCAAACACAATGTTACCACCCTCGCACATCACTTGAGCAAAAAGAAAGTTGCAGTCACGGATGTCGACGAAATGGTTGACGAGGGAAAGATCCCCCACCTCAACCTTGACTATCAGTACGGTTACCAGCGGCGCTTCGAGCTGCAGGATATCCTCGCTGTGCTTTGTGTTCTGGGACTGGCCCATACGGAGAAACAGGGGAACGGATTTCGCTATTATATCATTCACTGAGAGTCAAGAATCGCGGGTATTTGGCCCGGGGTGCGTCGATGTGATCCACGCACGCGCGACCTCGTGCAGGTCAGCCGTAAGGGACATGGATGGATCAGAGATTATGGACCTAGCGCCGGCGGAGCTGGCTCAGCTGCAGAGCACGCGCTACCCCGCCCGAACAGATCAGGGTAGCGGCACGTAGTTTTTGTAGTCACAGGTTTCTCTGATTGGATTCTACTGCACCTGATAAGTGTAGATGCTTACATGATACCACCTGTCCGGACAGTACTGTTGATAATGATTCCGGTACCTTTTATGAGCAGCCTGGTTGAGCTGCGCGCAGGAATAGCCATGAGGCAACAGCAAACTCGCGTCATTGCCACAGGAAAGGGAATCGATTTATTGGTTCTGGTGGCAGCCATCATCGGTCTATCAACGACCCTGCCGCATATGGGACCGCAAATGGCACCTATCGCTCTATTTCTAGGCATTACTGCAAACTACCTTTTCCTGCGGAAGTTCGTTAATACGCCGACATCCAATCCTTCCGGCTCCCCAACCTGATGCAGCATCTACCAGCCGCGCATCACCTTTCTGACGTCTGACGCTCTACTTCTCATCGTCCAGCCCATCACTCGGGGCGCCAGTAGGATCTCGTCTACCCACGACAGAGTGGGTACAGCTCTGGTGGTGCGTTTTGGTAGCAGTGTCCCGTAAGGTCAGCCGGGCTGTATTCAGGTGCATCTACCACAATAATCTCATCGGCCACATCTTCATACACTGCCCGGAAGTGGGTCTTGGACTTACTGACAATTATGTTGAAATCCTCAACGCTCCAACCATATTTCTCTATCGGATCGGTGTCAATGAGCGATGAGCGACGACTGACCAGCTGTACCCACACCCCGTCGACATCTAAAATTGCAGTGGGACCGTGAGTGATGCTGCGCCCCTCCGTCATCGGACCGGTAGCCAGGTATTCAATTTCTCCCGCCCACAGGACGCCTCCGCACAAGTGGACTGGTCCCCCGGCTCGTTCAGAGCTGCGGCTGCCCGCCATCACCTCCACTTCTGCGCCGGCTCCCGCCCGCATACACAACTCGACAGCCTCCGGGTCATACAGAAGGGGATGGGCAGCACCTCCGGCTCCCTGCTTCAAAAGCTCATGCAGGACAAAGGTAGTATCCTGCATGCGGTCGGCATGATCAAGAATAATGACCGGTCGAGCGGCCGTCTGCGCGCGCTGAATGGCCAGTGCGACACCCTCGCGAACAGAGTACAGATCAGATTGGTGGGTGAAGGATTTTCTGTGTGACCAGGCCAGATCAGAAAGATCAGCAGCGATCCTTTCGGCCAGTTCGGGGTTGTCGTCGGTGATGGCCACGGCGGATGCGCCGAGCTGGGAAACATCTGACCAGGCAAAGCCAAAGAAAAACGAAACGTCAACAACGTCCGGCTGCCCAGCCCACTGCCGGACCCTTTGCTGAACCTCGCTCGCCGGCCATTGGGTAGTTGCACTGTACAGGCTGGGGATGACGAGTCCCGGCTCGCTCATTGCAGCGACCGGCGCAACTTCTTGGTGGAGCACCTGCAGCATAGTGCGGGCAGCTCGCTCACCAGTATCCCCCACGTCTATGTGTGGGCTGCAGTGATAGCCAAATACACCCGTGGATGCATCCAGGATGTCCGGGGATATGTTGGCATGCAGATCCAGGGTAAGCATTACCGGAACGTGGTCACCGACCACCTCCCGCACTTCTCGCACCAGGTCCAGCTCGGGATCCTGGCGGCTCTCGGTCACCATGGCCCCGTGCAGCACCAGCAGGACGCCGTCGGGCGGCACCGCCATCGCCTGCAGACCGGTGCATATTTCTCCGGCAAAGTACTCGTAGACATCATCTGTAACGGTCGGGCCGACACCTCCAGAAGCGTACACCAGAGGAACCACCTCAGCACCTGCGTTGGTAAAGACCGAGGCGGCGCGACCAACTGCGCTGTTCGGCTCGGCCATATGCTGCTCCAACATCTCTTCACCCCACTGGGCACCGGTCGTGAATGCTTCCATGTCTGTCTTGCCCGGTAGAGATGTCTGGGTTTCGTGGCTTAGGCCGGCAAGAGCTATGCGCATCCTGTCCCCTCCTAACGACGGCTTGATTGTGCCTGCACCTATTATTGGCCGTCACAGTCAGGATTTCTGTCGAGCAAAAATTGCGCGACTTCGCGATGGCCCACGATAAATTCACCATTTGCGATATTATGGATTCATCCTGCGCATTTGCACTCTGTCAACCATCTCATCGTCGCCAGATACAGCTGAGGACGCAAGCGAACAGTAAGACATCGAGCTAATTCGTGTCAGTCCAGATGATGCCGAGTGAGAACCAGAAATTGCGGTAACTTGGAGGTCAGAATTTCGGATCCCACCCCACCCCCCTCAGTAAAGTATACTGTGCGGAAAACACGCAACTCTGATAATATAAAAGTGGAACCTTCGCGTGGGATATTCGTCACCTGACATGAGCTATTACAATGGAAAATGAGACAGCGGGTGTAAGGAAGCCGCCTTCTTTCCGGTGGCGGAAAATCTACCTGTCATGTGCATGCCAGACGGTGCATAGGAAGTATCGAAGGGAGACTGAGCATGAATATCGCCTTTTTCTTGATGCCCAAGTCAGAAGTCGTCCACATGCCCATCAATTCAACCATGCGCGAGGCGCTCGAGAAGATGGAGCACCATCGATACACCGCCATTCCGCTGACAGATGCTGATGGACACTACGTCGGTACCCTGACTGAAGGCGACCTTCTCTGGGCGATCAAAGAGCGCGACCTCTTCTCTGTCCGGGACCTGGAGAAAATTCCACTCGAGGAAGTAGACAGGCACTTCCAGCACGATCCGGTCTCCATATACGAGGACATACAGGCCCTGCTCTCGTTGGCCCTCGAGCAGAACTTCGTACCGGTGGTGGATGACAACGGCACCTTCATCGGCATCGTAACCCGCAAGGCTGTCATTGAATTTTTTGCCGAGGATTACATGAATACACACCGACTCAAGAGCCGCTTCATCGACGATTGAAAGCTGGAGCGCGCCAACCGGCTGCGCCGGCACCCACACGTGCGTTGTTGTAATGTTGCTCCACTGAGATAGAATACTGCACCGTGCAAAGACAACCTGTGCCTCGCAATCTGCATGTGCACGCAATCCCGGTACCCGGTTGCCTTAACCCCGGACAACTCAGATGCGGGAGCAACGGCGCCTCCAAATGACCGGTGCGCCACATCCATATGACATCAATCGTGGCTATCATACACAACCTCACCAGCAATGACCGTCATGTCCACGGAGCAATCGACCAGCTCATCCCCACCGAGTTCCAAGAGAGGGGCATCCACAACAGCAAAATCGGCCAGTTTGCCAACCTCAATAGAACCCTTGATGTCCTCGGCAAATTCCGCATAGGCGCCGTGCATGGTATAACACCGCAGGGCGTCAGTGAGACTGATCCGTTCCTTCCCCCCGAGGACTTCGCCACCGCGGCTCTTCCTGCTGCAGGCGGCCGCCATACCTGCCAGGGGATTGGGGTGAGACACTGGCGCGTCCGAACTCAGTGCAACCGGGATGCCAGCATCCAGCAAGCTCCGCATTGGGAACATGGATCTCGCCCGCGCGACACCATAATCGCCGGCATAGTTATCCCCGTAGTCGTGCAGGAAAATTGTCTGCCCGACGGGTATTATGGACATGTCCTTTATACGCTGCCGGAGATCAGAAAAGGCCATGGCACAATGCTCAATCCGGTGCCGGGGTACGCGGGAGTATCCCGGGCGAACTCCACGCCGGGGGCGGTCACCGAGGGCAGCCTCCTGTCCGTTCAGGACCATTTCTATCCCGCGGTCCCCGACCGCGTGAGCGGTCAACGAGAACCCCAACCGGTTGGCCCGGAGAAAGATATCTATAATTTCCTTCTGTGAGGTGACCTGTATACCGCAGTCTGCGGGATCCGAGGCATAGGGCTCTCTCGTTGCAGCGGTGGGACCGCTGGAAGAACCGTCGGCAAACAGTTTCATGTGCCCGGTACGGAAGTACCGGTTCCCCTGCAGAAAACGCAGGTGCCCGCCACCCGACCAAACCTCGTCCATCTCTTCGGGGGGAACCGTGGCAAAAACCCGCAGGGGTATTTTCTCACTGCTGTGCCACCCGGCAATATCACAAGTAGTGCCCTCCCTACCCATGTCATGCGCACTGGTTATGCCCCACCGCACCAGATCGGCACATCCGGCAGCATACCATTCGCGCAGCTGGACGGAAGGCGGAGAAGATACCTCCTTGACGGGGTCACGGGCCGTCTCCCGCAGCACTCCGGTGAGACGCCCGTCTTCATCCCGGTCCATGACCCCTCCGGGTAGATCCAGACTGTCATCGGTCAGCCCCGCCTCGTTCAGTGCCCGGGAGTTGACGACCCCAATGTGCCCACAGCAGCGGGTCAGAACCACCGGATGATCCTTTGACACCTCATCCAGGTCCCACCTGTCGGGATGCCTGCCCTCTGCCAGATGGAGCTGGTTATATCCACGACCGCGAATCCAGCATCCCGCATCGAGGTCCTCCGACCTCTTCCGCACCAACTCCTTTATCTCACCTATCGAGGCGGCCCCGGTTAGATCAAGTCCGGAGATGGCACTCCCCCAGCCCATTATGTGACAGTGCGCCTCTATCAGGCCCGGGAGCAGGGTTCGCCCATCCAGCTGCACTACCAGAGTATCCGGTCCCTTCCAGGCCAGGGCCTCCTCTTCGGTACCCACGTACACTATGCGGTCTCCCACCACCGCCACCGCCGATGCGACATAATCATCAGGATTTACCGTAAGGACGGTTCCGCCGGCAAAAATCAGATCGGCCTGCACGCAATCACCCCTCTCAGAACTGCACCCGGTCACACATGTTTTTCTCTTCCGAGATCAGATGCATGTTTGCTGCCTGTGGCATGCAGCGGCACGCTCACTCAATCACTCCAGCGGGCAATCACCTATATTGCTGGTTCCTTCGTCCCGTTGCCATGCTGCTACTGAGCCACAATGACTCCGGATGACACATAGCTTCACCGATCAGGTCACAGTTTCTCAGTGCCGCACCATCGCAGGGTAATCGCGGCCAGGATCCGCGCCGATTCGAAAATGCTTTCGATCTCCACATACTCATCAATCCCGTGGATATTGCCTCCCGCTGGACCGAGGCAGATTCCCACAGAATCAAACATGTGCGCAAACCGTGAATCTACACCGGAGTTGTGAGCAAAGACAGATGCGGGCTGCTCGAGAACCTCCTGGACAGTGTCCCGCACCAGAACCACAAACGGGTCATCCTCTTCCTCCACCCGCGGCTCTGCGTTCCAGCCAAACCATTCTATTTCCGGCGGGTGCTGCTTCAGCCACTCGTCATCTGCGGCTGAATATACGGCATCCTCCACCTCGCTCTTGACCTCTTCGCTGGTTTCACCCGGGAGAAAGGAAATCCTGGCCTCGATTTCCGCCCAACCGGGAACTGTTGAGGGCCAGTCACCTGCCCGGTATTTCCCTATGTTGAGATAACAGGTCCGGCCCCGTGGACTGGCGGGGAAGAGAGAGTGCTCGACATAACCCCTTCGGCGATCCAGATCCTGCAGCGCGGAGATGATGGGTGCCATCTTCTCCACCGCACTCACCCCCGCATCGGCAGTTCCCGCGTGAGCCGTCCGCCCCTGCACGTTGATCCGAAAATAAAGGATTCCCCCGTTTCCGATGCGCACACCATGGGCGGTAGGCTCCACGGCAATAAAGGCATCAGCGTGGTGTCCACGTAGGAAGCAGGCCAGTGCACCGCCGCCACCTCCCGCCTCTTCTTCGATCACGCTCTGCAGCTGCACCGTGCCGCGCGGGCGGTAGCCCGCCGACAGCATGGCGCGAAGAGCAGCCCAGGCGGCGACCAGCCCGCCCTTCATGTCGCCCGCCCCACGACCGTACAGGCGGTCACCCACAATGGTCGCCTTCCAGGGAGGATATGTCCACCGGTCCTCCGGCTCAGCGGAGACGACATCAATATGTCCATTCAGGATCAGGGAAGAAGCATCCTCCTGTCCCGGCAGGGTACCGACCACATTCGGCCGCCCGCGGTAACGCTCCTGTGGTGGCAGCTCCTCCAGTCCGCAGTACTGCGGGTGAGTCAGTACACCTTCTACTTCGTCTGCAGTGAAGGTGTCGATGTTCAGATCCAGCTCTTCATACATCTGGTGTATTATTTTCTGTGCGGGTCCCTCATTACCCACAACACTGGGCGTCTCCACCAGCTCGGTGACCCTCTCAAGTGCCTCGTCGCGCAATTCTTCTATCTCGGAAAACACATCTTGCAGCACGTCCTTATCCACCTGCATTGGGATCCCCCCTAAGTTTTCCGGTCGCGCGGCGGGTGATTTCCCGATACCGGCACCATGTGGACCTGCACACCCGCGGCCCCAGTCCAGCCACCACGCGCCATCGACAACCATGGAAGCTCCAGCACCGCCTACATGTCATCTCCCAGCTTGAGCCTGTGACGGCTCAGCGTTCAGCCCACTCTTCTTTCCAGTCCCGGTACGACGGGAAGCCCGGAATACCCTCCGCCGCCAGTATCGCGTTCACCACCGCATGCATGAGAACATCCGCCGCAGCAGCTCCAATGATGTCGGTATCCTCACCCGGCGATTCTCCACCCGCCTTCGCGCCCCCTACTGACAGCGCAAAAACGGCATCGCCGTC
>Ga0207421_10007451_pt1 | contig 11638 bp, 12 predicted proteins | sample SodLakKL_010_SED_4_FD_187542 | JGI IMG/M metagenome (GOLD analysis project Ga0207421, IMG submission 187542) | Alkaline sediment microbial communities from Lake Tanatar, Kulunda Steppe, Russia - 8KL_010_SED (SPAdes) (version 2) | ecosystem: Environmental > Aquatic > Non-marine Saline and... | reverse complement strand
ACCCTGAAGATAACACATTCCATATCGATGATGCTAAGCCTGGAGACAGCGGTTGGGGTTCCGTCACCTTCAAAGTCGAAGACAATCCCGCGTGGGGACGAGTAGTGCTGTCAAATGTGGAAGGAGATCTAGCCGAAGTGCTCGAATTTTCCTACACCGTAGAGAACGCAGATGGAGATGAAGTGTGTTCTGATGAATTTGAGATGGATAATATAGTAACGGACGCATATCAGTTGGAAGAGTGCACGGAGTACACTCTCAGAATTGATGTGGAATGGCCAACAGAGATTGATGGCGTTGACATGAACGATTATCAGGGCGCGGAACTAGAATTCGACTTGACTATCGAAATCGAACAGAAGAGGCACAACGACAATCCATTTGTAGAGGTTGAAGGGGAAGAAATTCCGGTGAGAGAATTCGAAGAAGACCCATGCGAAGAACAGTACGACGCATTGGAAGCGATTGATCTCGAAGATCCTTTCACTTTGACGGTATATAATCCAGAAAATGCAGGAGAAGAATCAAGTGATTATGCGGTAACAACTTTCTTTGGTGATTTTGGCGAATCACCGAGTAACAGAGCTTCTGGACCAGCTGTGCCTCTTGCTTTCGATGAAGAGGGTTATGCAAGTGTGACGATAGGTTCTCCAGGGGTAGACGCTGATGTTAACGCTTGGTGGGATGCTACCACGATAAACAACATAGAGGTGCCGGAAGGTTCCGAAAAAGTCTGGGTCACAACTGAATAGGTGATGTCATAGTTATTGGAATTTAAAGAGACTATCCACTGACCTTATCGACCTGAGGCTGAAAAAAGAAATATCTAAATTGCCTTTCACACCCGTCAAAAACTCAGGAAATAAAGTTTTAGAACGGGAGGATTGTACGCCTTCTCTCCTCCCTTTCATCCTCAAACGAGGTGTAGTTGGCAGAGAGTCGTTTCAAATCGCGCTAGCCGCTTCGGAAGGCGACCAATAAATGTTTCTTCACTGGTGAGAAAAAGAACGAAAATGGTGAGATGATATGAACCGCGAGCATCGGAGGGGTACTCTATCTCTCGGAGTTATCGAAAAATACGAACTCCCGCCTCCGTCAGGACGTAAATTATCTCGTAGAAAGTTTATAGGAACTGAAATCCGGCGGGAGCTTTAATCACTCCGCCCGGGTAACTGTGGGGTACTTTCCGCCTGTTTCTTCAGAGAGTGTATCCCGTTTGAGAGGGACGGGACGAACCTTTGCAGTTCTCCGGCGTACCGGTAAATTGTCCAACCGATACCGATCACGTAGACCGGAACTTCGATCAGGAATCCGATAAACATTCCGTGATTTAGAATGTGTAGGGCTATGATTCTCATAATTTCGACGAGGCCGATAAGGACGCAGAGCGGCCCGACTATGGAAATTATCAATTTCTTCTTATCCATCAAAATTCGGTTTGAAATCTCTGCCCGATCGTTTATAAAGAGAAAGAACAGGAAATACTTACCTTTGGTAATTATCTTAAGCACGTTTATAAACCAACAGTCGTTTTCTACCCTTAACCTCGGATTTGAAGACCCTCTCGAGAGGGGGGGATGAGGGAAGGATTTTCCTAAAAATCCCTATAAATATGGATGTGAGAACGATTTTAGGACCCCGCGAAGTGTTTCCTGCTGCGAAATTTGTAATCTTGGATCCGGCAAGTCGACCCGACCGGGGCATTTATGAACGAAAAAGAACTGAGTTCAGAAGAGGACCTCGAGATCTTTCTACCGGAGGACGACGCGATTTAGAAAAATTTAGTTTAATATGCAACTTCTAAAACATCGTGAGGTAAGAAATTGAGTGAAACGACCGAAATTGGCGAAGTTGTCTTTTCCGACATAGAAGAACACGACGGCTATATCGTAGAGATTAGTCTACCCCCCACGTTTTCGAACGAAATCAGCGAAAACCTCAACGAGTCTTCGCTGGAATTGAACGAGAGAGTGGGTAAGGATAACGCCTACATAAAGATCGGTCCGGGTCGAACCTTTGATATTTTGGAGGATCTCGATTTGGATCCCTTCAAACCGGAACTTCCAGCCCTCTTGATCTTGGATAAACATCCGAAGGATGTGAAAAAGGGAGATAAGCTGGTTTTGATAAAGCTGGGAGCTTTGGAGCGGCCGAAGGACGTCCCCCTCGTCTTAGAGGAGATGTATCGCCTCATGAATACGGAGGGTTTCATGAGGAATCTGTCCCTGAGACAGAAAAGGGAGAGGTTCTCTAAAGCCTTCGAAGATTTTTCGAAGGTAGGAGTGTCCATAGTCTCTACTCGACTCGGCGAATAAACAAGATGAAGTCGAATTTTTGAAATAGCTTTTATTCTAATGCGAGCGTGCCGTCTTTATCGGAAAGCAAGGAACGGTGCCTTCCGGGATCCGTCTCGATCTAGGTCACCGAGATTACGTAAGAAGTGGAGAACGAATCGGCCGAGGGAGCACGTAATTATAGCCTATTTAAAGATATTATTATCCATTTAACCGATAAACAAACAATTAAAAATCCTTTTTACGCCTTCTATCCCTTTAACGTTCTCAGTCATAGTGTCTGAAAGCTCCCTCATGTCCTCCGATCTAGTAATCGCCATGATGTCGTGCTGTCCGGTGAGCATTGCAGCTTTTTCGACCTTGTCCATCCCTTCGACCTCGTCAAAGACTTTCTCCATGTAGCCCGCACGCGTATCTATCAAGATTAAGCTTTCCGGCAATATACCCGATTCAAACTCTGTGGTTCATTTAGGAAAAAATTTTCTAATTTTTTACGGAAATTCACCCTTCTACATAAAGATGCCGATTACGATGGCCCCCACGACGACCATGATGGAACCGAGAGTTAGGAGCTTGGTGATCTCCTCCAATTCGCCCAGGAAGACGTACGACAGGATCAAGACGAAGAAGGGTTGCATGTTTTGGAACGGAGCTACTACGACCACCCGCGAAATGCTCAATGCTGAAAATACGAGGAAGAATCCGGCCGTTTGTGCGACACCTGCGTACAGATACATCCGCCTCTCCACGGCTCCGAAGGGGCGGAAGGGTGAAAAACCTCGGGCCAGGGAATACCCCGTCACTGCGGCCAGAGCGGAAACTGATTTTACGGCGAACCCGGCCAGTAGCGGGGTTCCCTCCAGGAGACCAATTCTGAAGAGGGGTGAAGACAAGCCGAAGAAAACCATCGCGGAGAGGGGAAGTAAAAGTTCCACCTTCGGAGCGAATTCGGATTTCTTGTTGTTTCCTTCGATCTCGTAACTGACCACTATTATCCCGGCCAGTAAAATCAGTATCCCGAAAAGATGACCTTCAGTTATTACCTCCCCTATTACCAAAATGCTGAAAATTGTAGCTATCAGGAGGTTCCCCTGGGAGATCGGAGCGGTTAGCGACGCCCCTATCTTCTTTGTGCTCGAGTAAAAACATATTCGGCCCAGGACCGTCCCAAAGGCGCTCGACAGCACGAAAGCGAGTATCGAAATTTTGGTGAACCCGAAGTCGACCCCGTGGATGAGGAAGAAGGAGGGGACGAAAACCAGCACGTTTATCCATATCGAGGCCAGTGCGGCGTCGAAAGATCTCCCCGTAACTGTGGCTTTTCTGATCACTAGCATCTCTATCGCCAATAAAAAGGATCCGGCGAGGGCTATTCCTGGACCGACTATGTTGGAGTTCATCCGTTCATCCTTCCTCCATTTCTTGTATTCGGGTTTCTAAAAGGTCGGTTTACCTCAAAAATGTTTGAAAAACCACTTGGGTATAGAGTGACGTGGATTTATTATTTTTCGTTCCCGGAAATTTTTCGACGTTCTCCACTATTCACTTTGGAAGTTCGGAAACTATCTTCGATCCGGCCGGGTTTGAATGTTCAGTCAATTTTTCTGTAAGCCTCGGCGCAGTGCTCGCAACAGAACGTCAACTCCTCGCCGTCGATCCCTTCGGTATAGGCCTCGTCCTCTTCTTCGTAGTCCGGATGTCCTTGAAATATCTTACATCCGCAGTGTGCGCATTCGGTCAGCCAGGGGTTCAGTATCTCCTGTATGAGGTTGTAAAACTTTCTCAGCGTTTTGGAGAAGGTTTTTTCTCCCTTTTCCGTCAGTTTGTAAACTTTCCTGGTTCTTCCTCCGGTATTTTTTTCTTCGGATTCCACGAGTCCATTTTCTTCGAATTCTTCGAGGAGCGGATAGATCTGACCGGTGGAGGGCTTCTTCCCTATTCTCTCTTCCACTTCCTTCATTATCTCGTATCCGTGTCTCGGCTTTAAGGAGAGAAGTGTCAGCGTGTAGAACTTTGTGAGGCTCGTGAGGTAGCTGGTATCTTCTTTCATATCATCCGATATGTTGTATTTAGTAGCATTTAAATATGATGTATCGGCTTGAGATGTAGAACCGGGGATAGAGGTCGATATAGGAGGTAACATCCGATTCATGCGGATATACGGTGCGACTCGGCTTGAAAATCCTTTAAAAACTCTCGACCATCTCTAGGCTTTTTTCGACATGTTCACGTGCATTTTCGAGAATTGGGGACATGTGGCCGGGGTAGAGCTCCTCGATTTCGCCGCCGTATTCCTCGAAAATTTTCTTTATAGAAGCGACGAGCTGTTTTTTGTCTCCACCGGGGAGGTCAGTCCTGCCGAAACTACCGCCTGGAAAGATCAAATCTCCACTAAACAACGCGCCGTCGCCGAAGTAAACGATGTGTCTCGGGAAGTGTCCGGGCGTGTGGATGGCTTTCAGGATTGAATTCCCCGCCTCGACCTCCTGACCGTCGCTGAGCTCCTCGTCGACCCAGTCTTCTTCCTTTTCCCAGGCGTAGACGGTGGCATCAAACTCGTCCTTTATGTTTTGAACTAAACCGATATGATCGGGATGTTCGTGAGTAATTAAAACCTTATCCAACCGATCTGTAGCTTTCCTCAATCCGTCCAGAATCTTCTCGTCGTTCCCTGCATCTATGATCGTCGGACTTTTTCCGCCGACGAGATATACGTTGCTGGTGAAACTGTAGATTCCTTCTGACAGATTGGTGACTTCCGAATTTTTCATACTCTAACCCCAAGTTTATATCGCCGCTGTTTTTGATAATGTTTTTCCTGCCGAATCGGACAGTTTTTGAATCGTTAAGGTTACACCGTAAAATCCCACGCCTTCGCCGATGGGAGAAGCCATTTTTTCAGGTTTAACTTTTGAGTTATGAATTAAAATAGACAAACAATTAAATCATTATTAATTAAGGTTAAATGAAGAATCATGACGTACCGGATTTCCGTTTCTAATCAAAAGGGAGGGGTCGGTAAGACTACAATATGCTTACACTTGGCGGTGGCCCTCGCCAAAAGTGATAGGAAAGTTCTCGTCGTCGACTTGGACCCTTCTGCTTATCTCTCGGCCCATCTCGGTCTTGACGACTACTATTATGACGAAAATCAAAACAGTTTGGCTTACAACCTGGTGGAAGGACCTCAGGATGATCTGGACGGGATAATTTTGGACACCGACGAGGGAGTGGACGTCATACCCTCAAATTACGACATGAGGGGCGTCGAGGATAGGCTCAGCGCCGAGCGAAATAGGGAGATGCGTCTCAAAATGATTTTGGACAGGGTCGACGACGAATATGATTATACCTTGATAGACTCCCCCCCTTCGGTGGGAGTTCTGTACGATAATGCAGTCCTCGCTTCCCAAAAAGTCATTATTCCGATTAAAGATGAGGATATGAGTATCGTTTCTATTCACAGGGCTTTGGATGAGATCGACGAATTAGAAACGGCCTTCGGGACTAACATAGAAATTCTGGCCATAGTACCTAACCTGGTCAGACCCGACGGCGTCGCGACCTCGACACTTGAAAAACTTAGAGACACGGACGGCGTCAAGGAGTACTTAACCGATTTTGAGATCAGACAGAGGGTAGCCATTAGGAGATCGATGAAAAATAGGACTACATTATATAATCATGATCCTTCTTGTGATCAAGTGGAAAACTTCATGAATTTGGCCGATTTAGTCATAACGAAGTGTGAGGGAGGAGATAGCGATGGAAAATAGGGAAGGAAAGAAAAAAAGCGATCCGGAAAAGGATTTGGCCGAGAGATTGATCCAGAGAATTGAGAGAGGAGAATCGGAAAAGAAGGGTCCTCGACTGGGCGATCGGCTGAAAGCCAGAGAGGAGAGTTATCGCGAAAAAGAAGGAAGGACAGCCCCATCGGAGGGAGAAGAAGAGGAAGTCACGGACTTCTTCGATCAGGTCACTCAACTGGCCGAGAGATATCCGGAATTGAAGGATGTAAAAGTTACACAGCTGAAAAAAGCTATCTCCCAGACGGGCATGAGGCATCCCGAAGAGGTCATCGACAAGCTTAGAAAGAAGGAGTACAGGACAAAGCTCCGAGAGATGGAAGACGAGTGGATTACCTATTGATATGATCGTTTTCGAACGGGGAAGTCCTTGAAGTTTTCAGTCACCATCATTAGCTATTCGTTCCACCATCACCCAGAATTTTGGAAGGGATCGCTTCTCGGAATCAACGATCTGGGGATGATCGTGAACGTTTCACCCCAACTTCTAATTTTTCCGACTTATCCCCATCTAACATATTTTTGAGCTTTTGACCGCACCTACCTAACTTTTTCACCTCTTCGAGGAGGGTCCTGCGCCCGAAGCCCGATATTGAGAAAGATTCTTAGGACCGTTAGTAACACATGTTTACGAGGCGATAATTTGTCGAAAGATGAGATTAAATTATTACTCGACGAGATGTACACCGGTTTGAAGGACTATTTTGAGGTGTTGGGGTGGAACGTGTCCACCGTCAAGGAGGAAGAACTGGGAGGATCGCCGGACAAGGAGATCGTGAAGTACGCCAAGGAAAACGGGTTTCTCCTAGTTACTGAAGACAGAAAACCGGCCGACTTGGCGGATTTAGAGGGTTCGCCGTATGTCTTCGTATCTAAACGCTCGATTGCGGAGCTTATAGACTCGAAGATAAGGGAAAAATATTTGGAAGGGTAATCCCGTTCCCCGCGAACTGTCTCGGCATTGAGAATTTACTTGGTGAGTTGAAAATGTTCCGAGTGTTAGTTTTTAATTGTGAGTTTTTTAATATTCAACTTGGGTGAATAAAATTGCACGATATGACTGAAACGAACCTCCACAACGCCTTTGCTGGGGAGAGCCAAGCGAATATGAGATACAGAATCTATTCCGAAGTGGCCGAGGATGAAGGTTATCCCAACGTTGCAAAGCTGTTCAAAGCCATATCCTTCGCTGAGAAGGTACACGCTTCGAATCATCTGGAAAGGATGCCCTGGAGGGAAGGATCCTTCTCGGGAAGCAATCCGTACGGTCTCGGCGGAACTTCGGAGAATCTTCAGGCAGGTATAGATGGAGAGACCTTTGAAATAGAGGAAATGTATCCCGTTTATAAGAAAGTCGCGGAGTTCCAAAACGAAGCGAAGGCAAAAAAATCGTTCGAATGGGCATTGGAAGCGGAGAAGATTCATGCTGAGATGTTTAAAGATGCCAAAGAAGCAGTAGATGCGGGAAAAGATCTCGAAATAGGGAAGATACAAATCTGTAGTATTTGTGGATACACGACGGAAGGCGAGGCTCCTGACGCCTGTCCGATTTGTGGAGCGGACAAAAAAGAGTTTAAAGAATTTGCCTGATCGTGAGGACGTGGAGGAGAAAATCTTCTTCACCCTCCACTTTTTATTAAAATCCATTAACGATGATAATCGAAATTCCCATGTAGGTTCGATTGATATGGGGGAGTGGATCGAAGGTAAAGGTTACAGGAAGAAGGTACTCTACGATGAGAAAGATCTAAGTTCGAAAGGGGTCCGTATCCAGATCGTGGAAATAGAGGCGGGGGACAGAGTAGGGCCGCACTTTCACGAATCTCAAACTGAAGTTTACAACGTTCAGGAGGGGAGAGCCATTTTGGGCATCGATGACGTGGATTACGAAGTCGAAGAGGGCGACACTCTAATCTGCAAACCAGATCAGGTACATTACGTAATAAATGAATATTCGGAAACATTACGATTGTTTGTCGTTAAGTTAAACTATGAGGAAGACGACACTCGTTGGAAAAGTGAATAAAGTCCTGATGTGAATGCCTGAGGTTTCCGAGCTTGTCTTCGAGGCGGATGGACTATATTCCCTAAACTATCGAATCCATGATCGAAAAATCCTTGTCGGGAACGGCCGTCTCTTCCCCCTTCAGTATCTTTTCCAGGGATTCGATCGCCCCTACTCTGCTCAGCGTTTCGTTGTTGTTTCCGCATCTAAATGCGTAAGTGCAGTTGGGGCATCCGTCGTCGCTCCCGCATTTACATTCGTTTAAAATGGTGTAAGCTCTCTCCAGTCCCTCCTCAAAACGTTCGTGCAGGAGGCGACATATTCCAGATCCTCCGGGAGCTCCATCGTAGGCGAATATAATTCCGGATCCACCCATGGCGACTCCTCCGACTTCGCCGCTTCCACCCCCGGTCAACATGTCGCTCGTTTCGAGGACCGCATGTTCGATGGCGTGAAAGGTCCCGGAGAGTTTGTCGTCTTCGGAAACCGCGGGAGGTTTTTCCGGGAGTTTCGGAGCCGGGGCTTTGAAGACCAGTCCCAGAGTTTCAAAAGAATACTCTATGGGCTCGTCGAGGGTGGTGCTGTCCAAGACATCCCCCTCGTAAACGTCTATCGTGTAGTAGCCGTCTACGTATTCGGAAATTTTTAGCTTTCCGTAAAGAACCTCGACGCCGTAGGCTTTTTTCCTATCCAAAATTTCAATTATTTTAGGGTTGGATTCCCTTTTTGCTTCGGTTCGAGTGTCGTGTCCGGGCGGTAATTTTTTGACCTCCGCGTTTCCCGAGTTTCCGTCGAAGGAGAAGGAGGTACTTCTGTACTTTTCCCCTCCGTGGAGATATACCGCCCCCGGATGGAGCTCCCTCGCGGCCAGAGGCATCTGTCTGGAACCTATCCTGTCGCCTTTGTGCCATATATTTACGGTTTCACCTATCCCCCTGATGGAATAATCTTTGATTTCCTCCCGTCCTTTCCTAGTCGCGCGGATGTATCCGTTATCCTCCGAGAGGAAATTCTCCTTCGAGAGATCATTCAAGATTCCGTCGAACTCGGAAAATTCTTCTACATGTATGGGCTCGTCCATCGCCGCACAGATGAGTTGTTTTCTGGCTACAACCGGATTTTCAGGCTCGCAGTAGGCGGGGTCCACATCTTCAAAGTAATCATCCGGATGGTTTCTATAGTAGGAACTTATGGGGTCTTCCCCTCTTAGCCCCAGGACGGCCAGACCCTCCTGACCCCTTCTCGCCACCCTCCCTATCCTCTGTTTGAAGGAGGTAATGCCGACCAGGACGGAAATGACGGCGTCTAAATCGCCTATGTCCAATCCGAGTTCGAGCGTGGGGGTGGCTACGACCGATTCCAGCTCACCCTCTCTCAGCTTTCTTATTATTTCCCTCCTGTGCCCGTAAGATAGTCCTGCTCGGTGTACCTCGGTATCGATACCGCCCTTCTCCTCCGCTATCATCTTCATGGATTCCACCCCTTTGTGAGAGTTTCCGAATAGCACAGTCCTTTTCCCTCCTCTCAGTGTCTTTTGAAGCGCCTCCACGAGCATGGTCTTTACCGACCTTCCCGTCGGATACATCAGGAAAAAATGAATCGGCCCGTGTCTCCCCTTTTCGCAACGAACTATCTCCACGTCGGTTCCGAAGAGGTCGCTGCCGAACTCTTCAGGGTTTCTTATAGTCGCGCTGGCCCCTATGACCTGAAATTCGTGATCAAATCTCCTTCTCATCCTTTCAAGGATAAATCTGACGTTCGATCCGAACCCGCCCGTATATTGATGGTTTTCATCGATCACTACAAATTTTGAAGAGATGATAAGCCTGGCGAAGTTGGTTCCCCTGCTCAGATGGTAATGGATCATGTCAAAGTTTGTAATCAGGACTTCGGGAGGGTCCTCTTCGATTTCCGACCGTTTCTCACGATCCGTATCCCCGTCGTAGACATCTACGCTTATAGGGGTCCCCTCTGCCAAGTCTTTGAGTTTACGTAATTGATCTCTGCTGAGAGCCTTCGTAGGATATATCAGGAGAGCTCTAACCCCGCCCGGTTTGGATTCGTCTTCAATTATCTTCTGATATATGGGGATGATGAATGCTTCAGTTTTTCCCGTGGCGGTGGGGGCGGAAATAATAACGTCATTTCCGTCTAAGATTTTCTCGATAGCTTCCTCCTGAAATTTGAAGAATTTATTAACCCCTTGGTTCTTTATGCTCTCCTTTAGATCCAAATCAAAGTCGAAATCGCCTACTCCACATCCAAAATCAGGTCTCATGGCCTCCATAAATTTGTAAAGGACTATTTCGTCCTTTCCGCGAAAGAAAGATCTCCCTTCTGGAGGTAAGTCCTCCAGATCTATATCTGCGTCGACATCCGAGTCGAGTAGATTCAACTCCTTACCCAAGCCATGTCTCCGAATCCAAGTTTTTCCATCGTTTGTCAAAGCACCTTCTTCGAACCTTTTGGACAGGATATCGATGGCTCCACCCTCCGATAAGTCGTTTTGATCCGTCGCAAAGCATATTTCGCATTCGGAACAGGATAGTAACCATCTGCCGGATTCCATCCGTTTAGATTTAATTTCCCCTCCGCATTTAGGGCATTCCGATTTCGAGGACATCATTATCATATCCGTGTTTCAAAAAATTACGAGTAATTTCGAAATATGTTTTCAATTAATTCCCGTTTTGATACTTTAAAGTATCCGATCCGTTCTAAAGAAGCCTTCCTAAAACTCTAAAAAAATTAGTTGTGACACTTTACCTCATCAATAAACGTGTGGAGTTGGGTAGAAGCGTGATTTTAAAAAATTTACAAGGGGTCTCCCCCCGAATATTAAAGGTAGGGCGAAGGGGTTAAATCCTCGGTATGGCGGATGAATTATTAAAAGAGATTTGATGATAAAAGTACTCTGGTAATTTGCCATACTCGTCGATCGGACCTCCGGAGGAGCTATATTGAAGATCCCTAAAAATTTAGAGCGGTCATTGGCTCATCTCGGCAGACTTTTGTTGATTATCGGCGTGGTTTTACTCGTTCCAATTATCGTGGGAGCGATTTACTCAAATTGGATCTATAGGGGAACTGTCGTTTATTGGGGATTCATCCTACCTTCTATAGCCGCCTTTATTACTGGAGGGTTCTTGGAGTGGAGATTCGAAGCTGAGGAATTAAATCTGGTGCAGGGTCTGTTTCTAACCGGTCTCGCATGGATCGTGATTTCGTTTTTCTGCGCATTTCCGTTCGTTATAATCCAGGAAATGAGCTTCGTTGATGCTTACTTTGAGGCAGTGAGCGGATTTACCACCACCGGAATTACTATGATTGTGGAATTGGAACCTCTCCCTGAGATTTTAATTTTCTTCAGGAGTTTTATTCAGTGGATCGGCGGTCTGGGTATAATCACTTTCTTCCTCTATATCGGGTTGAAAGGTATTTCGGAGCATATTATCTATCGAGGTGAGTCCCATAAGATAAGGTCGAGTCGCCCCGTACCGAATTTGAGGAGAACCGTGAAATATCTTTGGCTG
>Ga0207421_10007450_pt1 | contig 11641 bp, 11 predicted proteins | sample SodLakKL_010_SED_4_FD_187542 | JGI IMG/M metagenome (GOLD analysis project Ga0207421, IMG submission 187542) | Alkaline sediment microbial communities from Lake Tanatar, Kulunda Steppe, Russia - 8KL_010_SED (SPAdes) (version 2) | ecosystem: Environmental > Aquatic > Non-marine Saline and... | reverse complement strand
TCACCCTTGCCCATGAGATGCTCAAACGCAAGGAAAACTATGGCCTGGCCTCGCTATGCATTGGCGGCGGCATGGGCACAGCCATTATCTTAAAACAACTGGAGGGTAAACAATGAGACTAGAAAATAAAGTAGCTGTTGTTACTGGAGGCGCGCAAGGCCTCGGTAAAGCAATGAGTTTACGTTTTGCACAAGAAGGGGCAAAAGTCATTGCCGCAGATATGCAAGACCTTGATTATAAGCATGACAATGTAGAAGGCAAAATCTTAAATGTAACGGATAGTGAAGCCGTTCAAAAATTCTTTGATGAAGTCATTGAATCATACGGTCAAATTGATGTGCTTGTCAACAACGCAGGCATTACGCGTGATGGCATGACACGTAAAATGAGCGAAGAAGACTGGGATGCAGTGATGAACGTCAACTTAAAAGGTGTATTTAACCTGACCCGCCTTGTAGGCCCTCAAATGGAACAAATTGGTGGCGGATCAATCATTAATATTTCAAGTGTTGTTGGCGAATACGGCAACATCGGTCAAGCCAACTATTCAGCTACCAAAGCGGGCGTGATTGGACTTAGCAAAACATGGGCCAAGGAATTTGCACGCAAAGGAACACCGGTTCGTGTCAATGCGATTGCACCTGGCTATGTCATGACTGATATTTTGAAAACCGTCCCACAAGACTTGCTTGATAAATTCGCCAAAATGACCATGCTCGGTCGTCTTGGTGAACCAGATGAAATTGCCAGTACCGCACTTTTCCTTGCAAGTGAAGAATCGAGCTACATTACAGGACAAGTCATTAGTGTCAACGGTGGCATGAGACTTTAAACAGAATCTAACTAGGAGTGATCCCCATGTCAGCAGACAACCATGTCGGTGTCGTTGGAACAGGCATTTATCTTCCCAAGCAAACCATTACCGCTGAAGAAATCGCTGAAAAATCCAACGGCAACTGGACGGCAGAAAATGTCGTGAAGAAACTGGGTATTAAGCAAGTTTTTGTACCTGGTGAACACGATGGAACACAGGAAATGGGCGCTTATGCCGCCCAAAACGCGCTTGACAATACAGGCGTTAAACCCGAAGAAATTGATGTAATTTTAGATATCGGTGAGGAGTGGAAAGAATACCCACTCACAACCAGTGCGCTTTATGTCCAAGGGGCTATCGGTGCCGTCAATGCCTGGGGCATTGATCTGCAAAACCGTTGTGCTACCTCACTGAGCGCATTCAAAATCGCCAAAGACATGATGATTGCCGACGATGATGTCGACACCGTCATGATTGTGGGTGGCTACCGCAACGGAGACTTTGTGGATTTTTCCGATCCGCACATGTCCATGATGTACAATTTATCAGCCGGTGCCGGTGCCATCATTCTTAAGAAAAATTATGGTAAAAATTTCCTCCTAGGATCTCATGTAAAAGCCGACGGTACGCTCGCGCGTACCGCCGGTGTTGAGATTGGTGGAACGAAAAATCCTATTACTAGGGATAATATCGACCAAGCGTATAAATCACTGCGTTTGATGGAACCTAAGAAAATGAAAGACCGACTCAATGAAGTCAGCATGCCAAACTGGTTTGAGTGTATCGATAAGGCACTTGATAAATCCAGCAAAAAACGTGATGATCTAGACTACTTGGCAATTTTACACATCAAGAGAAGTGGTCACGAAGGCATGGTCAAGGAGCTTGGTTTAAGTGAAGAACAAACCATTTATCTTGAAGATTACGGCCATTTGGGTCAAATTGATCAAATCCTCTCACTCCACCTTGGACTAAAAGAGGGTAAAATCAAAGATGGATCGACCATTGGTCTTATCGCCGCCGGCATCGGATATGTCTGGGGCGCATCCATCATTCAGTGGGGTGAACAATAATGGATAATGTCGTTCGAATACTATTTAACAGTCTGCAAACCGGTGCGGTCTATGCCTTGGCCGCACTGGGGATTGTCCTGATTTTCCGCGCCGGTAAGGTTACCAACTTTGCTCAGGGGATGATTGGGACATTCAATGCCTATGTTGCAGCGGTTTTCTTCCGGTGGCTCGGCTGGAGCATTTGGGCTGCTGTGCCAATTGCGCTAGTCACGGCTTTTATCACGGGTGTCGTTATTGATAAGATTTTCATCCGTCCTGCACAAAATTCAAAACCGATGCATAAACAAATCATTACGCTCGGGATCATTATGATTTTGACAGGAATTATCCCATTCATATTTGGTGTCGACCCTATACGTTTGGGTCGCTTTTTCCCAACAGGCGGGGTTGACATTCTCGGAACCACCCTTCGCTTTAATACAATGTTTACCGTTGCACTTTCTGTGGCATTGATGGGTGCCATATTTTGGTTCATTCAATATACGCGCTGGGGCCTTGCGATTCGCGTTACGGCGTCAAACAAAGTAACGAGCCAATTGATGGGCGTACCAACCAATACCGTCACGATGATGGCCTGGGCGACCGCGGCGATGCTTGGTGCCCTAGCAGGCATCATTATTGCACCCCAATCAAGTGTTAACCCAACGTTCATGCTTGACGTTCAAGTCAGTGCCTTTTTTGCGGCTGTATTTGGTGGGCTTCAAACATTCTTTGGCCCAGTTTTTGCGGCGTTTATCATTGCACTGGCACGCAACTCAGCAATGTTTTACCTCAGTGACATTTGGGGCAATGCCATTGTCTATATCCTAATCCTGCTTTTCCTTTACTTCAAACCGTATGGTTTGTTCGGAGAAGCACCGGTAGAGAAAGTGTAGGTGTTAAAAATGACTGAGAAGACAAATAGTACAATTACTAAAAACACCATCATAACTTTCTTTAAAGAACGGCCTTGGGCACAATACATCTTATTTGGTGTCTTACTCTCATCAATAGCCTTTTTGCCACAAATTGGTGTTATGCGTAATTCAACGATGAGTATATTTGCACTTATAATTATATATACTATTGCTGCGTTTGGCTTGAACCTTTTACTTGGTTTCAGTGCACTGATATCACTTGCTACTGCCGGCTTTATTGGTGGCGGTGCACTCGGTATCGGAATTTTCCTCAATATGGGACTACCCTTTGAAGTCGCCGTTTTATTGGTAATCCTAAGCGGGATTGTCATTGGTGCATTCATCGGTATCCTGTCATTGAAATCTCAAGGGATTTATCTGGCAATTACGACCTTATTTGTCCAAGAAATTTTAAGACAAATTTATACATCTGTTGGTATATTTGGCGGTGAGCGAATTGATATCGGTACCATTACCATTTTAGGTGGGATTGAGCTCAACCGGTTCAACTTTGCACATCGTTCCATCATTTTTCTGATTTTGATTGCGGTCATGGTCATTATCATGATCATATTCAGAAACTTGATTAAAAGCCGTTCCGGACGTGCGTTTATGGCCATGAGCCGAAGCAAGTCAGCCGCTGCCGCAATGGGTGTAAATATCATGAAATACCGTGTTTATGCATTTATCATTGCGACCGTATTTGCAATGCTTGCTGGCGTACTGTATGCGATGTATTACCAAAGTGCCCCAACAAGGGCTTGGACACTCGACTTGAGCTTGTTGTTGCTAGCGATGGTTGTTGCTGGTGGCTTTAAATCTGTATTCGGTATGTTCTTGGGCGCATTTGTTGTTTATGGTATCCCAACATTGTTCTTAGAAGACATATTTGGTGATGTGTCCGAAATATTTGCCGGACTGCTCATTATCTTAGTTGTCTTGTTCTATCCGCAAGGATTAATCCATTCAGGCCCAGACATTAAGAAAGGCTTTAAAAAGATTGTTGGCCTTTTTCGAAAGAAAGAAGTGACGCAGGATGAGTAAAAACACAGTACTTAAAATTGATGATGTTGTGATGCGTTTTGGTGGTTTAACAGCGGTTGATCACCTGAACCTAGAGATTAAAGAAGGCGAAATCGTGGGTCTTATTGGGCCTAACGGTGCTGGGAAGACAACCGTCTTTAACTGTATTACCCAGTTTTATGATTCTTACGAGGGATCAATCACCTTTAATAACGAAGACGGAGAAACCATTGATTTAAAATCAAAAAAAGTCACCGAAATTATTGATTTAGGGTTAGTCCGTACTTTTCAAAATATTGAGCTAATTCCTGACTTATCCATAATTGATAATGTCATGATCGGTGCCCACAACCAGTTTAAAACGGGGTTGGTTCAACACCTGCTTTCCACACCAAAAGTACGTAAGGAAGAAAAACGCATTTATGATAAAGCACTGGATGTCTTAGCGTTCATGAACATGTCTGATCTTAAGGACCAAATGGTTCACGGACAGCCGTATGGTATTTTGAAAAAAGTTGAAGTTGCCCGTACGCTCATGAGCGATCCACGTCTTATCATCTTAGATGAACCTGCAGCAGGTCTCAATGACAGCGAGACCGATGAACTGGAAACTTTGATCTATAAAATTCGTGATGAATACAATGCGTCTATATTGTTGATTGAACATGACATGGGATTTGTAATGAATATTTGCGACCGCATTGCGGCCATAAACTTTGGTAAAAACATTGCGACCGATACACCCGCGAAAATTCAGGCGCATCCCAATGTTCAAGAGGCATATTTGGGGAAAGGAGACGATGAATAATGGCACAACAATCCCCAATCCTGGAAATCAAGGATTTGCATATCAGTTATGGCCCGATTGTGGCGGTTGAAAAACTGAATATGTCCATAAACAAAGGCAGTGTTGTTGCGGTGCTTGGCGCTAATGGTGCTGGTAAAACGTCACTCCTTAAAAAAATCAGTGGCATCATCCCAGCCCAAAAAGGTGATGTAATTTACAAGGGTGAAAACATTACCAGACTTGCGCCTGAGCGCATTACCAAAAAAGGTATTATTCAATCGCCTGAAGGGCGTCAAATATTCGGTGATTTAACGGTTTATGAAAATTTGATGATTGGTGCATTCACGGTTATGAGAGGCGAGGTACCAATCAAACTCATTAATCCTGAAGCCTTGCCTAAACGCCTCAAAAAAGAATACGAAGACAACAAAGACAATTCTCAACATACACTTAAAATGTCTCGCGATGAAATTGTCGCAAACAACATGGCACGCGTCCATCACGTATTCCCAGTTCTTAAGGAACGGGGAAACCAGATGGCGGTTACCTTATCGGGTGGTGAACAACAAATGCTTGCGATTGGTCGCGCATTGATGAACCGTCCGGAGTTGTTGATTCTTGATGAGCCGTCACTTGGGCTCGCCCCACTCATTGTCCGTGACATTTTCAAAATTATCAAAGATTTGAATGATGCGGGGACAACGGTACTGATCATTGAACAAAACGCCCTTCAGACATTAAAAATTGCAGATTATGCATACGTGCTTCAAACCGGTAACTTGATCAAAGAAGGTAAAGCAAAAGACCTTATCAATGATGAAGAGCTCATTGAAGCATATCTGGGTAAACATTAACCACAAATTATAGAAACAAAATAACAAAATATAAAAAATTATTTAGGAGGAATTTTGCATTATGAAAAAATTAAGTTTAGCACTACTAATGTTCATGGCAGTATTCACACTCGCTGCATGCGATGTTGAAGAAAGACAACAAGGGGTTACCGATGATGAAGTTTTGGTTGGTAACTCAGCGGCAGTAAGCGGCGCGTTTGCATTCGTTGGTCAACCTTTCAACGATGCGCTATTATCGTATTTTGACATGGTTAATGATGATGGTGGTGTTGCTGGGCGTACCATTGAATGGCAACACTATGATGATGAATTCGATCCAGCTCAAGGTCAGCAGTATGCTGAGCGTCTTGTAGAGGACGATGAAATTTTCGCATTTGTCGGTCACTTCGGAACACCAACGGTTGGTGCGACATTTGACTACTTGAACAGTGTTGGGATCCCACGTGTTTATTACGCCACAGGAAGCACGGTAACGTATGATGAAAATGCTGAAGGCGGCGCACGTGCAAGCTTCCCTGTACAACCTATGTATAACCTAGAAGGCCGCGTCCTTATGTCTCGCGCAATCGCGGATTATGACGCTGAAACTGTCGGTGTCATCTATGCAAATGCGGATGATGGTCAAGGATTGCTTGAAGGTATCGAAGAAGTGGCTGAGCGCGAAGGTGTTGAACTTGAAGCACAACAAGTTTCACCAGATGCATCAGACATGAGTTCACAGGCAAACTCTGTTGTCAACGCGGACCCTGATGTTGTTATTGTTGCGGCGAACCAACAACCAGCAGAAACAGCGATTACCGCCCTTTATGATGCAGGCAATGAACAAGACGTGTTGACGACTTATGTTAACGCAGCGGAAAGCATGATTGAAAACCTTGAAACAGAGGTTGCTTCAGGACAATTTGACTTATTTGCATCACAATGGGTAGGCCTCTTTGATGAAGACGGTGAGCCAACAGAAGGGTATCAAGAATACATGGACAATGTAGATGAACAGTACGCTGCCAATACGTACGCGATTACCGGTTGGATTGCTGCACACATCTTTGTCCAAGGATTAGAGCGTGTCGGCGATGACCCACTTACTTGGGAAAACTTCATTGATGCAATGGAAGAAGCACCGGTTGAAAACCCAATGGGTGAACCACTTGATTATTCAGACGGTCAACGCCTGGGTACTGAATCCCTTGCATTGGTTCGTGCAACGGTTCCTGAGGAAGGCACTTATCTTTGGGAAGAGTATGCTGATTTCCAAACTGAAGATGAACTACTAGACTAACAAACGACGCACAATAATACATAATACAATCGGTGGGGGTGGGGAGACTCATTCCCACTGTTTGTTGAAAGGAGAATCACTCATGGCAAAAACCATTACATTGGATGAAGCCTTAAAATTAGTGAAAGATGGTGACCATATTGTTGCGGGCATGGCAGGTGCGGAAGGTCGTGCTTTCTTTGAACGTCTCCATGAAGTAAGCAGCCACACAAACCATGTTCATATTGACAATTGTCTACCGATGCAAGCATACCCATTCATGGTGGATGATGCATATGTCAATAATTTCACCATTAACAGTTGGTTCTTTTCTGGTGATTTGCGCAAAGCCTTTAAAAACGGAAATATTACCTTTATTCCCAATCATTTACATTTCGCAGGTGTTAAGCGTACACAGCACGCTGAACCCAATCTATTTGTAGCAAATGCTACACCGCCTGATAAACACGGCTTTGTTTCTTTGTCACTTTCCAATGTATATGAAAAACATATGCTTAAAAAAGCGGACACGGTCATTTTGGAAATCAATCCGAACTTACCCCGTACGTTTGGTGATTTAGAAGTGCACCAAGACGATGTTGATTATTTTGTTGAGGTATCGTATGATGCCCCGGAACTTCCTGACATGCCACCCAATGAAAAAGACGAAAAAATCGGTGCGAATGTTGCACAGTATATTAATGATGGCGATACCATTCAGTTAGGCATCGGCGGCATTCCCAATGCGGTTGCCAATGCGCTTGTTGATAAAAAAGACCTTGGCGTGCATACCGAAATGCTTACCACAGGATTCATGAAACTCTATCGTTCAGGCGCGATTTCCAACAAGAAAAAAACACTGCATCCTGGCAAAATGGTCGCTGCATTTGCACTGGGAACCAAAGAACTTTATGAATTTTTGGATAACAATCCTGCGGTTCAAATTTATGATGGCAATTATGTGAACGACCCATACGTCATTGGTCAAAACGACAACCAGGTATCGATCAATACCACCATTGAAATTGACTTGACCGGTCAGTGTGCTTCAGAATCCATTGGCACCAAACAGTTTAGCGGTACTGGTGGACAGACTGATACCGCAACCGGTGCGCAGCGTGCTAGGAACGGACGCAGTTTCATTACTCTTTATTCAACAGCCAATGTCAAAAACCCTGAAACAGGGGAACGTGAACCCATCAGCAAGATTGTTCCAACTCTTAAAAAAGGTGCCGCGGTTACATTATCTCGCAATGATGTTGATTATGTCGTGACCGAATATGGTGTGGCAGAGTTACGCGGAACGACCATTAAAGAGCGTGTTGAACGCTTAATTGCGATTGCTCATCCGGACTTCCGTGATTCACTATACCGTGAAGCCAAAGAAATTGGGTATATACGATGAGTACATTCACATTTGAAAACAAGGAAGTCTTTTACACCATTGATGGGACGGCTGAGAAAACCCTTGTTATCTTAAATGGCATCATGATGTCACATAAAAGCTGGGAAGCATTTTTACCGGCATGGAAAAACCATTTTAAAGTGCTCCGCGTCGACTTTTTAGACCAGGGCTTATCACAAAAAATGCCGGATGAACCCTATACGCAAGCAACTCAGGTTCGCATGCTTAAAGCCTTGTTTGATCACCTAAATATGCATAGCCTTTATATGGTGGGAATCTCGTATGGTGGCTCTGTTGCGTTACAGTTCGCCGCAAAACATTCGGATTATCTGGCCAAACTGGCACTTTTCAATGCGGCTGCGAGCACTTCGCCGTGGTTGCGTGATATTGGACGCGGATGGAATAAAGTGGCAAGAACTGGTAATGGTGAAGCGTACTACCATGTCACCATTCCCTACATCTATTCACCCCAGTTTTATACCAAGAATGAAGCGTGGATGAACGCCCGCAAAGAAAAACTGCTTCCTGTTTTTGAAGACCAGAATTTCCTAGATGCGATGACGCGCCTGACCAATTCAGCGGAAGGCCACGATGTCACCGAGTCACTTAAGGATATTCACACCCCTACAATCGTAATCGCTGCCGACCATGATTATTTGACGCCGCTTTATGAACAGGAAAAATTGGTTGATCACATGCCCAATGCTACACTCAATGTCTTTTACGAATGCGGTCATGCCAGCATGTATGAAAAACCAGAGCTCTTCACATCAAGTATTTTAGGGTTCTTTTTGGACGAAACCACTCAGTACGACATCAACTAGGAGGTCATCATGAAAGATACCTTAAGACTTAACAATAAAGAAACGCTCGCCTACCAATATTACTTTCATAAAGAGAATAAAGAAACCTTGTTGCTCATTCACGGCAATATGAGCAGTGGTGTGCATTTTTCACCCATTATTGAAAGGTTGCGGGATGATTATAATGTGTTGGTGCCGGATTTACGTGGTTTTGGTGATTCGACCTATCACCGTTCTATTGAGAAGCTGGGCGATTTTGCGAATGACTTAATGGATTTGCTTGATCAGCTTTCCATTAAACGTACCCATGTGATTGGCTGGTCAACAGGTGGGGGTGTGGCGCTAAAAATGGCCGCAAAATTCCCCAGTCATATTGGCCGCATTGTGCTTTTGGAAAGTTGCTCATACCGCGGCTATCCCATCTATCAAAAAGATGACAACATGCAGCCAACAAACAAACTGTATACAACCAAAGAAAACATGGCCAAAGACCCTCTCCAAGTCGTGCCTCCATTAAAAGCAATGAAAAGTAACGACCGCGAGACCATGGCTTCTATCTGGCAAGCGGCCATTTACAACGTCAAAACACCAGAAGAAAGTGATTTCGACATGTACCTCACCGAAACGCTCAAGCAGCGTAATTTGGTGGATGTGGATTGGGCGCTCATGACTTTTAACATGTCTAAAACCCCCAATGGTGTTGCTCCGGGTGATGGCAGCATTGAAGATGTCACCCATAAAACCTTGAGTATTTATGGATTGAACGATCTGGTTATTACACGCGCGATGTATGAAGAAACACTGACCGCACTGAAAAATGCACGGGGTCATATTTATGATGATGGCTCCCATTCACCCATCACCGATAGACCGTGCGAACTCAGCAGTCAAATTTTAGCCTTTTTAAAGGAATGATGCTTGTTTTGAACAAGCATCTTTTTTTGAGTAAAATCACCGTATGCCTCGTATGATTAGCCTGAGGTGATTAAAATAAAAACTATACTTTTAGGAATGATGATGCTTGGATTGATGATAATGATTCCACAAACCAATGCGTCAATGGTCCCACAAGGAGAAAACTGGCTAAACCCTGACCATGTTGATGGTGATGAGGATTCAAATTCAATGTTCACCAAAACACCAATTGAACTTAAGCCCAATGCAACGTATCACATGAATTTTTACATGTACGCCTTCTTTGATTTAGAGATTCGAATGGATGGCGATGTGGTCCTTCAAAAGGACCTAACAGATGATTCATCGTGTGAAATCTTTTCTCACACTTATATCTGTGCATTTGAAACCGGCGATGCAACTGAATTTGATTTTGTCTTGAGCGGTCAAAATGCTTATCAGCACTTTGCGATGTGGGGAACGGAAGAAATCATGCTCGCCAAGGGTGCGGATTATGTTTTATATGAACCCTTCATTTCCGGTGAGGAAGAAGCACCCGAGGACAGCGACTTGGAATTTGATGCGGTTGGGTCCTTGGAAGTGAGTTATACCGAAACGCGCGCGCTCACGACACTGGTCAAAGAAAATATTCATGCCTATGACGAAATTGATGGGGATTTGAGTGACGACATCGAAATCATACATGATGACTATACGGATCACGCATCAACAACGGGTGAATATGATGTGCATTTAAGCGTTGAAGACGCAAGTGGGAATATAGCGTATTTTCATTTGATAATCGATGTTATCAATGACGGGATTCCTGAAATTGATGGACCGAGCGACCATGTGTTTGATGTGGAAACCGCGCCAACGCTTGATGACTATATTCAAGATGAATTTAGTTTCTATGACGATTATGAAGGCACACTCAATGATTACACAATTATTAATGATGACTACTCATCAAACAAGACTGCAATAGGAACGTACGCCTTTGAAATAGAAATTGAAAATGACTCAGGCACGGCAGTTCAAGAAACGTTCACAATTACACTGAAAGACTATTTGCCACCGGTGATTATGGGTCCAAGTGAACAGACCATATCTTACACTGAGACGTTTGATATAGATACATATATCGAATCATTGCTCATAGAAGACAATCAGGATACAACCCTAGATGCCAGTGATATTACACTCATTGAAAATAATTATGTCATGGGAGATGTGGGCGTCTTTACATTTAAAGTGGAAGCTTCAGACGCTTCAGGGAATACCGGAAGTCACACGTTGACATTGAACGTCATTGACGACATTCCACCGATGTTCAGTGTCCATGAACGCATCGACATTATTGAGGGCACTCGGATTACGCATGATGATTTACTCAATCATTTCAAAACGTCCGCAAATCTCAATGATTTTAATCCAAGCGGTATTGTCATAACGGATGATTACGATCTATATAACCCTGAAGCCGGTGAACATCAAGTGAATGTAGAGCTCTATAATGATGCCGGTGACGTGCTTAAACAAGCTGCTTATCTTAATGTTGAACCAAAGAAGGCTTCCCTTATGCCTACCAATTTACTTGTTGGTGCAACGGCTTTGTTAACCGCGGGCACACTCATTTTCATCAAAAAAAAACGACTAAAGAAAACGTAAATAAGTGATAAAGCCAAAGTTTAAAAACGTGTTGATTATGTCATCAACACGTTTTTTTATGTATAGCTGTGTTCAAGAAAAATACTGATTTCACAAATATGGTTTTGTAATGTCCACTGGAAACGGTGTAGAATGTATTGCATTAATTAGGAAACGAATCGTT
>Ga0207421_10007449_pt1 | contig 11641 bp, 11 predicted proteins | sample SodLakKL_010_SED_4_FD_187542 | JGI IMG/M metagenome (GOLD analysis project Ga0207421, IMG submission 187542) | Alkaline sediment microbial communities from Lake Tanatar, Kulunda Steppe, Russia - 8KL_010_SED (SPAdes) (version 2) | ecosystem: Environmental > Aquatic > Non-marine Saline and... | reverse complement strand
CCGGATCCCCAATGTCGACTCGATCCACCGCACGAAGCCATCCGAACCGCCACACCGGAACTGCGCCTGCAATTCGAACTCGTGCACCTCGGCACCGTGGGTCCCGGCGAGCCGCTCGATCTCGTCGGAGTTGCCGATCTCATCGCGCTTCACGGCCTGCATGTCGTCGATGAAGAAGACCCCGACCCGCGCGACCGACAGCAGCTCGTCGATCTGGGGGCGGTCGGGATCGACCGCGTCCTTCTTGCGGAACCGGTCCCAGGAGAACCTGCGGATCCGGTGTGCCTCATCGCAGATGAGAACGTCCAGCGTGTCGTCCTCAGCATTGAGGTAGGAATTGAAGAACTTGAACATGCCACTGGCACGCGTCCCGACCCGCTTGCGAACCGTGTTCGTGAAGGCCGCTGATCCGGTCGCGTGGTGGACCGCGTAGCCGTTGGCCGCCAGCTCGGCGACCAGGTTCAGCGCGATGACCGACTTGCCGGTGCCGGGTCCGCCGCGGATGACGAAGACGGCCTTGGTATCGAGGTCGCGTGCCTCGGCGACCTTGGCGAGGATCGACTTGAAGACCACCTGCTGCTCATCGAGCAGGATGTAGGCCGGCTCGCCCCTGATCATCGCGGCGGTGTGGTCGAGCAGCTTCTTGTGCGGGCGGTACTTGCCCTCGCGAACGCTGCGCAACACGCCGAGCCCGCGACCATCGCCGAGGTGATCGTCGAGGAACTGGGTGAGTTCGGTGACCCGGTCGCCGGCGAACAGCGGGTAGACGCCCAGGATGTTCGCGTGCCGGGCTGCGAGCAGCTCGGACTGATCGTCGTGGATGAAGTCGTGCAGGTACGCGCACGCACGCAACTGGACGTTGCCGTCGTGGAAGGTCTCGTGCGCATCTGCGAGGTACTGCTGGTACTGACCGACCTGGGCGGACGGGTGCAGGGTCTCCTTGAGTCCCTTGCCGTAGCGCACCGTGACCATGTCCTCGACGCGCGAGGGCATGACGTCGTCACTCCACTGCTTGAGTTCGACGATCACTGCTGCAGGGCGGCCCTCGCGGTCGTGGCCGGTGATCATCGCGTCCAACCGCTTCGAGGTCAGCGGCAGCTGGTACTCCAAAAGCAGCCCGTGATCGAAGAGCTTGCCGAGCTCGATGGCGTTCGACAGCGACTTCAACGAGTTCCGCCATGAGCGGACCTCGCCCTCCGAGGGGTTCCAGCCGTAGTAGTCGAAGAACGCCTGCCGGAGCCGTTCCGTGATCTCGTTCTGCTTCGCATGCTCGACGAACGTGTTCGTCGTTCCCCAGTACAGCTCGGCCACGCGGACTCCCATCTACCGGGAGGGAGCGTAGTGTCGCTGCGCCCGACTCCCGACGGTTGCTCGCTCCCAGGAGTGGACGCGGGGCTACATCATCAACACCTCATGCAGGAACTGGCTGGCCACGACTCCGAGCGCTTCGTCCGCGAACTTGTGCAGGCGATGGGGTTATGGGACTCGCGGGATGGGGTAGGCGATGGAGGGGCCGCCGATCGAGCACGCCAATGTTTCGACCCCGGACGACTCGGTGGCGTAGCGTTCGTCGCCAAGCCTTCGGAGGGGACGTGGAAGAACCAGGGGGAGCCAAGGTGCGTGGGATCGACGCTGGCGGCTGCCGCGGCCTCGCGAACGCCCGACCGGATGATGGCGATGTTGCCCTGTCCGACGAACTCGGCAACGAACCGTCCGCCGGGTCGGAGCGCCGCCCCGGTCGGGGGAGCCGATGCCGGTGCGGCGCGCCGAGGTGACGGGCAGCACCCGGTTGCCCTCACCCTGCTCCACGGCGACGCCGGGCAGGACGTTGGCGACGCCCGGACCGTTGCTGGCCATCACGACGCCGAGTCTGCCGGTGGTCCGTGCATAGGCGCCGGCCATGTGTGCCGCCGACGTCTCGTGCCGCGGCGAGATCAGGGTGATACCGGCATCCGCCAGGCTCGCGTACAACCCGTAGTAGGTGCCGTCGATGATCCCGAAGATGCATTCGACCCCCTCGGCAGCCAGCATCCACGCGATGGTCGCGCCACCCGTGAGCTCGCCAATGTGCTCTCCCTCGACGTCCGTGGTCTGCTCCGCGAGCTGCGGCTGCCCGCGCCGGGTCCCGATCGCGGGTACCCGGTCGTCGGCCAACCCTACGGGATGCCGCGCGGCGACTGCCAGGAGTCGTCAGGCCGCCTCGGGGGCCGGCGCGCTGCCCACGCGGCCCCAGGGTCTCAACCGATGTCCGGCGGTCCCCGGAGCGCCCGCGGTCACGGCAGGATGGTCGCCGAGGTCGGGATCACGATGCCTCGATCCTGTCGTCGGCGGCCCGTTCAGCCATGTAGGACCCCCGGGGCTCGAAGCGGTAGTGCAGGAAGTCCTTGCGGAACTCGAGGTCGACCATGGCCGGACCGCCGCGGTTCTTCTCCACGCTGAACACCACCAGTTGCTTGAAGCTCTCCGCGCGGACGGTGTCGTAGGCGAGATGTGACCGCGCGACCGCGGTGTGCTTCTCGTTGAGGATCAGCGCGACGTCGCACTCGTAGGCCAGAGCCGACGACCCGCGGAGGTGGTGGAGCCGCACACGCCCTGCTCGGAGCCCGTCCCAGTCGGCGGCGACCACCGCGACCACCGCCACCTCGTGGCTCAGGGCGAGTTCCTTCAGGCCTTCCGCGACCCGCGTCACCTTCTCGGCCTCGTGTTCGGGCTCCGGATGCACGGCGACCTTCTGGAGGTAGTCGACGAAGACCACGATGTCCGTGTCCGAGTTCGCCCCGGTCACCAGAGCCTCGATCGCGGCGAGGTCGGTGCGGGCTCCCGATCCGCGCACGAGCAGGAGGTGGTCGGCGTAGCCCTCGACCCGACGGTAGGCCTCGGCGGCGAGCGGCTCGGAGCCGATCACCGAGTCGAGGGCGCGGAAGCCGGAGGTCGCCTCGATCACGACGCGTCGGAGCCGGTCGAGCTCAGGTGCGTTCGCCGGGGTCGCCATGTCACCCAGTTCGAGGGCGAGGAGCCGACCGAGCATCGTGGGGTCGTCGTGCTCGTAGGAGAGGTAGATGGCCGTGCGTCCGCGCTGTGCCATGTTCCTGGCCATCTGCAGCGCGGCGATCGTCTTACCGACGCCAGGGCTCCCGCCGAGCAGCATCAGGTCGTGGTGTCGTAGGCCGCCATCGAGCACACGGTCGAGCAGATCGAACCCGGTTGCGACGGGGGAGGTCGGCGTGCGGTCCCGCCGGAGATCGCGTTCGAACAGCTTGTCGATGACGTCACGCACCGATCGTGCGTGCGAGGACCTGACGTCTGAGGGCGCCGCCATGATGGGTGGGGTCGGTTGAGTAGCCATCTACAGCGCCCCTCCCTCGCCGAACAGGGTGCGGCTGATCTGGATGACCGCCGGGCCCAGGATCACGATGAACAGGGTCGGCAGGATGCACAGGATCAGGGGGAAGATGATCTTCACCGGGATCTTCATGGCGTGTTCCTCCGCACGCTGGCGGCGCTTGACGCGCTGTTCCGCCGCCTGGGTACGCAGGACGTCGGCGACCGGGATGCCGTAGCTCTCCGCTTGGACGACCGCCAGCACGAAGTGGCGCAGGTCAGGGGACTCGGTGCGGTCCGCGAGGTTGCGCAACGCCTTGGTGCGGGGCACGCCGATCTGGATCTCCTGCATCGTGCGGACCAGTTCCGCGGCGAGCGGTCCCGCCCCCGACTTGCCGGCGCGGGCCATGGCGGATTCGAAGCCCAGCCCCGCCTCGACGCTGATCGACATCTGATCGAGGGTGTCGGGCAGGGCCTTCGTGATGATCTCCTGGCGTTCCCTGCCCCGGCTGTAGAGCAGCAGGTCGGGCGCGAAGTAGCCGAGTGCGGTCATCCCGCCCCACACCAGCAGCCAAGTCAGCGTGCGGTTGCCCGAGAAGGCCAGGAACCCCACGCCGAAGGCAGCCAGTCCGAGGACCACCTTGGCGATCAGTACCCGCTCCATCGGCCACGCCGCAGGCCTGCCCGCGAGCGTGATCCGTCGGTCGAGGGACTCGATCCATCCGACGGGGGTGAGCCGGCGCGCGAGGCGCGCGAGCGCCCCGGCGAGGGGCTTGACCGTGCGCTCCGTCGCCGAGCGTTGCAGGACGGCGGTGCGCAGGTCGACGGTGCCTCCGCTTCCGCCTCCCATGAGCACGTTGCGGTCGACGGTCCTGGCCCCGGTGCGGGTACCGGCCACGGACCACCAGAGCAGCGGTATGGACGCGGCAACCGCGGCAGCGGCGAGGATGACGGTGATGGACATCGGTCGCTCCTATCAGAAGACGAGTCGGACGAGCTTGCGCATCCAGATGACACCCACGGTCATCAGCAGCGCTCCGATCCCCAGCATGCCGAGACCGAGCAGGCCTCCCTGGGTCAGTTCAGCGAGGTAGGTGGGGTTGGTCAGGAAGATGAAGGTTCCGACACCGAAGGGCAGCGCGAGGAGCACGTAGGCGGAGAGTCGGCCCTCAGCGCTCAGCGCCTGCACCTGGCGGCGGATCTGGTTGCGTTCGCGGATCGTCTCGGCGACGGTGTCCAACACCTCGGCGAGGTCGCCGCCCACCTCGCGGTGGATCTCGATCGCCTGGATCACCCAGTCGAAGTCGTCGCACTGCACGCGACCAGCCATGGCGTGCATCGCGTCGGACAGGTCGCGACCGAGGCGGGTCTCCACGACCAGGCGACCGAACTCCTCCGCTGCGGGTGAGTCGGCCTCCCGCGCCACCGCGTCGACCGCCTGCATCATGCTGTAGCCGGCCCGCAGGCTCCCGGACATCAGCTGGAGGGTCTCGCCGAGTTGGTCGGCGAAACGTCGTTGCCGACGATCGGTACGGAAGGACACCAGCAGGCGAACCAGGATCAGGGTCACCACGGTGAGCAGGAGCCCGGCGATGGGGCCGTGCAACAGCATCCCCACGGCGAAGGCCGTGATCGCTGCGGACACCACGAGGACGACGAACTCACCAGGACGCAGTTCGATGCCTGCCCGCTCGAGGGCCGCGTTCAGCCCGCCGCGCCGGCCACGGCGCTCCAGGCCCTGCTCGGCGATCAGGCTCGCACGATCGGCGATCCCGCTCAGGCGGCCCTTCCGGACACCGAGCCGCTCGCCGACTGCGGACAGCTGCGCCCTGGCTCGTCGGGGTGCGAGCAGCACCAGGAGGACGAGCGCGAACGCGACGAACCACAGCGCGGCACCCACGATCAGTCCGGCGCGCCCCAGGCCCGACGCTTCTGCAGGCGGGATCGTCGGGGGCTGGGTCAGGGGTGGAGCGATGCCGGCGTCCTGCTCCGGGGGAGCGCTGACGTCCGGGGGCGGAGCGGGCAACCTGACGATCGTGCTCCCGGTCGCCTGGAACCCGTCGTGATCGACGGTGACGGTGAGTTCCACCGGGCCACTGGCCTCCGAGGGGTAGCGGATGATGTAGCGACTGACCAGGTTGGCGGCGAGGTCCTCGTAGATCTGGGTCAGCGCCTGGGCGTCATCGGCCTCGTTGACCGTGCCGCCCGTGGCGTCGGCCATCTCCCGGATCGCGGCCTCGTCCGTGAAGGCGGTGAGGTACTCCACGCTGTGCAGCGTCACGACGTTGGCGAGCAGCAACTCGATGGCGTCATCCACCGTGCTCTCGCTGGCGTTGTCCTCACCGTCGGTCAGCAGCACGATCACGCGGCTGGTCTGGCCATCAGCTTCCGGGAACAGCTCGACCGCGGAACCAACCGCGTCGTACATCGCGGTGTAGCCACCTGGCTCCAGGTCGTCGATCCCAGCGAGGTGATCGTCGCGGTCCGCATCGAGGTCGGTGACGACCGTCGTCTCGGTGTCGTAGTTGAGCACCGCCACGCCGACGTCATCGGGGAGCCGTTCGACGAACGTCGTCGCGGCCGCCTTCGCTCCCTCGAGAGGCGCCCCGGTCATGCTCCCGGTCGTGTCGATCAGCAGCAGGACCTGCAGGTCGGCGCCCTCCGCGTAGCGCACCTCCGTGGGGCGCTCGACGCCGTCCTCGGTCACCGTGAACGCCGAGTCAGGGCGCGGCCCGTCGGGGTGCGCCGGGACGTTGACGGAGAATCGCACCTCGGGGTGGTCGTCCAGATCGACCGAGTCGATGCGGACCGTGGTCGCCTCGTCCGCGAGTGCGGACAGCGGCAACATCAGGACGGCGAGGAGCGCCCAGGTAGTGATCGCGAGTGTGCGTCTCATCGGCGTGGCCGACCGTTGAGGTTGAGCCCGTCGGCATCGTCGATCGGCGCGCCGAAGACGATCGGTGGGATCGGGATGCCGTACTGCTCGAGCCGGTCGGTGAACCGGGGCCTGATCCCCGTCGGTCGCTGCTTGCCGCGGAAACGTCCGTCCTCGTCCAGTCCGTCCGAGTAGTCGAACAGGAAGACGTCCTGGAGGGTGACCACCTGCCCCTCCATACCGTGGACCTCGGTGACGTGGGTGATGCGGCGGCTGCCGTCACGCAGACGGGTGATCTGGACGATCAGGTCGACGGCAGAGGCGATCTGTTCCCGGATGGCCCGCACGGGCAGGTCCATGCCGGCCATCAACACCATCGTCTCCATCCGGGAGATCGCGTCACGTGGTGTGTTCGCGTGGACGGTCGACAGCGAGCCGTCGTGGCCGGTGTTCATCGCCTGGAGCATGTCGAGCGCCTCGCCCCCACGGGTCTCCCCGACGATGATCCGGTCGGGGCGCATCCGCAGCGAGTTGCGCACCAGGTCGCGGATCGCGACCTGGCCCTTGCCCTCGATGTTGGGTGGTCGGGCCTCGAGCCGGACGACGTGCTCCTGGTTGAGCTGGAGCTCGACGGCATCCTCGATCGTGACGATCCGCTCATCCTCGGGGATGTACGACGAGAGCACGTTCAGCAGCGTGGTCTTCCCGGTTCCCGTCCCGCCGGAGACGAGGATGTTGAGCCGGCCACGGACGCAGGCGTCCAGCAGGGTGGCGATCTCCGGGGTCATCGTTCCGAAGCTGATGAGGTCACCGACCTGGTACGGGTCGGCGGCGAACTTGCGGATGGTCAGCGTCGGCCCGTCGACGGCCAGCGGGGGGATGATGGCGTTCACGCGTGAACCATCGGGAAGGCGGGCGTCCACCATCGGTGACGACTCGTCGATCCGGCGTCCGACCTGGGAGACGATGCGTTCGATCACCCGGCGCAGGTGGTCCTCGGACAGGAACCGCGCGGTCGTGTGTTGGAGGCGGCCGTTCCTCTCCACGTAGATGCCGGTATCACTGTTGACCATGATCTCGGTCACGGTGGGATCATCCAGAAACGGCTGGATCGGGCCGTAGCCGAGGACGTCGTTGGTGACCTCCCCGGTCAGACGCTTCCGCTCGTCCGGGCTGAGCGGGGTGCGCTCGGCATCGATGACCTCGGTGAGTTCCTGGCGGACGAAGGCCTGGAGCTGCTCGTCGCTCAACGACGAGTCGTACAGGCGGGAGCCGAGCCGGGCGAACAGCGCCTGCTGTGCCCGCTGCTTGAGCTCAGCGAGCGGGTCCACCTGCTCGGTGACCTGGGCCTTCGGCAGAGACCGCGCGGCCGGGGGAGCGGCAGCGGTCGAGGGACCATCAGCCGGTGCACCTCCCGATCCGTTCTCGCGGTGCTCCTGATCGGCCTCGATCGCGTCGAGGCCCTTGAGTCGTTGGCTCAACTTCATCGCTGTCCCCACTTCCGGCGACGTGCGCCTGGTACGGCTGCTGGCTGCTCGGCGAAACGCTCCACGAGCTGGGCGAACTGTCGCGCGACCTGTGAGCGCGTCTCGGACGCGATCACCGGGAGTCCCTGGTTCAGGGACAGCGGCACGGCACGCGAGCTCGAGACGGCGACATCGACGGGCATGTCGATGGATGCCTCGACGTCGCGCAGGTCGAGCCCGACCTTGGAGTCGGCCCGGTTGATCACCAGGTGGCGACGCTGGTGGGTCATCCCGAGCTGATCGAGCGCTGCGATCTCCTTGCGCAGGCTCCGGACGCTCGTGACGTCCATGGCGCAGACCAGGACGAGGTCCGTCGAGGCTTCGACCGCGGACAACGTGTGCTCGTCCAACCCGGCGCCGGTGTCGACGACGACGTAGCGGAACTCGTCAGCCAGCTTCTCCACGACCTGCTTGGCCTGGTCCGCGGTTACGTCCTCGCCCTCGGCGGGGGACTCGGGACCGCAGAGCGCCCAGAGGTCCGAGTGGTGCGAGCTGAGGAACGACTTGAGCGCCATGCCGTCCAGCTCCCCCGGTGCCCGCACGGCGTCCACCAACGTGTGTTGGGGTGACAGGCCGAGCGAAGCGGCGACGTCGCCGAACTGCAGGTCGAGGTCGACGATGGCGACCTGGTTCGGCTCGGCCATGGCCAGTCCGACCGCGAGGTTCGACGAGACGGTGGTCTTGCCGGACCCACCCTTCGGCGAGAGCACCGAGATGATCCGCCCGGCCGACCCCGGGCCATCGGTGTCCCCGACCAGGTTGTGCCGTCGGCGCGCAGCGACCTCCATGGTCCGCTCGAAGGCGGTCCGCAGATCGGCATCCACGGCATCGGGCGCGACGACGTCCCGGACGCCGGCGCGGAGGGCGTGCTGCCACAGCTCCGGGGTCGGTTCGCTGACCAGCAGCACGCTGATCTCAGGGCGCGTCTGCTCGAGCTCCCGGGCCAGCGCGAGCGCGTCGTCGGTCTCGAGGTCGGGACCGATGGCCACGACGTCGGGCGACGAGTTCGCCAGTTGCTGGAGGAGCCCGTCAGGCGTGACCTCGCCGTGCGCGACGTCCCACCGGCGCAGATCGCCGTTGAGGGTCGCGCCGAAGGCCTGCCGGACGCGCTGTTCGTAGCCGGCGTGCGGGGTGGCGAGCAGGATGCGGAGCTCAGTCATCGTAGATGTTCCTCGGGGTGCGGATGCGGCTGCCGTCCTCGGAGGTGTTCTCGTCCTGGGCGGAGAGCCAGGTCGTCCCGTACTCCGCTGCGAACACGATCCGCTCGGCCTGTGGGACGTCGACGGCGAGGGTGACCAGCAGGTTGCCGGTGGGAGCGAGCTCTGGACCGTTGGACTCGCCGTCGTCCTCGTCGCCGGGTGCCTGGGGAAGCTGTTCCACCTGGACGTTGGTGACGAGCAGCTTGTTCAACAGGAGCTTGCTGGTCTCCGACAGTTCCTGGCGCAGCTGCTCCTGCTCCTCGTTGGCGATGTCCTCTTCCTCGCGTTCGTCATCGAGGTTGAAGGAGGCGAAGAGCCCGACGAGGTCGCCGGGGGCGACCTTGCCCCCGAGCGCCCGATGCGGCGCGATCGAGATGGTCACCTCCTGGAGGCCTTCGGGGATCTCCACCTCGCTCTCAGCCTCGAGCTGGGCGGGGTCCGAGAAGCGGCTGGCGACGAGTTGCTCACCTTGGATGAGGTCGACCGCCGTCACTTGCCCGTCGAGGTCCTCGAGGGACGCGATGCTGCCGTTGGCGAGCACCTTGGCCGGGATGCGCTGGGTGCTGATCGCATCGCCGAGCTCCGAGGCCGGTGTGCCCCGGGTGACGTCCTGGTCGACGACGAGCACCTCGACGGTCTCCTGCCCCGCCAACGCCCGTTCCTCCGCCCCGCGGACGAAGGTGACGAGGAATGCCGTCCCGACGGCCGCGAGCAGCACGGCTGCGACGACTCCGATGATCCTGCGGTTCATGGGTTGCTCCTCTTGCTCAGGCCTAACCTGGTTCCCGTGTCGGGCATGGCTTTTGTGTGGGTTATCGGTGGCTTACAGGATCAACCTGACCACGGAAGCTCCGAAGTCGCTCCCGCCTCCTCCGGGGATCATGTCCCCGCCGAGCGAGACGAAGTTGGTGAAGCGGAGATCCAGGCACGAGGCGGAGCCCGGGCACGCCGATCCTCCATGGATCCAGTTGTAGCTACGGCCGTAGGTGGGGTGCTGTGGTCCGCCGTTGATCGTGTAGCCGCGGAGTTCGAGTGCCCCGAAGCCGATGATGTGATACTGGCCGCTGGAACCCTGCTCGTCGTACTCGTCGAAGATCGGGATCAGGAGTTTGGTGCCATTGTCGACGGCGTCGATCAGGACGTCGTAGAAGTCCTTGGCGTCACAGGGGCTGCTGCCGGCGATGTCTGGCGTGTTCCCCGTTTCGCCGTCGGACCAACCATCTGTGGCGACGTGCGCCTCACAGTTGGCATCTGCATCAAGGAACCCGAAGCCACCCGGCGGTACATCCCCACCTCCAGGGTTGCTGCAGTCGATGCCCGCGTCGAGGTGGCCGGGGGGGACTCCGATCCGCAGGATGGAGAACCCGGCGCTAGGGAGGACAGTCCCGTTGCCAGTGAGGTGGTTCCAGGCATCCTCGCAGATGGTGATCGGGATGGTGGCTGCACCTGCGATGTCCCCCCATGCTGCGGTGGCACTGGCTTGGGTGAAGTAGTTGTCCACGCCGAGGATGCTGGCGAGGAACGATGCGATCGTCCCGGACTCGTCGGCGTCACCGGTGATGGTCTCGACCGTCACACTGGTCGTCGTCGGCTGATAGATGTCTTCGACGTACGCATCTCGGGTGTTGTTGGCTGAGGTGTAGGTGCGGGCTGTGTCCTCGGCGGTGGCCGCGCTGTCACCTGCAGCCAGATCCTGTGCAGCGGCGAGAGCCGCCGCGTCCGCACCGTTCTGGAGCTGGCGGCGTTCCCAGTAGAGGTTGCCCACGTCGATGACCAGCGCGCCCATGCCGAACAGGACGACCAGGCTGATCGCAACGATGACGGCTGTTGCGCCATCTTCTTCACTCTTTAGCCGCCACATCGCATTACCGCCTCACCCTCGAGTGGGATCTCGTTGTCGACGAACGGGAGGAGTTGCAGGAGGAAGATCTGCGTGTTCGCCGTGACGATCATTCGAGCTTCATCGGAGGTCGAGCACGGCTGGGTGACCTGGGCGCCCGGGGCAGATGCGGCGGGAGCTTGGAATGCTGCTTCCGCCGTAGCCTCCGCGCCGTCCGTATCGCCGGTAACGGCTTCGACCCGGACGCCTTCGCGTGCGGCGTGGGTGAGGCTGATCTGGCTGTTGAAGGCGAAGCCGAAGTCGATGATCCCACCGACCAGGAGGATGAGGAGCGGGAGGACGAGCGCGAGCTCGACCGCGGCTGCACCGTGGTCGGACCCGCGCTCGTCCCTGCCGTTGCCCCGCATCAGAACTGCCCCTGGACCGACCCGAACAGGCCGAGTACCTCGGTCCCGAGGGTTGCGACGGTCGCGATGATGACGGCGGCGATCAGCGCGAGGAACAGGCCGTACTCGACCGCCGTGGCCGCATCTTCGGAGCTGAACCTGCTCATGTGCCGGTCTCCATTTCAGTGCTGAGCGGAGGCGCGTCGACGCACGCCGGCCGACGACGCGCCCTGCGGGGCGGCTATCCGGGCGTGTATTCCGAGAGCTCCCCGGTGATCGTCAAGAAGGCCTCGTTGATCTGTGTTCCGAGCAGAGCAACAGTGGTGACGATGATGGCGGCGATGAGGGCGACCATCAGGCCGTACTCCACCGCGGTGGCGCCCTCCTCGTCGCGGCTCAGGCGGGCGGCGAAGTCACCGCGGAGCATCTGGAGGGTGAGGAACATCTTGTCGAACATCTTGTCTCTCCTTCGGGTGGTTGTGACGCCCCTTGGC
>Ga0207421_10007448_pt1 | contig 11641 bp, 7 predicted proteins | sample SodLakKL_010_SED_4_FD_187542 | JGI IMG/M metagenome (GOLD analysis project Ga0207421, IMG submission 187542) | Alkaline sediment microbial communities from Lake Tanatar, Kulunda Steppe, Russia - 8KL_010_SED (SPAdes) (version 2) | ecosystem: Environmental > Aquatic > Non-marine Saline and... | reverse complement strand
TAGTCCGTTTATGGATTGCACCCATGTTTTTCAGTGAGATAAATTTTTTATCCGACACATTTTCAACGAATTGCGGGCTATTTATATGAAAGCACATTAAATTAGCACATTGGCACATTATCACATTAAATTAGCACATTAAAATTATCTTTGCGGTAAAAAAACGCGTATGTCGTGGGAGCATATCCTTTTGGTGGTGGGCGTGGGCATCCTGACGGGCTTCATCAACACCCTTTCGGGCAGCGGCTCGTTGATCAGCCTGCCCATCCTGATGTTCATCGGACTGCCACCGCACGTGGCCAATGGGACCAACCGCATCGGAATTTTCTTTCAGAACCTGGTGAGCACCACCAACTACCACAGGAAGGGCATCCTCGACGTGCGGATGGGCATCGGGGTGGCCATCCCGGCCATCCTGGGGAGCATCGCCGGCGCCTTTGTGGTCACCGGACTGAGCGAGCGCGCCGTGGAGATCTCCGTGGCAGTCGTCCTCCTCGTGATGCTGGTCCCCCTGTGGTTAAAGCCCAGGCAATGGCTCGAAGGCAAGGACATGACCCAGGTGCCGCAAAACAAGCTGCTGCGCTTTGTCATTTTTTTCTTTGTGGGGATGTATGGGGGCTATATCCAGGCAGGCGTCGGTATCTTCCTTTTGTCGGCACTTGTGCTGAATGCCGGTTACGACCTGGTCAAGGCCAACGCCCTTAAGGTATTCATCAATTTGATATTTACGCCTTTCGCCCTGGGCGTATTCATATACCTCGGCCACGTCAATTGGGGCGTCGGCCTGGTGCTGGCCCTGGGCAATGCCATAGGCGCCTGGTTCGCCAGCCAGTGGTCAGTAGCCTGGGGGCCGGTCTTTGTGCGGTATGTGCTGGCCATCGTAATCCTGGGCTCCGGGATCAAACTGTTGTTTTTCTGATTGATTAAAAAAATTATCCACAGATACACACAAATTTTTTACACAAATGCCCACAAATGCCCAGGGCAACCAAAAACACCCAAAGTACTGTCCCGAAAGATCCCTCCGTGACAATACCGGGGTCAGCCAAGTCTGGCCCTGACCCTATCATCACTCCCGACTCAGCCAACTGCGTTAAGTTCAAGTCTTGTCACTGGACAGCCAGATCCTTGGCTCCAGACAGTTCAGGCCTTGTCGCTGGACAACCGGAGCCCTGATTCCAGATAGATCAAGCCCTGTCGCTGCATGAGCTCCCTCCTGGAAACAATGAAAACCGGCCAAGTCCGGACTTTACCCAAATCACCACCTGCTTCCGGAAACCACGTACAGGGCAAGTACCGTACCTAAAAGCCCTCCTGGAAACAATGAGACCGGCCAAGTCCGGACTTTACCCGGACCCATCGCACAAGCAACTGCTTTCTCACTTCATACACCCCAGTTCCCAGCCTTAACCTTAGCCTCAATCTTAACTTCAACCTTAGCCTTAAACATATTATCTTTGCAAAAACACCATTAAGCATAGGGATAAATAAGATAAGGAAAAAGCATCGCATCATGTCCTCCGCACTTTACTGGTTTGCCATATACACCCGCTCGCGCTACGAAAAGCGGGTTCACGCCTACCTGCGGGACGATGGTGTGGAGGTGTATCTGCCGTTGATCAAGCGCTGGCGCATATGGAGCGACCGCAAAAAACAGGTGGACATGCCCCTGTTGCCGTCTTACCTGTTCGTCAAAACCCATCCCGGAAAGTCAACACAGTATTTTGATATCCTCAACACGCCAGGTGTTGTTCGTTTTATTACCTTTGAAGGGATGCCCGTAGCCGTTCCCGAACACCAGATCGACGCGCTCAAGCGGCTAAACAGCCAGGGTGTCGACATGGAATGCATGACCGAATGTCCGCCTCCGGGTAGTCCGGTTAAAGTGGTTCAAGGCCCGATGAAAGGCTTTACCGGGGAGGTAGTCACCGTAGGCAAAAATAAAAAAATCATTTTGCGGCTGGATACCCTGGATAAGTGTGTCACCCTGAATATTCCGTTGGCGATGGTGGAAGCGGTGGGGAAAAAGTAGGCAGTAGGCAGTAGGCAGTAGGCAGTAAAAAGTAAGAAGTAGGAAGTAGGAAGAAGAAGAAGGAAGTAAGAAGGTTGAGAAGGTTGAGGTTAAGACAGTTTGACACACAGCAAACCGGGGCTTTTAGACCTTTTAACGTTTTGTCATTTTGTCATTTTGTCATTTTGCCCTTTCGTCTTTTTGTCCTTTTGTCCTTTAGACATTTTTGATATGAAAAAAATTTTATCCGTGGTGGGTGCCAGGCCCAACTTCATCAAGATCGCTCCCCTGGCCAAGGCATTCAAAAAGTACCGCAAGGAAGTGAAGCACCTGCTGTGCCACACTGGTCAGCACTTCGACAAGCGCATGTCGGAAATCTTTTTTGACGAGCTCAGCATGCCAAAACCGGATTTTAACCTTGGGGTGGGCGGGGGCAGCCATGCTTCGCAGACCGCACGCATCATGCTGGAGCTGGAAAAGGTGATCAATCAGGAAAAACCACATCTTGTGATCGTGCCGGGCGACGTCAACTCCACAATGGCCGCGGCACTCGTGGCATCCAAGATGGGCATCCCGGTAGCACACGTGGAGGCCGGCCTGAGGAGCTTCGACAAGACCATGCCCGAGGAAATCAACCGCATCGTCACCGATGTGGTCTCCGACTTCCTCTTCGTGACGGAACACAGTGGCATGCATAACCTGCGCGACGAGGGCGTGGACGACAGCAAGATCTTCTTCGTGGGCAATACCATGATTGACTCGCTGGACGCCCACTGGGATGCCGTGGAAGCTAACACGGTCACCGAAAGGCTCGGCCTCGACAAAGGCCGGTACATCGTAGCCACCTTCCACAGGCCCACCAATGTGGACGATAAGGAGAACCTGTCAGCCATCATGGAGACCATGGGCAAGCTTGCGGGTGAGAGGAAGCTGGTCTTCCCGGTACATCCGCGCACCCGGAAAAACATCCACGCGTTCGGCCTGGATAAACATATTCCCAACAGCCTGATCCTCACCGAGCCGCTCGGCTACCTGGAGTTCCTCTCGCTGATGCGTTATGCCGAGCTGGTAATTACCGACAGTGGTGGGATCCAGGAAGAAACCACCTATATGGGCGTGCAGTGCATCACGGTAAGGAAAAACACCGAACGGCCCGTGACCATCGATGTGGGCACCAACCAGCTGGTGGGCGTAAGCATGGAAAAAGTGGAGCGCACGGCCCTGGATATCCTGGATGGGATCACCAAGCCAGGGCGCATCCCGGAATTGTGGGACGGGAAGGCTGCGAAGCGCATTGCGGAGATCATCATACAGCATAAGGAGTAAGCAGGCACACAGGCATCGGGCACCAGTGTCATGTCAACGCTGTTTTAGCCGGCCAAGTCCTGATCTTTTACCTCATCTATGCAAAATAAAAGCCTTACATAACTATGGCTATGCGTGGTTCAATTTTTTGAGCTCAGAAAAAACGCTGTGAGGCAACAGACACCATGGCATGAACACGATACCAGGTGATCTTGAACCCCTTCGGAACTCCTTGGTTGTTGTGACATCCGAAGTCCGTTCGGGCTTATACGATATGAAATCCCTGCAGGGGGTTGTCCTGCATGTGACGATTTGGGGAAGAGTCCATGAGATGATCCTCTGAGTAACCCGGTAGTCCAGTCGGGACAGTACCCCCCCGCAGCCCATTCGGGATTATTCGCTATGAAGTGCCTGTGGGGGTTATCTTGCGTGTCACGGCTTGGGAGAGAGATCATGAGATGGCCCTCTGAATATCATGGAAGTCCAGTCAGGGCAGTACCCCCGAAGTCCGTTCGGGCTTATACGATATGAAATCCCTGCAGGGGGTTGTCCTGCATGTGACGACCGGGGGGAGAGATCAGGGTTTGTCCTGCGGTGGCGATCGGGGGAGGGGTAATGAGGTGGGCATCATAATTATCCTGGAAGTCCATTCGGGGTGTTCCGGAAATCCATTCGGGACATCCCGGAAGTCCAGCAAGAGCGCTCAGGAAGTTGGTTCGGGGCATCCCGGAAATCCATTCAGTGAAAAACCATCCTATGCATCAACACAAGCATAAAAAACCATGTGGCACCAGCTGACAACCCTCTGGGAGAACCTTCGCATCCGGCAGGCAGCCATTCTCTATGTGGCCAGCTTTGCAGGCATCCCACTGGCCATTTTCACGAGCATTGTCTTTACGCGATTCCTGGGGCCACAGGGGTATGGCGACTTCGCCTTCCTTGACAGCCTTTTCGATTTCGCCCGGGTCATCTTCCCGGCAGGCTTCTTTTTTGCTGGGAACCGGGCTTTGGTTCTCAACACCGACAGGCAAAAGGCCCGCGAATACTATGGCGCATCCCTTGTTACGGTGTTCCTGCTCTTCCTGGTGATGGCAGCTGCCATGACCCTTTACGGGCTCCTCGACAGCAACCTGGCAGACAAAGAACTCAGGGGCTTCTTTTTCATGCTCCTGCCCTTCGGATGGATCTTCCTGCTGACGCCCTACTACGACAATGTGTTGCATGCCGACAATCGCATCCACGAACTGGCAGCCACCCGGTTTTTCCCGAAAATGATCACCTTTGCCGTGGCTTTGCTGCTATTTTTTGCCCTGAATGACTTTGCGGGTAACCGCCTTGCCGTGGTTTGGGCCGCTTACCTCGGCGCCTTCTTCCTGGTATACCTGTTTGTGTTCATGCGCCTGAACGTGTCTTTTCAAAACCTGGGAGCAAGGCTCAGGCAGATCAATCACTACCACAGGCAATACGGGGTGCATCTTTTCGTGGGCAACGTCTTCAGCCTTGGATCCGTGGCGCTTACCGGCATTTTGATCAGTTATTTCAGTGCCGATAACAGCGGGGTGGGCTTTTTTGCGCTCGCTGTGGCCATATCGCGCCCGCTCGCCCTGGTTCCGGGTGTCATCGCAGCAACCTGGTTCAAGGAGTTTGCCAGCCAACGGCATATTTCCGGAAGACTGGCCGGAATCACCCTGCTGCTCACCATGCTGGCTCTCGGCACACTATTTCTGCTTGCCGGGCCCTTCATCCGCTATTTTTACAGCGACGACTTCCTGCCCGTAATCCGCCTTGTATATGTGGCTGCACCCGCCATGTTTCTTTATGGATGCGGGGTTTTCCTGAATCGCTTCCTGGAGGCACACGGCCGGGGTGTGGCCATCCGCAACAGCTTCATCATCACCGGGCTCACCCTGCTTGTGGCCAACCTGTTGCTCATCCCCCCTTATGGCCCTGAGGGAGCCACATTGGCCATGGTCACCGCCAGCACGGTTTACCTCGCAGCGATGATTGTCAGTTACAAGGGGCGTGCAGTATAAATCCGGATTGTTTTCCCTTGCCGTTTAAACAACTGCCGCTTTTTTCCTGTTTTCCTTGTATAATATCCAAAGTGGTTGTAAGTTTGGACAGGAAAAAGAGATCACCACATGACACTCAAGGACATCAAGGCGCCCATCGATCACCACCTGCAGGCTTTTGAAGAGCGTTTCAAGGATGGCATGAAGAGCCAGGTGCCACTGCTTGACAAGATCACCCGCTACATCGTGAAGCGCAAGGGGAAACAGATCAGGCCGTTGTTCGTATTCTTTTCGGCCGGCACCTTTGGCGAGATCAGCGATCGCACCTATCGCGCCGCCACCCTGATTGAGTTGCTGCATACCGCCACATTGATCCACGACGACGTGGTGGACGATTCCAACGAAAGGCGCGGCTTCTTTTCCCTCAACGCCCTTTGGAAAAACAAGATCTCCGTGCTCGTAGGCGACTACCTGCTTTCACGCGGCCTGCTGCTCTCGCTCGACGACGACGATTTTGACCTGTTGCGCATCGTAGCCAACTCGGTCAAGGAGATGAGCGAAGGAGAGCTGATGCAGATAGAAAAGGCCCGCAGCCTCGATGTGGAAGAAGATGTGTATTTTGAGATCATCCGCAAAAAGACCGCCTCCCTGATTGCTTCCTGCATGGCCGCCGGCGCTGCCTCATTGCGTGTCTCCGATGCCGAGGTGGAGCGCATGCGCAAGGTGGGCGAAACCGTTGGCATTGCCTTCCAGATAAAAGATGACATCCTGGACTTTGAGGCCGGCAAGTCTACCGGCAAGCCGAGCGGCGCAGATATCAAAGACCAGAAGATGACCCTCCCGCTGATATACCTGATGAAAACGGTATCCTATAAAGACCGCAGGCACATCATCAACACCATCAAAAACCACAGCCAGGACCCCGGGCGGGTGGCCGGGCTGATCCGGATGGTGCACGAAAAGGGCGGCATTGATTATGCCCGGGAGTACATGCACATCTATAAGGACCGGGCCATAGAGCTCCTCAGGGAGTTGCCCGACGTCCCATCCCGCCATTCGCTCGAACGGCTGATCGATTTTACGGTGAGCCGGGATTTATAGTCTCTCCGGTCATCGCCTCCACAAGTTTTTCTTCTACCAGCTGCGCGTGCGCACGAAGGTGTGTATGGTAAGTGATGTGCAATACGGTCTGACCTTCAGGATCTCTTTTCACCCTGAACTCAGGTGGCGGCGACACGATCCAGGGCATGGCCAGCAATGCCTCCATCAGCCGCTTTTGCATTTCGCCGGGGGTATGTCCGGGCAGCAAACCCATTTGCAGGTGGTGCGGCAGGTTGTCTTCCTGATCCGGGGGCAGCGTGATGAGGTCCTGGTTCAGCCGTGAATAGGGTATCCGTACCGTCTCCCCATCGTCATTCACAAGCTCGATGGCCAGTCCCCGGAGTTTGCTGATCCTGCCCGACACCGATGGGGTGCGCAACGCCTGTCCGGGTTCAAGGGATTTCTCCGCCCGGATGAGTACTCCGGCCAGGAAGTCGCGGAAGACATACCAGCCCAGGGCGGCCAGCAAGAAGACGACCATCACCACCAGGATCGTATCCAGGAAGAGCGCATCGCCGAAAAACACGTGTACCCCCCAGAAGGCATAGGCAATCCATGTAGCCAGCTCCAGGGCGGGCAGTCCCTTTTTGCTGCCTTTGCGAAGCGATTCGCGGACGACGGAGGCCTGGCTGATGCGCCGGAGCAACCGGAAGGCGACAGCAATCACCAGGCCGGCAAGGATAAATACCAGGATGTTCATAAGCGTTTTCTCTTTTGCAGTTGTTCTGTAAGGTATAGATCCAATCCGGGGCGAATGGCGAATACGCCGTCGAATTTTTCAACCAGGATGCCCGCACGCACCAGTTGCCGGATCTCCGCCGTGATCTCCTTTTGAGGCAGCTGCAGGATGGCTGCCAGCGTGCCGGGAGTAAACCGGCGGTTGACCACAAATTGCTGGATGTAAAACCACTGTTCCGGCCGCAGCGCATCGAAGGCTTTGGCGGAGGGCACCTGGAAGCTCCGGATGTGCATATGCGAGCCCGACACCTTGCTCACGGCGGCCAGCCAGAGCTGCATAGCCAGTCCGGGGTTGCCATATGACAGGTTAAAGAGGGCGTTGAACATCCGGGCCTGGTCCAGCGCGCTCATCTGCTCTTCGCCCTTCCTTTTCCAGGTAAAGCGCATTCCCCCGGCCTGGTGTCTGAGCATGATCAGCTCCTTCAGCTCCCGGGCATCAAAAGGCTCACAGGTGACGGTAGCCAGGGCATAACCCAGGAGTCCGGTCTGACGGTTTATCAGTTCCAGGGCATAGGGATTTACGTTCATCACAAACAGGATCTTGTGGCCGTACCGGTCGATCAGGTCCGTGAGCATCCGGATGATGGCATCACCCCCGGGACGCCGTTCCCACCAAAGGCCCAGGTCCTGGATGATGATGGCCTTGCCCGCAGGAAGCGCCCTGAACACGTCATCAAGGCTCCTGTTTTGCGCACCGAGGGCCTCCAGCAGCTTCTGTGTGAACAGCCCGGTATCGGCCGAACACGCCTGCGGAGCCCTTACGGCGTGGATGTGGTCGCGGCTGAAATGTTTCCCGGTGACCCGGCGTGAAAGACTGGATTTGCCGGAGGTACGACCTCCGGTGATGATGAGTGCCCCGGGAAAGCCAGCCTTGAAGCGCCCGACAGCCTGCGCACATGCCTGCATCTCTGCCTCCATCCCGACCCAGAAATCATCCCCTGCACCTGACTGGCCGCTAAAAAGTGAACCATAATAGAATGGCAGGTGCCTGATCACCTCTTCCGATGGGGTGACGGCCTCTGCAAAGGCAATTATCGCGTCATTCGACAGCATCGCGCTGCCTTGTTGCTTCTCCACGTGGCTGATCCAAAGCTGGCCTTCACTCTTGCCATACAACAGGTTAACAAAACGGTCGCCGGCCATCCTGTGCATTTGCCGCCACTGCCGGGTAAGCTCCCGTGCCACGCCCCCATCGGCCACGGACTCCCGAGAACGCTTTCTGACAACCAGGCTGGACTTGCTGATGGTGGCCGCAGAGAGGGGCTCAAAAGCCTTGTGGAGGCTGTCTGACAAGGTTTTTTCCAGGTCATTGGCAAGGTGCGCGATGCGTGCCCGTTCCTGCCTGATCTTTTCCAGGAAGCTTTTGATCAGCTCCACGGATTGTTGCCACTGTGTGGCCTGGTCGCCGGCAGCATCTTCCTTGCTTTCACTCTCCATGTTGAAATTAAAAAGGCGGACCAGGTCTTTGACGTTCCCCACGATTTCATTCAGCCTGACCCCGGCATCGTGCGTCTTTTTAATGCCCGGGTCAATAAATGCCGATCCAAGGTAGTATTCGACCGTTTTGCGGAACCGCAACTCCACCTTTTCAGATTCTGAAAATGCGGTCTCTTCAATCTTTTCGGCCAGCAGCTCTCCGGCAATCTCCATCTTGTCGGGGATATCGGTCAGCAACTCCCGAAGCTCTGCATAGAAGCCCTGGTAAATGTCTGAAACTGCAGGTGCATGCAAGCTTTCGTGCTCCAGGCGCCGGGAGCCCGAAGCCGGCTGGTCAGGTTTTTCCAACAGGTCCTCTGCATACTTTTCGTAAGCATCCAGTTTCAGCAGCAGCTCGGCGTGCACTTTGGTGTGCAGGTCAAAATGGAATTTTTCCATCCTGGCGCGGATGCGGCTTCGCAGCTGCAGCACCATAAAGTCGATGTTGGCCTTGTTGATGAAGGACGCCAGGTTGGACTGCCATTGGGTGGCATAATCCAGGATCTGCTCAAGCATTTCGGGGGTTTGCTTCGCCCGGGCGGCAAGCTTGCTGCTGCGGATGTTGGCCCCGGTGCTTTCCAGGTGATGGCTGAACAGCTCCAGGTCGTGCAACAGGTCTTCATAGAGCCGCTTGCCCATATCGTAATGCGCACCCCGGCAGTCGTTTTCCATTACCTCGAGGGCGGCAAAAAACCTGCTTCGCTCCATTCGGACCAGCTCACGCATCCTGCCAGTGTTTTCTGCACCGCGCCGCACCCTTTCGATCAACTCATATACGCCATACACCGTCTTGCGGAGCCCGGCAATCTCCTCAAGGCCATGCCGGGTGTGGGCAATCAACAGGTTTTGCAGCTGTTTTAGCCGCTTGTAATAGAGAAAATACCGTGCAGCCGGCAAGACCCGCACCTTATGCGTAACCGGACGGCGGGTGAGCGCTGCCAGCAAGCGTTTCCGGAGCTTATACAGGCGAATGCCAGGGCCGTCCTGCTTTTTGATCACCAGTTCCGGGCCGGTCAGCTTGATCCGTATCTTTTCAGGCATCACATTGATCATGGCGCGCAGGGTATCCAGATAGGCTTCATTGGCTTCCTGCAGCGCCCTGACGGATTCTGGCAGCCGCTGATCGCGGATATACAGCAGTTGCCGCTGCGCGTGAAAGGCAAAATCATTGAGCAGCCGGAGGAAGGCCTTTGCCCGGTCGTTCTCCTTTTTCTCTGACAAAGCCGCTTCCAGGGCGTCCAGGCTGCGGTTCAGGAAGTGCCTGAGCTCAGGAAACACCCGCAAGGATTGTTTGAGGAGGCGTTCCGGACCATCCTCAAAATATTTTTCAGCAAAATGGCCTGCGCGTTGACCAATGTTATGGACCTCGTTGGCGATGATTTCGCGGGAGGACAGCGACAGCTGCCTGAAGACATCTGCAGAAGGCCGTTCCTCCGGTTGTTCTGCTTCCAGCTCATCATCCCGCGGGTCCTCTTTGATCACGCTGACCTCATCAAAAAAGCCGGATGGAGACAAGAACAGGGCTGCACCCACGCTGTCGGCCAGCCTGTTTGCCTGCGCCAGACCGGCTTCATACTCTTTTGGTGCGATTTCCGGGAGCTCCAGGATGCAGAGGTCGGTGTCCCCGGACGCTGCCCCCACGATATGATGTGCGGGCAGCTTTTCAACGGCATTTTCGATCACCCGCACATCAGCCTGCATCCGGTTGTTGTCAAGCATCTGGTTTACCAGGCTGTGGATGGCATCGGCCTGTGCGCTGTCGTGGTTGATGACCAGGATGCGGATGCGTGCCGTACGCCAGAGATGGCTGCTGGTGATGAACTTCAGCAGGAGCAATGCCAGCGACAGCCCCCTCCCCGACCCTTTCCACCAGAAGTCGATGGTCTTGTGCTTTCCAAAGCCGCGTTCCTTGTCGTAGGAAAGGAAGGCGCAGTTATAGTCCTGCCGCTGGAGGTTGTGAAGCAGGCCGGCGAATTTCTCCGGTTTGCGGGTGTTTCGCGGCCAGCCCATGAGTACGGTGTTGGGCTCGAAGCCGGTAAAGCCATACACCCGGGAGATCATGTCGATGCCTTCATAGACGTCGCGGCAGGTGTGCCTGCGGGTGAAGACGCCCTTGCGGTCCGCCGGCGGCCTTTCCAGTCCATCCTCTTTGATCCCGAAAAGTACGTCACCTGAAGGGTGTTCTGATAGTTCAAAGTTGGTGAACACGCCCAGCTTGCCCACCAATGCCTTTCCCATCTCGATCAGGTGGGGCCGGCTCTTTTGGCCACCGCTGAACAGCATCACGTTGGGGCGCCAGTGTTGCAGCCTTTTGTCGCTGCCGCTGAGGCGTGCCAGGCCGGTCTTGACGAGTGAGGACCACACGCCCGTCCAGGTGTCGCCGCTTTGCAGGGCCAGTTCCTTCTTCTTCAGAAAGAGAAACAGGGCGATGAGCACCACGGAGGCCACGATCAGTGCGGCGAGGTCCAGCTGGATCATCACCACGATACAGGCGAGCGCCCCGATGATGCTCACAAAGCGCGGGATTTTGAAGGAAGGCCTGAAGTCGCTGCCCGCCCAGCTTTCGATGGCATAGGTGATGTTGAGGAAACCGTATATGATGATGAAGAAGGTGGTGACGATGCGTGCGATCACGTTAAGCTCCCCGATGAGGATGCCTGCAAGGGCGATCAGGAAGGCTATTGCCAGTGCGTTCCGGGGTTCGTTAGAGGCGCCGTGTCCGCGGGCAAAAAATCCGGGCAGGATACGGTCTTTGGCCACCGCCTGAAGGATGCGCGGGGCGCCCAGGATGCTGACCATCCCCGATGAAAGGGTGGCCGCAAGGATCCCCGCGAGGACCAGGGCCGGAGCCCTCGAGATGGCAAAGAGCACCTGGGGGTCGTCTACCAGCAGCTGGCGGTCGACGGTAAGGGCAAAAAACAGGGCCAGTCCGACGTATACCAGCAAGCCCACAAGGATCGCCAGGATGGTGCCCAGGGGGATGTCCTTACGCGGATCC
>Ga0207421_10007446_pt1 | contig 11644 bp, 13 predicted proteins | sample SodLakKL_010_SED_4_FD_187542 | JGI IMG/M metagenome (GOLD analysis project Ga0207421, IMG submission 187542) | Alkaline sediment microbial communities from Lake Tanatar, Kulunda Steppe, Russia - 8KL_010_SED (SPAdes) (version 2) | ecosystem: Environmental > Aquatic > Non-marine Saline and... | reverse complement strand
TAGGGACACAATGCATGATTTAGATGTGGATGAGTCTGGAAAAAGAATGGCGCAGAACAGAATCCTGGATGCAGAGTTGGATGATTACTATAGAAACAATACTGGGGATTTTACTCCGATTAGAGAGTTTATCCGAAGTCAGCCGTATGAAGATGGAGAAAGATTACTGCGGAGAGTGGATCACTATGTACAGACTATGAACCTTCCGTATCAGGATATGTGGATGATGTTGAGTTCTGCTAGAAGTGAGAAAACAAAAGCTGAAGTGTATCATCAGTGGTGGAGTGATTCAGGCCCAGAGAAGCGACGTGAGATTGAGAAAGGTTTAACAATCTTGATGGATTCAGATACTGGGATTATTCCCAAGGATTTGAATAGCCAGTTCTGGGAGCGTTATTACCAACTGCGGATTGAGGAACGTAGGAACAGATAACAAATAGGGGAGAGCCACTCAATCAGCTCTCCCCTATCCAGGTTGTTCATAAATGAACACGCTCGGTAGATGTTGTTATGTCATTCTTCATCTAGTTTACTGTACAAGGTTTCTTTCATTACAGGTAACGTCGCGTCTGGAGTTACATTTTCTATCCGCTCCACCATAGTTTTGCCAGACAGGCTCTTCTCTAGTTTTATGTGCCCAGCGTTTTGGAGAATATCCAGGTAAGATTCTAACTCTGGCCTGGATGCATCGAAAAGGAACTCACTATAAACTTCTTGAGTGTTACACCTTTTGTGGTCGTTAATAAAGGTTAGCATTTCCGCCAGGGTCTGAGCATGTGCGCCTTTGCCGAGGCCATAAAAAGCATTTGGCATTTCCCTTTCGGTGTGACGCAAAATGTATAAAGCCCTATCAAGGTGTTCCTTCTTCAAGACCATATCGTCAGATTTAGAAGCACTCATGACCATGCAGAGTTTTCTCAAATGAGTAGCTCTCCGCTCATTATAGCCGACAAACTTCTCTGAGCCTACACCTGCTGTGGATTCATTAGACATATACCACTTGGAATATTCCTCGATGAATTTTGCCGTAGGGCGGAACGGCCCAGCGAGCTGTTTTATTTGCTCAAGATCAGCTAGCAGATGGTCTCTGAGTTGTTCCTCTTCTTGGGACAAAAACGTAACAGGGACTTTCTTCCTCTTGCCATAACCCACTACAAAGATCATCCGAGAGATCAAACCGCCACCAGCTACTTCACGGTTAAGATTTCCCTGGAGCAGACTTGGTGTGATCGCGCCGAGAATATTCAGCCAACACTTAGACAAGTCTTCGAGTCCCCGCTTGAGTGTGGAATACCTCCAGACATCTGGACTATCAAATAAGTCTGTCAAGTTTGGGATGAGTCTTTGGTCTGAGTTATGGAGAAAGACTTGGAACTCTTCACTCCAGACAGATAGGCTCCGGTGTTCTAGGATTACTCCATCCTCTGTGCGATATGTCCCAGTGGATTCCATCAACTCTTTGTAGAGTGTTTGGATTGAGCCCAGAGAGTCACTAGAGAGTTGCACCTTGAGTTCTCTAAGTAACCCCTTGCCGTATTTCATAGCTGTGCCTTTACGACCACCAGGAGGACCAACCAGTACGATGTAGAAGTTTGGATATAGGTTTTCATATCCCCAATTTAGCCAACACTTCCGTTGGAGGCAGCTTGTAATACAGCTGATCCCAGTCCAGAGGTGATATAACCTAGGTGGTTCAGAGTTTTGAGTAAATTTTAAATAATACTCAAGCCAATCAGATAAATGGCGCGACATAACGATATCCTCTTTAGCTTAAGCTGGCCAGGGCATTCTCAATTGCTGCAGCAGAAAAGTTAGGTAGTTCTACTACCTGGGACTTGTTTCCACTCCAACGGTAACCGATTTTAGCATCCAACCCGATGGTGAACTCTCGGCCTTTGACCTGGAATGTTTGCGAAAGATGGGGTTTAACACACTGGAGATATGACTCGAGATCTGTAGGAAGACTATCCCGTGAAAATGGAATTTGCACGAGGACGGAATCATGCACTGTTGCGAGCATTTGATATTTATAGGTATCCAAAGCTGTGTCGTCGTACATCTTGATGAGGCCTCTGTTAAGGGTTTCTGCCACCGTAGATTGAGGGATATAGCTATACGCGCTACGCATGGTCGCAGTGTCCAACCTTCCAAGGAATCGTTTAGGCCTGCCGTAGAGATTGTAGAGAATTCTTGTTCTATAAACTGCATCATCAATCTCTTTATGCCATCGCTTAAGTCCAGGGAATCTTCTTTGATAGGCATTAAGTAACTCCTTGCATTCTGATGGTGATACGAACCAATCGTCTTTGGCGAGGTTATCTGAAAAGGTTTGAGGACCCATCCCATAATTAGAGGCGTGAACGACTCGTTTGCCCAAGTTTCGTTGGGTCTTGGTTACTTCAGACAGTTCAATGTGGAAGATTTTTGCCGCATTAAATGTATGGACATCCACGTTAGCTTCAAAGGCTTCCATCATGTTATGATCCTGGCAAAGGTAAGCCACTACATGAGCTTCTGCTTTAGCAAGGTCAATTTCCATCAAAAGATGGTCGGGATCTGCTACAAGGAACCGTTTAAAAGCTGCGGGTTGATTTTGTAAGTTTGCCCCGGTACCGAAGAAGGTCTTTTCTGTAGATATGCGGCCACTACTCGTGCCACAAATCTTATGCGTGCAACGGATTCGTTGGTCAGGATCATATGCGATGTCAAAATAAGTACTGGTGAGCTTGGTGATTTTTCTTAGGCGTGTGATCATCCTGGCAATAGCACCAGCTTTTTTGGCCAATCCTTTCTTAGGCAGGTTGTTTTTAGCTATCCGCGACAGAGCTACAGCATCGCAGGTTGGTTTCTTTGTGGTCCGGTTGATATAGGGTTTCAGATCACACTCACCATAAAAGAAAGAGATTAGCTGCTTCGAACTGTTGTGGTTCAGGTCTTTTTTGGCCAACTTGTTAATCCCGTGTTGTAGCGCTTTGGCTTTGCGATTCAGCTTGAGGCGTTCATCCTGAGCTTCCTGAACAGAAAAGTTTATCCCATTAAATTCCATCTCCATTAACGGTTTGTGGAGGTTCATCTGATAGTTGTATGCATCCCATGCACCGAACTTAGTCAGTTCTTTCTGTAGCTCTGGGTAGATCAAATGGGTGTACGCGGCGTCACGAGCATTGTAGAGCCAATAACTAGGCCAATCCTTAATAAGCTTGAGATGGCTAAGCTTGCCTTCGTCTTTATAATACGGATAGTGGGTGTAGACTGAGACTAGAAAATCCAAGCCTTTGGGTAAATCTGTCCAGCAAACGTGCTGAGCTATCATAGTATCGAAGAGAAATCCATCTGTTTTGATCCCCATGGTTCGAAGGATGTACATAAAGTCAAACATTCCGTTCTGAGCAATTTTTCCCACAGCCGGGTCTGCTAAGATTTTTGCAACCATTAGCCAAATGTCTGTTTCTTGTTGGGGTGTCCAATAGTTGCCTTGATTATTCAGGAGGGGCACACTCATGGCCTCGTGAGGTTCTCGGGTGAATGCGAAACAAGTTACATGACTTGGCGTGGCCTCGATGTCAAAGGATGTTTCAGTCCTCTTTGAGACATCAGAAAGAAAATCCATTGCTTCAGAATAACTAGGTTGTGTATGTGCGATGATGGGCTTGTCCAACAGGGATGGATCTTCTTCAAGCTGGACAAACTTCTGCAGGTCTCCCATAATCACATAGAAGGATGTCGGGTCAGCATTGGCTAAAGTTTTTCCAGGGTGGTTAGTCAAGCAGATGAGCTTCCCTGGGAGAGTCTCAGCCAGGTGGGGGAACTCTTCTGTGTGGTAAACACTACCTCGGAATTTATCAACAGAATCAATCCGTGGCGTATCGAGAATCATCCTCATAGGGGTTGCGCCAGCTAGGATTATAACCTTCCCAGGGAAGCTTGCCAGCTCTTGGATAATCTCCCGCTGGAGTTGGCCCCACTCAGGGCAACGATAACCCTTGGGGGTCCATAACACATTTGGGTTGTTCCCCGGGAGCTGGGTCTTGCAACAATTTGTCATATAAGTCAAATGTTTTGGCATACCAATAGCGGCCATAATCCGGGAGAGTTGGTTTCCCGCAGGGCCAGTAAATGGCATGCCTTCTTTTACTTCCATCCAGCTTGGTGCTTCTCCGACAATGGCGTACCGAGCTGTTTCCTTATTCTTTGTAGGAAATACATCCTTGCGGAGCAGATCCACTTTGGCATCAGGCTTATCAGGTTTGTCTGGAATGTCTGGGATATCTATCCTCATAGGGTAGCTCCTTATTGAGGGTGTTCATTTATGAACACGCTGGGACTTGGTTGGTTAATGGATGTCACTAAGATCTAGCCGGCGTTCCACGTAAGTGTTATTATCTGTCTTGTGGATTAACAAGTTTAGCTTTTTATGCTTCAGGACAAATATGGATGCTGCGATTATGTTCATCACATTCAGGCTGGTGATCAACAGATAGACCTCTGGGTTAGATTTGTCTAGGACATTATGAAAATGACGGAAAATCTTATTAGTCGCATATCGGTTAATAGGTTTGTGAGTCAAATAATGTAACTCTCCAAACGTCGTGGCTGCGGAGAAATCATGCACAGCCTTGTTGATTATGTATACTGTAGGCATGGGAAAGGAATCCTTTCATTCATCTGACATAGTAGTTGGGGCTTGGATAATCTGCCCGCAGGTGGGGCACCAGTAGTTCACCACCCGGATTTCATGTGCGTTAATAATATTGGATGACCAATCCATGACATAACCTGATCCTTGCCATGTTCGCTTACCGGCTTGGTAGGTCAACGGGGTTAGGTTTGGATGCCCACAAGGGGCATCTACACCAGGGAAGCATTCCCAAAGCTGTGCCATAATTATCCCTCCATGTGATACCTCTTCAGGTTGCGATAAAAATAATAGAAGTGCTTATTACTCGTGTCACAACCCAAAGGGGTCATGTTGAAAAAAGTGGATGTTATCATTGAATTTCCACTACCTGCAAAGGGTGACAGGAAATAAGCTCCTGGGCGTGCCAGAGCGTGGAAGAATTTCCGATACAGGTCTATAGGTTTTTCCCATTTGTGTAACCTATCACCTGATATGGTTTCACACACTTGGGCATTATTAAAACTAGGTGTAGCAAACTGAGCTTTGCCCTTCCGAAAGAGTAAGAAATGCTCAATGGAGCTTTTCATTGTCACGGTGGGTGTAGCTGTTCTACCCCCGTTAGGTTTGTACCATATGCCCGGATGCTGGATGTGGAACCCATGAGATTTGGCTAAGTCTTGAATCCACAGGATGTGTTCATAACCTGTCCAGCACAGCACCCAGGAATCGTCCAACATCAATCGCATAAGATGCTTGAAGATGAAGTCCATTCCTGTTTCGAGCTGTTCCAAAGTCCAGTCTGCATCTTCTGGTGTGTCATCATGATAAGCGTATTCATAATTAATCGCGTAAGGTGGATCAAGTTCTGCAAACCCGACGATGTTTTCTGGTACCCCAGGGAGTAATTCCTCGTAGGAGCAGATCTTATAAACATGGTCTGGCAACCCGGATGGTTCTATCTCATCGAGTTCTTCATCCGTCAGATCGGCAGATTGAATCGGAGTGTCAGCATGACGTGCGCTGGGGATTGCATCCTCAGAGGGGGTTTCTCCTTCAGGAGGGGCTGCTTCTGATTTTTGCTTCTTTTGGGTCAGGACTTCCGTAGTCCTGTCCATCATCTGGGCTATTTTTTCCTGCTCCTCAGGAGATAAGTTTTGTACGGCTGTAATTGCTTCAGCGGAGGATTGCATCCTCTTGTATGCTTCCCGAGCTTTGCCTTTGGTTTTCATATCTTTCAGTTCAGGAAAATAATCTAACGCTTCTGCCAGAGCAAGATCAGAACTCAACCCTCCGAGGGACACACCGAGCTTGCTAGCTGTCTCACGATATCCCCATTGTCCGTTGGAGGTTTTCCAATAATTATGGAGCTTAGCCTTGAGCTCCAGTTCTTCTGCCCAGGTGAAGTCCATCCGTTCATGGTTTTCAATCAGCTCGATCATGAGACAATCGTCGGATGTCAGCCCAGGGAGGATACGAGCTGGAATAGTTGTCGCTTCCATCTGTTGGAATGCTCGAAGTCTTCGTTCACCAGCCAAAAGCTCTTGGTTATCGTTGATGAGGATTGGATTCAAAAGGCCATAGGATTGTATACTATGGCACAGACTCTCCAGAGATCCCACTTCCTTTCTGGTTCGATTAGCGACCTGGATATTTTCTATTGGAGTTTCTTGAATATCGAACATGAGGGGTTAATCCTCCTTTGGTAAATTAGATTTAATTGCAGCAATCTGCTCTGGGGTAAGTTTATCCAACAGTGCGGCCAACTGCTTTTCAGCAGATTTAGTCGCAGCTTTGCCGGTCTTAGTCTTGGCTTTGTTCTTTGCAGCGGACTTAGTCCCCGTAGTGCGGGCATTTGCCAAGGCCGTAAGCCTCTTTTGTTGGAGAGCCTGGATCTGGGTTAGCTGATCTTGATACTCCTGGGATAAAAATCCTGGATCGTTAATCCTCCGCATTAGGTTTTTGACTGGTGTGTCCATACTTATCCTCCGAAAGATGTGGGAGAGTTAGGTTCTTGGTCCCATAGAGCCACAAATACAGGTTGTCTTTCTCACCAGATTGGATCAGATAATCCAGAGAGCGTATAAACGATCGGATGATTTGGCTAAGCTGCCCGTGGTGCAAATCTTTAGTAATACGATCGTAGACATCTGTGTCAACTTCTGCTGTTAATTTGGTCGTGATTTTCATCGGGTGGTTCCTCCTTGAGGGGTAAATAATTAGGAATATCTTCCTCTTTTATGGTTTGTACTCCGAGGGACTGGGCCTTCTGGAGTTTGGTACTCACCTTAGGAAGTTCACCCAAGATGAGATAGTCTACATTTTTAGATACTTGATTCATAGCTTGCCAGCCAAACTGGGAGAGGTAATCTATCATATCTCCGCGAGGCACAGATAGGGTCCCAGTAATGCAGTAGGTTTTCACTGCTGGTGTGGGTAATTCTGAGAGGGTGAAATTCTTTAGTTCGCTCATGGCCTGTTTGAACTTTTCCACTCCGAGGACAAAGCTATTTATGGCTGCTGGAGTTGGGTTTTTGTAGGTTTTATGCCCTATGAATGCTTGGAAACAGGTTAAAGCAGACTTATAGGCCAAGTTTGGCAGACCGAGCGCGGCGATAAAGTGGGCTGGATTTTTGGTTGCTTGAATGTGGGACAGGTTTTCTAGGTATGTATCTGTCCTAGGAGTACCCCACACGAAGTAGATTACACTCACAAAGTGGGGATAAACAACTGGGTCAAGCAACGCCCAGGGACTGCGCCTCAAGATTTGATATCCAATCGAATTTTGGAGCAGCCGCTCGATCATGCTTTCTCCGATGGACTTAAGATCCATTCCTTTGTCGGAATAAAAATATGCTATAGTCTTAACCAGCTGGGCTACACACTCAGGGTGGGTACAAGTTAAATGTACGCCATACTCGGATAGGTACGATCCACAAACAGGGCAGTTGGTCGGTAAGGGAGCGGGAAAATTTGACTCTCTGGGGGCTACTTCTAAAATTCGAGGGATAATCTCCCCGGCCTTACCCACAAGGATTGGTGTATCCGTGGAGATCTTGCGATCAGAAATCCATTGGGCATTGTTGCCTGTGACATAACGATTAACTGTGCCACATAACTTCAAGGGTTGATACTCCACCGTGGGGATGATCCTTCCCTGGCGGGATACTTCCCAGTGGATGTCCACAACAGTTGTCCATTCTGCCTGGATGGGTGGTTTCCAGGCTAGGGACCACAGATAGTTTCGATTGTTATGGCCGGTCTGGGCCCGTAGTTTAGCATCTGCTACCTTGAGCATCAGGCCGTCCATAGGGTATCTGGTTGACCATTCGGAGTATAGTTGGAGAAAAAAGTTTTGCAAATCATCTAGGTTGTGTGGCGGTAAAATGTCCATAGACATAGCTGTTTCGTCGTGATCTACAGCTTCCAACACTCCTGAATGGGGGATCTGTGATCTGTTTATCCATCCAGCGGTGGTATTTCGTGGATTCATCCCCCATTCAGGGTTCCACTGGGATAAAGGGATTAATATTTCCACACTCGTGGAGGGTTTGTTATACACAGATTCGGGGAGTTTGATGTCGGGGAGGTGATGGGAGATATCTTCGCCAACATATCCATCCCCAGACTTCACCAGGAGGAGCTTTGCCCCGGTTGGGGTTCTGCCTCCTTGGTTGTATACCACAGCAGCTATGCCATCAAACTTGGGCTGGACCTGCAATGTGGCATGTTTGAACCTGGCCAGGAACGGCTTGAGATCATCGCTGTCAAAGGCCTTGAGTGGAGATAACAAAGGGAACTTATGTGGCACATGCCCCGGGCGACTTGGGTCTTTGCTGGTATGATATAGATCCGGACAATCCGGTTGAGCCTCTCGGATCTCTCTCCAGAGGGTGTCATATTCTTCATCGGTCATAAACGGCTGGCCTTGGGCATAAGCTGTGTTAGCAAGCCCGAGGAGTTTTATCTTCTCACTCAGCTGGGTCATTCTTGTCTCCTTATAAAGATAGCTGGGCAACCGAAGCTACCCAGCTATCTTATTATCTAGAGGTTGTTCAAACATGAACAGGCTGGGAAAGTCAAAAGGAACTATACCACACGTTGGATGGTATTTCTTTCACGTCCGCTGAGGTCTTGTTCCAGCCCGAGGATAGCAGAAAACTCCATCCCTTCAAAGTCCGAGGCATCTACCCCATCTGTCGGGAGGCCAATAGCATTAAGGAATTCTTTAATCATCCGCCACATAGTCTGGGCTTTGTGGGGCTCATCCCCTTCCATCGGCATCCAGAGGGTGTGCATCAGGTTTTCTGCATTTTCTTCTCCTACGATCTCACAGATCAGGAGGATTCCTTCTCTGCCAGTTTTCTGAGATTTTGTTTCTTTTGCCCGAGTGATTCGCAGGTCGTACTCTGAGTTCGGAGCTACAGGTCGCAGATCAGGAATGTCGCTAAGGTCAGGAATACGCATTTTGATTCTCCTTTGGGTGTTGGGTTTAGTTTGGTTTGTTTTAGCTACTGAATCCTTAATATGCTGCTAGGTTATTTTTTTCCCCTCATCACCCCCTTTCAGTTGAGTGCCAGATTTATACGCTTCGGCAATTTGGTCCAAGGTTAAGTTTTTCCCGGAGCGGGTAGCAAAATGCCGAGACTTCGCATTAAACTTTTGGAATTCTTTAAAGTAGATATTAAAGTTTGACCCGACTGGGGCCAACAGGTAGACCTCGTCGAAGAACCTTCCGAGGGTGGATCTCATAGCTCCGGTTACCATCGGGTATCTGGCGACAATATCTCCAGAGGTTTGATCCTTCTCGACGTACAGGTGAGCTGTGATGATCACTGCACAGGGCAGGTCATTTGCTACAGAAATAAGGGTCTTGAGCCATTGAGATGCTTGTCCCCAGTCTTGAATTCTCATTGGAGCTTGTTGAGAATCCAGCTTGCGATTGTTCAAAGCTGCTACATCCCGGACTACCATGTCGCTTGCAGCAGAGAGGGAATCAATTACTACAACGCCGTTTTTATCTGCAAGTTCTTTAAATAACCCATCTTTTTCATCCTTCTGGAATGTGCGCCAGAAAGCCTGCCAGGTAGTTGTCCGCTCGGGGAGTTCATCCCAGGTGAGAGGTGCCCCATCCGGGCGGGATTTGTTTAGTTTGTACAAAGTTTTCTCTCCGCCGGGATCGAGCATGTAAAAGTGTACCGGACCAGCGGTATAAGTTGCACAGAGGTGGGTTTTGCCTGAGCCAGAATCACCTACAAGCAAGAACTTGAGGTCAAACTTTGTAGGCTGTTCCTGGAGTGGTTGTTTATTACTAAGCGCGGTCATATCCAGAGCTCCTTGTCAAGTTATTGTGCCTGGGTCTGGGCAATTTTAGCCTTGGGATCTACCTTCGCTGGGTCCCATTCATCATAGGTGTATCCCTGCGGTGGGTTGATGGCCCAGTCGATTGGATTATTCCTCGTAGTGCAGATATCAAAGTAGTCGCACCGACGGAAATATAACGTGCATGCATATCCTGGTTTACGCCTAAAACAAGGTAAATTGTAATCTTTAGGTAGGTGGTTAGCCTTGTGTTTGTCCAACAATTCGAGATACAAATACCTGTTACGGAGAATATCTGCTGTGTGAGCCACCAGGTCGTCAAGAAACCTATCAATGGATTTCAACCCCCTTCGGACGGTGTGCGGGAAGAAGTCCATCTTGGTCTTTTGGCAGAGTGCTACCCAGTAGGTAATCCTCGGCAGGGCATCGAAGTACAAATTGCCCGCAGTCAAATATCCATCTGTTTGCAGGCTGACTTCGAACCCACTAAAGGTTGTATCGTTGGCAAACTTCGCTGTTTTCCAGTCGATTATTTCCAGCCCGTCTGTTGGGTGAAGCAGGACAAGGTCCAATCTACCCGTGTAGATGGGCATATCCTCCTTGAGGTGTACCGTAAAAGGGGATTCAATAGCCAGGATCTCGGATGCCCGGAAGGTTATTATGTGTTCTGAGAAGAATTTATAAAACATATCGTGGGCACGACCTGGGTTCTTAGGAAAACAGGCATCTGGGTCAAAAAAAGGTGCTGCTTCAGCCTGCCAGAGTTCATTAAAAGCATTGATGGCAACCTGGGTAAGGTCTGCTGCTGGCACATCGGGGGATTCTTTCAAAGTTTTGAATGCTTCTTCTTTCCCGTAGTGCCAACAAGAGCCGAAGATCAGGTCTAGGGATGATGGCCCGGAGCGGGACAGATGCATCATGTAGCGGAACATAAATTTACGTGGACAAGTCAAGAATGTGTCTAAACTTGAGTAGTCAATATTAGCTGTGTAGTCCATCTTTTGGCTCCTTATTAGGTCTATTGATTGGTCCTAATCACACCTGTGCTGTGCCAATCATCTGGGTGTCCCCAATCCATGTTTTCATCCGGATCTGGAACAGGTCTACAAATATCGCACCAATAATTCATGGTTTCTCGCCCACAGGTGTGACATTTCCTAGGCGGGAGTAATGGCTTTCCGGAGCCGATATACTCTTTTACCTTTGGCCCTGCGAGTTGCCTACCCATGGGAAGGTTTGTCCCGTTGGTTTTGTTTTGCTCATGGGATGTTTCCCGAATGAGTGCGATATGCTTCTTGGTTATGACCTGAGCTGCCTCGGGTCCCCAATGGTGGGTTACAAATTGCCGGATGCTGCTGGTGTGCAAAGTTGTGAGATCATGATTTCGGGTGGTCCTTTTCCAGCTTGTGTAATGCCCGTTGCGTGTTGGTATCCAATAGTACCACCCATGAAAAGCTTCAGAGCAGATTCGTCCAAGGTTAGAAACATAATACTTTCCTCCGACATGGATCCATTGTTCGTTATCAAACATGGTGTGGTTCCTTTTAAGTTGAGCATGGCAAGAAGGGGTGGAAGATTCACCTGACCTTCTTACCATGCTCATGGGCAAGACCGGGTTAGGGTTTACTTCTCAGCCATGGCCAGAGCAGCTTTGATCTGGTCCGGGGAGAGTTTGGACAGCAGCTCGGCTGCTTTCTCCTCGGCGGA